>ENA-OPCO01002016-OPCO01002016.1-human-gut-metagenome-genome-assembly--contig:-NODE-2016-length-12071-cov-9.432756_pt1 | contig 12071 bp, 8 predicted proteins | sample MGYA00241562_ERZ501475 | MGnify/ENA primary metagenome ERZ501475 (study PRJEB25962, sample SAMEA2042627) | human gut metagenome | biome: human gut; feature: human-associated habitat; material: faeces... | reverse complement strand
AAGGGGGTGCTTGCGGAGATATGGCGGTTACAAAGATTAAGCCTATTAAAAGCACGTTGAGCAAAGCCCTTGACTATATCCAAAACCCGGATAAAACAGACGGGAAAATGCTTGTGTCCTCCTTTGGGTGCAGCTATGAAACGGCAGATATTGAGTTTGGATTTACGCTTGCACAAGCCATAGATAAGGGAAACAATCTCGCCCACCATTTGATACAGTCCTTTGAGCCGGGAGAAGTAGATTATGAGAAAGCCCACGAAATCGGAAAGCAGCTTGCCGACGCGGTAACAAAGGGACAGCATGAATACGTCTTAACTACCCACATAGACAAAGGGCATATCCATAACCATATCATTTTTTGTGCGGTCAATTTTGTTGACTACCATAAGTACAATTCCAATAAGCGCAGTTACTACGGCATACGGAACATGAGCGATAAGCTGTGCCGGGAAAACGGGCTGTCTGTTGTCGTTCCGGGCAAAGGCAGCAAGGGAAAAAGCTATGCAGAATATCAAGCGGAAAAGGTCGGTACAAGTTGGAAAGGCAAGCTGAAAATTGCCGTTGATACGCTTATCCCCCAAGTGGCAAGTTTTGAAGAATTGTTGCAGCGGTTACAGGCAGCGGGTTATGAGATAAAGCCGGGAAAATATATCTCCTGCCGCGCTCCCGGACAGGAACGCTTTACCCGCTTAAAAACCCTCGGTGCAGATTATACAGAGGAAGCCATAAGAGAACGGATAGAGGGCAAACGCACAAAGGCGGCGAAAGCTCCCAAAGAGCAGCGCGGCGTATCGCTGCTTATCGACATTGAAAACAGTATCAAGGCACAAGAGAGCCGGGGCTATGAACAGTGGGCGAAAATCCATAATCTGAAACTGGCTGCAAAGACTATGAATTTCTTGACAGAACATAAGATTGAGCAGTACGCAGATTTAGTCAGCCGGATTGAGGAAGTAAATGCGGAAAATGAAAAGACAGCAGACGCATTAAAGAGCGTGGAAAAGCGTCTTGCAGATATGGCGGTGCTGATGAAGCACGTTACTACCTACCAAAAGACAAAACCTGTCTATGAAGCATACCGCAGGGCAAAGGATAAGGACGCATACCGGGCAAAGCAGGAAAGCAGTCTGATACTCCATGAAGCGGCAGTAAAGACACTGAAAGCGGCGGGCGTTACTAAACTCCCCAATCTTGCCGCCATGCAGGAAGAATACGGGAAACTCCAAGCGCAGAAGGAAGCCCTTTACACTGATTATGGCAAGCTGAAAAAACAGGTCAAGGAATACGACGTTATCAAACGGAACATAGACAGCATTTTGCGGCAAGGCAAAGAGCCGGAACGGGAGAAAGGAAAGGAACGGGAATAATTATGAAAATGGTTGGTATTACACCATGTTACAGAATAACATTAGAAAATGACAGTTATGGCGTGGAAACTTATATTGACGCAGACAGTAAAATCCAAATTACTTTTGAGGACGGAAATACACTTATCGGATATATAGAATGTGTGGAATATGGAACTTATTCCGATGAAAATGATACTTTGGTTATAAGGGTGGAGAATGGAGAGCTGTATATCCTATTGGGAAACCGAATAAAGGATATAGAAGAACTGCACGAATAAAGTAAAAGAACAGGGCGCAGACAGCCAATAAAAGACTGTCCGCGCCCTGTTTTATGTAGGTGCGTTTTTGGTATCTGTTACGCAATAGAACGTCATTTTTAGGGGATAAGGTATAAAACCATTGCCGCGTCATTTTCAAGCACTGAAAGCCCCGTAAATCAAGGCTTTTTTTGTCCCTACTGCGTAACAAGGGCGCGCCGTTTTCTCATGCGTTCCGCTGCCTGTCTGCGGGTAATACGCTTCCGGCAGTCCGGGCAGTATTTGACGCTGTTAGAGGTGGACGCAAAAGAAGTTCCGCACTCGGTACAACGCTTTTTATCCTCGGTCTTGAAAAGCTCTGCATACAGCAGCTTATCAAGGGGAAGTACGGCGGTCTGAAACCATTTGCATAGAAGCGAATAGGAAATAAGCTGTGGGCAGACACATTCCTCCCCGTCGTCCAGTAAAATACAGTGTCCGTTATCGCAGTTGCAGCACTCCTTTTTTATAAGGCTGTTGACTTTCCGGCTTTGGGGTGGTGTAAGCCGCTTTATCCCGGTCATACCTCATCAGCGGCGAAAATAGCAAGCTCCGCATACTCATTTTCTGTCAGAGGTGCGATTTTCGCAAGGGTGCGTTTCGCCAGTTCCCGCATATCCTCGTCCATGAACGGCAGCGCAGCGTTGATGTTTTCTGTAAGCCCACGTTTGCCGTCCTCATTGTAAATGCTCAACAGGTTTGTTTCTTCAACTGTCAGTCTAATCATGCTCATACCTCCAATTCGTGATTTTTTGATTTTACAGCCGCCTTTTTCGGGGCGGCTTTTCTTTTGTCAGCGGCAAGCTGCGCCCGGATTGAGGGGCGCACCCTGCGAATATCTGTGCCCCGGTTTTCATTTTTATCAATCAAGGCGTATGTTCCATGTCTGCCCTCGATTTTGGAAAAGGAAAGTGTCTTATAGGGCAACATGGAAAACAGACGGTCGGTGTCCTTAGAGGACGCAAGCTGCATAAATGTCGGGGACAGCTCCACCATGAAATGTGTCCTATTAGGGCTATTGGGCGTGTCCCTGCGCTTCATTTCCTGCACAATGCGCCGCGCTTCGGCTTCAATCAGCCCAGCACGCAGGGCGGCGGTATGTTCCTTGAAGTCGCCCGGTGTCAGTTTATCCCGTTTTTGCTTTTCTTCCCGTAAAAGGAATTGTAGCGCGTCCGGGTCGTTGGGTACTGCTTCAAAGTGTTCAAACTTCCCTAAAGAAGTATCGGGATTTCCGTTAAAATGCTGTCCGGCGGGTATCTCCCTTGTCCCATGCTCATAAATCAACTTGACTGTGTCGGCGGCAAGCGCATTGTCCTTAACGCGCTCATACTGCCTTGCATAGTCAAGCTCATAAAGATTGCCTTTGATTTTCCCGCGCTCCCTGCCCGTCAGCTCGACGGCATAGGCAAGAACGCGGTCGCAGGTCTGCTCTTTGTAAAAACACCATGTATTGTGGGCGGCGGTATCCTTTAGGAACACGTCGCGCTCCTTAAAACAATGCGTCCCGGACGGGCGGCAAAACCATAGCAGCGTCTTATCCTCTCTGTTAGGGCTTGCCGCTGCTTTTGCGATAATCTCCTTGTCAATGTCAAAATCACTTTGGAAAAATCCTGTATTCTGCCGCATGATAGCGTCAAGAGAAGCGAAAATATCCACGTTTTCAAACTTATTCATGCGTCAGCTCCTTTCCAAATCCTGTGTTTTCTGTTTTGCCTGTTTCTTCGGTGTCTGTTCTTTCGCTGCTTTAAGCTGCGCCCGGATAGAGGGCTTCTTTTCCGTTTTTGCTGCCTTGCCACGTTCCTTGTCAGCCTTGACAGTTTCCGCAAGGTCAACAAGGGAAATGGTTTCTCCTGTCTTTACCTTTGCTTCCAATTCTGCGACGGTCGGGGTGTTGTTTATCTGCCCGTCAATCATGTTGTAGTTTTGCTCGGTGGTCTGCTCGGCAGTTTTCAGATAGTTTTCCGGCTGCAAAAATTCCGGCACTTTCTTATAACCGAAGCTGTCTACATAGTGGGCGGTGTCCTGCCCGTTCTGATGAAGCACCACTACGTCGGAAACAGAAAGGCTGTGTCCCTTAAAATCTTTCGGGTGGTCGATATTAAAGCGGGTGTAAATATCTTCAAGGGAAGTCCCCGGCGTAAGAGGTGCGGAATAGACAAGGGCATAGTTTTTCGGGTCTACCCGGTGTCCGGCGGCAATCAGACGGTCGTAAGGCTCAAAACGCAAGTCCCTTGTTTCGTCCCCGCCTTTTATCTGATAAATGGAAAAGGTGTCTTTGTCCTGTGGGGCTTCCTGCTCCGGCTGCTCCTGTGCGGGTTGTTCCTGTGCAGCTACCTTTTGCTGCCGGATATGCGCCCGCTGTAACTCGGTAGGCTTTTCCCCGGTAAGGGGAGCAATCGCTTTCACATAATCAGCCGCATAGTAGGCGTTACTGGTAAGCTGCCGCTGCCATGCCCCGGCTTTTGGCGACCAACGGAAGCCATTACTTTTTAAGGCTTCCCGCGTGGCTTCGTCCGGCTTATCCTCAAAGAAGATTTGCAGTCGGTTCGCTTCGGTGTTTGCTTCCACCTTGCCGCCGTCAAATTCCCAACCTACAAAACCGATTTCTTTTTGCTGTGAAAGGGATTTGATACGGTCTTTCACGCGCCGGATTTCTGCGCTGTTGTTGGATAACGCCCAAGTCGCAAAGGGCTTGTCCTCCAAATGCCAACTGCTCGCCATGTCTGCTTTCAGTTTTTCCAGTTCCTCCGGCGGTAAATGCGGGCAGCCGTCAAGGGTCTTATGCTTGCGGTAGTAGGCGTTTACGGCTTTCATGGTTTCCTGTGATTTTTCAAGGCTTTCCAGTTTCTTTTCTAACTTCTGTACTGCCTGCGGGTCGTCTGCGCTGATACCGCCCATGCCGGTACTGCGGATTTTATCAAGAAGCCCTTGTATGTCCTGCCATTCCCGGTAATTGCTGTCGCGGGCTGCGTTCTGCTTTTCTTTCTTCCTTGTGGGGAAGTTAGAGCCGCCCGCAATCAGGATAGAGGGAACACGCGCGTCAATCTCATAGCCTTTGTTCATGTTCGCCGCCAGTTTCCGGGCGTAGGTGTCAAGCAGGCTGTCGATTTTCTCATGGTACATCGGGTCTACCCGCTGTTTCTGCCTTTCTGCAAGCTGTACGGCTTCATCTACATAGTGCCTGTATTCAGCCGTCGCGCTGCCTTGCTTATAATCGGAAAAACTGTTCATATCCTTTGCACGTTTGGCGGCAGCTTCATTGATAGTATAATAAGGGGCGGCGGGTGCAGCCTGTTCCGGCTGTGCTTCTTTTTCCTGTACCGGGGCTGTTTCTTCGGGAAGCTCCGGCGCGGCTGCTTTTGTTTCGGGCTGTTTGGCGGCTTCCTGTGCGGGCTGTGCCTGTTCGGTGGTCTGTTCCTTATCCTGTGCCTTTTGGATTTCTGCAAAATGTCCGTCTATGGTATCAATCAGATTTGCGGCGGTGCTGCGGATTGTTTCAAGAGAGCCTTTCAGTTCTGCAAGTTCTTTTCCGCTGCTCCACCCGGCGATATACCCAAAAGAATAGTCCGACGTATCAAGCCCGTAATGTTGGCAGACCGCATAGGCGACGCTTTCCGCCTGTACCTCGCGGGTGCGGCGGTCGGGGCGTTCCGGCATGGCAAGGGCGGTATCATGCAGCGTGGCGTGGGCGATTTCATGGATTGCGGTCTTGATATTCTGCAATTCGTCCATGCCCTCGTTGATGAAGATACGCTTTTCCTCATAATTGCAGCGTCCTTTTACGCCGCCGCTTAGTGCTTCAAATCCCATAGCAAACGGGGAAGTCTTTTCAAGGGCAGCGAAAAAGTCCTTGTATTGTTCCACGTTGCCCGTCAGCTCATAGGTAAGGGCAGGAAGCTCCTTTCCCTCGGTCTGTGAAATATCAAAGACAGATACTACACGAAAGGCGGGTATCTTGATTTCCTTTTCCTCGGTAACAGGTTTCCCGTCCTTATCGAAAACAGGCTTTTGGGTGTCCGGGTCGATTTTTTCCACCTGCTTCTTGACGGTAAACGGGGACGGTGCAAGTATCTTGATAGCTTTTTCTCCCGGCTTTACATGGCGGTCAAATTCCTTTTCCCATTGTTTATAGCCTTTCACAAGGTTGCCGCCCTGCATGGCGATAAGGATTGTATTGTTAAGGCTGTAATCATGGAATTTTGACATGGTACGCAGATAATCGGCGTAACGGTCGCTTTCATACAGTCCTAAAATTCCCTGTTCCAGTCGGTCGGTAATCTCTTTCATTTTATCGGCGGGCTTTTCAGAAGATAGGATAATCGGGAGAACCGGGGGCTGCTCTGTGGCGGCGGTTTGTATGGCTGCGGAAGCGTCAAGGTCTGCCTGTTCCTTTTCCTGTACTGGCGGCTGCGGCGTTACCCGGTATTCCTCCGGCACGTCGCGCCCGTCGTACCACTGTGTAAAGGTGTTGCGGTTATTGTAGATATAGCCCTGCTCGGTAAATCTGCCCCCGTCATTGATAGAAGCGTCCCGCCCGTATTCCTCATACATGAAATATTTTTTTGCTTCTTCGGGCAGCTCCAACTCGTCCAGTTCTTCAATCAGATAATGCCCATAATCTTCCTCACTCTGTACGGACGGATAAAGCCAGTAACAATCAAGGTTTTGTGCAAGGTTGATAATATCCTGCAAGTCCCTTGTATGGTCGCCGTATTCCATAGCTGCAACAAATTTTTCCCGGTCGTCGTCAAACTGCATTTTCAAAAGTTCGCTCAAATAGTTCAGCTCGTCAAGGCTTTCAAGCTCGGTCAATTTTCCTGCCAGTCCTGCAATAGAGGACTGGTATTCTGTGATATGCAGCTCCCCGTAGTTTTTGCCGTCTATCCCGATACGGTCAAAGACTTCTTTCAAATGCTCGGCAGTCGTGGGGAATGATACCCATTCGCCCGCAGGTCTGCCCTCGGTGTACTTTCCAAGATTAGAAAGATACCCGCTTAAAATCGTTTCTACCATGCGTTCGCTCCTTTCGTTTTCAATCATACGGTGCATAAGTTCGTAGTCCTCCATGCTCATGCTCCCGTCAAATAGATAGGGGTCGGGTTCTTCGCCGTCCCGGTAGGCTTTTTCAGAGAAAGGAAGCCCCGCAGCGTGGGCGGCGGCTCTTGCTTCCTCGATAAGCTCCGGCGGCAGCCTGTCGTCGTGGGCTTCGATAAATTCCCCGATATTGCTATATCCGTTTTCGTAGTGGCGGCGCACCCCGGCGGTCAGCTCGTCAAGGTTCATATCCTCGCCAAGATAGCCGGAATAATAGCCGTTTACCACAACGGCGGCAGGGTCAGCCTGCTTGATTTCTTCCATGCGGCTTCTGTCCTCCGGGTAAAGGTAGTCGCCCATTTCAAGGTGGAAATATTCGGCGTTCCAAGAACGTCCCGTTTTCCAAAACGCCACCCAAGCGATACCGTCCCTTAATTCTTCTTGATAGTCCTTTACGGTGTCCCGTAAACTTGCCATGTGTAACCTCCTTTCTTCGGTTTCAGAGGGTAAAACCCTCCATAAAACAGAGGGTTTGGGAAACTTCCCAACAAGCAAAAATCCCCGCCGTTCTCGGCAGAGAAAGCAGGGATTTTACGGAAAAGGGTACTCTTTTCCTATGCTTGCTATTCAGTTATTTTTTCTTCGGTAGTTCAATGCGGTAGTTGACATATTTCCCGCCCGTATCAGCCAATACGATAGTTCCGTCGTAGGTTTTGCCCGTCTTTGGGGAATAGAGCTTTTTCACATTTACTTTGCCGGATTGTAAGAGTGCAGCGGCAATTTTGGGGGTAAAGGTTACTTTTCGTTCTTCAAAGAAACGGTCATTTTTCCACATGGTAAAGATACATTCTTTGTTGCTGCAATAGTAGTTTTTCTTTCCCTCATAGACAGGAGAACCGCAGCGGGGGCAGCTTCCCAACGCTTCCCGTTCCGGCTTGAACATCTGCGCTTTATCATCAGAAAGAAACGGATAGGTCTTTACCAGTTCCCGCGCCATATCCTCGATACCCTCCATAAATGCGGCGGGGTCTGCCTTGCCTTTGGCAATCTGCGTCAGATTGTTTTCCCATTCTGCGGTAAGCTGCGGGCTTGTCAAGGTGTCCGGCAGGACGCACACAAGGTTGATACCGTCTTTTGTGGGAAGTAGCTGCTTGCCTTTTCGCTCCACAAAGCCGCCCTTTACCAGTTTTTCAATGACGGCGGCGCGGGTGGCGGGAGTTCCAAGCCCTTTGCGTTCTGCGTCCGGGTCGGTGTCCTCACTTCCGGCGCGTTCCATAGCAGAGAGCAGCGACGCTTCGTTGTGTGGCTTTGGCGGTGTTGTGTCATGCTCCGTTACCGTTGCCGTCGGATTTTCAAAGGTCTGTCCCTCGGTAAACTGTGGCAAGTTCTTTTCTGTGTCGCTGTCTGCGTCGTCCGTTTCGGGTTTGTTCTTTAAGGCTGCCCTGTATCTTCGGTCAATCTCTTTCCACCCGTCAGACAGTACCGTTTTTCCCCTTGCGGTAAAAGATTGTCCGGCACATTCAAAAACTGCTGTAACCGCTTCAAAGGTATGCGGTGCAGCGGTCGCCATAAATAGACGCACCCCGGCAAGGGTAAGGATATTTTTTTCACTTTCCGGCAGCGCGGCAAGGTCGGTCTTTGCAAGCTCCATAGTCGGGATAATGGCATGGTGGTCTGATACCTTTTTACTGTTCAGCACCTTTCCAAGCTCCGGCGTGAAGTCTTTTCCCGCCATAAAAGAAAACTTTCCGCAAAGCAGCTTGATAATGCCCGCCGCTGTGTCGCTCATGTCGTCGGTCAGAAATGCGCTGTCTGTTCTCGGATAAGTAAGAAGTCTTTTTTCATACAGAGATTGTGCAAGGTCAAGGGTCTGCTTTGCGGTATAACCGAACAGGCGGTTTGCTTCCCTCTGTAAAGAAGTAAGGTCAAAGAGCTTCGGCGGGGCTGCGGTCTTTTTCTCTTTCACAAGGGAAGTACAGACTGCTTTTGACGCTTCACAAGTCGTTTTTAATGCGTCGGCTTCTGCCTTATCTGAAATTCGTTCACTTGCAGCTTCCGCGCCGGATAAGGTAAGGCGCACATGGTAGTATTTTTCTTTCTTAAATGTGGTAATCGCTGCGTCCCGGTCAACAAGCATTTTTAAGGTCGGGGTCTGTACGCGTCCCACGTTCAAGGTATGATTGTAAAGGACAGAGAAAAGGCGGGTGGCATTGATACCGATAAGCCAGTCAGCCTTTGCCCTGCATAATGCGGAAGCAAAGAGCGCGTCGTATTCCTCGCCGTTCTTCAGACGGGAAAATCCCTCTTTGATTGCGCTGTCCTCCATAGAAGAAATCCAAAGGCGGCGCATAGGTTTCTTGCAGCCCGCCATTTCATAGACAAAGCGGAAAATGAGTTCGCCCTCGCGCCCCGCGTCGCAGGCATTGACGACTTCGGAAACGTCTGCCCGGTGCATAAGCTCTTTTAGGGTTTTGAATTGCTTTTCCTTGTCAGAAGCAACGGTGTACTTCCATTCCTGCGGCAAAATCGGTAAGCTGTCATAGCTCCACTTTTTATGCTGCTCCCCGTAGGCGGCAGCTTCCGCAAGCCCTACCAAATGTCCCACGCACCAAGAAACGATATAGCCGCTTCCTGTGAGAAATCCGTCTTTCTTTTCCTTTGCCCCAAGTACGGCAGCGATTGTCTGTGCCACACTGGGCTTTTCTGCGATAACTAAAATCAAATATAAGTTCCTCCTTTCAGCGTTCCGGCTCGGTTTTCTTTTTCTCCTGTACCTGTTTCAGACAGTACCCCACACAAGGGGACTGCCCCTTGTAAGGACAGGAAGCGCAAGCCGGGGGATAAGGAACAGGCGGCGCATTATCACGCCGCCCGTCCGGTTTCTGTATCATCATCTTTTCAAAGGGATTGTCGGTAAACAGGGTCATAGGGTTTCTTCCTCCGTTTCTTCATCTTCGGGAGTTTCCCCGGTATCTGCTTCCGGCTCGTCCTCGTCGTAGTCCTCAAATTCAAAATCTTCAAGGTCGGTATCGCCCTTTACATTCTGCTTTGGCTTTAGAAACTTAAAGTAGTAGAACGCTGCGCCGCCACCAAGCAGGGCAAAGAGGACTAAGGCAAGCACCACACCGGGATTGCCGCCTTTTTCTTTCAGTTCTTCCGGCTGCTCCGTTGGTGTTGGGGTAGGTTCTTTGCCTGTGCAGCCTGTCATACTGGTAACACATACCGGGCAGGACGTGTTTACCTTTCCGGCTTCGCATTTCTCCGTACAGTTACAGATTTCCGGCTTTTTGGCAGCTTCGCCGTTTTCGGTCAGTGCCATAAGGTCGGCTTCGTCCACTTGATTTAGGAAATGTACGGTCTGTTCGCCCTCGGCGGCGCGGTCAATGAGGATATAGAAATAGTTGCCGCCTTTGGTGGTAACAGTGATAAGCTGCTTATTGCCGCCGTAATCGTCAACCAGTGTTGCGTTTCCCTTTGGGGTAAGGGGCGGCGTTTCCTCTTTTTCCTCCACAACTACATTACTGTCGTTGGTCGCGTCCCCGGCGGGCGGCTCTGTGGCTGCGCCCTGTGCATAGGCAGGGACAGAAAAACCGCCCATAAGGATAAGGGCGGCACAAAGGGCAGTCATGGTCTTTTTCAGTTTATTCTTCATCTGCATTTTCCTCCTGTTCGTTTTCTTCTGCGGGTGCGGCAGTCATGCCGGGAATACCGCCGCCGGACAGCATAGCGTTCAGTTCCTGCGGGGTCAGACGCATAGCTCGTACAAGCTGCACGATTTCAAGGTTTTCCGCTTCGGTTTTCTGCGCTTCCAGTCCTTTTAACTTGTTCTGATACTCTGTGATTTTCTCGCGGGTCTTTGCGATTTCCTTATTGATACGGTCGATTTTATTGTTTGCCATAGGTCATTTCTCCTTTCTTTTTGGGGCTGCTTTACCAGTTCATCAGCCCGTAGCCTTTGATACATTGATAGTTAAGGTCATAGCTCTTTATCTTGCAGGCGTCGCCGGAATTGCCCTCAACGGTATAGACGCGGCTTTCGTCCCTGCCAAGCACAAGCCCCACATGGTCGGCAACGCCGTCTAAATCCCAATCGAAAAAGATAGCGTCGCCCGGTGCGATATTCTCATAGCCGCGTGCGCCCCATTGTCCCCTTGACTGAAACCAAGGGACACCCTGCCATTCGCAGCCCGCAAAGCGCGGTTCGCTTTTTCCGGCTTGATTGTAGCACCATGATACAAAACAGGCGCACCATTCCACGCGGCTGTTAAAGCCGTACCAAGACCAGTAAGGGTAGCCGCCCACGTTTCCGACTTGCTGCTTTGCAAGCTCCATAAGTTCTTGATTTCCGGGGCGCGTACCGTTTACAAACTCCACGCCGCTTAAATCCTCGGACGGGTTTCCGTCGGGAGAACCGCCGCCGAAAATCAACGGTTTGTTGCCGCTTGTTTCCAAGTAGACATGGAACATTTCAAGCTGCTGTGGCGTTAAAAGCTCCGATACAAAAGAGGAAATCGGCTTGTTTTCCAGTTTGACATTCAAGATGTGATACTCATAAGGGACTTCCTCGGTGGTGGTTTCCCCGGTTTCCGGGTCGGTGCTTGTTTCGGTGCGGTAGCGTATTTCCACTTCCTCGGTCAGTGTCAAGGTGTACTGTTTTTCAAAGATACGGTCAAGCTCTGCCTGTGCGCTCTGCGGGGTGTAGCTCTGCAAGAGGGCGGTCAAGTAAGACGCAAGTTCGTGGGGGTTATGCCCGATACTGTCAAGGTCGTAGCGGTATTCATCATAGCCGGGGTGGGTGCTTTCGATATTGTCAATCTCACTTTGCAGCCCGTTTTCCAATGCGGCATAGTTGTTTTCAACTGCCACAAGGTCGCTGTCCTCGGACGTGTAGGACGTACCAAGCACCCCGTTAGTCAAGCCCGAAAACATAGCCCCGCAAGAGGACAGCCCTGCGGAAATCATAATAAAGAGAAGCAGCGCGGCAACTGTAATAAAAACACCCGCCGGGTGTCTTGCCGCAAATGCGGCGGCTTTCCTCGTTTCCTCGGCGGTTTTCTTCGCCGTCTTTCTTGTGGCTTCCGCTGCGGCTTTTGCCCCTCCTTTCTTTGCCGCCTTTGCATACTGGCGTTTTATCTGCTGTTTCTGCATGAAACGGGAAAGAGGGTTAGAGATAAGCTGCGGGTTGTCGTGCAGGGTCTTGTGATACTGGAAGTTGACGTTTGCCTTAAATGCTGCCTTTTCTGCCTTTGCCGCTTCCCGGTAAGGTTTCAGCTTATGGCTGCGGTAGCCCTGTTTTAACTTCCGCGCCCCGTATTTCGCGCCGCGCTCGGCAAGTTCCTCCGATTTATGCGCCCCCTCCACGCCGGAATTGTCCTTTTCAACGGAATGTATC
>ENA-OPCO01002000-OPCO01002000.1-human-gut-metagenome-genome-assembly--contig:-NODE-2000-length-12138-cov-3.158735_pt1 | contig 12138 bp, 10 predicted proteins | sample MGYA00241562_ERZ501475 | MGnify/ENA primary metagenome ERZ501475 (study PRJEB25962, sample SAMEA2042627) | human gut metagenome | biome: human gut; feature: human-associated habitat; material: faeces... | reverse complement strand
ATGAGCCCCGACACCTAGTATTCATCGTTTACGGCGTGGACTACCTAGTTATGACAAACAGTCTGAATATGATGAGTGGATTGAGAGTTTTGACGGCAAGGTGAAGAAACTCGTGCTGATCGGTCAGACGAAGGAAAAGATTGCGGAATGTGCGAAGAAACATGGCTTTGAGGATGTCATACTCTGTGATACATTTGAGGAGGCAATTGACACCTGTTATGCAAACGCAGTGAGCGGGGATGCGGTATTGCTTTCCCCTGCATGTGCAAGCTGGGGCATGTTCGCAAACTATGAGGAGCGCGGACGCATTTTTAAGGAATACGTGCGCAATCTGGCAGAATAAAAAATGTCAGGCATAATGGCATGACGTGCAGTAAATAAGAAATGAGGAATTGGAATGGCAAGAGGTCAGCAGACGGAAAAGAAAAAAAAGCCAATTAAATATTTCGATTACAGTCTTTTGTTTCTGATCATTTTTCTTTTGTGTTTTGGATTGGTCATGTTGTACAGTACCAGTTCCTATGCAGGTTCCAATAAGTTTGGGGATGCTTCCTATTTTGTAAAAAAACAGTTGTTTGCAACAGGACTGGGGATCGTGGGTATGTATATCGTATCTAAGATCCCATATCGGTTCTGGATGAAGGTGAGTTCCATGGCGTATCTGGCAGCTATCGTGCTCTGTACCGCCGTTATTTTTATTGGTACAGAGGCAAACGGTCAGGCGAGATGGTTAAAAATCGGGCCGTTATCTTTCCAGCCGTCAGAGTTTGCCAAGTTTGCGGTTATTATTTTTCTGGCAACGGTTATTTATAAGACACCACAGAAGATGGGAGAGTTCATGAGCCTTGTCAAGATAATGGCAATTGTGCTTCCAATCGTTGCAGTGGTCGCCTACAATAACTTAAGTACAGCGATCATTATACTTGGAATTGCAGTCTGTATGTTGTTTGTTGCCAGTCCGAAGTATTCCCACTTTGTGTTGATGGCAGCGGCAGTCGGTGTGGTAGGTGTTGTTTTCATCAGTTTTGAGGCATACCGGATGGATCGTATCAAGATTTGGCTGAATCCGGAAGCCTACGAGAAGGGTTATCAGACCTTACAGGGACTGTATGCGATCGGTTCCGGCGGTTTATTTGGAAAAGGGCTTGGCGAGAGTATGCAGAAGCTGGGATTTATTCCTGAGGCGCAGAATGATATGATCTTTTCGATCATTTGTGAGGAGCTGGGGCTGTTCGGCGGCATCGCTGTGATCCTGATTTTTTTGCTGTTGATCTGGCGTCTGATGATTATTGCGAACAACGCGTCGGATCTGTTCGGTGCGCTGTTAGTTGTCGGCGTGCTGGGGCATATCGCGATTCAGGTCATTTTAAATGTTGCGGTCGTAACGAACTCAATGCCGAACACCGGCGTGTCCCTGCCGTTTATCAGCTACGGCGGCTCATCGATCCTGTTTTTGCTGATCGAGATGGGGCTCGTCATGAGCGTTGCCCGCGGCATCAAGGTCCGGGATGTGTAATGGGGTATGCGTGTATCGTGCTTTCACCGGGAGCAAAAAAGACGAGCGTGTTATCTGGACACGGGGCAGCAGTGCAGCTGCATTTGTCACGTGTGCGGTACGTTTGCCATAGTATAGGGTAAGGGCAACGCGGACGGTGGTTTTGTGGATTCAATCTGGATCAGAGGCAAAAGACCTCTTTATGGGGAAATGACAGTGCAGGGGTCGAAAAACGCCGTGCTGCCGATTTTGGCGTCGACCATTCTGATCGCCGGAAAGACGACACTGCGAAACTGCCCGGATATTTCGGATGTGGACTGCATGTGCCGCATTTTGCAGAAAATCGGCGCAACAGTGACAAAAACCGGTCACGAGATCTGCGTGGACGCTTCCGGTGCGCTGCAAAGCAGGCTTCCGGCAGAGGAAGTGGTTCGGATGCGTTCCTCCATCGTGCTGACGGGCGCGCTTTTGGGGCGGCTTGGGCAGGCGTCCTTCTGCGATCCGGGCGGCTGTGTCATCGGCGACCGCCCGATCGATTTGCATCTGAAAGCCTTTGCACGCTTCGGTTGTCAGATAAGGCGGGAGGATGACAATTTTTTGACGGTATTTGCAAAGCGACTGAACGGCGTACAGATCCCTTTTCCGTTTTCGAGCGTCGGTGCGACGCAGAATGCGATTTTATGCGCGGTCTGTGCAAAGGGAGAAACAGTGCTGACAGGTTGTGCAAAGGAACCGGAGGTCGTTTCGCTATGCCGCTTTTTAAACGGTGCAGGGGCAAAGATTGAAGGAGCCGGAAGCAAAACGATTCGAATTGAGGGCGTAAAAAAGCTTTGCAGCACAGAATTTTCCATCGATGCGGACCGGATCGTGGCAGGAACCTGTCTGATCGGTGTACTCGCGGCAGGCGGGGAAGCGTTTTTGCGGCAGGCGCCGATCGGGCAACTTACAGCGGTGATTGCAGTTGCAAAAAAAATGGGCGCACAGATTATCCCAACCCCAAAGGGGCTGTTGGTAAAACGTGCAGGCAGGCTGGTTTCTCCGCTTTTGCTGGAAACGGACGTATATCCGGGCTATCCGACCGACCTGCAGTCCCCGATGCTGACGGCACTGTGCTGCGCAGAAGGAAACTGTATGGTGTCGGAGCGCGTTTTTAATGGAAGGTTTGGTGTGCACGAGCAGTTAAACCGTATGGGTGCTGCGATCGTCGCCGGACAAACAAGCGCGGAGGTCACCGGAGGCAGAAAACTGCACGGAGAGCGGGTTTTTGCAAAAGAACTGCGGGGCGGGGCGGCACTCGTGCTGGCGGGGCTGTGCGCAGAGCATAAGACGGTCGTGGAAAACTGTCATTTTATCCGGAGAGGATATGAAGATATCGTAAGGGATTTCAGAGAGTTGGGAGCAGACATTGGCACAGAAACAGAAATATAAGCTGCTGGACGGCGGAAAATCTGAAAAAAGTCGGAAGAAATCAGCTTCCGGCAAAAAAAAGAAAAAAAGCAGCGGCAAAGCTGCCGGGTATTCCTATGCAGTGGCAACGCCGGGCGAGTGGCTGCGTGCAAATCTCGGTGTACTGATTGCCAGCATCGTGATCGTCTGTTTGGCGGCGGCTGCCCTCGTCGTGGTGTCCGTGTTTCGGGTGCAGAACGTTTCGGTCGAGGGAAACGTCCACTACACGAGCGAAGAGATTGAGGCGATGGTTCTGACTGACCGGCTTTCCTACAATTCGCTCTATCTTTCGTTAAAATACCGGAATAAGGAAATCCGGGACATTCCGTTTATCGAAACGATGAGTGTCCGGGTTGATTCGCCGGACAGCATCACGATCCATGTTTATGAAAAGTCTGTGGCGGGCTACGTCGAATACATGGGGCGTTACATGTATTTTGACCGGGACGGTATCGTGGTGGAATCTTCGGAAACGAGGACAGAAGGAATTCCGCAGGTGACGGGAATTAGGTTCGACCATGTTGTTTTGTATGAGGCGCTTCCGGTGAAGAATACCGATATTTTTCAGGAAATTCTTTCGATTACGCAAATGCTTTCCAAGCATCAGATCACGACGGATAAAATATATTTCAACGAATCAAATGAAATAACACTTTATTTCGACAATATCCGGGCAAAGCTGGGAAAGGATAACCTGGAGGAAAAGGTGATGCGCCTGGAGCAGATTTTACCGAATCTGTCGGGCGAAAGCGGAGTGCTCGATCTGCAGAATTACTCGGAAGACCGCAAAAATGTGACGTTTCAGAAAGATGGATAACCGTAAAGAAATTGAAAAAATGGGTTGCGTAATTCTGAAAATGATTATATGATAAATATTATGAAGTTTGTCAGGAATGAAGGAGGAAATACCCTTGCTGGAGATTAAAGTAAATGACGCAGAAGCGGCAGCGCACATCCTTGTCATTGGAGTTGGCGGTGCAGGCAATAATGCTGTAAATAGAATGATTGATGAGAAAATTGACGGTGTGGAGTTTATCGGAGTCAATACAGACCGACAGGCTCTGCAGTTCTGCAAAGCGGAAAAGCACCTGCAGATCGGCGAGAAGCTGACCAAGGGACTGGGCGCAGGCGCAAAGCCCGAAATCGGTGAGCAGGCAGCTCAGGAGAGTGCAGAAGAAATTTCCAAATCCTTAGACGGAGCAGATATGGTATTTGTTACCTGCGGTATGGGCGGCGGAACCGGAACCGGTGCGGCTCCTGTTGTCGCAAAGCTCGCCAAGGACAAAGGAATCCTGACGGTAGGTGTTGTAACCAAGCCGTTCCGCTTTGAAGCAAAGACCCGTATGAACAATGCGATGTCCGGTATCGAGAAGCTGCGTGACAGCGTGGATACTCTGATCGTTATCCCGAATGACAAGATTCTGGAAATTGTGGACAAGCGTACCAGCATGCCGGAAGCCCTGATGAAGGCCGACGAAGTCCTTCAGCAGGCAGTACAGGGAATTACCGATCTGATCAACGTCCCCGCAGTCATTAACCTCGACTTTGCAGACGTACAGACCGTTATGCGCGACAAGGGCATTGCTCACATCGGTATCGGCGAAGGTAAAGGCGACGATAAGGCTGTCATGGCAGTCAAAGCCGCTGTAGAGAGCCCGCTGTTAGAGACAACGATTGCAGGCGCAACCGATATCATCATCAACGTGTCCGGCGATATTTCCATGTTCGACGCTTCCGATGCGGTGGATTATGTCCGTGAGATTACCGGCGATGACGTTAACATTATCTTCGGTGCCATGTATGATTCCAACCAGGCAGACTACTGCCGGATTACCGTAATTGCAACCGGTATTGAGGAGACACCGGCTTCCCGCTTCGGTACTTCCTTTGCAAGAAAATCGATCACTCCTTCCGTAGGCCAGACCGGTATGAAGACCACAGTGAGCGCGACGGGCGCGAACACGACAAGACCGTATAACAGCGCACTGCAGCAGCCGGTTCATCCCGGAGCTGCTTCCAATGCGGAATTAAAGAAGCCGGCAGGCATAAATGGCATTCAGCCTGCTCCTACGGTACTGCGCAGCAAGGTACAGGAGAGAGATTTAAAGATTCCGGATTTCCTTCAGAAAAAATAAATAATTTTAGTAACGAAACAGAAAACACCGCGAGGTGACTGAAAAAGTCATTTCGCGGTGTTTTTTTGTCGAAACTTTCCACGGCAGCGCACAGCGTTTCGACAAAATCCACGCGTCAGCATTTTTATAATAAGGACATACAGTTTTGGAAAACGTGCGGGAGGAAAGGCTTGTGAGCTATCGGATTTATGCAGACCGGGTCTGGATAATGCACACCTGTATCAATGTGCTGCTGTTATTTCTGACAGCGAAATTGTCTGGGATAACAGTAAGGGTTCGACGGATTATCGAAATAGCAGCCGGAAATGCGCTGTGCTTTACGGCAATCCTGTTGCTGCCTGCTCCGGAGGTTTTGCAGGGAGAAGTAGGGATAATTCTGGCAGGAAAAACGTTTTTTTGCCTGATTGCAGCACTTTGGTGGGTACAGCGATGCTTTCAGGTCAAAAGCCGGGAAGGAATGCGGCGTGTCTGGATCTGCTATATGTGTTGTGCCTGCGTGCTCGGCGGCGTCTGCAACGGCATTTCTGAAGTCCGGGAGCTGTTTGGAACCGATCAAAACGGTATTGGAACCGGCGGGCAGGTTTCCATGATGCAGCTTTTGGTCTGGTGCGCGATTGTCGTCTGGTATGGTGCAAAGCTTCTGGAACGGGAGCGCAGGCGGCAGAAACATCCGATCTGGAAAGTCTCTTTTTTCTGGAAAACGAAGTTTTTTTCCGGAAGCGCGTTGATGGACAGCGGAAATTCCCTGAAAGATCCGTACACAGGGCGTCCGGTCTGCATTCTGGACGAAGAGACGGCGAAAAAGCTTGGAATTTCGACGGAAAAGGCGGTTCGGCTGATTCCCTATCACAGCATCGGCAGGGCCCACGGACTCCTTCGGGCGGTGACGGTTTCAGAACTGTATCTGAGAAAAGACGGACAGGAGAAAAAGATTGCAGATGTGACGGTTGCGGTCGGACCCGGGCGTTTGAGCCGGTCGGGCGGATACCAGATGATTCTGCATCCAGCATTACTGGAGGAAAAGAAAGGAGCAGACCATGATATTAAAAGTAGCGATGCCGGGAAAAGTGCAGTTTAAATTGATCCGCCGGGAACCGGCATTTTTTATGGCACATGAGGGGGATATTCATTATATTGGCGGCGCAGATGTGCTTCCGGCACCTCTGGAAACGGAACAGGAAAACGAGGTGATTCAGGATCTGGCGACAGAGGAATATGCGCAGGAGGCGCGGTCAATTTTAATTGAACACAACCTGCGCCTGGTTGTTTACATAGCAAAGAAATTCGATAATACGGGCGTCGGCGTGGAGGATCTGATTTCGATCGGCACGATTGGACTGATCAAGTCAATCAATACATTCAATCCCGGGAAAAATATCAAGCTCGCAACTTATGCATCCCGATGCATTGAAAATGAAATCCTGATGTATCTGCGCCGCAACCACAAGACGCGGATGGAGGTTTCGATCGACGAGCCGCTGAACGTGGACTGGGACGGAAACGAGCTGCTTTTGTCGGATATCCTGGGGACGGATGAGGACGTGATCTACCGGGATATGGAAAACGAGGCAGAGCGCAGGATTTTAAGAAATGCGGTGGCGAAGCTTTCCGAGCGGGAGCGCACAATCGTCAGCCTGCGTTTTGGACTGGATACGCCGGACGGGCAGGAAATGACCCAGAAGGAGGTCGCGGCATATCTGGGTATTTCCCAGTCCTATATTTCCCGGCTGGAAAAAAAGATCATGAAGCGGCTGAAAAAAGAGATGGTGCGGGAGTGAAGCTGCGCGCTGCAGCTGCGTCCGACCGCCATGTCTGCACGCATTCCGGGATGTGCTGTCATGCCGTGAAATACTCACTCCGTGTGTTACATGCTCCCTGCATCATGCGCTCAAATACGCGCGCATGATGCGGAGAGCATTTTTTTCGAGCCGGGAAACCTGTGCCTGGGAAATCCCGATCAGCTCGGCAACCTCCATCTGCGTTTTTCCCTCGAAAAAGCGCAGAGAAATGATCTCATGTTCCCGGGCATTGAGCTTTTTTAACGCGTCGGACAAAGACAGATGCTCGACCCAGTTTTCCTCCCGGTTCTTTTTATCCCGAATCTGATCCATCACATAGAGCGTGTCTCCTCCGTCTGTGAAAATCGGCTCATACAGGCTCATGGGATTCTGGATGGCGTCGAGGGCATAGACAATATCCTCCCGGGAGATGCCGACCTCGGAGGCAACCTCGGTGATGGACGGCTCCTTCTGGTTCTTTTTTAAAAGCATTTCCCGCGCGTAGATGGCTTTATAGGCGGTGTCGCGCAGCGAACGGCTGACCCGGATGGAGTTGTTGTCCCGCAGAAAACGCCGGATCTCGCCAATAATCATTGGAACAGCATAAGTTGAAAACCGTACTCCCAGTTCGGTATTGAAATGGTCGATTGCCTTGATTAGACCGATACAGCCAATCTGAAATAGATCGTCTACGTTTTCCCCTGCAGAGGAAAAGCGTCGGATGACGCTCAAAACGAGCCGCAGATTTCCCTTGATAAACTGTTCCCGTGCCTCGGCGTCGCCCTGCCGGATCTGGATAAAAAGCGCGTCTTTTTCTTCATTGGTTAGGATCGGCAGGCGGGCGGTGTTGACGCCGCAGATTTCCACTTTGTTGAGTGCCATGGCATTGCCTCCTGTGATTGAAAAGCTATGAAAAGAGCATGGACGAAAAAACGGAATTTATTCAAAGCGATGACGCAGATTTTGATGTATTGCAGCGCATGGCAGCCGTAGTGAAAAGTGCTGCACCAGCGTGCGCGCCGCTGCATAGGATAGAAAAAACGGGAGAATTTCGGATGCTTTTTTCAGAATTAAAAAGCAAGGAAGTCGTAAACTTACGCGACTGCCGAAAAATGGGACATGTGACGGACTTTGAGTTCGATGAGTGCAGCGGCGTGATCCAGAAAATTATTGTGCCGGGCATCGGCGGCAAAAACTGGAAATGCCTGTTTGGCTGCGATACGGAGTATGCGATTGCGTATCAGGATATCAAACAGATCGGACCGGATGTGATTATGGTAGATGTGCCGTAACACAGCGGAGTATAAGGGTCGAAAAACGACAGATTTTACCAAAATGACAATGCAGCGGATATTCGGGTGTGCTATACTGAACATAAGAGAAACTGTGTCGCAGGCGACACAAAGTAGCCAGGATCGCAGAGACGAACTGGATGTTCGTCTCGCGGTTCCTTCGGCGCAAAGCGCCTGCGAAATGGAGATTGGTATGAAAATTCTTTTGATCAATGGAAGCCCGAAAGGCGATCGAAGCAACACGTTAAAGCTCTCCAAAGCATTTCTGGAGGGCATTTTGGAAATCGACAAGGATGCAGAGATCAGACAGATGAACCTTTCCGAGAAAAAGATCGCTCCCTGTAGGGGATGTTTTGCCTGCTGGAACAAAACGCCGGGCAAATGCGTGATGACAGACGACATGCAGGAGGGCATCGAAGGAGAGCTGTGGGCGGATCTCATGATCTGGAGCTTTCCGCTTTACTATTTCAGCGTTCCGGGGCTTTTGAAAAACTTTATCGACAGGCAGCTGCCCATGAACCTCCCGTTTATGGAAGAGCAGGAGGGGCAGACCGGGAGCGGCGGGCATCCGTCCCGATACGATATGAGCGGTAAGCGGCATCTGCTGATTTCCACCTGCGGATTTTATACCGCAAAGAATAATTACGACAGCGTGACGAAGCTGTTCGACCATGTGTGCGGCGCAGGGCAGTATGAAAGCATTTTCTGCGGACAGGGTGAGCTGTTCCGTGTTCCGGAATTAAAGGCGCGGACGGATGAATATCTGGAATGCGTCAGACAGGCGGGGCGCGAATACGCACAGAAACAGGCGATTTCAGAAGGCATGAAGGAAAAGCTGAGAGAACTGTTATATCCGAGAGATGTATTTGAAAAAATGGCGGATGCGAGCTGGGGCGTGGAAAAAAAGAGCGGCGAAAAGGAAGATCCGGTGCTGACCTTTACCAGGCAGATGGCGGCACTTTATAACAAAGACAGCTTCGACCAAAAAGAGCGCGTGCTGGAAATCTGCTATACAGATCTGGGAAAAGCATGGCAGATCGTGCTCGGAAAAGACGGCAGCACGGTGCTGGATGCAGGCAGCAGGGAAGCAACGACGGTGATCGAGACGCCCTGGGACGTCTGGCAGTCGATTGCAAGGGGAGAGATCCGTGGGGATGCAGCACTGGCAAAAGGAATGTATCGCGTGACCGGAGATTTTTCCCTGATGATACACTGGGATGATTTCTTTGGTGCAGCAAATGCAGCTGCGGGAAAAGAAAAATCCGGCAAAAATTCCGACGGGAGGACAGCAGAAAAAGAAAAACAGCCGCAGATGATTTTCATGCTGGCAGCGTGGATTACGTTCTGGGTGGCAGTGCCTGTCGGAGAAAATGTCGGAGCGATCGTGACGCTGGCAATTTGCGCGTGCCTGCCGCTTGCTGCGTGGAACCGGAAGCTGACGGTTTATGACCGGCTTTCCTTTGGAATTGTCGCACTGCTTTCTGTCCTCGCCCTGCAAAAAGGCTGCGTCAATATCGCACTGCTTGCCGGATATCTGGGCTTCGGGCTGATGTGGCTGTTATCCTGCCTGACAAAAGAGCCACTCTGTGCGGCTTATGTCAAATACAACTACCATGGCGACGATGCGTTGGAAAATCCGATTTTTATGAAAGCGAACAGAATCCTGGCGGCTGGCTGGGGAATCCTCTACATTCTGATTGCAATTTGGTCGGCATTTCTGTTGTCGGCAGGGCATACGACGCTGATGCAGATTTTAAACAACATGGCGACCGTGCTCATGGGCATCTTTACGGGTTGGTTTGAAAAATGGTATCCGCAGCGCGTCGCGGCGGGAAAATAATTCCATCCCCCTCTTTACAAAGATGTTTTACACGAAGTATAATAATTTAAATAAAACTAAAGAATATTACAAATAGATAAGAAGGAGGGTATTGTTGTGAAGCTTCAGATTTCAAACTGCAAAAAGGCGGCGGTTCAGGATGGCATGATCGGTCTGTTTTTTGAGGATATCAACTACGCGGCGGACGGCGGTCTGTACGCAGAGATGATTGAAAACCGGTCGTTTTCCTTTGTGGACTGTTATGGGGACGTGGGAGATTATTATACTAAGCCTGCATGGGGCTATGGCTGGAATGCGACCAAAGAATGTGGTGAGGGCCGCATGGAATATGTGACGGGCAGCCCGATCAGCCGCGTGAATCCGTGGTATCTGCGGTTCACGGCGCAGGATGCCGGACAGGGCTTCTGGAATAAGGCGTATGACGGTATTTATCTGGAAAAAGGAAAGACCTACACCGTTCGGTTTTATGCGCGGGCGGCGCAGTATCCGGAAGGAGATATTACGGTACAGGTCACAAAGGACGGCAGAATCTGCGCACAGGCAGAGGTTTCCTGCATCCATGCGCCGGAGAAAACCTGGCAGAAATGGAACCTGTATGAAGCAGTACTGGAAGCCGGGGAGACAATCCGGAACGGCAGATTTACGATCAGCCTGACAAAGCCCGGCACGGTCGAGTTCGATTTGATTTCCATGATGCCGGACGATGCGGTGGCAGGTGTGTTCCGCAAAGATCTGTTTGACCTGTTAAAAGGCTTGCATCCCGGTTTTTTGCGTTTTCCGGGTGGATGTATTATCGAAGGAAATACACTGGAAAATCGTTACCGCTGGAAAGAGAGCGTCGGCGACATCAAAGATCGCCGCACGAATTTCAATCGCTGGGCAGTGCATCTGACGAGCGAGGAAAACGGATGGCACACGCAGTATTCCCATTACAACCAGACCCTCGGCATCGGTTTTTATGAATATTTTCTGCTGTGTGAGCTGATCGGTGCAAAGCCGCTGCCGGTTTTGAACGTCGGTCTGGCGTGTCAGTTCCAGTCCTATGAGCTGGTGGAAATGGACGAGCCGGAGTTTCAGGAGTTTTTGCAGGATGCGGTTGACTTGATCGAGTTTGCAAACGGTCCCGCAGACAGCACCTGGGGAAGTGTCCGTGCAAAAATGGGACATCCAGAGCCCTTCGGGTTGACGATGGTCGGCATCGGCAACGAGCAGTGGCAGACGGAAAAGATTGACTTCTTTGGTCGATATCAGGCATTCGAAAAGGCAATCCACGCAAAATATCCCGAAATTAAGCTGATTGGCTCTGCAGGACCGGATATCACCTCCGAGCGTTACGACAAGGCATGGGAATTCTATAAAAAAGAAGTTCCTGCAAGAGACAATTTCTGCTATGCAGTGGATGAGCATTATTATGTAAAACCCGACTGGTTTTATGCACATACAGATTTCTATGATGAATATCCGAGGGATGTCAAGGTGTTCTCCGGGGAATATGCTTCTCATCCGATCAGCGGCATGAACCTGCCTCAGGCAAACACCCTGGGCGGCGCACTGGCAGAGGCTGCATTTTTGACCGGCGTGGAAAGAAATGCGGACGTTGTTGTGCTGGCTTCCTATGCGCCCTTGTTTGCAAGAGTCGGCTACGCGCAGTGGTCTCCGGATATGATCTGGTTCGATGAGACGAAAGCCTATGGGACGCCCAGCTATTTCGTACAGAAGCTTTACGGAGAAAATATGGGAACCGTGATCCTTGCGATGGACGGACAGGAAAAAGAGCTGCGCAAGGAGCAGGTTTATGCAAACGTAAGCCTCGATGAAAGAACCGGAGATCTCATCCTCAAGGTGGTCAACCATAACGACTGCGAAAAAACGCTCGAGCTCGATCTGGGCAGCTTCCGGGCAGCAGGAACGGCAAAGAACGTGATTTTGACCGGCAAGGGTGAAGATGCGTATAACTGCATTGAGCATCCGGACAGCGTAAAACTTTCGGAGTGCGAGGGCGATGCAGCAGACGGCATCGTGCTTCCGGCAAACAGCTTTGTTGTAACACGGATTCCGACCGTGCGGTAAAAAAGGATTCTAAAATGGCAGGAGAAATAAAAAAGAATGTGCCTTGGCACATTCTCGCGCCGAGGCGCGGTTGCTTCAGCAA
>ENA-OPCO01001998-OPCO01001998.1-human-gut-metagenome-genome-assembly--contig:-NODE-1998-length-12143-cov-4.806750_pt1 | contig 12143 bp, 15 predicted proteins | sample MGYA00241562_ERZ501475 | MGnify/ENA primary metagenome ERZ501475 (study PRJEB25962, sample SAMEA2042627) | human gut metagenome | biome: human gut; feature: human-associated habitat; material: faeces... | reverse complement strand
TCCAGCAGTTCGTTCCGCTTGTCCGCCACCGGCTTGAGCCCGAACCTGCTCTCCAGTTCCCGGCAGGCTTTCATCGAGCGGTTCCATTCATAGGTGTCGCTGATTTTCTCCCCGTTCTCCTTCACGCAGGTGGAGACGATATGGACGTGCCTGCGGCCGATGTCATCGTGCAGATACACGATATAGGGCTGGTCGCCGTAGCCCATCTTCCGCATGTATTCACGGGCCAGTTCCGCGAACTGCCCGTCCGTGAGGCGGTCGTCCGCCGATGGGTTCAGGGAGATGTGCAGCACCGGCTTCTCCGTGTTCCTGTTTGCGGCGAGGTAGCTCTCGAACGCCCACAGCGTCTGCTGCATGACATTGTGGGGATTTCCGGTGAGGTCGGTCATCATGCGGTTGCCCGCGATGATGCGGGCTGTGGATTCATCCACTTTCTGCTGGTTGTAGGCGACCGCCCCGTAGAGCGATGCGCCCCTGTTGATCTTAGCCACCATTCCGCTGTTCCTCCTTCTTCCTTTTTATAAGGTACTCCTCCTCGAACTCCCGGGTCAGCATGATGATCCGCTTGCCCAGCACCACCAGGTCGATGGTGGCCTTCTCCAGGTTGCGCAGCAGGGCGAACGCCCGTTTCTCCCCGAAGTTGGACTTGACGGCCTTCACCGTCTGGTTGTAGTTGTTGCCGATGGCCTGGAACTGGTGGTAGAAATTCGTCAGGCGGATGTAGTAGTCCATCGCCGCCTTGTCGATTCTGACGACCTTCATCTCGCGTCCGAAAATCATGGACTTGATGAACCTTGCCCGCTGTTTCATGCCCGATTTCTCAAACAGCAGCTCGAATTTTCCGTTCTCTTCCGAGGTCAGCTTGATGCCGTAACGGAATACAGCCGGGTCAGTTTTCGGCTTCCTGCCCGTGCTTCTCCTTGTCCTCCTTTTGTTGTTTTCTTCCATACGCATTGAGATTTTCTGTTCTGTATCTTCCGTCATGGATTTCCGACTTTGGAGGAAATCCCTCCCGAGCCGCCAGGCGAGCGGCAAGTTTGTTTCGGGATGCCCGAATCATTTCGGGCTGCCCGAAACACAACTTGCTATGTTCGCTTGAACATGAATTTGCCTTCGCCAAATTGAGTTTTGACCGTCGGCCTCATTCTTCGGCCCCGGGATTGCCCCACAGCGGTATCCATTTCCGTTTCCGGTGCAAAGTTATTGCTGTTTATCTTTCTGTAAAACAGTTCATTATATGTAACATGATGTCATATGGCGACAAGGGTCGTCACCGCCCCCGGATGATGGCGGTTATTCGGAAAAATCCCTTTTTATTTGCAGCGTGAACGGATGAAACCGGGTCTCCAATAGTGGAATGATGGTCATGTTGTCCGATGCTTCCGTTAGCGGTCGGGATAGTGGAAACAATGTCGGATATGACGGTTGTCGGAATGTCATGACCAACAGACCGGCCATTAACGGAAAGTCGGATACGGTAACGGATACGCTGTCGGTCGGAAGGATGGACACGATAACGGATGCGGCATCGGACGGACGGTCGGAAAGAGGCGTTCACGGATTGATGGACGGATGAAACAGACAATTATTCAATAACCATTTAAAAAAGAAAGATTATGAGCAAAGAACCTTTATTCGTTGCAATCAGCAACCAGAAAGGCGGGGTCGGGAAATCGGCCCTTACGGTAGTGCTTGCCAGCTACTTCCATTTCGAGAAAGACCTGAACGTGGCAATCATTGACTGCGATTCCCCCCAGCACAGCCTTGTGCGCATGAGGGAACGGGACAAGAAAACCGTTACAGGCAGCGCCTATTACCAGCAATTGCTGCGGCAGCAGTGGGAACGTGTACAGAAGAAGGCGTATCCCATTGTCGGCTCCACAGCGGAAAAGGCAAGGGAGGCGGCGGACGCGGTTGCCGCAAGCGGGGACTATGACCTTGTATTCGTGGACCTGCCGGGAACGGTGGAGTCTTCGGGGGTGTTCCGCACCATCGTCAATATGGATTATGTCCTGACTCCCACCATTCCCGACCTCATCATCATGCAGAGTACGCTCGCTTTCTCGACCACGGTGCTTGATTATGTCAGAAGCAGGAAAGATGTGCCGCTCAAGGACATTCTCTTCTTTTGGAACAGGATGAAGAAGCGTACCAACGTGGGAATCTACAAGTCCTATTCGGAAGTCATGAAGGAACTGCGCCTGACAGTCCTCGACAGCACGCTTCCCGACCTGTGCCGCTATGAGAAAGAAATCACCCATTCCCAACGCGCCTTTTTCCGCTGTACCCTGCTGCCTCCTCCTGTCAGGCAGCTTGAAGGAAGCGGTCTGGCGGAACTGGCGGAGGAACTTATTGTCAAACTTAAACTGAAACAGCCATGACAAAGAAAAAGGTGGAGGTGGATGAGGACATCCTCAAGGATATCATTGTCGGGGAGATTCCCGTCTTCGGCAGGGAGATGCCTGCGGAAGAAAGTACGGGACAGCCGGAACCGGAAGCCCCTCCCGCCACAGAACCGGCCAGCCACCCGCCGGGAAAGACCGTCTCTGTAAGGTCCAGGAAAAAGAAAGAGGAAACGGACGGTTACAGGGAAAGGTTCCTGGTCAATATTCCGGCATCCAACCGTTCCCATGTCTATATAAACCGCGAGGTGGCCGAATGCATCAAGCGTGTCCTTCCGGTCATCGCTCCGGACATGAGCATATCCGGATACATAAGCAATATCCTCGTGGAGCACATCCAACGGCATTGGGAGGAAATCAGCGAATTATACAACAAAGAATATTACAAACCATTAAAACCGTTTTAGACATGACACAGATTGTTTTTCAAGCCGCAGCCATCGCCTGCTGCATCTACACCGCTTACAGAATCGTACTTTTTATAGTCAGGAAATCACGTAAGACAGAAAAAGCTTCCCAAAGGGTTTCTGCCTCTCCTGACAGGATAATTGAGGGGATTGAACCGGATAATGGTGAGGAGTGTGTATCCGTGCCTCCCGTCATGGAATGTATCAAGGAAGTGGATATCCGACATTCGCTGATATCGCTATACACGGCCACCTATCTGGACTGCAAGCCTGTCGGCAGCCGTGCCCAGGTCTATATCAGCAAAGAGAACCATGCCCTTATCAGACGTTTCTTAGCCGTTGTCGCTCCTAATGTGCCTATCTCCGGTTATGTGAACAAGGTTGTGGAGGAACATCTGAGAAATTACCGTGACGAGATATCCCAATTACATTCGGACAGCATAAGCAAACCGCTATGATTATGGAAACGACACTTTATTTTACGGTAAAGACGGCATGTGCCGTTTATGTGCTGTGGCACTTGTGGGCATTCATCTTCGGCCGGCGAATGTACGGGATATGGGAGCGTCTTTTCAGATTGATGCGGATTGTCCGCATCAGGTTATGGAAATGCCGCAGGAAACGCATGGAGCAGGCGGGGCGCAATGCCTGCGGAAAATCAAGACATAAAATGCCGGAAGCAGGGACAGGCATCTCACGGGGAAAGCCGGAGGCGGACACGCCGTCTTCTTCTCCAGCAGATGACGATGTGATAGGCAAGACGAAGATTGTCTATCTGGAAGATCCGAATACCATGAAGGCTGTTCCGGTCCGTTCCGAGCCGATGGAGAAAGTTCCCATAGAGGAAGACGGGGATATCAGTTCCGATGATGTGGAGCAGGAGAACAAAGGACTTACAGCCGAGGACAAGGAGGAACTGATGGCTCCTGTGGACGCCGAACCTGACCCGGACTTTAGCACAGCCTTGACATTCGAGGAGATAAACAATGTTGCGGAGGTCCTTGTTTCCGACACCCCGGATGAACAGAAAGCTGTCCGTGCCGCCACAACCATACATCATAAGATGCAGGAGACGGTCATACTCTCTTTTCTTACTGACAAACTGTGCAATCAGGAAAAGGTATCCCGGTTGCTCAACGAATATTTGGACGAATCCGGCAGGCCGCTTGCAAAACGGAAGTCGGTATCCAAGGGAAAAGAGGCTTTTGATATCAACAAATATGCTTGAACTACCATTTTGAGATTTTTAAGAGAAAAACCGATATCTCTGCTTTTACAGCTCTTACTTTTGCAGTAAACGAATTGATTATGGCAGTAACGAAAGTAATATTGGAAAAATGGTTGGCGGCGCAAAAACGCCACCGCCTTTCAGACAAGCAAGTCCAGATGGCACGGGAACTGGGATTGAATCCCGACAAGCTCGGGAAAATCGACAACCACAGGCAGGAGCCGTGGAAAGCCCCTCTGCCGCAGTTTATCGAGGACATCTATTTCAAGCGCTTCAAGCGTGAAGAGCCGGAAACGGTCAGGCCGCTGAAGCAGATATTAAAGGATATGGAAATCAAGAAGCAGCAGCGGAAAAAGGAAAAGGACAGACGGCGGAAGGAACGGGATGCCGTTTCTTCCGTGACGGCGGAATAAATGCCGGGCTTCATATCCCCCTGTATCTTCCTAACGTGGGAGATGCAGGGGGATTTTTCATGTCATTCCATATCCGGTCACAGGTGTCCCATATCAATGAAGCGGACATAATCCTCCGTATAGGCGAAACAGTCATCGTTGATGCGCTCCGCCAGTTCGTCCAGTGTCAGGCATTCCACCTCATAAAGCGTTTCATCCTCCGGATTCTCCGTACTTCGGAGCGGTGATTCCTTCCACATTCTGACCAGCCTGTCATCGGACACGTTCCGTCCCGTCAGACCGCAGTACCATACGAAGACACGGATGTCCGTCCCTTTTCCCGGGCAAGTTTCCGGAACGGAAGCCGCACGCTTTTCCGGACGCAGTTCAAGGTACCGTTCCCAGAGGGTGACGAGCCACTCGATGTTGATTTCACGCAGGTGCCTGGAAGTGAAGTGTTCTCCCGTCTGCGGATTGTACAATGTACAGCCTCCGTCCTTCCGGATGTCCAGCAGACGGTACATGGTATATACCGGGCAGTCGCCTTCCTCCTCCACATATACGGTATGCGGCAGCCATCCGTCGGGATTTTCCCGGATGCCGCAGAGTGCGGACACCAGCTGATTTTCCGCCTGCCGGAGCAGTTCCCCCGGCGGCATGGATTTCTCTTTTTCTGTTCTTCTCATCTTTGTTTTGTATTTATTGTTAATGTTTTTTACAAATCCGTCACTCCTGTTATTTCCTCGCCCGTGTACAGATTGATGACCCTGCGCCCCCTTTCCACGGCCTTCCTGACTGTATAGTAAGTGCCGCCCTCACGGACATTGTCCCAATACGCCACCACGATGGAGGCCCTGCTGACCATGTATTCGTCCCGGCGCAGGTAGCATCCCCTGTAATACTTTTCAGAGAGCATGACCACCCTGTCCGCTTCTCCGAGCAGTTCACGGTAAAGCAGTTGGTCCTGAGGGTCAAACCATGCGGGCTGGGCCCTGAAAGGAATTGCCGCCACCAATGCCATGTCTTTATGGTGTTCCCTCAGTTGCAGGACCGCTTCCGCCGCTATCATGTCGAACCCCTCGGCCATGCCTGAATAGAACTCCCGGTATCCCTGCCCGTACAGGTACATGACCAGGTCCGCGACTTCTTCCCTGATTCGGCTGACCGGAACCTGTCTGTCCGTGCCTTCACGCAGCAGCCTTTTCTTCCTGTGGCCCGTGAACGCCGCCACTTTCCTTTCTTTCATATCCATAATTTTCTGTTTTTTAGTGTTACCATCCCCGGCTTTTACCTGCCGGAGTTTAATTCCTTACCGGCCTGACAGCCCCGTGTCCGGTATGCGGCAAGGCCCGGCGGGAGAAAATACCGCAAGCGCAGCGAGGATGATTTTCTCCCTGACGGCCGTGCGGCGGTCCGCCTTGCCGCATCCGTCAGGACACGGGGGTACCTTTGCGGTAAGGATTAAAGGACGCCTTCCATACGGTTTTCACCTTCCCGGGAACACCCTGCCGATGTAACGTGACGACACCCGGTGACACATATCGACAGACTTGTAAATCAATGAATTATATGCTATACATTCGCAGTCGAAATCATTTTTTGTCTCACCAATTAAAAGTTTCGACACATGAAAAAAAGATTCTTTTTTGCAGCCATGGCGCTGCTTGCAACGACAGGGGCTTTCGCCCAGGGTAATGGTATCGGCGGTATCACCGAAGCCACCAACATGGTCACTTCCTATTTCGATCCGGGAACCAAACTGATTTATGCCATCGGAGCCGTGGTCGGCCTTATCGGAGGCGTGAAGGTCTATTCCAAGTTCTCTTCGGGAGATCCCGACACCTCCAAGACGGCAGCCAGCTGGTTCGGCGCCTGTATCTTTTTAATCGTGGCCGCCACCATCTTACGCTCATTCTTCCTCTGATTATGGCGGAGTATCCTATCAACAAGGGAATCGGCCGCAGCCCTGAGTTCAAGGGGCTGAAAAGCCAGTACCTGTTCATCTTCGCCGGCGGACTGCTCGCCCTGTTCGTTCTGTTTGTCATCATGTACATGGCAGGCATCGACCAGTGGGTATGTATCGGCTTCGGTGTCACCTGCGCCTCGGTGCTTGTCTGGGTGACTTTCCGCCTGAACGCGAAATACGGTGAATGGGGACTGATGAAGTTGCAGGCGCTGCGCCGACATCCCCGCTACATCATCAGCCGGAAAGGTTTCCTCCGGTTGATTTGTCCAACCCCGAAAAAACGAAGCGTATGAGAAATGTAATGAAAGCCGCCACGCTGGAAAGCCGGTTCCCTCTGATGGCCGTCGAGCACGGATGCATCATCAGCAAGGATGCCGACATCACCGTGGCCTACAGGGTGGAGCTGCCGGAAGTGTTCACGCTGACACGCGCCGAGTACGAGGCCCTCCATTCCACATGGGCGAAGGCTGTCCGGGTTTTGCCGAATTACAGCATCGTCCACAAGCAGGACATCTTCATCGAGGAGAGCTACAGGCCCGACATCTGCCGGGATGACCTGAGTTTCCTCAGCCGCAGTTTTGAAAGACATTTCAATGAGCGGCCGTACCTGAACCATACCTGCTATCTGTTCCTGACCAAGACCACGAAGGAACACAGCCGCACGACCAGCAGCTTCAATGCCCTCACGCGCGGGTTCATCATCCCCAAGGAGATGCAGGACAAGGATACCGTCGCACGCTTCCTGGAATGCTGCGGGCAGTTCGAGCGTATCGTGAACGACAGCGGCCTGGTTCGCATGGTCAGGCTGACGGACGAAGAGATTATCGGTACTGAAACCTCCGCGGGCATTATCGAAAAGTATTTCTCGCTCTCGCAGGAGGACACGACCAGTCTGCAGGACATCACCCTCGGAGCCGGGGAAATGAAGGTCGGAGACAATGTGCTCTGTCTGCATACCCTCTCCGAGACGGAGGATTTGCCGTCATCCGTGGGTACGGACAGCCGTTATGAACGGCTGTCCACGGACCGCAGCGACTGCCGCCTCTCCTTCGCCGCACCGATAGGGATACTGCTCACGTGCAACCATATCGTGAACCAGTATCTCTTCATAGACGATTCGGCGGAGAACCTGAGGAAGTTCGAGCAGACTGCCCGTAACATGCACTCGCTGTCCCGTTACAGCCGTTCCAACCAAATCAACCGTGAATGGATTGAGGAGTACCTGAACGAGGCACACAGCAAGGGGCTCACTTCCATCCGTGCGCATTGCAATGTCTTTGCATGGAGCGACGACCGCGAGAAGCTGAAGCGTATCAAGAATGATGTGGGCAGCCAGATTGCCCTGATGGAGGCCAAGCCCCGTCACAATACCGTCGATGTACCTACACTCTTCTGGGCGGCCATTCCCGGTAATGCCGGTGATTTTCCGTCTGAGGAAAGTTTCTACACCTTCATCGAGCAGGCCCTGTGCCTGTTCATCGGGGAAACGTCCTACAAGGATTCGCTTTCTCCGTTTGGCATCCGCATGGTGGACCGTCTGACCGGAAAGCCTGTCCATCTGGACATCTCCGACCTGCCGATGAAGAACGGTACGATTACCAACCGCAACAAGTTCATCCTCGGACCGTCGGGCAGCGGAAAGTCATTCTTCACCAACCACATGGTGCGCCAGTATTACGAACAGGGAGCGCATGTGCTGCTGGTGGACACGGGAAATTCCTATCAGGGACTGTGCAGCCTTATCCATGCCCGCACGCATGGCGAGGACGGCATCTATTTCACCTATGAGGAGAGCGATCCGATTGCCTTCAATCCTTTCTACGTGGAGGACGGTGTGTTTGACATCGAAAAGAAAGAGTCCATCAAGACGCTTATCCTTACCCTGTGGAAACGTGATGACGAGCCGCCGACACGTGCCGAGGAGGTGGCGCTCTCCAATGCGGTCAATCTCTTTCTGGAGAAGATACGCATGGACAGCACGGTAGTCCCCTCATTCAACACCTTCTATGAGTTCATCCGCGACGAGTATCAGGAAATCCTGAAAAACAAACGCACCCGCGAGAAGGATTTTGACGTGTGGGGATTCCTGAACGTGCTGGAGCCTTATTACAAGGGCGGCGAGTACGACTACCTGCTGAACTCCGACAAACAGCTCGACCTGTTGAACAAGCGCTTCATTGTCTTCGAGTTGGACAATATCAAGGACAACAAGGTTTTGTTCCCAATTGTCACCATCATCATCATGGAAACCTTCATCAACAAGATGAGAAAGCTGAAGGGAGTCCGCAAGATGATACTGTTGGAGGAAGCGTGGAAAGCCATCAGCAAGGAGGGCATGGCCGAGTATCTGAAATACCTTTTCAAGACGGTCCGCAAGTTCTTCGGCGAGGCAGTGGTGGTCACGCAGGAGGTGGAGGACATCATCTCGTCCCCCATCGTCAAGGGCACCATCATCAACAACAGCGACTGCAAGATTCTCCTTGACCAGCGCAAGTACATGAACAAGTTCGACGAGATCCAGTCCCTGCTCGGCCTGACCGACAAGGAACGGGCGCAGATTCTCTCCATCAACATGGCGAACAGCCCTTCCCGGAAGTACAAGGAAGTGTGGATCGGACTGGGCGGAACGCAGTCTGCGGTCTATGCCACGGAGGTTTCCCCCGAGGAATACTATTGCTACACCACCGAGGAGACAGAAAAGCTCGAACTGGCACGGCTCACCCGGAAACTGGGAGGCAATATCGAACTGGCCATCAAGCAACTGGCTGAAATGAAACGGAATGAAAGACATTAAACGGATTCATTATGAATGACAATTCAAGAAAAAGCGGCTGGGAATGGCTTGACAGGGACACATCGGCATTCCTTTATGAATACCTGACAATGGGGGCGGGCATCCCGGAACCTGTCCGGAAACATTTCGGGTTTGACAGGGACTACTTGCTGTATGAAAAGATCAACGGGATGGACTGCGACGAATACCAGCGGCAGCAGAAAGAAGGCCGACTTCCGGACGTGCTGGTAGTGGATGCGAGGCTGACCAATGCGGTGGAAAAAGCTTTCGAGAGTGTCTGCCGTCGTCCTCCCGACCCCTATCTCGACAGGCTGAATGAAGAGTTGGAGAGACTCGGGCGGATTGCCGCCCGGCCGGATTCCGTCCATGACCTTATCCATGTCACCCCGTCTTTTCTGGCCAAATACGGCATTGACAGGGAAAGTCCGGCAGAGGCCATATGCCGCCAGGCGGAAAAGGCGTACCGGGAACTGGACGCCCGCTTTGTGGGGATGACCGGCCGGAGGCCGTATGCCGACGAGTTCTTTCGTTACCTCAGGAATGAACGGGTAAAGCAGGAACAGGCCGCATCCCGTGGGGACACGCCGCGCAGGAAGCCCCGCATTTCCTTCAAGCCTAAGGCGAAAGGACGCGGAAGGGGGATTTGAAATTACAGACAACCGATTTACCAACAATTAAAATCAAACGACAATGAAAACAAGAATCATTACGGCATTATGCCTGTTCTGCCTGCTGTCTGCAGGCAGGGCACACGCGCAGTGGGTGGTGACTGACCCGACCAATCTGGCCCAGGGCATCATCAACGCCGCCAAGAACATCGTGCACACGTCCTCGACGGCCAGCAACATGCTCAACAATTTTCAGGAAACCGTGAAGATCTACCAGCAGGGAAAGGAGTTCTATGACGGTCTGAAGAAAGTGAAAGACCTGGTACGCGATGCCCGGAAAGTCCAGCAGACCATCCTGATGGTCGGCGACATCACGGAAATCTATGTGACCAGCTATGAGCGTATGCTCAGCGACCCTTATTTCACGCCGGAGGAACTGAGCGCCATCGCCTTGGGCTACACGAAACTGCTGGAGGAGAGCGCCAACCTGCTGACGGACCTGAAGACGGTGGTCAACGAGAACGGGCTTTCCATGAACGACAAGGAGCGCATGGACATCATCGACCGCTGCTATACCGACATGCTGCAATACCGCAGCCTCGTTCAGTATTACACCAACAAGAACATCGGCGTGTCCTACTTGCGTGCCAAGAAGCAGAATGACCTGGACCGCGTGATGGCCCTTTACGGATCGCCCAGCGAACGCTACTGGTAATTTCAAGGAGGATTGCTTATGGTATTGTTGGCTGTGAGTTTTGACAATCTGCACCAGATCCTGCAAAGTCTGTACACGGACATGATGCCGCTCTGTTCGCAGATGACCGGCGTGGCCAAGGGCCTTGCCGGACTGGGAGCCCTCTTCTATGTGGCGTACCGCGTCTGGCAGTCGCTGGCGAGGGCCGAGCCGATAGACGTGTTCCCGCTGCTCCGCCCGTTCGCTTTGGGCATCTGTATCATGTTCTTCCCGACGGTCGTGCTGGGCACACTCAACAGCATCCTCTCTCCCGTCGTGACCGGGACGCACAGGATTCTGGAAACGCAGACCTTCGACATGAACGAGTACAGGGAGCAGAAGGACAGGCTGGAGTTCGAGGCGATGAAGCGCAATCCCGAGACGGCCTACCTGGTGGACAAGGAGGCGTTCGACAACAAACTGGACGAACTGGGGGCGCTGGATGCGATAGAGGCCTGCGGGATGTATGTGGACCGCGCGATGTACAACATGAAGAAGTCAGTGCAGAATTTCTTCCGCGAGCTGCTGGAGCTGATGTTCAACGCCGCCGCGCTGGTCATCGACACGCTCAGGACATTCTTCCTGATCGTGCTTTCCATCCTCGGTCCGATTTCCTTTGCCATTTCGTGCTGGGACGGATTTCAGGCCTCGCTCTCCCAGTGGTTCGTGCGCTATATCAGCATCTATTTGTGGCTGCCCGTCTCTGACCTGTTCAGCAGCGTCCTGGCCCGCATACAGACTCTGATGCTTCAGAGGGACATCGAGCAGCTGTCCGACCCCAATTTCATTCCGGACAGTTCCAATGCCGTGTACATCACGTTCCTCATCATCGGCATCATTGGGTATTTCACGATTCCGACCGTGGCGAACTGGATTGTGCAGGCAGGCGGAGGGGCAGGCAACTACGGGAAGAACGTGAGCCAGACGGCGTCCAAGACAGGTTCCGTGGTGGCCGGTGCCGCCGGTGCCACCGCGGGCAATGTGGTCGGAAGGCTGTTCAAGTGACAACAAACAATCTAAAACTGAAAAAGAATGGAATTCAAATCATTGACAAACATCGAGACCGCTTTCAGGCACCTGCGCCTGTTCGGGGTTGCCTATCTGGGGGTATGCACCCTGCTCGTGGGCTTCTCCGTATGGAAGGCGTACAGCTTCGCCGAATCACAGCGGCAGAAAATCTATGTACTGGACGAGGGCAAGTCGCTCATGCTCGCCCTCTCGCAAGACCTGGAACAGAACCGTCCCGTCGAGGCGAGGGAGCATGTCAGGCGCTTCCACGAACTGTTCTACACGCTGTCGCCCGACAAGGACGCCATTGAGGGCAACATCCAGCGGGCCATGTTCCTGAGCGACCGTTCCGCCTATACACACTATGTGGACCTGGCGGAACAGGGGTACTACAACCGCGTCACTGTGACGTGCTAAGTTGTGTATGTGATTGTTCAACTGGCTATTACAAGAAAGTAATAATCTGATTGAACCTGCTGTTTCGTCAGCAGTAGCCTACGGCAGGTGCATAACCAGTAATGGTCTTGTACTAAGCTGCTCGGACAATGAAGCCCTTCCGAAAGGAGAAGTTTGAACCGTGAGGGGAAAGCAACTGCTATTAGTGT
>ENA-OPCO01001984-OPCO01001984.1-human-gut-metagenome-genome-assembly--contig:-NODE-1984-length-12224-cov-2.446544_pt1 | contig 12224 bp, 8 predicted proteins | sample MGYA00241562_ERZ501475 | MGnify/ENA primary metagenome ERZ501475 (study PRJEB25962, sample SAMEA2042627) | human gut metagenome | biome: human gut; feature: human-associated habitat; material: faeces... | reverse complement strand
GATGCTGCAGTGCTGGGTGCCAGTGCGTTGGGCTGGGAGCTAAGAGATATCAAGTAATAATTAAGCACGGATTATAGGCTATCTGTTGTTTTCGTGGAATGAAAACTGTGGAATGCTGATAATCCGTGCTTAACTTTCAACTCTATCCTATCTGTTTAAATCTTCATAAGTATGAGTAATCCTGCAGAACTTCCCACCTTCTGGACATTTTTGGATAATATCACTAATAATTTGAAGAGCCAGAGATTGGCAGATGTATTCCGTTTTATTTCCTTTTATCCTTTTGAAACGTATGGTCCCCATAAACATTTACGTCTTGAAATCAATCATGTGAAAAAAGGGAATTGCATGATGCACTTGGATAACGAGAGTATCAATTTCGTTGAAGGTGATACTATGATTATTCTTTCAAATGTGAATCATGTGTTTGAGGCAGGTTCGGGAGGAACTACCTTAATGCAGCTTGAATTTCTTCCTGAGATATTTTCAGGTTTCGATTTGAATTTTCCAGGTTGTATTGATGGGATTGGGCTTGGTTCCATTTCTCCTTTTTCGGAGGAGAATAAGCTGATTAAGATTGTGAATAATATAGGTATTATGCGCGTGGTACAGCGTATTGTAAATGAACTGGAAGGGAAGAACTCCTATTACCAGTATTTGGTTGTAATGTACTATGCGGAGTTACTTGTCTTGATTTACCGCTATATGAGCGAGAATTATTTGCCAATCTGTCAAAACGATGCTTTAAAAAGAGCTATCTCCTTTATTCGCTTTAACTATCATAAGGATATCAGTATTAATGATGTGGCCATACAAGCTGATATTAGCGAACGCTATCTCAGAAGTCTTTTTTCCCAATATTTGAATATCTCCCCACTGGATTATTTGAATCAAATTCGTATAAATAAATCTATTGAGTTACTCCGAAACACAGAGTTGTCCGTAAAGGAGATCTGTTTCCAATGTGGTTTTCAATCTCCACAATACTTTTCACGCATATTCAAGCAGCAGACTGGAATCTCTCCACGTGAAGTGGCGAAGTAGTATTGCCGTTTTGTACATTTTTCCTTTTTCAACGAGCCTTTTCGGACACGTCTTACAAGGCTGACTGATTCATTCTTTCTATTAAGTAAACTATCTTTGTCATTACTGGAACATAGAAGTGTAACCTTATAAAAAAAGAAATGAAAAATGAAAGAATGGAAAGATGATAAAGCTCTGATAACTTTGATAAAAGCTGAACTTTATACAGCTGTTATCGGAGACATTATGGATAAAATGGGATATACCCATCAATTCTTATCTCCCCGTATCCGGCCACTCCGTGATGATATGTTGGTAGTCGGACGGGCCATGACGGTTCTAGAAGCTGATGTATGTGAAAACACAGTGCCTGGAGGAAACAATCCTTTATTACAGCGACCATTCGGTTTGATGCTAGAAGCATTGGATGATTTGAAGGAAGACGAAGTGTATATTTGCTCCGGCTCTTCTCCTAGGTATGCCCTTTGGGGAGAACTGATGAGTGCACGTGCCATACAATGTAAGGCGGCAGGTGCAGTGGTTAATGGTTACTCACGTGATACTAAAGGTATTCTGGCTTTGAACTTTCATTGTTTCTCATATGGACCTTATGCGCAGGACCAGGCTCCTCGTGGTAAAGTTATCGATTATCGTGTCCCCCTTGAATTAGATGGTGTATTGGTTAATGATGGTGATATGCTGGTAGGTGATATTGATGGTGTATGTGTCATACCCCGCCAACTGGAAGAAGAAGTTTTTACCCGCGCATTGGAGAAGGCACGTGGAGAGCGCGTTGTATTGCAAAAGATACAGCAAGGTATGCGCGCACGTGATGCATTTGACAAATTTGGTATAATGTAAGTTTAAATATTAAATAGAATTTGGGTATGAAAATAACAGATGTGAAAGTGTGGCTGGTGCAAGGCATCAAATACAATTGGACATTATTGAAAATTTATACGGATGAGGGTTATACAGGGGTAGGCGAGGCGACCAACTGGCCGGGTAGCCCTATCGTCTATGAGGCAGCAAAGCATGTCGGACAGCGTATCATCGGTTTGGATCCGATGAGAACAGATTTCATCTGGACAAAATTGTATCGCGATTTGAATTGGATAGGTCCGTATGGTGCCAGCATGTGTGCTATCAGTGGTATTGATATGGCTTTACTGGACTTGAAGGGGAAGGTGTTGAATACTCCGTGTTATGAGTTGTTGGGGGGAGCGTATCGTAAGGATATCCTGCTATATGCTAACTATTGGTTTACGAAAGGCAGACATAATGAAGAAGACTATGCTATCCAGGCGCGTGTAGTAAAAGAAGCTGGTTTTACAGGACTGAAATTCGATCCGTTTGCGCATACAAATTATTTTTATGGTGAGGACTTGACTTCCAATTTGACATTGACTCCTGCACAACAAGACTTGGCTTTTAATGTATCTAAGGCCGTACGTGAAGCCGTTGGACCGGAAATGGATATTATGATAGAAACTCATGCCATGTTGAACTATCGGATTGCAGTAAAAATGGCCAAACGCTTGGCAGGGTTGGATATTGCTTGGTATGAAGAACCGGCCGGTCCTGAAAGTTCTCAAACATTACGCGCTATGCGTGAACGCATTCCTTCGGATGTGGCAATTTGTGTTGGAGAACGGCATTATACTCGTTTTGGTATCCGTTCATTGCTGGAGAAACATGTTTGTGATATAATTATGCCGGACATTACCCGTTGTGGTGGACCTTCTGAGATGAGACGGATGGCTGCAATGGCAGAAGCTTATAATGTACTGATAGCTCCCCATAACCCCAATGGTCCATTGTCCACGTTGGCTTCAGCCCATGTCTGTGCATCTATACCTAATTTTTTCAGACAAGAGTTTATGTTTAATGATGTGGCTTGGAGGGATATGGTTATTGATCATCCCATCTCGGAGATGGTATATGATGGTCATTTGCATTTGTCCAACAGACCGGGTTTAGGAGTGGACTTGGTGGAAGATGAATTGGAGAGACACCCTGGTATTATAACGGATGCTCCCGACAACTTTTATATTTGAGGTAAGGTATGGCATTTACTATTGAATTGAAAGGCAAAGTTGTATTGGTGACCGGAGTTTCTTCTGGTATCGGCTTAGGAGTTGCACGTGAATTTGCACGTGCAGGTGCGGATGTGGCTGGTTGCTCACGCAAGATTATAGGAGATGAAAGTGTGGTAACTTTCCAGCAGGCTGTAGAGCAAGAGGGAGCTCGGGCACTTTATGTGCAAACTGATGTCACGAAAAAGCAGGATTTGGAAAAATTAGTCCGTAAGGTGATTGAGGCTTTTGGTAGATTGGATATTCTCGTGTCCAATGCAGGAATGAATGTTTTTGAGGGTACCGAGCTTTGTAGTGAAGACCGTTGGTCTTATAATCTTGATTTAAACTTAGCTTCCCATTGGCGTTTAGCACAACTTTGTAAACCTTATTTAGCACAAACTGGTGAAGGGGTGATTTTGCTGATGACTTCGAATCATGCATTTTGTACCATTCCAGGATGTTTTCCTTACAATGTAACGAAGACTGCCATAACGGGGCTGGTACAGAGTTTGGCAATAGAGTGGGGACCAGAAATACGTACTGTCGGTGTTGCGCCGGGATTTATTGATACTGCAGGAAATGATACGTGGTTTAATTCTTTTCCTAACGCAAATGCTGAACGTCAGCGTACGATTGACCATCATCCAGTGAAAAAGCTCGGGACAGCGGAAGAAGTGGGGGCTTTGTGTGTTTACTTGGCTTCTCCTATGGCTTGTTTTATTAGTGGAACTACTGTATTGATGGACGGAGGCCGTTCGGCATTGATGCAGGATTTTTAATGATAAGGCATCAAGATGGAGGCAAAACTATTGTACCGTTGTCAAGATATGACTGGGGAAGCTATTACATGGCTCCCAGACTCAAAAACGCTGTTATGGGTGGATATTGATAATGGTATATTACACCAATACAGTCAGGAAAACAAAGGTGTGGAGGAACATAAGTTTCCTGAAATGATAACTTCTATAATTCCATGGAAAGGGCATATGTATGAAATTATTTTGGCCATGAAGAATCGTTTGATAACCTATCATCTCTTGGAAAGAAGATATCGGGTACTTCTGGAATTATCAAGTCTACATCCTTGGCTGCGTACCAATGACTGTAAGGCATCACCGGAGGGGCGTATGTGGTGTGGGATCATGCATTTGTCAGAACATGCCGGAACGGGAAGTCTATATTGTATTGGCAAGAATTTGTCGTGTACTTCTGTATTGGCAGGGCAGTGTATCCCTAATGGAATGGTTTGGAACAACACTGGTGATAGAATGTATTATGCTGATTCCGGACGTGGCTGTATTGAAGAATATCGATATGATTGTTTGGATGGGACTATTACCCGGTTGCGTACAGTTGTGCAGGTTCCACCAGAATATGGAATCCCGGATGGAATGACTATTGATGCCGATGGATTCTTATGGGTGGCGCATTGGGGAGGAGCGGGCGTGTATGTGTGGAATCCTTCAACTGGTAAACTGATAGACAAGGTAGAGGTATCTGCTCCTAATGTCGCCTCTTGTACTTTTGGAGGAACGGGACATAACCAGTTGTTTATAACGACAGCTTTGGATGGCCTTTCTGATGCAGAACGTGAAAAATATCCTTTGAGTGGCAGTGTTTTCGCTGTAGATATACCGGAGGTTATTCCTGGAGAGAATCATTATCCATTTATAACTGATTAATTGATGAAGTATGCATATCTCTATTATTGATTTGATAATCTTTTGGGCTTATTGCTTGTTGATTTTGTTTGTGGGACTCTTTGTTTCCCGCAAATCCCAAAAGGAGATGCAGAGTGCAAAAGGATATTTTTTGGCTGGAAGGGGATTGTCTTGGTGGGCAATAGGTGCTTCCATCATTGCTTCGAATATTTCGGCAGAGCAGTTTGTCGGTATGTCCGGATCTGGTTATGCTATTGGCTTGGCCATGGCAACCTACGAATGGATTGCTGCATTGGGCTTGCTGATAGTGGCCAAATATTTCATTCCTATTTTTCTGGAAAAGAAAATATTCACAATGCCTCAGTTTCTGGAAGAGCGGTTCGACAGCCGGGTGAAATTGGTTATGGCATTTTTCTGGTTGGTTGTTTTTATTTTTATCAACTTAACTTCCATTCTTTACTTAGGAGCATTGACTATTGAGAAGATTATGGGGGTTCCAATGATTTTGGGAGTGTTGGGATTGGCTGTATTTGCGGGAGTATATTCCATTTATGGAGGATTGAAGGCGGTAGCTTTAACTGACGTTATTCAAGTGGTGTTTTTGATTGGCGGTGGGCTGATAACCACCTATATCGCACTCGATATCCTGGGAATGGGTGACGGTGTGGTACGTGGTTTTGAGAATCTGTATGTACAAGCAAGAGATAAGTTTCATCTGATCCTGGATAAATCCCACCCGAGTTATATGGATCTTCCGGGTATCTCTGTTATTATTGGTGGGCTGTGGGTAGCAAACCTTTATTATTGGGGATGTAACCAGTACATCATTCAACGTGCCTTGGCGGCCAAGTCCATACGTGAAGCGCAGAATGGAATGTTATTCGCGGGGTTTATCAAGTTGTTGATTCCATTATTGGTTGTTATTCCGGGTATTGCGGCTTTTGCTTTGGATGCTCCGTTGGAAAAGTCGGATGAGGCTTACCCATGGTTGCTTGGCAATTTACTTCCTGTGGGTATAAAAGGTATTGCATTTGCAGCACTTACTGCGGCTATTGTCAGTTCGTTGGCTTCAATGATGAATAGCATATCCACCATTTTCACGATGGATATTTACCGCTCTTATATCCGTCCTAAGGCAGGGGAAGCTAATCTTGTACATATCGGACGTTGGGCCAGCTTCGTATCCCTGGTGATTGCTGTTGTGATAGCTCCTATGTTGTCTGGACTTGATCAGGCATTCCAGTATATTCAGGAATTTACGGGCTTTATCAGTCCTGGGGCATTGGCAATCTTTCTTGCAGGTTTCTTTTATCAGAGGGCTACTGCCAATGGGGCATTGGCAGCTGCTTTGGGAACCTTTATCTTTTCACTTCTGTTAAAGTTCCTTTGTCCGGGATTGCCTTGGATGGATAGAATGGGGATTGTCTTTCTGCTTTGCTGTGGATTGATTGTCATGCTGAAAAACCGTGCACAAATATCCCCTTCGGCACCCTTCGTCCGATGGCCGATATTCCGCACCAGTAGGCTCTTTAATATTTTGTCTTGCATTATTATAGCTGTTCTGATTTACTTCTACTATCTGTGGTGGTAAGGTTGAAGAACATTCTGTGATGAATCTAATATTTTTCTTTAAATCTAATAAATGTTTTATGTTATGAAAAATTATCTATTAGTAGTATTTGGGCTGCTATTCACTCTTGGATTATCAGCCCAGACAGTAAAAGTTGCCGGTAAGGTTTTAGATGAAAGTGGACAACCTTTGTTGGGTGTGAGCATTTTTGTGCAATCAAATAAAGCACACGGAACTGTTGCCGAATTGAATGGAAAATTTTCCATAGATGTAGCGGTGGGCGAAAAGTTGGTATTTTCGTATCTGGGATTTATGAATAAAACCATACTTGTCAGTAAAGCTGAATCTGATTTAGTTGTTGTTATGGAAGAGGACAGACAAGCGCTGGATGAAGTGGTTGTCATCGGTTATGGTACAGCAAAGAAGAAAGATATAACCGGCGCTATCTCTTCCGTATCGGCAGACAAACTGAAAGAGACTCCGGCTGTCAGTTTGAATCAGGCTCTTCAAGGTAAAAGTGCGGGTGTGCAGGTACAATTAAGTGATAATTCTCCTGGTGGTGGCGTAAATGTACTTATCCGTGGAAAAGGTTCCATCAATCAGTCTAATGCTCCAATATATGTTGTGGACGGCATTATAATGGAAGGTACATTGAATAATATCAATGTGAATGATATTGCTTCCATCGACATTCTGAAAGATGCCTCCGCTGCTGCAATCTATGGTTCGAGAGCAGCTAATGGCGTAGTGATTGTAACCACAAAGAAAGGGGAGGAAGGCAAAGCACGGGTATCGTTCAGTGCTAGAACCTCATTCCAAACACCCTCTAATTTGCCTAAAATGCTGACAGCGCAAGAATTGGCAGAAATTAGAATAGAAGGGAATGTGAACTCACAGATGGATGCGAAGTTTCTGGCTAATCCTCAAATGAGCATTGAAGAGTACCGTAGTGAATTTAATGCATTAAAACAGCAGTATGCGAAGGAATTGCCCTCTTCCATGTTTTCGGATATTGAAAGACAGACTCTGCTGGCAGGTGAGACCTATGATTGGTATGATCAGATATCACAAACCGGTATTGTACAGGATTATACTTTATCCTTGTCTGGAGGTACCAATAAAACAAATTATTATATCAGTGCGAATTATTATGACCAAAAAGGTATTATCCAAGGAACTGGACATCGCCGTTTTAGCTTTCGCGTGAATCTGGAACAGCAGATAAAGTCTTGGTTGAAAGTGGGTGTGAACTCAACGTATTATGATGGAAAAACCACGTACGGAGGAGCTAATATTGGAAATGGTTTGGGTGCCAACCCTATGTATCCTTTTGAAATAGATGGTGAGGCTCCTTTGGAACTGCCCTATTATACGAATCCAGGACAGAGTAATCCTGTACTGTCTAAGCAGATAGACAACGATGCAAAGTCCAGCCGTTTTTCTATGAATGCTTATCTGAAGATTGATTTTACAAAGGATTTGTTCTTGAAGAGCAGTGTGTCTTTGGATCAGGTGAATAATTTTGCAGGATATTTTGCTCCTTCCAATATCAAGCAAGGACAGAGTGTGAAAGGAGAGGCACAGATTAAGAATGACAGATGGACGGATATTATGCAGGAGAATTCATTGAATTATTCTAAATTATTCAAAGAAGTACACCGGATAAATGTAATGTTGGGTAATACGGTACAAGTAAACAACTATTTTGGCAATACCCAATACGGTAATGGTTTTGCAACCAATGTAATGGGATATAATAACATTAGTTCAGCATCAGAATTCCCGGCAGGTAGACAAAGCTCAAGTAAAACAAGGTGGGCATTGGCATCTTTTATTGGAAGATTGAATTATGCCTATAAGGATAACTATATTTTCACTTTTACAGGACGTTATGATGGTAATTCCCGTTATGCAGAAGGTCATAAGTGGGGGTTCTTCCCATCTGTAGCCGGTGCTTGGCGCATCTCCGGAGAGAAATTCATGAAAGAGGCTCATTGGATTGACGATTTGAAACTACGTGTTGGTTGGGGACAGTTGGGTAATAGTAATGTGGCGCTCTATTCGTCATTTACAAAGCTTTCTCCGGGGATTACGGTTGATTATCAAGGAAATTCTGTGAATACAATCCAGAATTCAGACCAGTTTATGGGTAATCAAGATCTGCGTTGGGAACGTCAGGAGCAAATTAATGCCGGTGTTGATTTGTCTGCTTTCAACAATCGTCTGCGGTTTACTTTGGATGTGTACAAAAAGAACAGCAAGGATTTGGTCTTGCAAACTCCTCTGCCGGTTACTACAGGTTATCTGAATATCTATTCCAATGTCGGTGAACTGGAAAATAAAGGTATTGAAATCTCTTTAGGAGGACGGATTATATCAACTAAAGATTTCTCATGGGATCTGGATGTAAATTGGGCGACGAACAAGAATAAACTAAAATCATTGTATGGAGGCATCAAGGAAAGGATGAACGATGCTTCCAATCCGTTGAATGCCGGTTGGTGGGTAGGAAAACCGTTGGGTACGATTTATACTTACCGTTATGAGGGCATTTGGCAGTGGGATGATGATAGAGCCTTGATGGATAAGATGAAAGATGGACGTGAAGGTGGTGACACTTATTATCCCGGTGAGAATAAGATTGCAGATTTGGATGAAGACGGACAGATTACGACAAATGATAGGGAGATTGTAGGCTATACGGATCCTAAGGGTTATGGAGGTATTTCTACAACCTTGACTTATAAGAATTGGACGCTGAATGCAATATTGAATTATGTGTATGGCAATGATGTCTTCAACCGGTCGTATCATGAATATACATTAGGTGCCGGATATGGAACTTTGAACATGTTTGATGATGAGTTGGACCGTTGGAGTGTAGACAATACAAATGGTTCTATACCCAGAGCCCATTCCAATAATTTGGACAGAATGCTGATATCCAGTAGACTGGTACAGAATGGTTCCTATTTGCGTATGAAGAATGTGACGCTAAATTATCAATTCCCTTCCAAATGGATTAGCAAAGCAGGGTTAAGTAATTTGAATATCTATGTCTCTGGTGAGAACCTGCTGACCTGGACCAAATTCAAAGGAGCTGATCCGGAATCTGTCGGTACAGGATATGATGAAACGTATCCGAATGCACGCTCTTTCACAGTGGGATTGAATGTTAGTTTTTAAGTTGTACTAGTAAAAAAAATGAAATATGAAAAAGATATATATATTGGCATTGGTGGGAGTGGTTGCCTTATCATCATGTGATCATTTCTTAAGAGAGGAACCGGAAGATTTTATGTCTGCTGAGTCTGAAACTGTGGATGAAGCTTTGATAGAGGCGGAAATACAAGGAGCTTATAAGGCTACGTTATGGTTTAAGAATGGGCGTCAGGGTTTTATCGGGATTTCCGGAACAGATGAGGCCAGAGGAAAAACTGTTGAAGTGAACTATTGGGCTGAACAAGGAGCTATAGACCGTTATAACACTTCATTGAATGCGGACAATTGGCTTACCAAATGGTTATGGGATTCCAGTTATTTTGGAATATCGCGTTCTAATACGGCAATAAAGGCTTGCCGTAGTTTTACGGGTAATACCGAGGAATGGAGACTTAGCAAGGAAGCGGAAGCACGTTTTGTACGTGCATTCGATTACTTCATGCTGGCACAGAATTTTGGTGGTGTTCCTTTGATAACCGAGGAGACCGCTCTTTCTGCCACTCCCAATTATCCTCGCGTTGATATAGCAGAAATTTATAGGTATATCATACAGGACCTGGAATTCTGCGAACAAAACTTGAAAACTGACTATCGGGTAGGGAGACCTACTGTCGGTACGGCCAAGGCAATGTTGATGAAAGTGTACATGTATGCTCCAGAGTCTATTGGGATACGAGACTACTCTAAAGCAAAACGCCTGTTTGAGGAAATAGAAGATTTGGGAGTGTACTCTTTACAGCCGTCTTATGCTGATTTGTTCAAACCGGAATTTGAGAATGGTGTAGAATCTGTATATGAATTCCAGTTTGAATATCCTGATGAACAGAACCAATTCCAATATTTCTGTGGTAGCCGTGCCCTTGACCAATTTACAGTAGGAGGAGGGTTTGGTATATTCCTACCGAGTGATAGATATCTAAGCTTGTTCGATGATGCTGACGAACGGTTTGATGCCAGTGTCCGGACAAAATTCTACGATAAAACCGGCAATCTGCTGACTTCGGCTGCCGATCCGGAATATATAGCTCCCCACTGCAAGAAATATGAAGATTATGACCGTGTAATGGATGCCGGAGCCAGTTCCAAAAATATTTATTTTATTCGGTATGCAGATTTGATACTACTGTATGCTGAGTGTCTTTTGGCAGACAATGATTTGGCTGGTGCTAAGAAACAGGTGGAGCGTGTACGAGACCGTGCGAAGGTCGCTACGCCAATTACTGCCTCAAACAAGCAAGAAATGCTCGATTTCATCTACGAAGAGCGTATGCGTGAATTGGGTATGGAAGGTTGGAGAAGAATGGACTTGATACGTCGTGGAGCAGATTATTTCGTAGAACAAGTTGACAAGTACAACCCCTTTGCAAAAGGGAATGTGCAGGCATATCATGCTTTCTATCCGATTCCGACCAATGAAATCAATATGAATGATGGAATAGGTCCGGAAGACCAAAACGAGGGATATAAATAAAATTATAAAGATACAAACTATGAACAGATTGTTGTTAGGATGGGCTTTTGTTGCATTTCTCTGTGGAAGCTGTACAGATAAGAATCGGGTTTCTGTGGACAATGACATTGTAAAGCTGGAATTTGATTTACAAAAAGGAACCTACAAGGGGATAGATATGGCGACGGGACAGACTTGTATTTATGATGCTTCCTGGCGGGTGGACGATTATACCTCTACGGATGCGGATTCTATCTATTATCAGATAGAGGCAATCCGGGATTCATTAGGCAAGGGGCAATCTATACAGATTGTTTCGGTAAAAAAGGGACAGCCGGATTTGGTGTTCAATTTTAATTTGTACGATAAGGAGCCTTTTGTCGTCATGTATGGAGGTGTTCGTAATCAGACATCTTCTGATGTGCAGATAAAGGAAATCTCACCGGTTGTAAATGCCCGTCTGTTTCAGGGAATAGATATCTCGAAGAATTTCAGACTCATAGACGGTGAAGGTGGAGGCTGTCCGACGTATGTTCGTGAAACCCCTTCCTTATTGTCACAAAACAATATGATACTCCATTTCGGGACAGATGATGATTTCCATTCTTTAGTAGCTGGAGGTGTTTCTTATAGTGAATTTGCTAAATATGCTCTGATGGGGGAAAAAGAACGGAGGAAAGCAGATTTGGAAAATCATCCGTTGGATGGTTTGCGTCTGGTATCCTATATGGACTTGGGAGAAGATGCCGTTGATGCGGATACTGTTCTGCCTTACGCGACGTTCTCTGCGGTAGCTCCCTACAAGTTTGAGGGGAATGTTGCTTACAAGGAAGCCAGAACTGTCGTATGGGCTGATAAGGAGATCGGAGTAAAGCTCCATAATTTGAAAAAGGATAAATCCTATGTTGTCGGTCTGTCATGGTGTGATGATGCAGATAGACGCAGACAAACTGTAAGCCTTAAATACGGGAATGAAGAGATTGCTTGTATTGAAAACTGCCGGCTTCCTTCTTTAAAGAATAATGAAGATGCGGAAATTGTGTATTTTGAAATTCCGGCAGCGGCCAATGTGCAGGAACCGCAATTATTGGTGAAGCAGGCTGGCGGTGACAATGTTATTATCAGTGAAGTCGTTATTTATGAGGGGAAACTCTCTGCGGATTGTTTGAATATTCCTCAGAAAGTTGAAATACCTGAGGCTGATTTTGAAGAGTGTACAT
>ENA-OPCO01001983-OPCO01001983.1-human-gut-metagenome-genome-assembly--contig:-NODE-1983-length-12224-cov-2.751418_pt1 | contig 12224 bp, 15 predicted proteins | sample MGYA00241562_ERZ501475 | MGnify/ENA primary metagenome ERZ501475 (study PRJEB25962, sample SAMEA2042627) | human gut metagenome | biome: human gut; feature: human-associated habitat; material: faeces... | reverse complement strand
CGAGCCGACGGCGCAGCTCATCCGAAAGATGGACTTGTCGGCGGTGGCGGAGTTCAAGAGAAACGGCAACGGCACGGTGGAGGTCAAGTTCGTCGACCGGGTGAAGGCGCTGAGCGCGCTTTACGAGATGCTGGGGACGGGGGACGCGGACGAGGCGGCGGAGTTCTTGGAGGCGCTGGAGCAGGCGGGAGAGGAGAAGGACGATTGGCGGGCGTGAAGCAGTTTTCCGCCAAGCAGAAGACGGCAATGACCTGGTGGGCGAATCCAAGATACCAAGAGTACGACGCGATCATCTGCGACGGGGCGGTGCGAAGCGGAAAGACGCTGTCGATGGGGATGGGCTTTTTCCTGTGGGCGATGCGGCGCTTTAGCGGCGAGCAATTTGCGCTGTGCGGGAAGACGATCGTGTCGCTGCGGCGCAACGTGTTGCATGAGATTTTACCGAAGGTGACGGCGCTGGGCTTTCACTGCGAGGAGAAGCGGAGCGAGAATTTAGTGATCGTGCGAAGCGGAGGGCGGGAAAACCGCTTTTACCTCTTCGGCGGATACGACGAGGGGAGCGCGGCGCTCATCCAGGGCGTGACGCTGGCGGGGGTGCTGTTCGACGAGGCGGCGCTGATGCCGCGCTCGTTTGTGGAACAGGCGCTTGCACGTTGTTCCGTTGACGGTGCGCGGTTGTGGTTCTCCTGTAACCCCGGCAGTCCACATCACTGGTTCTATCAGGAGTGGATCAAGCGAAGCCGTGAGCGCAACGCACTGTATCTACATTTTGAAATGACGGACAACCCCGGCCTGAGCAAGCGCACCCTCGAACGGTACGAGAATATGTATGCCGGTATATTTTATGACCGGTATGTGCGCGGCCTGTGGGTAGCGGCAGAGGGCATCGTTTATAAGGACTTTGCCAACGATACAGAAAAGTATTTGATCGGAGACCCTTTGGAGTGGGCCAAGCAAAACGGCGCCAGCTTTTCAATCATTTCAATTGGCGTTGACTTCGGTGGTACAAAGTCCGCAACGAAATTTCAAGCCACCGGGATCACAAAAGATTTCCGTGTTGTGGCGTTGGAAGAAGAATACATCAAAAACGAAGAGATTGACCCGAATGCATTAAACCGGCGTTTTGCTACGTTCTGCCAGCTGATAACGTCAAAGTATGGGTACAGCCAGACAAGAGCGGATAGCGCGGAAACGGTGCTAATTCGTGGGTTAGATCATACCGCGCAAAAAATGCGCCTCGGAACGCAGGTCAAGAATGCAATGAAACTGCAAATCACAGATAGAATCAGGCTTGTGGTGCTGCTGATGAAACAGGGTCGTTTTAAGGTTTCGCGCAACTGCCCGCATCTGATCGATGCACTGCAAACCGCGATTTATGATCCTGATAAATTTGAGGACGAGCGCTTGGATGACGGCACGTCCGACATCGACAGTTTGGATGCTTTTGAGTACAGCATTGAGCCTTATTACAAAGACCTGGAACGTGCCGGGCACATGATGGGACGGTGAAATAGTGAATATTCGGAGAGCATTAAAGGATCTTGGGTTTGACACGGTCGACAATAAATTCTATTCTCTGATCGACCTGTGGGCCGCATGGTATAAGGGAAACGTTGAAGATTTCCACAGCTATACGGTGTGGAATGGAATTGAAGAGCTGGAGTGCCACCGGTATTCGGTGGGAATGGGAAAGAAAGTCTGCGAGGACTGGGCCAACCTCTTAATGAACGAGCGAGTCAACATCACGCTTGAAGGCAAACAGGAACAGGAATTTATCGATACTGTTTTTGCCGATAACAACTGGGAGGTCAAGGCTAACGAATCGCAGGAGCGCAAAGCGGCAGTAGGAACCGTCGCGTATGTGCCGGTGATGGAAGGCATGGGAATTAACCCAGATACAGCAGAAATCATTGACTCTGGCCGCATTCGCATCAACTACGTCAGCGCCTGGAACATCTACCCGCTGACGTGGGATAACGGCGTTATCCGCGAGTGTGCGTTCGCATCCACTCGGAAGGTCGATGAAACAGAATATACTTACATCCAGGTGCACCGGCTGCGCAACGGCGAGTATGACATTGAGAACCATCTGTATGATGCGGAGGAAGTACCGCTGGCCAGCGTGAAAGGGTTTGAGACAATTCCTCCGGTGATTCATACCGGCAGCGACAAGCCGCAGTTTGTGATTGACCGGCTGAACATTGCAAACTCTGACGAAAACAACCCGCTTGGCGTGGCTGCGTTTGCCCACGCCATCGACCAGCTTAAGAGCGTTGACATCACCTATGATAGCTATGTGAACGAATTTGTGTTGGGCAAGAAGCGCATTGTGGTGCAGCCGGAGGCAACCCAGAGCATTGATGGTCGGCCAGTGTTTGATAAGCGTGAGACCGTTTATTATGTACTTCCGGAGGACAGAGGCGGCAACGGCAACATCTTGCAGCAGGTCGATATGTCGCTACGGACGGCGGAGTTTAACACCGGCATGCAAGATATGTTGAACATCCTGTCCAGCAAGTGCGGTTTTGGTGAGAACCATTACAAATTCAACCAGGGCAGCATCGCAACTGCCACGCAGGTCATCAGCGAGAACAGCACCCTGTTCCGCACGGTCAAAAAACATGAAATTGTGCTTGAACGGGCAATCACAGAGTTGTGCCGGAGCTTGCTCCGCATGGGAAATCGGTACATGGGCGCATCCCTCAATGAGGACGTCCAGATCTCCATTGACTTTGACGATTCCATCATTGAGGACAAGGGCCAGGACTTTAACCGTGACGTGCAGCTTCTTAACGCTGGCATCATGAACGATTGGGAGTTCCGTATGCGCTGGATGAACGAGGACGAGGCGACCGCAAAGGCGGCGCTGCCGAAGGCACATGACATGGTAACCGAGGAAGAAACGGAGGTCGAGTAATGGGATTTGGAGAAAACACTGGGACTTTTTGGGTTGTGAAAAATGAGCCGGTATCCATTTACCCCGGAACTACTTGATGCGCTCCCAGAGGAGCTGGCAGAACTGTTCCGGGCGCTTGAGCTTGTGTTGCTGGATGAAATCTGCTCCCGGTTGAAAGTTGCGGATGAACTGAACGAGGTAACGGTGCAGGACATCAAGGCGCTGCGGGCGCACGGCATTGACCTTAAAAAGATTAAAAAGGCCATACAAAAAGCAACCGGCATAAGTGAGCAGAAATTAAACAAACTGCTTGATGATGTTGTGGAACGCAATCAGCAGTATTACACCAATGTCATTGACCTTGCGCATATCACTCAGCCGGAAACGCTGGTAAGCATCGAGGACACCTGGGCCATATACCAGCAGACAAAGCGGGACTTGCGCAATATAACACAATCAATGGGCTTTTTGGTGGACGCTGGGCGCACAATGCTCCCACCTGCCAAAGCGTACCAATGGGCACTTGACAGCGCAGCGTTGCAGGTGCAGAGCGGTGCAATTAACTACAATCAGGCAATTAAAACGGCGGTAAAGGAACTTGCGGACAGCGGTCTGAAAGTGGTTGACTACGAAAGCGGCCATCGGGATCATGTCGATGTTGCCGTGCGAAGAGCCGTAATGACCGGCGTATCTCAAATCTGCGCCAAGTATACGGAGCAATCCTCAGAATATCTGGATACGCCCTATTTTGAAGTATCGGCCCATGTTGGCGCGCGAGATAAGCCGGGACCGTCACCGTGGTCATCGCATAAGGATTGGCAAGGACGTGTTTACAGCGTCCGTGTAGGGGGCATTTACCCGAGCATTTATGATGTTTGCGGCCTGGGCGCTGTTGACGGCCTGGAAGGGGTCAACTGCCGCCACAGGCGGTTCCCGTGGGTTGAGGGCGTGTCCGAGCGCACTTACACGAATGAACAGTTGGAGCACATCGATGATGACCACGGATGCACGTTTGATGGCAAGGATTACACGGCATACGAGGCAACCCAGATGCAGCGCCGTATTGAGCGAACGGTTAGAAAGCTAAAGCGTGAAAAAGCCGCCTACAAGGCCGCAGGATTGCATGAAGATGAGACTGCGGTAAACATACGGCTACGGCGGTTAAACGCTAAATACAAGGCGTTCAGCGTGAAAGCTGGCCTGCCGGAGCAACCGGAGCGGATGCGCATCTATTTTACGGATGACGCAATGTTAAAAACGGCAAATGCCATGAAAACGCATCGGGCAAAAGTGGAAGTGTCTAACGCTAAAGACGATAGAGACACTCTTGAGTTTTTCGGCGCAGACGCAAGAGATAACTTGAATTCTATTGTGAAAAGACGTACAATGAAGCTGGAAAATGGCTTTGCTTGCTTCCCGGACGGTGACCCGCTGAATGAAAATGTTAAAAGGGTAAAACCTCTTAAAACATATTTTGACGTCGCTATGCACGGAAGCCAGACGGCAGTCGGATTTGGCACAAAAGAACTCAATATGTCACCGCGCTTACTTGCCGCAGTCATTCGGCATAGTAAAGGGTGGAATGGCCAGAAAGTTCGTTTGCTATCTTGCAGCACAGGCGCACGCATGGAAAACGATTATTGCTTTGCAGAAGAGCTGGCAAATGCACTTGGCGTTGAAGTGAAAGCCCCAGACGATGTGCTTTTTATTTCCGGTGCTGGCGTACTGAAAGTAGGAACACATGGGGAAGGAAATATTTTGCCGTTTACCCCAAATCAAAGAGGAAGGAGAAAGTGACATGGATTTCGGTTTTTTTAAAGGATTGCCATACAAGAATTCTATTGAGAATTTTGAAGACTATAAGAAATACAAAAATAGTATCCCAAAAGAAGCGATTTTAAGCCACATTTCCTCCCTCGATGCCGGGTTGACATCGCTGCCCAGTTTTGATATGTTTACTGGAGAAGAACTTCACGCAGGTATGTTTTGGGACGGTAAATTCACCTTCCCGTATGAGTTCCTGCATTACTACAAGAATTATGACATTGGCGTCCCCTATGAGTATGAAGCATATTTGAAAGAAATCGGGGTAGGCTAATGGATGATAAACTGATGCAGGCCAGCGAGGCTATTATCCGGCGCGGAAATGACGCGGAGATCCGGCGCAAGGGTGACGGATACATTGTGTTAGAGGTCAAGAAAACAATCAAATATTCAACTCCCGCGTAATTGGGCGCGGGAAAGGGCAATAGGAGCCAACTGCTGAGGAATTCTCGGTGGTTAGCTCTTTTGTTTTAAGTAAAACCCGCAAAGCACAGCGGTTTTTATAAAAACTATCGTCTGCGAAGAAACGCGGCCAAAGAAAAGGAGATAGTGTCATGGCACTTACACGAAAACTTTTGAAGGGTATGGGTCTCACCGATGAGCAGGTAGATACCATCATCGAAGCGCATACCGACACTGTGGACGGCCTAAAGGCGGATGTGACCCGCTACAAGGCCGATGCGGAGAAGCTGCCCGGCGTTCAGAAGCAGTTGGACGACCTCAAGGCGGCAGGTGACGGCGGTTATAAGGAGAAGTACGAGAAGGAACACTCGGCCTTTGAAGCCTTTAAGACCGACATCACGGCAAAGGAGAGCAAGGCGGCAAAGGAAAGGGCCGTCCGGGCTTACTTTGAGAGCAAAAACATCACCGGCGCAAATCTCGACCTTGCCATGCGCGGATGCGGCGAGGAAATGTCTGCCTTGGAGCTGGACGGCGAGAAGATCAAGGACACCAAGAGCCTTGACGCTCTCGTAGACGGCACTTATAAGAGCCTTGTTTCTAAGCCTGCTGTCCGGCTGGACATGGGCGCACGGCTCAACGAGGGCGGCAAGCCTATGACCAAGGACGAGATTATGAAAATCACCGACAGAACGGAGCGGCGCGCTGCAATCGCCGCAAATATGGATTTGTTTAGAAAGGAAGAATAAAAATGGCTGTTGATCCTAAGCTGATTAAGAAGGAAGATCTTGCCCGTGTTCGCGAGATCGAGTTTACCGAAATGTTCGGCTATTCCATCAAGAAGTTGATGGAGGCTCTGGGCGTTACCCGCAAGATCGCCAAGCAGGCCGGTACTGTGCTCAAGAGCTACAAGGCTACCGGAACTCTGGAAGACGGCGCTGTGGCCGAGGGCGAGACCATCCCTCTGAGCAAGTACAAGACCGAGGCTGTGAACTACAAGGAGATCACCTTGAAGAAGTGGCGTAAGGCCACTTCTGCCGAGGCAATCACTGATCGCGGCTACGATCAGGCCGTCGAAATGACCACCGATGAAATGCTGAAGGACGTGCAGAAAGGTATCCGCAAGGATTTCTTTGGCTTCCTCGCAACCGGTACTGGCACGGCCAGCGGTGCTACCTTCCAGGCGACCTTGGCTCAGGCATGGGGCCAGCTGCAGGTGCTGTTCGAGGATGACGAGATCGGCGCAGTGTATTTCATGAACCCGCTGGATGTTGCGGACTATCTCGCAACTGCCAACATCACCCTGCAGACCGCTTTCGGCATGACCTATGTCGAGAACTTTCTCGGCCTGGGCACCGTGATTCTGCGTCCCCAAGGGAAAGATTTACGCCACCGCCAAGGACAACATCGTCCTGTACTACATCCCTGTGAACGGCGCAGATCTGGGCGAGGTGTTCAACTTCACCACCGACGCCACCGGTTATATCGGTATCCATGAGGAACCCGATTACACCAACATGACCGCATCCGATACCGTTATCAACGGCATGGTGTTGTTCGCCGAGCGCATTGACGGCGTGGTTGTCGGCTCCATCACTCCGGCAGTGGGGGGCTAAGCGAACTGCTGAGTGAGCCTGACCCTGAAACTTCTTCTTTCTCCAACATGACAAAAGCCCAACTGCTTGATTATGCCAGGGGAAACGGGGTGGACGGGGTCAGCAGTTCAATGCGCAAGGCTGACATAATCGCAGTATTGGAAGGGAGCTGACCCGTATGACATACGCTGATTATACATACTACGCCGGAATCTATATGGGTTCTGTGAGCGAGGAAGATTTTCCGCGTCTGGCTGTTCGGGCCAGCTCCTTCCTCGATTACTACACCCAAAACCGGGCGAAAGACAACGCTGATATGGACGCTGTAAAGATGTGTTGCTGCGCATTGGTGGACAAGTATCAGTTGATCGAGACCGCGCAGCAACTTGCCGCAACCAGGCTGACGGATGCGCTTACCGGCGGTGACGTGAAAAGTGAAACGGTAGGCGGGTATTCTCGCACACTGGCCAGCGGCGGGGAAAGCGCCGCTGCTGCATTGAGTGCCACGGACGGCGCAAGAAAATTGCTGGCGGAAACGTGCATGGAATACCTTGCCCATACAGGGTTGCTGTATCGCGGAGGTGGTTGCAGATGTACACTCCCCACACTGTAACGGTTTACAACGTCGTGCGTGAACCGGACCCTGCCACGCTAAAAGATGTCACAAACCTATATGTAACCGTGCTTGATGGCGTGTTCTGCGAGGCGGCAAAGGGAGTTAACGTGCGCAAAAGCGGGCTTGAAGGCGCCGACGCAGTAAACCTGTATATCCCATTTACGGTAAAAGCTGTGGATGGATTTAGCGGAAAGCCCAAGACATATACAGAGCCGCAAGCATTTTTTGCCTCAAGCGACAGGGCGGGCCTATGGACGTTATCCACCACCGGCAATGGTGGCGATACATTTTTCGTCAAAGGCGAATTTGTAACGGACAACGAGGGCGTGGCATTGGCGCACGATAATTGCTGGAATGTGACTAAGGTTGACGCAAAAGACTTTGGCAGCGCAGATATGCAGCATTGGGAAGTGGGTGGGAAATAAGTGGCCGTTACCTTTGCGATGCATTTTGGCGGCATGGAGGCCATCAAGGACAAACTGGCTGAGAGCTGCACCCGCGCTGAAAGCATTGTGGGGCAGCAGGTCATAAAAGACACCGCGCCGTTTGTCCCTGCACTTACAGGATCTTTAACAATACGCACGAGGTTAGACGGCAACAAAATTATTTACCCCGGGCCTTATGCGCGGTTTTTGTACTACGGCAAAGTCATGGTTGATCCGCAAACCGGCAGCACCTTTGCGCCAAAGGGCGGGACGAAGGTTTTGACAAACCGAGACCTTGTATTTTCCAAGGCGATGCACCCGCAAGCACAGAGCCATTGGTTTGAGGCTTCCAAAGCGCAGAACATGGAGAAGTGGGTGCGGGTGGCAGATAAGGCGGTGAAGAAATTTGGAAAAGATTAAAAAGGCCGTGTCGGCGGCGGAAGAAGATCAGGTATCGCGCAAGCTACTTGTGTGGCTGAACACATACGCGGAGTTGCCAGTCGACATTATACGCTTTGAGTTTCTTCCTGCAGATACTTCCGCTATGGCGATGTCCACCATTCAGGCGGCGTACATCGTGCGGAGGTATATCACCGGCGGTTATGTGGCGGAGTATCAGTTCAAGATAATCTACCGAGTGAAGCCGGGGAACAGCAACGACAAACGGCTCAAGGCTGACGAACTGTTAAACGCTATCGGAGATTGGGCGACCGGCAAGCGCCCCGACATTGGTACCGGAAAACGCGTTGTAAGCCTGGAGCCTACTACGCGATCTTCTTTGTTCGCTGTGTATGAAAACGGCGACGAAGATCATCAAATCTTAATGAAAATGAATTACGAGGTGAATACATAATGCCAGATTTGACTTTTACAACACCGGAAGGTCAGACCATTGACCGCGAACTTTTGATCGCATACCTGAATACGGGCTCCTCCGAGTCCCCTGTGTGGAGTGCTATCGGCAAGCGGGTGGAGGACAGCAGCGAGGAAATGGACTGGGGCCAGGAGAGCAAGCAGGATGTGCTGGGGAACACATTCACAACCATGAAAAAGCCCGTTATTACACAGACCTTTGACCCCATCCCCTTGGATGCTGGTGATGCAGCAGCCGTGAAGATGTGGAATTTGGCCGTAAAAGACCACGATGCGCAGGCGCTGGCCAACCAGGACATGATGATCGGCCACTTCTACGCCACCAGCGGCGATGCAAAGTTTGCCGAGCGTTATGATTCCTGCGCCATTGCCGTTACTTCCATCGGCGGCGAGGGCGGCGGTACACTAAACATCGCCAGTGAGATTACCTATGGCGGGACCCGCACTTTGGGGACCGTGGCGAAGGGCGCTGCCGGCAAGATCGAGTTTGCTGCCGCACAGTAAAAAATAGGGGCGGGGTTTCCCGCCCCATTATCACGCAATATACAAATAAATCGGAGGACACCATGAGCGAAAATATCATCAAAATTGATACCGGCGTAGTCACTAAAACTTTTGTGACTACCGACGGGAAAGAATGTGAATTTGCGTTTAATCCGCTGGATATGGGGCTTTCTCGTCGGCTTTTTTCCGCGTTTGAAAAACTCGACAAAATGAACGATGGTTATAAGGACGAAGTGCAAAAAAACGCCGATAAAAAGGAAATTTTTGACATTGGCCAAAAGATGGACCGGGAAATGCGGGAGATCATCAACGGAGAAGTATTCGGGTTTGATATCTGCACCCCGCTTTTTGGTGAGCTGAATCTTTACGCGCTGGCCAACGGATTCCCCATTTGGGCAAATTTGCTTTTTGCGCTGGTGGACGAAATGGATACTGCGTATGCCCGGGAGCAGAAGCTTACCAACCCGCGCATTAGCAAGTACACCAAGAAGTACCACAAATGAGATACAGCCTGCCAAAATCCGTGGAGCTGGGCGGGAAGGAATACGCCATTCGGTCTGATTACCGGGACATTTTGGACATTTTGGAAATGCTTTCTGATTCGGAGCTGGACAGCGCCGATAAGGCAGAGGCAGTGATGGAAATGTTTTACCCGGATTACGAGGATATCCCATACACGGAATACGAGAACGCGGTGCGGCAATGCATATCCTTTATAAATTGCGGCGAGGAAGAATGCCGGGATGAAAAGCGACCTAAGCTCATGGATTGGCAGCAGGATTTCCCGATGATTGCAAGCCCCATAAATCGCGTGCTTGGCACGGAAATCCGCTCCCTTGAATATCTGCACTGGTGGACATTTATAGCCGCATACCAAGAAATAGGTGATTGCACATTTGCCCAAGTGGTAAGCATCCGCAAAAAGAAATCCAAAAATCAAAAGCTGGATAAATCCGATCAGGAATTTTACAAGCAGAATAAGCATCTTGTGGATTTCAAACGGCAATACACGGATAGCGATGAAAAAGTTATCAATCAATGGATATAAAAAACCGCCCTCCTGTGAGAGCGGTTTTTGCGCGTTGGTTATAGGTCGATTTTTACGGTGTCTTTGTTCTTCAGATAGGAGAACTGCTTCACAAGCCTTTTTGCCTGCGGCGTTTTTTTCGTCACATCAAAAAGGATATATTTCGTTTGGACATCGGCCAGGTATGTGAAGATTAGATACTTTGTGTTCGTTTTTATGCTGCGTTTACTGGCACTTCCCCCAAGAATTGCACCGATGGGCCCGAGCAGCATTGCCCCCGCCACAGCGCCGCCGGCACTGGATACATACTGCTTCTGTATTTCTGTGTTGGTCATGATCGACACATCAATCAGTTTATCAGTTTGCAGATTAAACTCCTGACCGTTTGCCTGCATGATAATGCGAGAGCGCAAACAGGTTAGCTTGCACATGACATTCTGCGGCAGGTCCAGACCTCCTATAAACTGGAACTTGTCGACAAGAAGCAACTCGCCGTCACCGTACCGCTTTTTTAATTTGGCATTATTCGCTGAAACAAAAGCCAGTCTGCAAATAGCAACAATAATAATTACCAAGAACAGGTACTTGGTATCCATAAAACTCCCTCCCTTAAATTTTGGTATCAATAATATACCATATTAAAAATTCAAAAGCAAGTAGGTGATTTAATGTCGGATGGGTCTGTCGTGGTGGAAGTAAATGTTGACGACAAGCAGGCGCAAAAAGAACTCAATTCCATTACTCAGAAAATAGAAAGAATATCTGAAAAGTTAAAAGAGCAAAACACGGGGAAAACGGAGATTGTAAACCAATCTGCGCAACTCGGCGCACAGTTAGATGTAGCAAAAGCAAAATTGGAATACATGAAAAGCGGACAAGAGTTTTTTACATCCGATTCTATTCTCGGACAAGAAAAAAATGTATCTGCTTTACAAAAAGAATTTGACGCTGCTGCAGATAAATTAGATAAAGCAAACGAAAAAATCAGAGAAACCGAACGCAGATTAAATGCGGCAAAAGAAAAAGCCGCAGATTTACAAAAACAAGTTGCAGGGGCGCAAAAATCCGCCCAGGCACTTGCCCCGACAACAAAGGCGTTATCTCCTGCAGCTGAAAAAGCAGAAAAAAGTTTCAACAAACTTGTCGGGCGCATTAAGGGCCTTGCTAAGCGGGTATTTATATTCACAATTATTACCGCCGCGCTGCGGAAAATTAAGCAATATATGTGGTCTGCCATACAGACGAATGATGATGCTATGAATGCAGTTGCTCGACTAAAAGGCGAGCTACGCACCCTAGCGCAACCGATTGTCAATATAGCGATCCCCGCCTTTACGGCCCTGGCAAAAATCATCACATATACACTGACCGGCGCGTCTCGTCTGTTGTCCTTGCTTTTTGGCTCAACTTATAGCGCCTCGAAAAAAGCGGCAAAAAGCCTAAACGATCAACAAAACGCCATCGAGGGTGTAGGGAGCGCAGCGAAAAAAGCAAGCAAGTATTTGGCACCGTTTGACGAGCTTAACACAATAAGCGGCAACGACGCAGGAGGCGGGAGCGAAAGCGGAGGGAATGCAGTTAATTTTGATAGTGATATTGGGAGCGGCGTAAATGCCATAATGGCCCTAATGACAGGCATTGCGCTGCTTGCAATTGGAGCAATCCTTACTTTTTCCGGCCATGTTGGGGTAGGCATTGCGATGATGGTTGCAGGCGCGTTGACAGTATACGGTGTTTATGCATCCGACGGCGGAGAAGCAGCAAAGACGCTTGTGGAAACTGGTCTTTCAAAGATTCTGATTGCTATCGGCCCGATGATTGCAATTCTCGGCGTGGTTCTTACGTTGACCGGCAATATACCGTGGGGCCTTGGACTACTGATTGCGGGAATTGCGTTGTTTGCTGTCGGCGAAGTGGCGGAAAACTGGGATCTGCTCGGCACCAACCTTGTGGGAGCCCTTGCAAATATGCTAATCGATATTTCCCCTTACATTGCCCTGTTTGGCGCTGTGCTACTGTTTGTCCCCGGGCAGCAGGCCCTTGGTATTGGCTTGATTATCGCAGG
>ENA-OPCO01001982-OPCO01001982.1-human-gut-metagenome-genome-assembly--contig:-NODE-1982-length-12230-cov-3.506694_pt1 | contig 12230 bp, 9 predicted proteins | sample MGYA00241562_ERZ501475 | MGnify/ENA primary metagenome ERZ501475 (study PRJEB25962, sample SAMEA2042627) | human gut metagenome | biome: human gut; feature: human-associated habitat; material: faeces... | reverse complement strand
TGCTGCTTGCGGAGCAGCTGGGCCAGCGGATAGAGGAGAGAGAACCGCTGATCACGTCGCTGCAGTTCTGCATCCTCACAGTGACAGAACAGGAGGCCTATGAAGAAGAAATTACGGAAAACGGACAGAAATATCAGGTGACACGATGGCGGGATGTGGATCAGAAAATTTATGCAGGAACAGACGGAATTTGTGAATATCTGGATATAACGGAATCCTGGTTTGCTGGAAAAACCATACAGGACGTATTAAATGCCCTGCAGGAAAAAAGAGAAGAAGATCAGGACGAGGATACGGACTATCTTCCGGCATTGTCTGTAAATGAAGCATATGAAGAAATTTTAAAAAAGCGTATTGGCCTGACGGATAAAAACAGCGATACAGTTCTCAGCATGCATAACAGTCAGTATCTGGCACAGGTATATGGCTATGTTTATGGGTTTGATGAAATCGAACTGCCAGAGCTTGTAGTCGGGGATGTGACCAGACAGGAACTGACACAGGTAGCAGCATCCCTGCTTGGCCATCCTTATCTTATGGGAGGCAAGTCTCCCTCTCAGGGATCGCCGAAAGGCCCGCTTGACTGCAGCGGTTTTGTAGACTGGGTATACATACAGTGCTTTGGCACCGGTGTCAGCGGTGGTGGAGTGCCGGATGGAGTAGCCATGTCGGGTACGGCATTGCAATGGTATGCTACTGCTCCGATATCCATGGAGGATCTGCAGATCGGTGACCTAGCTTTTTTACAGGATCCTGCAAAGCTGGGAAAGGGTAAAATCAACCATGTAGGCATTTATATCGGGGAGTACAACGGGGCAAAATATTTTATTCATTGCGCAGGAAGAGCCTACGGCACAGAGGATTTACCCAATGGGCGTGTCGGTATATCACGGCTGCGTGGCAGTAACGATTATAATCCGGTTACGGGAGGACATTTTTCACCGGCAATGAAAGGTTGTAATTTCCGGTATTTTCGAAGACCTAATTTTGCTTTTCGGGAGGATTAGCAATTATGAAATATAAGATCAAATATGTAATTTGTATGATAGCTTTCCTAGCTGGTCTGCTACTCCCGGTGCAGCCAGTAGCGGCGTCCTCCAGTGCAATCGGAGAGGTACAGGAATTTAATAATCTGTCTGGCAATGCAAAATATCTGGGATCCGCATACCGGGATAATTATTCCCTGGATATTGCGGAGGTAGAGCTGTCGGATGGAATAGGAGAGTATCTGGCCGGTAAGACGATGGAAGGACTGAATGCTTTGGCGAGATTCTTCTTTTTCGTGGAAAGAATTTTGGCGTATCTTATGATTGTTGTATTTTATGTCAGTTTCAACCTCAATTTGGTGGATCTGTTTGGATCCCAGGTATCTGTAATACAACAGGCACTGAATGACAGTATTTTCCAGCCCCTCTTTTTGATGGGATGTGCCGCCGCCTTCTGCGTGCTGATCGGGAGAATGGTACGCCAGGATCTTGCGGGAGCGTTGGGGCAGATCGTAAAGGTAATAGCGATTGTAATGTTATCAATCTTGGTTGTCACAATGTCGGATACTATGCTGTCGATGGGTAACAACATAACAAAGGAAATTAGTCTGGAAATACTGGTAGGAGTGAATTCAGCGAATGGCTATTCAGATAATATTAATGCTTTTTCCGGAGAGGCTGCCGGTATCCTCTGGAACAATATGGTGCATCAGCCCTGGCTGACCATGGAGTTCGGTTATACGGCAAGTGATGATCAGGTGCTTGGTATCTTATCGTACAAACCAGATGCAACAGAGAGAAAAGAAACGGTAGCTGCTGATGGAAGCGGCAGCTTTTCCGTGGATAGGGCTACAGAACGACTTGGATTTGCATTTCTGTACCTCATCCCCTGCATTATGAAATGTGGTATATACATCATTATAGTGTTGATACAGCTGGTTTTTCAGCTCCTTTCCATTGTATATCTGTTTATGGCGCCTTTAATTCTTATTGTATCACTTTTTCCAGGATATGACGGACTGATAGGCGGATGGCTTCGAAAGATTCTGGAGACCCAGATAAGTATATTGGTTTTGTCAATGATCATCGGAATTTTAATAAAATTTGACGAACTTGTATTTGAATGGTCGAGATCCGTAGGGTTTGGATGGCTAATTGCACTAACGATTCAGATCGCAATAGCAATCGCTCTCTTCCTGAACCGGAATAAGCTGTTAATGGCAATGTCAACGGTGCAGCGGGGAGTATCCAATCCCAGATATTTGCGTAATCGGATGCGGCTTGCAGGTAATGTGTATGCGAATGCACCGAGGGCGGCAAAAGAAATCAAAAGTGCAGCAAAGTGGACTGCAAGTAAGGCAGTCAGTGCTGGAGAAGGTGGATCATCCTGGGCTCAGGATAAAAATGTTCCGGTGTCCTGGACAGTGAATCCCTTTCTGAAAAATCAGGAAACGGAAACGCAGGAAGAGACATCACCAAAAGCTACACAAAGCAGGGTGAAAAAAAGGAGTGCAGCGGGATCTATCAGAGAATCGTTTGACATGGATCCTAAAAACAGTGATACCGGACAGCGGAGAGCATCGTCAGGGCAGCCCTCACAGGAAGAAAAGAGAGACAGTGAATCTATACGCATGATATCAGAAGATCTGGTACGGAATCTTAACCAGCTTGCCATGGTAGTAGATGCTGTCGGAGACAATCTGCATGATAATATACGGGACAACGGTGCCGTGGAACGTCCGGTCTTAGGAGACAAAAAGGAAGAGGACAGAAAAGAAATTACCTTAAACGTTAAAACACCGGATGGAAACGAGCAATCCGTACACGCCGGGATGCAGAACCAGCAACCGTTGGAAGTGCAGATGCCGCTTGAAACAACCAGACATGATAATTTGCAGGAAAACAGGGAGGATGAAAGAGAAGATAACAGGAGGCCGACAATCAGGCAGCAAAGGCCTAGAATAAATGCAGAAACACCTGAAAAGGTCAAAACACAACAAGTCATTCACCACACTGAAAGAATAAGAGAGTAAATACAGCAACCGGAATACGCTGCAGAAGAAGCTGGGGCAGAAGAACCGGAGAAACCTACACAGCAGGCGAGACCCACCACGCAGGCTATGAGAAATGATGAAAAGACTGATACTGTACAAGACAGGAAAGCAGATGATCCGGCTGTACAGCCAGCGGCAAAGGTACAACCGGATAAAAAGATAACGAAAAAAGCGAACCGGCGCCCGGAAAAAAAGTTACCTCAAAGAGAGACCGGGGTTGAAAGAGAAAAATTCACGAGAAAGGGATAAAAAATGAAAAAATTAAAGGCGGAGACCTTCAGGGACTCCGCACTTTCTTTACAACACAGGTGATGATGCAACATGAAATACAACATAAAACAGAAAAACCCTTGAAAAATCAAGGGTTTTAAGAAGCGCGAGACGGGGATCGAACCCGCGACCCCCTCCTTGGCAAGGAGGTGCTCCACCGCTGAGCCACTCGCGCATATCTTACGGACAAGTTATAATATACTATAGGGCTCCGGAAATGTCAATAAAAAAAGTGTGCATCTTTTTTGTAAATTGCATATACAATTAACGCAGCAGTATTCTACGCAGCCATCCGGTGAATTTCCGCTCTATCAGGATCCAGCACAGATAAGCCAGAACAATGCTTATTACAACGCTTACGATCAGTCCGACAACAGACAATACGGATAGGGTGGAAAAGTCAAATACCACACGGTCCAGAAACATAACCGGATAGTAGTGTACCAGATACAGGGAATAGCTGATATTTCCCAACTGCACAAAAAAGCGGGGCATGGAAAGCCGCAGGCCTGCGAGAAAAGCAAGGATTAACAATAGCAGAGCCGGGAGCCCCCACTGGGGAAGCCTGAGGAACCCAATCACATTGATCCGGGGCGTAAAGTAAGCAAGCAGACAAAAGATTACCGGGATACATACCGCGGATACGAGGCTTACTGTCCGCGAAACCGGATGAAGGGTATGCCTGCGATACAAATACCGCAGCAGATAGTAAGCCAGAATTCCGAAGAGAAATTCCAGCATGACAGGATCTCCGTAAAAAATGAGGAAAGGAGAAAGTACATTACCTATCGGAGACTGCCAGGATGAGATCGCCGGAGCAAATATCTGTACCATTCCCACCAGAATCACCAGAAATGCGCTGCAGATCAGACCGCGGTATTTCATGCTGATGTGAAAGGCAATGAAAAACAGCAGATAGAACAGCATTTCACAGTTAATGGTCCAGCCAATCCGTACCAAAGGCTGGATCGCTCCGCTGCCGATATCAAAAGGAATAAACAGCAGACTTTTGACCAGATAGGAAAAATCGTGTCTGGTCTGTTGGAACATGGAAGGAAACAACAACAGCGACAGATAGGTGCCCAGTGTCATCAGGTAGTAAAGCGGAAGAATCCGGACCAGGCGTTTGCGGAAGAAATATTTGGTACTTTTTTCCGTGGTAAACATGATCATGAATCCGCTGATACAAAAAAAGATGTCCACACCGAAAGCTCCGAAGTTCAGAAAACGGACATGCTGAAATACCACAAAAAGAGCAGCCAGACCGCGTAAAGCCTGGATGCTGTCAAAATGCAGTTCATGAAACTCTTTATTAACTGTTATATTTTCCATAGAAATAACCATGCCTTTTTGTACTAGCTTACGAAATATAACTCCATTTTAACATTTTTGCGGGAGATTGGGAAACATTTTATTCAGGAAAAAAACTTGCGTACTGCGATATAAAATAATACAATAATAAGTAAAATAGATTATGCCCACCGGGCTGGGCATAGGAACCGGCGAACCGTGATTTGCGGAATTGACATAGAATAACAGGACGGTATGGATATAGATATGAGCGCAACGAGACAGCAAATGTTAGAGACAGCAGAACGCCTGAATCAGCAGATGACAGACGGAATTCCTTTTACCTGGGAGACTCTGGAGCAGGCACTTACCTCTGTGACAGAACAGGATGATAAGGGAATCCACGGATGGATCTGCTATTTTGCTGCCTTTTATCAACTGACAACAGGGAATCAGGAGGGCTGCCTGCATTATCTGGATGAGAGCGTCAGGTGTCTTCTGGGAACGGATCAGGAGCATCATGTAGCCAGAGTGTACAATATGATCGGTATTGTGGCACATATGCAGAACAACCTGTCGCTGGCCATGGAACAGTACGATAAAGCATTGGATTATACGGAAAAATACGATGATAAGATGGTGCACAGCATTGTACTGAGCAATATGTCGGATGCGTATTATCTCATAGGAGCTTATGAAAGAGCTGTGCAGTGCCATGCGGAATGTATCCGCGAATTTGAACAGGCGGATGACAACAGTACATACAGCAGGATCAATTTCCGGAAAATGCTGGCAGAGTACGGATGCTGCCTGCTGCATCTGCATATGGATGACGAGGCGGAAAAGGTACTGTGTAAACTGGAAGAGACCGGGCAGAGCGAGGAGGTCATACGTGAGACAAGGCTGGGTGTCAATGTATTTCTGGCTCATCTGGCGGAGCGAAACGGAGACCGGAAGAAGGCAGAAGAGCATGTACGTACAGCGGTAATGGCATTAGAGGATATGACACAGGTCTCTTCCGAATACGACAGTATTCAGAATCTGCTGCAATATGTGGAAAAGATAGGCAAACCGGAACAGATAGAGGAAGTATTGAACTGTCTGGAACCAAAGGCTGCCATTGAACAGAACAAGAGTCTGCTATTGCAGCTTTTGTCTCTGCGGATGCGTTATTGCAGTTCCAGGATGACTCCGGAAGAATTCAAACAGAGCGCGGATACCTTTTTCCATCTAAAGGACAGCTGGGAACTGACAGAAAACAGTCAGGTCATGTATATGATGGAACTCAGAAAACGATTACAGACAGCAGAAGAGGAGCAGAAGGAACAGGAACGCAAGAGAAACCGGCTGTTGTATCAGGCGGATCATGACGAACTGACCGGACTCTATAATAAGAGAAGCCTGAATCGTTATCTGGAGGATGTGTTTGAAGACTGTCTTCTGAATGAGAAGGAACTGGGCATTCTGTTCCTGGATATTGACCATTTCAAACAGTTGAATGATCGCTATGGACATGGAAGGGGAGATGAAGGAATCTGCGCGGTAGCGGATACTCTGAAAAAATGTTTTCCGGAGGACTATGTGGCGCGTTACGGCGGAGATGAATTCCTGGTGGTCATGACGGGACGTGACAGGGAGTATGCAGAGGAACATGCAAGACAGCTATGTATGGGCATCCGGGAATGTGAGATTCCCAATGAAGACTCTTCTGTGGAACCCTGGCTTACGATTTCCGTGGGTGGTGTCTGTGCTATTCCGAAGGAACCAAACCGAGTGTGGGATTTCCTGTCGGCTGCGGACAAAACACTTTATGACCAGAAAAATGAGCAAAAAGGAAAAGTACGCTTCTATGTGGGAGAAGGACAATACCTATAGCTCTGCAACCAAAATAAAAGGAACACAACAATGGATAACAAGCAATATTCCACCCGCGAATTGTTTCGCAGGTTTGCACCTTATTTTAAAAAATACCGTTTTACCTTGTGGATGGATCTGTTCTGTGCAGCACTGACCACGGTCTGTGAACTGGTGTTGCCGTTAATTATGCGCTACATTACCAATGAAGGGCTGCGGGATCTTGCGTCCCTGTCGGTGAAGACCATACTTTCACTGGGAGTTCTGTATTTCGGACTTCGTATCGTGGATTGCATCGCCAGTTACTATATGTCCGATATGGGACACGTCATGGGCGCGAAGATCGAGACGGACATGCGCAGAGATGCATACAACCATTTGCAGAAGCTGTCCAATACTTATTATAACAATACCAAAGTCGGTCAGATCATGGGGCGGATCACCAATGATCTGTTTGATGTGACGGAATTCGCCCATCATTGCCCAGAAGAATTTTTCATCGCCGGAATCAAGACCGTAATCTCTTTTATCATTCTGGCAAATATCAATCTGCCGCTGACATTGATGATCTTTCTGTGCGTGCCGCTGATGTGCGGTGTGTGCATGATCCTGAATTTCCGGATGCGAAGTGCCTTTCGCAAGCAGCGTAACCAGATCGGAGAGCTGAACGCCCGGATCGAGGACAGTCTGCTGGGCCATAAGGTGGTCAAGGCATTTACCAATGAAGAGGTGGAAAATGTCAAGTTTGAGAAAGATAACGGCACTTTTCTGGATATTAAGAAGCTGACCTACCGTTACATGGCGGCATTCAATACCACAGTGAAGCTGTTTGACGGATTGATGTATCTGGTGGTATTGGTGGCAGGCGGTATTTTTATGGTAAACGGACGGATTGCCGCTGGTGACCTGGTGGCATATATGCTGTATGTATCCACCCTGATCGCAACAATCCGGCGTATCATCGAATTTGCCGAACAGTTCCAGCGGGGCATGACCGGTATCGAGCGCTTTTTACAGATCGTGGATGCGGATATCGAGATCTTCGATGAGCCAGATGCCATAGAACTGAAGGACCCGAAGGGAGAAATCTCTTTTGAAAAAGTAAGCTTTGAATATCCGGATGACCATAACAAGGTATTTACCGATCTGAACCTGCAGATCCACGCGGGAGAAAAGGTGGCCATCGTCGGTCCTTCCGGTGGTGGTAAGACAACGCTGTGCAATCTGATCCCGAGATTTTATGATGTCTCAGAAGGCAGGATCCTGTTGGACGGCCAGGACATTAAGCATTTTACGTTAAAGAGTCTGCGGGGCAATATCGGTATCGTACAGCAGGATGTGTATCTTTTCTCCGGTACGATCTATGAAAATATCGCTTATGGACGTCCCGGGGCTTCGAAAGAAGATGTGATCAATGCGGCAAAGCGTGCCGGGGCTCATGAATTCATCATGGGACTGAAGGACGGTTATGATACTTATGTGGGAGAACGGGGTGTAAAGCTGTCCGGCGGACAGAAACAGCGGATCAGTATTGCCAGAGTATTTCTGAAAAATCCACCCATCATCATTCTGGATGAGGCCACTTCCGCACTGGACAATGAGAGTGAGTTTGCCGTGGCAAAATCTCTGGGAGAATTGTCGGAGGGGCGTACTACTCTGACTATCGCCCACAGACTTTCCAGTATCCGCAATTCCGACAGGATCCTGGTGCTGACGGATGACGGCATTGTGGAGGAAGGCAATCACGACCAGCTCATGGAACAAAAAGGGATCTATTATCAGTTCTACGAAACAGCCAATGCTTTAAAATAAACTAACAAAACGGGAGGTAAATCTATGAAACTTGTGTTTGTGGGGGCAGACCATGAAGTAACAGGAAGCTGCCATTATCTTGAGGTAGCCGGAAAGCATATTCTGGTGGATTATGGTATGGAGCAGGGCATCAATGTATTTGAGAATGTTCCGCTGCCGGTGGCGGAATCCATGATCGATTATGTCTTTCTGACGCATGCCCATGTGGATCATTCGGGACTTCTGCCACTTCTATATGCCAGAGGATTCAGAGGCCAGATCTATGCCACGGATGCCACGGCGGATCTGTGCAGCATCATGCTGCGTGACTGTGCGCATATCCAGAGTGCTGAGGCAGAGTGGAAGAACCGCAAGGCAAAACGTTCTGCCAACAATGCAGTGGTGGAACCGTTGTATACCATGGAGGATGCGGACGGCGTGATCCGCAGACTGGTTCCCTGTCATTACAATACGATCGTAGAAGTGTGCGAGGGCGTGAAGATCCGTTTCACGGATATCGGACATCTGCTGGGGTCTGCCAGCATCGAAGTCTGGCTGACAGAGGACGGCAATACGAAGAAGATCGTATTTTCCGGCGATATCGGCAACAAGCATCAGCCGCTGTTGAAGGATCCCACACCCACAAAAGAAGCGGATTATGTGGTCATGGAGTCTACCTACGGTGACAGGATGCATCCCAAGGACAAACTAGACTATGTGGCGGAATTGACAAAGGTACTGCAGGAGACACTGGATCGTGGCGGTAATGTGGTGATTCCTTCCTTTGCGGTGGGCCGTACTCAGGAGATCCTGTATTTCCTGCGGAAGATCAAGGTAGGGCGCCTGGTAAAGGGTCATGAAGATTTCCCGGTGTATGTGGACAGTCCCATGGCGGTGGAGGCCACCGGTATATTTCAGGAGAATCGTTATGAGTGCTTTGATGACGAGGCTATGGAATATGTGAAAGAGGGCATCAACCCCATTGCATTTTCGGGATTGAAGCTGTCCATCACCAGTGAGGAATCCAAGGCCATCAATTTTGACGAGACCCCCAAGGTCATCATTTCCGCTTCCGGTATGTGTGATGCGGGACGTATCCGCCATCATCTGAAGCATAACCTGTGGAGAGAAGAATGTACGATTCTCTTCGTGGGTTACCAGTCCGTGGGAACCCTGGGCAGAGCGCTGGTAGAGGGTGCCGATGAGGTAAAGCTTTTCGGTGAGACCATTCAGGTGCGGGCACAGATCCGGAAACTGGCGGGATTAAGCGGCCATGCGGACAAAGAAGGACTGATCGAGTGGATCCAGGCCTTTGAAGAGAAGCCGAAAAAGGTGTTTGTGGTACACGGTGAAGACAGTGCCTGCACTGCATTCACCGAATGCCTGAAGATCGAGTATGGGCAGAGGGCTTACGCACCTTATAGTGGCACGGAGTTCGACCTGATCAGCAATAAATTTACCTATGAGGCTGCACCGGTTGCCGTGAAGAAAAAGACGAAGCCTGTCACCGGAGTCTTCGAGAGGCTGTTGGCTTCTGCAAGACGTCTGCTGGCGCTGGTTACCAAGAGCGAGGGTGTCATGACCAATAAGGACATGGCCAAGTTCGCCGACCAGATCAATTCCCTGTGTGACAAATGGGAAATATAAGTGCATCCATAGGAAGTATTTCTGACTGCTTGCAGGCAGGAAATACTTCCTATGAGAGGCATAAACAACCCTGAGTATGCAGGAAGAGAGTCCGGAATACGAAGGGGTGTACGATTTCGAGAGTGCGAAGCACGGAGAAATCGGTTATATAACATAATAAGATTCTCCATCAGCTTCTGCGTGACTGCTTGCAGTCAAGGCTTTTGGCTGATGAGAGAATCAAACTGATATGAGTAAGCAAGGCGGTAGCCTGGAATACGAATATCAGAGCGATTTCGAGAGTGCGAAGCACGGAGAAATCGGTTATATATTAGAAGATAGAATAAGGAGACACCATGAGTTTAGCGGATCATATTTTTATCGATATGTGTAATGACATTCTGACCAACGGTACCAGCACGGAGGGCGAGAAAGTGCGTCCCCATTGGCCGGACGGCACCCCTGCCTACACTATTAAGAAATTCGGAGTAGTGAACCGGTACGACCTGTCGAAGGAGTTCCCGATCCTGACCTTGCGCCGGACGGCATTAAAATCCGCCACAGATGAGATGCTGTGGATCTGGCAGCGCAAGTCCAACAACATTCATGACTTAAAAAGCCATGTCTGGGATGAATGGGCGGATGCGGATGGTTCCATCGGTAAGGCCTACGGTTACCAGATGGGTGTGAAACATCAGTATAAAGAGGGCATGATGGATCAGGTGGATCGTGTGATCTACGATCTGAAGAACAATCCCTTCAGCCGCCGCATCATGACCAATATTTACGTGCATCAGGACTTGCATGAGATGAATCTGTATCCCTGTGCCTACAGCATGACCTTTAATGTGACTCAGAAAAAGGGAGAGGACAGGCTGACCCTGAATGCCATTCTGAATCAGCGTTCCCAGGACGTGCTGGCAGCCAACAACTGGAATGTGGTACAGTATGCGGTGTTGGTGCATATGCTGGCACAGGTCTGCGATATGAACGTGGGTGAGCTGGTGCATGTCATTGCGGATGCCCATATCTATGACCGACATGTGGATGCCATTAAGGAACTGATAAGCAGAGAGCCTTTCCCGGCACCGAAGTTCTGGCTGAACCCGGAGATTAAGGATTTTTACCAGTTTACACCGGATGACGTGAAGCTGGAGGGTTACCAGACAGGGGAGCAGATCAGGGATATTCCGATTGCAATCTGACATGAGTAAGTAGGGCGGTAGCCCGGAATACGAATATCAGTACGGTTTCGTGAGTGCGAAGCACGGAGAAACCGGTTATTATCATAGAAACAAACAGAAACGAGGTACACCATGAATTTAATTGTAGCAGTAGACAACAACTGGGCCATCGGCAGCAAGAACGAACTGCTGATCCGCATCCCCAACGATCACAAGCATTTCCGCGAAGAGACGACAGGTAAGGTAGTGGTTCTGGGACGCAAGACTTTGGAGACTTTCCCGCAGGGCATGCCTTTAAAGAACCGCATCAACATTATTTTGTCCAAAGATCCGAATTATCAGGTCAAGGATGCGATCGTGGTACACTCTATTGAAGAATTGCTGGAAGAACTGAAGAAATATGACGAAGAGAATATCTATATCATCGGCGGAGAGAGTATTTACCGCCAGATGCTGCCTTACTGTGACGTGGCCCATGTGACGAAGATTGACCATGCCTACGAGGCGGATGCCTATTTCCCGGATCTGGACAGTGATCCTGAGTGGGAGATTACCGCAGACAGTGACGAGCAGGTCTATTTTGACATTACCTATCAGTTCTTAAAGTACGAGCGCAAGAAAGCCTGAGTGCGGAAAACGATGAAAAAGAAGATATATTTGGCAGTTACGGTTTTACTGCTTACTCTGGCAGGAATATATGTGGCAGCCAGAATGATTCTGTGGGGTGGTCCCGTAAGTTTTCGCAGTTATGTGTTGTTACTGGGGGATCTGCTGTGTCTGCTGCTTCTCCTGTTTTATGTATATCTGAGAGTACCCATCAGGCTGCACCGGAAAATACGGGACAAGTGGGGAACTCCCGGGAAATGGGAGTGGCTGGAGGATATCGGCATTGCTTTGTGGGCAGTGCTGTGCCTGATCGTCACGTTTGCCGGAATTGCCTGGATTTGGTTTGAAAATGACATCCCTTCGGAGACGCGGCTCACAGAGAATCTGATCAGTGTGGAAGAGATGGAGTTCCCGGACAGGCACTGGTATTCCTACTGGCGTCCAGAGGGCGTGCTGTTTCGGAGAGAGACGGAGCTTGCCGGTGAGGATTACATTACTTATCTGACGGAATTGATGGACAAGGAAGAAAATACCCGAAAATAAATAAGCAAGCGCGGGAGCAGAGAGGC
>ENA-OPCO01001965-OPCO01001965.1-human-gut-metagenome-genome-assembly--contig:-NODE-1965-length-12273-cov-3.116222_pt1 | contig 12273 bp, 7 predicted proteins | sample MGYA00241562_ERZ501475 | MGnify/ENA primary metagenome ERZ501475 (study PRJEB25962, sample SAMEA2042627) | human gut metagenome | biome: human gut; feature: human-associated habitat; material: faeces... | reverse complement strand
AATAACGATCCCTGCCCTGCCATATTGTTACGCCTGTCTTTGCTGACAGCATCCATAATATTCGCATAGGCAATGACCTTTTGATGACGGTTGCCCGGAAGCGAATCCATCGCACCGGATTTAATAAGATTCTCCACCACATGCTTATTCACTTCTCCGGAATCCAGTCTCTCCAAGAAATTTTGGAGTGAAGTATAGGCTCCCCCACTTTTTCGCTCCGCAACAATACGCTCGATCACATTCACGCCAATCCCCTTGATCGCGGACATTCCAAAACGAATTCCACCATCCGCAACCGAAAAGTCGGAATAGCCTTCATTAATATCCGGTGAAAGCATCGGGATGCCCAGTTCTTTACAGTTCATTGTATAGTGTATTACCTTAGACGTATTATCACGCACAGATGTCATCAGTGCTGCCATAAACTCTATCGGATAATGACATTTCAAATATGCCGTCTGATAGCTCACAACCGCATACGCTGCCGCATGCGATTTGTTAAAGGCATACTTCGCAAAATCGATCATTTCGTTATATATTTTATTAGCAACTTCCTCGGAAATGCCGTTTGCAATACAACCCTTAACACCCTCGGCTTCATTACCATATACGAAGTTTTGGCGTTCTGCCTCCATGACCTTTTCTTTTTTCTTAGCCATCGCACGGCGTACCAGATCGCTTCGGCCAAAACTATATCCGGCCAGACTGCGCACGATCTGCATTACCTGCTCCTGATACACAATACAGCCATACGTCGGTGCCAAGATCGGCTCAAGCTGCGGGCAGTCATACACAATGCTGTCCCGGTTATTTTTGCCCTCTATATATTGTGGGATGAAATCCATCGGCCCCGGACGGTACAACGCATTTCCTGCCAAAATATCTTCCATACACTCTGGTTTAAGCTCCGTCATAAAGCTCTTCATGCCACCACTTTCCAACTGGAAGACACCGTCCGTCTTACCGGCACTGATCATGTCAAACACTTCTTTGTCATCAAATGGAATGCTAAGAAGCGTATCGTCTTCGATTCCTGCCATTTTAGCTGCATTTTGTATGACTGTTAGTGTTCGAAGACCCAGGAAGTCCATCTTAAGCAGCCCCAATTCTTCTAATACCGTCATCGTATACTGCGTCGTGATCGTTCCATCAGACGCCTTGGACAATGGAACATATTCGTCTACCGGCTTTGGACTGATCAGTACACCGGCTGCATGCATCGAGGTATGTCTTGGAAGTCCCTCCAGCCGCATGGACATATCGATCAAATTCTTAGCTTGTTCATCTGATTCATAAATTTCACGCAATTCCGGATTGACCTGCAATGCCTCTTTGATCGTAACTTTTGCTCCCTGCTTTGGCATCGGGATCTGCTTGGCGATCACATCCACATAATTATACGGCAGATCCAGCACACGCCCTACATCCCGGATCGCATTTCGTGCTGCCATCGTACCAAAAGTCACGATCTGCACAACGTGATCTTTGCCATATTTACGCACTACATAATCAATCACTTCCGGTCTTCGCTCATAGCAAAAGTCAATATCGATATCAGGCATCGTAACACGTTCCGGATTTAAGAAACGCTCAAACAACAGATCATATTTGATTGGATCAATGCTGGTAATGCCAAGCGAATATGCTACAATACTTCCTGCTGCACTGCCTCGTCCCGGTCCAACACTGATCCCATTTTCTCGCGCATAGCGAATGAAGTCCCACACAATCAGGAAGTAATCAACAAAACCCATTGTCCGAATCGTATCCAATTCGTAATCCAGTCTTTCCTGCAGTTGCGTGGTGATCTCTTCATAACGCTTCTTCATGCCATCCTGGCAAAGTTTTTGCAGATAACTATCCGCTGTAAATCCCTCCGGGACATCATATTTCGGAAGTTTATATTTACCAAACTCAATCTCCACATGACACCGCTCAGCGATCTTAGAAGTATTCTCTAACGCCTCCTGTGCATAAGGAAACAGTGCTTTCATCTCGTCTTCGCTCTTAAGATAATACTGTCCTCCCTCATAGCGCATGCGATCTTCATCCTGTACCTTTTTCTGCGTTTGTATGCATAGCAATATATCATGTGGTTCTGCATCTTCTGCCGTGATATAATGCACATCGTTGGTTGCAACCAAAGGAATCTTTAACTCCTCACTCATACGCAAAAGCCCTTGATTCACGGTTGCCTGATCTGCAATTCCATGATCCTGCAGTTCCAGGTAAAAATGATCTTTCCCAAAAATATCATATAGGCGCTCTGCCTCTTTCTTGGCTGTCTCATATTGTCCATACCTAAGTGCCGTGGCAACTGCTCCGGCAAGGCATGCACTAAGCGCGATCACACCTTCGTGATACTTTTCAAGCACTTCATAGTCAACACGAGGTTTATAATAAAATCCTTCGGTAAATCCTTTGGATACGATCTTGATCAGATTCGAATATCCAACGTTATTCTCTGCCAATAACACTAAATGATTGTAACGGCCTTCTCCCTTCGTTACCTCACGATCAAAACGCGATCCCGGTGCAACATATACCTCACATCCGATCACAGGATTGATCCCTGCCGCTCTTGCTGCACGATAAAATTCAATAACACCGTACATATTACCATGATCGGTAATGGCAATATTCTTCATTCCCAATTCTGCAGCTCGCGCGATCAGCTCTTTGATCTTACAGGAACCGTCCAGCAAAGAATATTCGGTATGCACATGTAAATGCGTAAAACTCATAGTAAACCTCCATGTTTCCTCAGCCTGCAGCTTCTTTACAGGGCATCCGGAAAACGATATAGAAAATGCAAAAAGGCAAAGTTAGCACTTTGCCTTTTGAGTTACCCAAATAATATGTTTGGTTTGTCCATTATGCCTGTGCCGCACTAAGGTACTTCTCAATTTCATCCATGGCATTTGTCTCATCATCCCCATCGATCGATACTACGACCTCTTCTCCTGCGGAGAGTCCTAAAGACATAAGTCCCATAATGCTCTTAGCATTCACTTTCTTATTTTCACATTCAACATAGATACGACTGTCATATTGACTTGCAACCTGAACCAATACTGCAACCGGTCTTGCCTCTAATCCGTTCTTTAATTGGATTTTAATTTTCTTTGTTATCATGACCTTTCCTCCTTTGGTTTGAGGCTGATTTCTTGTTCCGCCCGCAAACGCTCTGCAATTTCACTTAACTTTCGTAAACGATGATTTACTCCCGACTTTCCAAGTGGCTTGGATAATTTCTGTCCAAGCTCTGCCAATGGCAGATCAGGATATTCCAATCGCAGCTCTGCAATCTCGCGTAGCCCATCGCTTAACCAGCGAACCCCTTTGGCAGTCTCTATGTACTGTATATCTTCAATCTGTCTCGCAGCTGCAGTTACTATTTTATTGATATTTGCAGTTTCACAGTTTACCTTCCTGTTCACCGTGTTTCTCATTTCCTTGAGAATTCGTACATTTTCAAGATTCATCAAGGCAATATGTGCCTCCATAACATTTAAGGTGTCCACGATCATAGAACCTTCTTTTACATATAAAACATGATATTTCTTTCGATCTACAATCTTCGCCTCAATTTGAAAGGAAGCCACGATCTGCTGCAATTGCAAACAAAACGACTCTGATAACACTGCAATTTCGAGATGATACGCCTTCTCCGGATTAGTTATTGATCCCGCCGCCATAAACACGCCTCGCAAATACGCACGTTTGCAACATGTATTCTGCACTAAGCGGCTTGGAATCGTCGACAGATCGCCCCATCGATCCTCTGATTCACTCAATAATTTAATCGCTTTTAGGATCTCATATGCCTTATCCTGCGCCAATACCAGCAAATGATACACCGGTGTTCTTGTCTGCAAACTATGGTTCCGGATCCTAATCTGCGTTTCCGCCTGAAACGCCATCTTTATTAAGATATAAGATTTTCTCGCTACTGTCAAGTTTTCCGTATGTACTTCCAAATAAATACTACCGTTCTTGCGATGTCGGATCTTACCACAAAGAGCAAAAAGCGCTGCAAATTCCGCAATCTGACAGTGTCTTGCCGGGCTTAACTGCAAAGCAAGTTCCTCTTTCACCTTTCCAGAAAATGACATTTTCATAGCAATCTTACATTCCTTTCTAAGCCCGCTCACTTGGCGTCCCGTTCAATATCGCGATGTTCCATCTTGACCGTATATGGCAAGGATTTCATCTGTGATTCCAGGGCACGCACCATCGAAACAGACCGGTGCTTTCCTCCGGTACATCCAATACTGATCACAATCTGATTCTTTCCCTCGGCAATATAATTCGGTATAAGAAACTTCACCATTTCAAATAGCTGGCGTTGAAATTCTTTTGCCTGCGGCGCAGCCATCACGTAATCATACACCGCCGGATCATTTCCTGTCAGCGGTTTGAGCGTTGGAATATAATATGGATTTGGCAGAAAACGTACATCAAACACGAGATCGGAATCTTCCGGTATACCATATTTGAATCCAAAGGACAACAGTGTCACAAAGAAATTCTCATACTCTTCTTCTCCCAGAAAAATACGATCCACCTCATGCTTTAACTCACGTACCAGCATATGACTGGTATCTAAAATATAATCCGCACGTTTTTTGATATGGGCAAGCTCTACTCGCTCTGCCGCAATCGCCTTATCGACACGCCCCTGCAATGCTAACGGATGATTACGTCTCGTCTCCTTATAGCGTTTTACAAGCACACTATCATCTGCCTCCAGAAACAGCACCTCATAAGGATATCCTTCCTGCTTCATCTTGTCCAAGATGTTATCAAGATCAGACAATCCCTGCAAATTACGCACGTCGATGCCAAGACCCATCTTGTCGACAGTCTCCTGCTCGTCCACCATTAACTTTGTCATCTTCGGAATAAAATGCACCGGCAAATTATCCACGCAAAAATATCCGAGATCTTCGAGCATCTTTAAAACAGAACTCTTTCCTGCACCCGACATTCCGGTAACGATCACAAATCTCATATTCGCCCTCATTTCTACATAATCGTCCAACAACAATGCCGCCGTTTTATGACGAACTATGCCGTTTCTCTGTTAATTCCTGCATATCACTGGCCACTTCAGCATATTGCTAAGCCGTTCCAGTATATTACTGACCACTTCAGCGTATTGCTAAGCCGTTCCAGTATATTACTGAACACTTCAGCATATTGCTAAGCCGTTCCAGTATATTACTGACCACCTCAGCGTATTACTGTTCCGGAAGTCTCTTAACTTCCGTCTCAAGGGTGACACCAAACTGCTCCTTAACAGTCTGCTGCACATGCCTGATCACTGCATCTGCCTGTGCGCAGGTTCCCTGTCCTACATTGACCACGAAGCCACAGTGTTTCTCCGACACCATGATATCACCAACCCGATATCCTTTCAATCCGGCGTCCTCGATCAATTTACCGGCAAAGTATCCTTCCGGCCGCTTAAAAGTACTGCCTGCACTTCCATATTCTAACGGCTGCTTTTCACGGCGTTTCGCATTTAATTCCTGCATCTGCGCCTTGATCTGCGCCCTGTCTCCCTGTTCAAAAGCAAATAACGCTGACACAACGATAAGCCCCTGTTCCTGCACAATACTGTGTCGATAAGACAAATGTAGTTCTTCCGCTGAAAACAAATGGATCTTACCTGTTCGATCGATCATTTTAGCAGCTACGATCACGTCCTTGATCTCGCCATCATATGCACCTGCATTCATCGTCACTGCGCCACCGAGCGTTCCCGGAATACCTCCGGCAAATTCGAATCCTGCAAGTCCTTGATCTGCAATCCGGGCTGCAAGTGTTGAAAGCATCACTCCCGCACCGGCACTCACATAGGCCTTAACAGTTGATATGCACTGCTTAACCCCATATTCCTCCAGCACCGCCGCTTTCTCTGTTTCACTGGCATCTGCCGGCAAAATTCGGATCTGATGCAGTTCACCGACCTGCCCTGCTTCCTTATTCATACGATGCAGCGACAAGATCACACCGTCGTATCCTTCGTCCGCAACTAACAGATTACTTCCATTCCCTAATATATACCATTGCATCTGCACCTCTTCCAAATATTTAATGCACGCAGCCAACTGCTCCGCAGAGTCCGGTTCTACAAACCATTTTGCCGGCCCCCCGATTCGGAAAGTAGTATGCTTGGCAAGCGGTTCCTCCTCGCGAACCCGATCCTTGCCGACAATTTGTTCCAATCTATCTAGTTCAAATATATGCATTATAACGTTACGATCCTTTCTTATTAGTGTTCCAAACAATTCCTTATTGTAACAAAAAAGGCCTTGATTAATCAAGACCTTTGTAAGCGTGCGCGAGAAGATTCGAACTCCCGACCTTCTGATCCGTAGTCAGACGCTCTATCCAGCTGAGCTACGCGCACATTTCTTATGTTTTGCACGTCATCTGTACCGTACTTGATATACTATACACTAGTATTTTCAAAAATGCAAGCATTTTTTTCAATTTTTTTAATTTTTTTTATTCTTTGACATAATAAACGATATGATATGGCAGAACTGTTAAAGGGAAGGGAGGCTTAAAAGGATGAAAAAAGGCAAAACGAGCATTTTCCTATACCCTGAAAAAACTGCGTGACACTCTTATTTCAAAGTGCCACGCAGCCCATTATTTTAAATTGAAACTATGATCTGATTACAGTAAGCTCTCATACAGCTTCGTAATGTCCTCAACACTTGTCTCCTTTGGATTGCCCGGACGGCAAGCATCATCATATGCAGACTGTGCTAAGAATGGAATATCTTCTTTCTTAACAATATCCTTGAGATCTGTAGGGATTCCAACATCTTTGGAAAGCTGTTTTACAGCATCAACGGCTGCTTTACGATACTCTTCCTGAGACATATTCTCTGTACCTTCAACACCCATTGCCTTTGCAATATCACGATATTTCTCACCTGTTGCCTCTGCGTTATACTCCATAACAGTAGGAAGAATGATCGCATTTGCGATTCCATGTGGTGTATCATACAATGCGCCAAGTGGATGTGCCATAGAATGAACAATTCCAAGACCTACGTTGGAGAAGCCCATTCCTGCAACGTACTGACCAAGAGCCATTCCCTCACGTCCTTCCGGCGTATTGTCTACTGCTCCACGAAGAGAACGTGCAATGATCTCAATTGCTTTGAGATGGAACATGTCGGACAATTCCCATGCTCCTGCCGTAATGTAACCCTCAATCGCATGTGTTAAAGCATCCATACCGGTTGCTGCAGTAAGCCCCTTAGGCATAGAAGACATCATCTCGGAATCGATAAATGCCACAACAGGAATGTCATGCGGATCTACACAAACCATCTTGCGATTCTTAGCTGCATCTGTAATAACGTAATTGATCGTAACCTCTGCAGCAGTTCCTGCTGTCGTAGGTACTGCAAAGATCGGTACGCTCTTATTCTTGGTATCTACAGCGCCCTCTAAGCTGACAACATCCTCATGCTCAGGATTGTTGATAATGATACCGATTGCTTTCGCAGTATCCATAGAAGAACCGCCGCCAATAGCGATCAGATAATCTGTTCCTGCATCCTTAAATGCCTGTACACCTGTCTGAACATTTTCAATCGTTGGATTTGGTTTAATATTTGAATACAGCTCATATGCCATACCATTTTTCTCAAGTACATCCAACACTTTCTGTGTTACACCAAACTTTACCAAATCCGGATCCGAACATACAAACGCTTTCTTAAAACCACGAATTTTAGTTTCTGTTGCAATCTCTGCAATAGCTCCTGCCCCATGATACGATGTCTCATTTAATACAAATCTGTTTGCCATACTAGAATCCTCCTGTAAAATAATAAAAGTAATTTTGTTGAAATTGCACAAATTTCTGTGTATTTCCCAAAGTTTCTAGTATAATTATACGAAATTTTCTCATAAAAAGCAAGATTCACTTTGTGAAAACTTTATAAACTACACGTCGTTATTTCACACGCAATTCATTGCGCAGCTTGCGAATCTTTCCCTGGAACTGCAAATACATATCATATTCTCCAGGTTCCAGTCCATCCACCTGCACAGCAAAGATTTCTTTACGTCTGCCCATACGCAGTTGCGAATAATCTTGTACATATGTCTTATGCTCACCCTTAAAATACAGCTTTTCAACTGCACCAGGCAGCATCGAATACTGCAAAAGATTCTCGCACAAATGCACGTTACCGAAGAAGGTACCACGAATACGCTGATCCGTTTTTTTCGGCATTGTTCCATGAAATTCTTCCGGTGTTGGGAGCTTACCAAACTCTGTCTGATCATGCAGCCCCATCCCCACACAAAAGGAAGGAATGTCCGGATGAAACTCCCAAGCCCACAAAAAGTTTTTAGTCAACTTAAACGTCTTCTCAACTTCGCCGTTTTCGCCATTGACCAACTGGATCTGGGAATGAAGTTCTGTCGTACGGTCTTGCGTGATACCTGTCAAATGGAAATACTTGTTGTATTCTTTTGTATAAAGGGCACTACCAAACTGCATCGTTTTCAAACAGTCTTTCTTGCTCTCCTGTACATATGTGCCGGCAGCCTCATCGATCGACACACGAAGCACCGCAGAATGTTGTGCATCATTGTAACCGCCATCTACCGCCCCTTTAGTACCTGTGCTATAGATCAACAATTCGTGCTCATCCATCCAAACAGCCTTATCCGGTCTTCCCATTTCGATATCAGCACCCTCTGTCTTCAAAGCGATGGCTTCCAACTCTGTATCCTGCCAGATTGATTTTGGTGCCAGCACCCAATCCAATTTGCCACTCTCCAGATCAAGCTGTGCGATCGTGTGTATACGCTTTAATGTCAACAAAAGCTTTCCGTCGCGGTACTCCATCGCTGAAAAAAGCAGCCATTCCTTACCGGTGTGGTATTTTTCTCCCAGCAAGTCAATCAGCTTAATGCGGCGTACGATCTCACCGGTATTCATATCCATCGTAAGAATACAGTCATTATAATGCTCTCCATCGGACGAGGTCACAAGATACAACGAACTATCGTGCTGTGCTAATGCAGTACCGATCGGTTCATTCAAAATATATGTGCGATACACTCTGCCCATATAATCCATTTCATGATAACGGCACGGCTGGATCTTGCCCATGCTGTTTACAATGTTAGCTGTTCGATCTGCCAGCAAAACATGACCATTCGGCATCGGTATCATACCCATCTTATAGGTACGAAGCTGCATTGAATATCGGATCGCACCATCTGCATCAAAGACCAATGGACTAAAAGCGGCACCGTTGACTGCCAGCAGCGGCATTGCTGCGGATTTATCTCCCTCTACTTCCATCACAAGATCCTTTTGGTTTTCAGGCACTTCTGAAACAAAAATACGGATCACTCGATGCTTTACAACTTTTCCTTCTCGATCGATCAGAGACAGATCTACCGTATTGCTACGTTCGAAATACAACCCCAAGATCGCCACACGATGTCTTGTTGTATAGCTGGATTCACCAACAAAATCATTGCCATTATCTCCGAACACACGATAGCGCACCTTGTACTCCTTGGAAGAGTTGAACAGGATAAGGGCTGTCTGTTTAGCCACTCCATATGGATTTGGAATAACCAGCACGTGAGAAAATGTGTACAAATGTCTGTCCAAGATCCGCTCAAAAGCGTAATCGCGCAGCTGTGCCAAAAACGCCCGCTTTGGCTCTTTTCGGTACGGCGTCATAACCTTACGGTTGTCATACTGCGCCAACTCACGCTCATACATGCGATCCATTTTGTTGAGATCACTTTCACTCAATGTGACCTTTGTTCCTTTTCTTACTTCAACAAATAATTTTTCACGTAAGTTCATATGCTCTCCTCTTTATAATTTCATAGTCAACTGAATACGCTGTTTTTTGAGATCAACACCCATTACTTTGACATCAACGATATCTCCGACACTGACAACATCCAACGGGTGTTTGACAAATTTCTTATCCGACATTTCGGACACATGTACCAATCCATCCTGATGAACGCCGATATCTACAAACGCACCAAAATCAATAACATTTCGAACTGTCCCCTTAAGGATCATGCCCTCTTTGAGATCTTTCATCTCTAACACATCTGTTCGAAGGATCGGTTTTGGCATTTCATCACGAGGATCTCTCGCAGGTTTCTCCAATTCCTTCAAGATATCAACCAGCGTGATCTCACCAATACCAAGCTCGTCAGCCATTTTCTTTTTGTCTTTCACACGCTTCTGCAAACTGCCGGAGGCTTTGTTCTCTGTCGGTGTTTCTTCCGTCTCACCGCTCGGCAGGTCTATCGAGCCAAAGGCTTCCGCAAAGGCTGCGCCAAAGGCTGTGTGCGTATTGCGTACAACAAACTGCTGTTTCTTTTTCTTTGGAGCGGTTTTCTTCTTGGCTAATGGGGACTGCTGTTTGGCCGCTTCTGTCTGGATCTTTTTGAGTTCTTCCGTGTCAATGCCAAGCTTATCTAATAATGCATTGGCTGCATCATAAGTCTCCGGATGAACGCTCGTTGCATCCAATGGATTTTTTCCATCCAAAATACGCATAAAACCTGCACACTGTTCAAAGGCTTTCGGTCCCAGTTTTGGTACTTTTAACAACTCTTTACGTGACGTAAACTTTCCGTTTTCTTCACGATACGTAACGATGTTCTTTGCGATCACTTTGCTGATACCGGAAATATACTCTAACAGTGAAGCGGATGCTGTATTCAGATCCACACCAACTTTATTTACACAATCTTCCACAACACCGGATAATGTTTCCCCTAACTTCTTCTGATTCATATCATGCTGATACTGTCCTACACCGATAGACTGTGGATCGATCTTCACCAACTCTGCCAGCGGATCCTGCAAACGTCTTGCGATCGACGCTGCACTTCGCTGTCCCACATCAAAATTCGGAAATTCCTCGGTGGCAAGTTTACTTGCGGAATAAACTGAAGCACCTGCTTCATTTACAATAATATACTGCACAGGTTCTTTGATCTCATGCAGCATATCCGCAATGATCATTTCCGACTCGCGGGATGCCGTTCCATTGCCGACGGAGATCAGAGAAATTCCGTATTTCTGGATCAGTTTTTTCACCTCACGTTTTGCCTCTTCGACCTTGTTCTGCGGTGCTGTCGGATAGATCACCTTCGTATCTAACACTTTACCGGTTGGGTCTACCACAGCAAGTTTACAACCGGTACGAAATGCAGGATCCCAGCCCAAAACTGTCTTACCGGCAATCGGCGGCTGCATCAAAAGCTGCTCTAGGTTTTTACCAAATACTTTGATCGCACCGTCTTCTGCCTGCTCAGTCAACTCATTACGAATCTCGCGCTCGATAGCAGGCGCGATCAAACGCTTATAACTGTCTGTCACTGCCTCTTCTAACACCGGCGTTACGATCTCATTTTCCTCTGTGATCGTCTTTTTGCATAGATACGTAAGAATACGTTCTTCCGGAGCCTCCAGTTTTACCACTAGGAATTTTTCCTTTTCACCACGATTTAACGCAAGAACACGATGACCGGCAATCTTTTTAACCGGCTCCTGATATTCATAATACATCTCATAAACAGACTGCGCCTTTTCATCCTTGGCAGTTGATGTAAGGATACCTTCTTCCCGTGTTATATCACGGATATATTTACGATAATCTGCATTATCAGAAATCTGCTCGGCAATAATATCTCTCGCTCCTGCAATCGCATCTGCAACATCTTTCACTTCTTTTTCCTCAGATACATACTGCTCGGCAATCGTTTCTAACGGCTCTGTCACTTCTTGTGCCAAAATGATCTGCGCTAATGGCTCTAATCCCTTTTCCTTGGCGATGATCGCTCTTGTACGGCGTTTTGGACGATACGGACGATACAAGTCCTCCACGAGCACCTGTGTCTCTGCTGCAAGGATCTGTGCCTTCAATTCATCGGTCAATTTTCCTTGTTCTTCAATCGTTGCAAGAACCTGTTCCTTTTTTTCTTCCAGTGTACGCAAATAAGTTAATCGCTCACTCAGATTACGGAGTTGTTCATCATTCAACGAACCATGTGCTTCTTTACGGTATCTGGCAATAAACGGAATCGTGTTTCCCTCGTCGATCAGATTTACGGCTGCCTCGATCTGGCTCCGTTTTACCCCTAATTCCGCTGTCAGTACGCCTAAAATGTCCATGTTGTTTCTCCTTCTGGTTCTTCCCCGGACGGCTCCAGGCTGCCGGAGATGTCAATCTCCATTAT
>ENA-OPCO01001958-OPCO01001958.1-human-gut-metagenome-genome-assembly--contig:-NODE-1958-length-12298-cov-2.577064_pt1 | contig 12298 bp, 7 predicted proteins | sample MGYA00241562_ERZ501475 | MGnify/ENA primary metagenome ERZ501475 (study PRJEB25962, sample SAMEA2042627) | human gut metagenome | biome: human gut; feature: human-associated habitat; material: faeces... | reverse complement strand
CGTCGAATTCATCGGGAGCCAGATAAGCCCCGATTTGCTTCAGGTGCTCCGTGCAGGCTTTTTCCATTTCGATTTGCACGGTGCGGTTTTTCGGGTCTACGTAGTCGAAGTTTTTCTCTCCGCTTTTCCGGGCGTCGGTTTCCGTTTTCGTATAAAGGAGTTCGTTTAAATGGAACAACTCGCCGTGACGGCTCAGATACAGACGTAAGTCATACCATCCTGCAAAATGATAGTCGGGCAAATTCTCTTGTCCGGCGTATGCTTTCAGGGCTTCGGTACGTATCAGGACCAACGGGCCGAAGTCGAAATCGTCGCGCAGGCTGCCCTTTTGGTAGTCTATGAGCGGATGGGGTTGCCGTGTCCCGTCCTGTATGGCGTAGTGGTCGGCATAAAGCAAGTCGGCACGGGTGTCGTCGGCCACACGCAACAGTCGGTCGAGGGCATGGAATCCCAGTTCCAGCGGCAAGGCTTTGTGGTAGAACAAGCAGTATTCGGCCTCGCAGAGGCGAGCCATGTCCAGGATAGTCTGTGTGCTGAAAATCCCGTCGGTAGGTAACGGCAGGCAGGTCTCCGGCAGGATGGCCCCGACGCCTGCGGGGCATAGCCCGTAGATACGGCCTGTCCATCCGCTGTCGCGGAGTTCCTGTACCAGTCCGGCGGTTTGATTTTCCGTTCCGCAAGGGAGGAAACAGTCTATTCGTGGAGAATGTGATGACGATTTCATGTGGTAATTTATGTATTATAGCGTGCAAATATACTAATAGAAGTCCAATATAGTGGAAAGTTTTCTCTTTTTTCCGTAACTTTGCCTGTAAAATAAAGGAGAAGAGATAACCGTGGAGGATAAGATAGCATTATTGGGCATGACGCTGGCGGAGTTGAAGGCCGTGGCGGGAGAAATCGGTATGCCGTCATTTGCCGCCCGTCAGATGGCGGAATGGCTGTATGGGAAGAAGGTGGCTTCCATTGACGAAATGACCAATATTTCGGCGAAGAACCGTCGTTTGTTGAACGAACGTTATACCGTGGGCTGTGCGGCACCGGTGGACGGTCAACGCTCGGCAGACGGGACTGTGAAGTATCTGTACCGTACGGCGGCGGGCGGATATGTGGAGACGGTGTATATCCCCGATGGCGACCGGGCTACGCTTTGCGTGTCTTCTCAGGTGGGGTGCAGGATGAACTGCCGTTTTTGCATGACCGGAAAACAGGGCTTTTCCGGACAATTGACGGCAGCCGATATCCTGAACCAACTGTATTCGTTGCCGGAACGCGAAACCCTGACCAATGTGGTATTTATGGGACAGGGAGAACCGCTCTTAAATCTGGATAATGTCCTTAAAGCATTAGAAATTTTCAATGATGATTTTCAAATCGGTGCAAGAAGAATTACAATTTCCACAAGCGGTATCATTCCGGGGATAAAAAAACTTGCAGAACTGGATTTACAATCTACTCTTGCAATTTCACTGCATGCACCAACCCACAAGCTGCGCGCAGAACTTATGCCTATTGAAAATAAATATCCGCTTGATGAGCTAAAAAAAGCTCTTCTTGAATACATTGAGAAAACAGGACGCAGGATTACAATTGAATACATTCTTATACATGGTTTCAATGACACTCCTGCTGCAGCTAAAGAACTTGCATACTTCCTTAAAGATATAAAATGTAACATTAATCTGATACCGTATAATTCTGTTATTGAAAATGATTACAAAAAACCATCCGGAAATGATATTATGAAATTCAAATATCTGCTTGAGCATTCAGGTAAAAAGGTTACTGTAAGACTTGAAAGAGGAGCAGATATTGATGCGGCTTGCGGCCAACTAAGAGGGAAACAAGGATAAAACTATGAGCAATGTTTATCAAAAAAATATATCAGCATTAATACAAAAGAATCCGGTACTTGCACGTAGAATTACAGATTATGTTATCAAAGATGTGCCTCAGCTTGTAAACGAAAACGGATTTTACAATCTGGTTTATAAAAATACCCGTCTGCACAATCCCGCTAATCCGTTAGGAGAAGCACAGGAAATATTTGCTAGAGCAGAAAATACACCTGTTACAATCCATTTAATATATGGTTTAGGCCTTGGATATTTGTTTCAGGTAGCCTCGGCTAACTCTATCGGAACTGTTATACTTTATGAACCTGATTTAAATATTTTAAAAATTGCTTTTACACTTGTAGATTTCTCTAAAGACATTGAAAAAAACAATGTATTCATCGCAGACAACATTGACCTGCTTGGAGAGTATATTCATAAGAAATCAAATACAAAGAATACCCCGCTTATGCTTACAACCAGAGCATATCGGGAATTAAATAATGAAACTTTTGACGAAATGGTTGAAAATATTCAAAGAATGATTGGCTCTTTTAATCTTGATTTGAAATACACACAGGAAAAGTTTTATCCACTGACAAGAAGCATTATTAGAAATATACCTCAGCTTCTAAATGAAATTCCGTTAACCGCTATCAAAGATGTATTCAAAGGCAAGACAGCAGTAGTAGTATCAGCAGGGCCTACTTTAGACAGAAACATTGAAACGCTAAAAAAATACAGAGATAATATTATTTTAATTGTTGTGGGAACTGCCATGAAAACTCTGGCAAAACATAATATTACTCCTGATTTTTTATGTATTATTGAGGCCTATGATTCATCTAAACAGATAGCCGGCCTTGATTTATCAGAGGTTAATTTTATAACAGAACCTTACTCAAATCCTAATCTGAGAAATTTCAAATTTAAACAGATTTATTCGCATATATCTCAAAATATGCCTGTTAACTCTATCTGGAGCAGTCTGACAGCTCAAAACATAAATGAATATTTATCAAAGGGAACTGTTTCATATACAGCACTCAATACAGCACGTATTCTCGGGTGCTCAAAAATTGTTATGGTTGGTCAAGATTTGGCATACATTGAAGGTCAATGTTACAGTAAAGATTCTGCTTACAAAGACTTGGAATGTAGATATAATAAGGACAATAACAGATGGGAAATTACAGCAAAGAATTTTGAAGAATTTGCAAACTCGCTGAGTAACTCTCCTGACGAAGAAAAGCGCAAAAAAGCTGCAGAAAATCGTTTGAGGAATTTGAACAACTCTCTTTATTATGTCAAAGGCATTAAGGGTGACAAAATTCCTACAGAATCTGTTTATGCAGCATTCATAAAACCGCTTACAGAATTTGCAGAAATGTTCAATGATAGAGAGTACATTAATACGTCTATGGAAGGTGCGCAAATTGACGGTTATAAAAACATGCCTCTTGAAGAAGCTCTAAAAGATACTCAGCCTATAGAAACGAGAGAAATAAAATCAGATTATAAGTTGGATTTAACCTCTCTTAAAACTAACATTACAACAGAAATTTCTAACCTTAAAAAAACAAAAGAAGATGTTCTTAACGGAGAAAAAGCTGTAAAAACACTTAATAATGATTTAAAGAGATATAAAGCTCCGACAGTTGAAGTTTTAAAGGATTTAAAGAAAGTTTCTCAAATATTCTTAAACCTCAGTACCTCTAAGGCCGGCACATTATTTGATTTTATAACTGCATCAGAAAAAATTGATATAGATTATGAGATGAAAATGACCGGAAACTTTACAATAGAAACGTTAACTACACTTATAGCCAAGTTTTCAAACTATTTTAATAATGCCGAAAAGAAGATTGATAGAGTTATACAACTATTATCAAATACGCTGGAGAAACTATGAAAGTTTTAATACAAAGAGTAAAAAAAGCTTCTGTTACAATTGATAACAAATTATATTCTGAAATTGAGTCCGGAATACTTGCTCTTGTAGGAATAGAAAAAGGCGACAGCACTGAACAGGTAGAAAAACTTGCAAAAAAAATAGTGAATCTACGAATTTTTCCGGATGAAAACGATAAAATGAATCTGTCACTCATTGACACATCAGGAGAAATGTTAATAGTATCACAATTTACTCTATGCGGTGCTTGTAAAAAGGGAACAAGACCAAGTTTTGACAAATCAGCACCTCCGGAAGTTGCAAACGAGCTTTATGAATATTTTATCAAAGAGGTTCAATCATACGGAATAAAGACAGGAACAGGTGTTTTCGGCGCAATGATGGAGGTTGAATTAATAAACGACGGTCCTGTTACATTTATGCTGGAGGCACATAATGGATGATTTTAAACACTATACTGTAATGTTGAATGAAGCTGTTGACGCGCTTCAGTGTCAAGACGGCAAGATTTATGTTGACTGCACGCTTGGAGGCGGCGGACACAGCGAGTTAATTTTAAAAAGAATTTCGCCGCACGGAAGGTTGATTTCGTTTGATATTGATGACGAAGCAATCAGGCATGCAAAAGAACGATTAAAAGATTACCCGAATCTTACAATAGTTAAATCATCTTATATAAATATAAAATCAGAGCTCAAAAAGCTTGGCATAGATAAGATTACAGGCGGGGTAATTTTAGACCTCGGCGCATCTTATCACCAATTGACAAAAGCTGAACGCGGTTTTTCTTTTTCAAAAGAAGCTCCGCTTGATATGAGATTTGACATGGAAAGTGATTTTTCCGCCTATGATGTAGTAAATACATACTCAGAAGATGAATTAGTAAGGATTTTTAGTGAATATGGAGAAGAAAGATTTTCAAAGAGAATTGCACGCAAGATTATCGAAATTAGAAGGTCTGAGCCGATTAGAACAACGAAAGAACTTGCTAATATTATTATCAGTGCGACTCCTAGGATTAAGTCTCATATACACCCTGCTACAAGAGTGTTTCAGGCTATTCGCATAGAGGTAAATAATGAGTTAAAAAATGTAAATTTTGTACTACATGACATATTGGATTTATTGGATAAAGGTGGTATAATTTCTGTAATAAGTTTTCATTCTTTGGAGGATAGAATTGTAAAACAAATCTTCAAGTTTGAGAGCCAGAAGTGCAGATGCAATGAAATGATTTGCAAATGCCCGTCGCCAAGAATCGAATTAGTTAACAGAAAACCGATAATGGCGTGCGAAAAGGAGATTATGGAGAATCCGCCGTCACGAAGCGCAAAATTAAGGGTCGTTAGGGCTATTTGATGTTGCGGATAGAAACCTTGGGAGCAGAGGAGTATATATATTGGTTTCGGCATTAAAAATCAACAATAAATCAGGGTTAGACTATTTCATAAAAAAACTTTCGGGGGAATATAAAAAAGAATATCAGGTTCAGGAAAAGACTAAAAAGTCTTTTGTTGATAAGTCTGTTCAAAATTTAGCTGTTAATAGTATAATAGAAGGGTACTTTCCTAAGGAGAATTTAGTCAAAGATATGGCAATAAAAAGAGTCAATAAAACATTATGCGTCATATTAAGCTTGCTAATAGGGGTTGTTATTGTAAGCTATTACTTTGTTATCTCCTGTGAAATGAAATTAAATGACCTCAGCCGTCAGACTGTAATTTTGAATAATGAGAATGAAGAGCTTCAAAACAGGCTTGATACTCTAAAATCATTCAATAATGTAGATAAAACTCTGCAAGAAAATAATATGCTGCAGCGTGCTGGACAGGTTATTGAAACACCGGAAGTTACAGTTGATACTCAAGCTGCTGCAAAACAGCGGGTAAAAAAGAAGATTTTTGATTACGCAATAGGTTTTTAAAATATGTTAAAAATAGTATGCGGCGCTGGAAATGAGGATTGCGAAAGTGTGAAAAGACTGGTTTTTGTTTATGCAAAAGCCGGCTGTAAGTATTTTGACATTTCTGCAAGAAAAGAAATTTTAGAAGCAGCTAAAGAAGCTGTTTCACTAGCCGGACTTGAAGATGCCCATATCTGTGTAAGCGTCGGCATAAAAGGTGACAGACATATTACAAAAGCAAAAATTAAAGAAAGCGTATGTATTAAATGCGGTAATTGCTTAAGAAATTGCCCTAATGATGCGATATTTCCGTCAATTATGGTTAATGACAAACGCTGTATTGGTTGCGGAACCTGCGCAAAAAAATGTCCGACAGGCGCTATGACAATGTATGAAAAAGATATTAATGTAAAAGAAATCCTTCCATATATGGTAGAAAATGGCGTTGAAATGCTGGAGCTTCATATTATGGGGCATGACAAAAAGGATTTGGATTACAAGTGGGGTGTAATTAATGATTGTAATCCTAAGTATGCTTCAATCTGCATTGATAGAGAATTTTTCGGCAATAAGGAAGTTATAGACCGCGTAAGAAATATGATTGCTCATAGAAAACCGTATACAACAATTGTACAAGCTGACGGAATTCCTATGAGCGGTTCAGATGACAGCTACAAAACGACCCTTCAAGCAGTTGCAATGGCTGAAATTATTCAGAATGCAAATCTCCCTGTACATATTGTTTTATCAGGCGGAACAAATTCTAAAACAGCAGAGCTTGCTAAACTTTGCGGAATAAATTACTGGGGAATTGCAATCGGCTCCTGGGCAAGAAGAGTCGTAAAACCATACATAAACTCATCTGACTTCTGGGATTGTTTGGAATGCCAGCACAAGAGTATTGAAAAAGCAAAAGAACTAGTTAAAGTTTCTGTTTAGATAGTCTTTCCAAAGCTTTTTCAAAGTCTGCTTTTGAAATTAAAATCCTTTTTAAGTCTTCGAACCCAAAAGTTCTTGCATCCATTTTTTCGTGAAGCCCCAGGCGTTCTATTGCATTAAAGAATGCATCTGTAATCATTTCAGCAACATCCGAGCCGTTAAATTTATTCTGGAACATAGCAGTAACAAGCTTCTCTACAGAAACATCTCCTGAAATCGGTTGATTTTTAGAATGAATTTTAAAAATTTGTTTCAATCCTTCAAGATTTGGCATTGGAATTTCTATGTGCAGCCCGAAACGTCCTGACGCAAGAAGAGCCGGATCTATTAAGTTTTTCATATTTGTTGCTGCAACAATAAATGCAGGAGCTTTACTCTTTTCTAAATCACTCATACAGCCGAGGAACTGATTTACCATAGGGTCATCAAAACGAGCGTTGGATGAACCGTCTCTGGCTTTAGCAATAGAATCAAATTCATCAATAAAAGTAATTGATGGCGCATCAGCTATTGCTTTTTGAAAGACATCTCTTATTGATGCTTCAGATGCACCGACCTGAGAGCTTCTAAACTCGTTTGCATTAAATTCTCTATACTTAGCACCTGCCTCAGCTGCAAGCGCCTTCCCTAATAAAGTTTTTCCGCATCTTGGCGGTCCCCATAACAGAATACCTTTATTCAGTCTTATATTTTCAAAAACTTTCGGATAATTTATCGGACGGACAACATACTTTTTAAGCGTCGTTATAGCCTCATCTAAACCGCCAACGTCCGCAAATGTATAAGCATTCTTATCATCAGGCGTTTTTGCTTCTGTGCAAAGAGAAGTCACTGTTCTTTTATTAAACTCTTTAAGGTTCGTTATTGATTTCACCTTTAAATATTTCTCTGCATTTGAAGGATTATATTTGTAAGGCGGATTAAAAATAAACTTAGGTTTATCTCCGAAGAGCAACTCACCTGTCTTTATTTCTTCGCCGACACGAAGTTCTTTTACCACCCCTGCTTTGAACTGGTGTTTATCGCTATCAAAATCTTCTTTTGGCCGATGCACAGTCAGAGGGAAAAGACTTCCTACCCCCATAATAAAAAACTTATCTTGTTTCTTGAATATTACAAAATCTGAATCTAAGCTAATATTATTCTTCAAATCTTTTTTCTCAACATTCAATGTATACTTTTTTAATATTGGAGTATCTATCTTGTCTGAATTTTGTGACAAAATCATATCTGCAACTTCCTCATTTGAAGTCACAACAAGCAACGAATGTTCATCCAAAGCTTCTAAACCATATCTAAATTTTTCTGAAATATCAGGTGCACCGAATATTCCACGAAAAGCCATATTTGTCCCTGAAACTTTAGAGTCCGATTTGTACCGAGTATTTAAATTAGTGCTATTTATTCCGACTGTTCCAACTCTCATTGTAATCCCCGTGTCTATTCAATTATTTTGCTAAAATTGAAAGTTTTTCGCCTTCTATTGTCTGCTCAGGCTGTTTATACGGATTGGAAACAAAATTGTACTGTGCGTTGTAGTAAACTTTTTTCTTTGGCGCACCTTTAAATATAACATTCTTGATATGTTTCAAAATCATTACACCATTTTTAGAAGTTTTACCATCCATTACAATCTTTCCGCCGTCTTTTTTAACAATACCAAGTTTTCCGCCAATCTCTTTTACTACATACTCGGCTTTGTCTCTGGCATTAGCGTTTGTAAATACCGTACCAACCGGAATTGCAATTCCTGCTCCAAGCATAATTGCATCTACTTCAGATTTTGGAAGTATTGGAATGTATTTATTATCTGGATTTATTGTTTCTATATTATTTTCTTCAAAGAATTTTTTACGTTTTTCCTCTGTATCCAAACCGTATTTTTCAAAATAATTACATCTATTTGAAAAATCTACATCACCGGCATTAAACAGAGTTACTGTCATATCACCATTTGCACTCTGCATCATATAAGCAATCTTAGCAAAATCTTTTGATAGTAACCTTTTTTCTTCCTCTAATTTTTTCAGCTCTGCACTTAATGCTTTATCTGTTTTTTTAGTCTTTAATAGTTCATTTATCTTATTTATTCTTTTACCAATTTCCTCAAGTCTAGCAGGTGCTTCACTTCTTGTAAAGTTGTGAGCCTTAACCTCAAGAGCATAAGGAGTACCATTATTCAACGGAGCAAGTTCAGGATTACTTCTGTCTTTTAAAGCCCCGTTCATTGCACTCATAACAGTTCTTCTATATTTCGCAATATCAGATTCACCTTCGGTTTCTGTCCAAGGAAGAGCATTTCTGTTTTGAAGGTATACGTTTTTAGCTTTCTCTTCATAACCTGTCATACCAAGTTCATCACCTGAATACATTGTAGGTATACCAGGAAGCCCTTTTAAAAATTCCATAATCATTGAAGCTTTTACTACAGCTGCCTCTGTAGCAGATTTATAAGCAGAATCAATTATAGTTTCTTTATTTTCTATAGGCTTGCCTGATTTAAATTCTGCTTGCTTAACAGCCATTTTTAGAGCGACTTTAAGATCTCTTGCTGCATATCCATTCTTTTTCATTGCAGTTACAGGATCTTCAATACGCTTAATTTCTTCCTTTGAAGTTTCAACAGCATGTCTGTTATATGTTTCTGCAAAAACTTTTAATGCTTCATTAATAGAAGTTTCTATATTTGGAAAAAGTTTGGTTTCTTTATAAGAATCCTTTAAAAGCCTTGCAAGTTGAATGGTATAAAGGCTGTAACTATCATATACCGGCTTCTTACCGAGAATTTCTTCGGCATATTTATAATTCTTTTCATTTAATTTGGCATCCTTCCAGTCTAGTTCTCCATGGACAAGATAATCCTTTAGGTCTTTTGAATTAGCTTTTTCTATAACAGCATCAACTAATTTCTTACGGTCTGCCTCGCTCAGATTAATGTTTTTTGCAATTCCAAGAATAGCATTAAAAGCTGCTTGTAAAGAAGAAAGTTCTTTAATCTTAATTTTCTGCATACTATCAGTAACACCTTCACCGAGATAGTTACCATTAGTTAAGTCAATAAGCGCATCAATTAAGCGTTTTTTATCTTCTTCTGAAATTGATTTTTCTTCATTTATTACATCCATCAAAAGCTTGCTTGTTGCAACGGCCCTTGCTGATGTAGTTAAGAAGTAGTCATTATTATCAACATTTAATCTTAATTCTATTGGCACATCTGCTGCTGTTTTTGCACCAGATAATACTTGTATTGCAGCCTCGCGGGTTTTATGCCCTCTTTCATCTGAGCCAAGAATATTAGCATGGAACATTGACATATCAACTGCCAGACCATGAATCATACGCGGCTTATCATGGTTTCCCATAAAAGTATAGAAATTTCTCAGATAATCAACACTTCTTGTCTGCATTAGCAAATCAAAACGAGCTTTAAACTTATCATGATTTGGGCCCATTCCATCTCCTGTATCAAAAGACGGCGCAAAATTTGTTAACAAATCTGTAAAGAAGTAAGAATAACCGGCTTCTGATGTAATACCTGTTTCATTAAAGAATTTTGCAAATGCATCTGGTTCGCCGTTAAATCTCTGCCCAATATTCGTAGAACCATCGTACGGATTGGAATCCGCACCATAAGTATCACGCATTAAATCTGGAATATCTGTTATTTCAGCAACTATATATGCATTAGGATTTTCACTCTTTATTCCCTTTACAAATTTTTCCCAGAATACAATTACATCATCCCAGTTATCATCAAAAGCATTATCTTCATTACGGATTGCATCCATATCAATAACATCTTTTGCAGCGTCAAGCCTCCAGTCTAAACCAAGACCTGTTCTATCAACAAGAGCCTCTGCAATACGGAAACTGGAAGTATCTGTTCCGGATATTCTTTTAGATATAGCCTCTGATACATAAGAAATATCACTATCAGAAAGGTGCTTAATTCCCTTTTCTATTTTCTTTTCTAGTTTTTCAGCCTCATCTTCCGGGCTGTTTCCATTTATATCAAGAGCCTTTAAACTAGTTCCTTCTTTCAAAGCTTCATAATCATAAGTTATTTCACCATTTGACAGAATTTTTGTCTTAAAATTATCACCGCCTAATGATTTGAGGAAAGCATATTTAGTAATATCCTGACCAACAAGCTCCATTACATATTCACCGTATTCAGTATAGTCGCCATTACTATCTAAAAGTTTTTCATTAGATGTTTGATTAACCTGCTTAATAATTGCGTCAGCAAAGTCTTTAATTTCATTATTAAACAAACTATTTACTCGTTTGTAATTTTTTACATAAGGTTCAACAAGATGCGGATTGTTTTTCTTCATCAAATCAAATCTTGAAACACCAATTGTATCATCTGTCGTCGCTCTATTTGAGAAATAAGATGTTGAAAGAACGCCCACAGTATTTTCACCAAATTCCAGAGTATCAAGAGGAAGCTTCATTAATGATTTTACAGTCACATCATCCTTAACCATAACTCCTTTCGGAGCCAGCAGATACTGTCCGTTCAATATATTGCTGAGAGCTTCATTATTTAGTTTAGCTTCTTCCGGCAATTTTCCATCTTTGATTAATTTATTGATGTCTTCAACTGTTTTTGCTTTTCCCACGGTTTGAGCAGTATAAATGGTCTGAATATCTTTAACTTTACCAGTCCAGTATTTTCCAGACTGAATAGTCAAGTCTTGTACTTCTCTAGCACCGCGCTCAATCATTTGTTTTTCATAATCACGTTCAGAACGGCTTACGATTGCCTGCAGTAATTTTTCATCGTAGCCGGAAATACCGTAATTCATTTTTACCATATCAGTGTTAGCATCCCAGGTAACAAATCCGCCCTCTGTTTTCTTATCAATTTTAAAGTTAGAGAACTGAGCTGCCATGATTGTACCATCAGCAGAGTCAAGGTTAATATTCTTACCAAATTTTTTATTTAGTTCATTAATAACATCAATTCTTCTATCATATTCTTTAGGGTCTATCTGGAATATAAAGTTAATAACAGTATCGTCATGGTTATTTATATCAAGCGCTTTGCCTTCTGTTAATTTTTCATAGTTAATTATAGCTTTATCTAATGCTTTTATCTGCTTCTCGCTTGCCTGAGAAGCATCATAAATCTGAAACATTGTTTCTTTTTTAGAATTATAATCAGGATTTACGATTTTTTTATACGTACCATTAGCTTGAAGCTGATAATTATAAGGCGCATTAACAACTCTAAATCTCAGGTTTTCCTTATTTTTAGGGATAGCCCCCAGCCCCAGATTTGAATTTTTCAAACCGCTCATTCTGAACCAGTAATATGATTGAGGAGTTTTTTCCGCCCATCTCAAAGCATACTGGAAGTGAATACCTTCAAGTCCTTCTGAAGTAAATGTACCATCATAAACGTATTTCATCCCATTTGTATACAAATCTCTGAAAAATGATGCAAAGTTTTCTGTATTCCCCATGTTCGGAGAAACCTGCATGTTGTTTTTATTCCAGTATCCGAGAGACCAGCCTTTGGAACCGTTTGCAATCGGAGTAGAGAACATATATTTGTATCCATTTTCCTTCAAGTAAGGAATTGCCTTCTGAGCACCTGCAATACTTCCGCCGTAAATATTAGAAAAGTTTTTTATAACACCTTCCATTTTATTTTGGAAATCTTTATCATAATAGATTTCACCGGTATTTTCTTCTGTAAAA
>ENA-OPCO01001952-OPCO01001952.1-human-gut-metagenome-genome-assembly--contig:-NODE-1952-length-12328-cov-3.027703_pt1 | contig 12328 bp, 9 predicted proteins | sample MGYA00241562_ERZ501475 | MGnify/ENA primary metagenome ERZ501475 (study PRJEB25962, sample SAMEA2042627) | human gut metagenome | biome: human gut; feature: human-associated habitat; material: faeces... | reverse complement strand
TCTATGCAAAGATAGAAATTTTCAGTTTGACAACAAGCATTTTCCGCCTTATCTTTGCAGTACAGAAAAAAAGAAAACGAATATAAATCATTAAAAACAAATAGAATATGAAAACTTTAGAATTTATCAAATTGAATGAATCGGGAGCAAACAACGTAGTAGCATCTTTGCAGCAATTACTGGCAGACTTCCAAGTGTATTACACCAACCTCCGCGGTTTCCACTGGAATATCAAAGGACATGACTTCTTCGTACTTCACAGCCAATTCGAAAAGATGTATGACGACACCGCTGAAAAGGTGGACGAAATCGCAGAACGTATCTTAATGCTGGGAGGAACTCCGGCTAACAAGTTCAGCGACTATCTGAAAGTGGCAAACATCAATGAAGTGGATAAGGTAAGCAACGGCGAACAAGCATTGAATAACATTCTGCAGTCTATCAGCTATCTGATTGGTGAAGAACGTAAGATTTTGTCTATCGCTTCGCAAGCCGGAGACGAAGTGACAGTTTCGATGATGAGTGATTATCTGAAAGAACAGGAAAAGATGGTTTGGATGCTGACGGCTTATAACAGCAAGTAAATATAAGGTTTAGGTTTTAAGTGAAAAAGCGGGTGCCTCAGAGTTATATCTGATACACTCGCTTTTAATTTATAACCTTATCTCAGGTTCTTACTTCCGGACACAGACTTCACCGAAATATGAGTTGTTAGTCTTATGTCATCCGAAGAAGCACCAATCATTATCCGGAAATCTCCAGTTTCCACCACACGCTTCATACTCCGGTCGATAATGGACAAATCTTTTTCGGTTAGGGTGAAAAGAATTTCTTTCTCCTCTCCTTTTCTCAGAAAGAAACGTTCAAAATGCTTTAATTGCTTCAGGGGCTGGACTACCGAAGCGTACTCATCTTTCAGATAAAGTTGCGCAACTTCTTCACCGTCATAGTTCCCGGTATTTTTTACCTTAAATGAGACTTCGAAATGACAAGGGGATTTCTGTGTTATTTGCAAATCCGAATATTCGAAAGTGGTATAACTCAAACCATAGCCAAAACCATAGAGCGGAGAAGCGGCCATTTCGACATAATCATGATTGCGAGGAGCTTTTTTATTATAATAAACAGGTATCTGTCCAACAGAACGGGGAACAGAAACCGGTAATCGCCCGGCAGGATTATAGTCACCAAACAAGACATCGGCTATTGCATCCCCTCCTGCCTGCCCCGGATAAGAAGCGGTCAGCAATGCATCGGCACACTCGGATGCCCAGACTTTGTCTAACGGGCGCCCTTCTATATAGACAACAATCAATGGTTTTCCGGTGGTTTTCAGTGCATTCAGCAAGTCCTGCTGTTTTCCCAGTAAGGTCAGAGTAGCCCTGTCAAAGCCCTCACCACATTCCATATCGCTGATGCTCTTTTCGTCTGCGATTGCCGCGCCCGTTTCTTGATAGCTCGTCTTGAAATCACGTGCGCTGGAGCCTCCTACTACCGCTATTATGACTTCCGAACGGTGTGCTGCTTCAACTGCCTCCGCTATCTCATTCACAGTAGTATCACGGATAGCACATCCACGCACGTACTCCACTCTGGAGGGAGAGAGTTTAGAGATAACTCCATCCAATACGGTTCTTATGTCCTTATCTTCTTGTGGTGCTGTATAGTCTCCCAGCATGTTATAACGATTGTCTGCATTCGGTCCGACGACCGCCACTCTTTTTATTTTCTTACTTAAAGGAAGAATAGAATTCTTATTCTCCAACAATACTACAGACGATTGCGCTACTTTGCGTGCCAGTTTGACGTGCTCCTTATTACGCACCATTTTCGTAGTCGTTTTCGGATTTACATAAGGATGTTCAAACAATCCCATTTCAAACTTCATCCGTAATATCCGGTCTACAGCTGCATTAATCTGCGTTTCATCCAGTTTTCCAGACCTGACAGCTTGCAACAGATTCATAAACGCATCACCACCCAAATCTATATCGACTCCGGCAGATAGTGCCTGTACAGCCGCTTCTTCCATAGTGGAAGCAACGAAATGACTTTCGTGAATACCTTCGATACTATATAAGTCGGAAACAACAAATCCACGAAATTTCCACTCATTACGTAATAATTGTGTCAGCAAATAATGATTTGCCGTACAGGGAATACCATCTATTGAATTGTAAGAAGTCATCACAGAGAGTGCCCCTGCCTCTATCGCTTCCCGAAAAGGAGGAAGGAAGTTCTCATGCAGGTCCCGGGCCCCTACTGATGCATAGTTTCCGTTTTGTCCGCCTTCCGGCACCGCATAAGCCAGAAAATGCTTCAAAGTAGCTATGGTAGCATGCTCCCGGGATAAATCTCCGCTTCCTAATCCCGTGACCATCGCAGCTCCCAAGCGTCCACTCAATACGGGATCTTCGCCGAAGGTTTCCTCTACACGCGACCAGCGAGGGTCACGAGACAAATCCAGTACAGGCCCATAACTTATATGCGCACCCTGTGAACGAATCTCTTTAGCAATCGCCTTTCCCACTTCTTCTATCAATGTCGGCGACCAAGTTGCCGACATCCCTATGCCGGTAGGAAAGACTGTTGTCCCAATCGCCATATGTCCATGAGGTGCTTCTTCAGCCAAAAATACGGGAATACCCAAACGGGTATTTTCTATTGCATATTTCTGCAATGCATTACCGGCTTTGGCTGCCAGTTCGGGGCGAAGTCCGTTCTCCAGGGTCTTCCTAGTCCAGGGATCAGCACGATAAGTCGCCCACAGCATACCTGCGTTCTTTTCTTTTATTAGTTTTTTAAACTTTTCAGAAGGGTACACTTCATCGTCCTTTATTTCGTACATTTCCCAGCCAAGAGGAGATAATAGTTGTCCGACCTTTTCCTCTAAAGTCATGCGTGAAAGCAAATCTTTCACCCGTTCGTCAACAGACAGGAGCGGATTTTTATAAAGTGGCAGAGAGGATTGGGCAAAAGCCCCGATATTCATTATCAATCCTATGATTAAAATAGATAATCGCTGTGTCATAATGCTATATGATATAATATAAAAATAACTTCCCGCAGGTTCCATTGTTGTTTCATGCGATGGAACTTTAGTTTCCAAGCAGGAGAAACTTTAGTTTCATTGGGAAGAAACATTTAGTTTCATTACTTGAAACTTTTGGTTTCAACGCTTGAAACTATTAGTTTCAAGGCATGAAACTAAATGTTCCTCCGGTTGAAACAAATCAAAGGTACTATTCATTCAAAAAGAATGCACCAAGAGACCGCACTGAGATATAACAATCCCTTATGTTGCAGATAATTTATCTGCAACACATCTGCAACAAGTATCTGCAACACTATACACCACATTAAATCAAACCAATAAAAAGGCTGGTGACAGATGGTGCAGATAAAACAAAAAGTATTCTAGAGAGAGATTATTGACATCCTATCTCCGCTATTCCCAAAGAATCGCTTTCATCCACCATTCGAGTCGCTTTTAACCTAAGATAGCGAGCCTCAACCGGACTAAAGTACACATTCTGAAGAATCGGATTATTACGGATATTCGAAAATTCTCCCTGAGCTACGACTTGCATCGTCTCTTCGGTAGTACCGGCAGACAGTTCGTACGATGAAATCAGCCCTTTACTGTATTCACTTTGGTCGGGCAAATAGTAAAATGAATGAATGGTACGATTTTCGCCAAGGTCAATCACGATTTCTTTCCCTGAGATAAGAGCGGTAGTCTGATCGTTTTTGTCACTGCATTTCTTTGCTTCTTCTGCATCCACCCCTAAAATCGCAAAGAGGAAAGTCCTCAATTCTGAAGTTGCCGATGTATAATTCTCCGTTGCATCGGGTGCATAATAAGCTCCTGCCTCACTGATACACAAGCATCCGCGGGCATCGGTAAACCTTATGCGCAGTTCTTCCGTTTCGACCGTTTCAAAGCGTAACAGACGTTTGTAGCCTACGGTGGTAGTTTCCTCGTTACATTTAACCGGCAGCCATTGGTCTCCCTCCTTGTATTCTACAACAAAAGACTTCACCCGTTGCCCCAAAGGTATGTACTCTTGAATCATCACCCGGTTCATCTTCGTCGGCTGAGTGAAAGTAAAAGTCAGATCAGCGGAAGTCACTCCGTCGTTGGTCGCCCAATAAGTTTCATACTGTCCATCCGTTGCAGCACGAACCTTGAATTTTCCTCCACGCTCATCGGAAGCTACGACTTTTGCACTGCTCAACAAATTATCTGCCAACTCTTTCTGAACTCTTTGATGGAAAGAAACTGCATTCAATGAATCGGTCGGATGAATCAAACCGTTACGATCTACCGGGAAGTTCAATAATAAAGTCGCATTATGCCCCACACTACGATAGTACAAGTCCGTCAGTTGATCGACTGTTTTTACTTTATCATCTTCTTCAGGATGATAGAACCATCCCGGACGGATGGAAACATCACATTCCGCTGCTACCCATTGATTACCGTCGGCATGGCCATACTGCAATTCTCTATATTTGGGATATCCCGGATATACCTCGCCTGCCCGAAGGAAAGACCAGTTGGTAGCTCCGGCAAATCCACTCTCATTTCCTACCCAACGGCACCCCGGTCCGCCATCCGAGAAGATCACCGCCTGCGGTTGCAGTTCATCAATCATCTTGTAAGCACGCGGATAATCATAGTACGTTTTACGGTCGATGGTACGTACATCTTTTGCTCCTCCGTACCAACCGTCGCCTCCATTGGCTCCATCGAACCAGATTTCAAAGACGTCTCCATAATTAGTGAGCAATTCATTCAACTGCTTATAGAAATAATCCACATACTCCGGCGTACCATAATTTGCCTGATGCCTGTCCCATGGAGAAAGATAAACGGCAAACTTGATACCGTACTTCTTGCAGGCATCAGAAAGTTCGCGTACAATATCACCTTTACCGTCTTTGTAAGGAGTATTCCGGATGCAATATTCTGTCAGTTGTGTAGGCCACAGGCAGAAGCCGTCATGATGTTTGGCTGTCAGGATCACTCCTTTCATACCGGAGTTGACAAAGGTCTGCACCCATTGCTCACAGTCCAGACGAGCCGGATTAAACGTTTTCGGATCGGAGTCGCCATAGCCCCATTCCCGGTCATTGAAAGTATTGAGACCGAAATGCACAAAGGCATAAGTTTCCATCTTCTGCCAATTTACTTGCTTTTCCTGAGGAACAGGTAAAATAGCTTCCGGTACGGGAACACTCTGACATCCTGCCAAAAATAGACTAAAGACTGCTGTAGAAATGCTGGTTACGATTGGGGGTTTCTTCATGGTATTTGATTCATTTATAGTTTTATCTTTTCAGATGATTTTATTTGTCGGTGCTAAGATAGGAAATATTATATTACTAATCAACCGGATCGGCACATGTTATCACCAACGGTTTCACGAGTGCCCGTCCGTTGATCACGGGATAGACACGTGTTACAGCCGGAAACCTGCCGGAATATTGATATTCAACAGGCATCACACCTTCTTCACGGGCTTTCACCATGCGGGGACTGGTAAACTTAATATCCGTATTTCCACCTATCACCACAAACATCAGTTGCATATCATGATCGGTATCATTTACATATTTCAATTTCATCGTTTTCGTACCACCTTTGCCTATCATGCCGAATGCCATTACTTCAAAGTTCATCCAAAGTCCGCTACCATACTCATACGGATAGTTCTCCGATACCGGATGTTGGCAGGGAATGACAGTACCCTTTACCCAGATGCGGTTGTAGTTCGCATTGTTATTGCTCAAAACAACGACTTCCTTACTGAAGAATCCCGGTCGGTAAGCCGGATTGTAAGTCACTTTCACTTTCCCTGTGGCATTGGGGCGAAGCGGTTCTTTAGGATATTCAAACTGTACACAACCACAACCACTCGTTACCCCATTGATAGAAAGAACTTTCTGACTGACATTCCTAAACTCAAATTCATGTGAAACCAATCCGTCTTCTTCCTTTATTTCTCCAAAATCAAAGACGCGCTCTTCAAACACCAGTTCGTCAGAAAGCCGGGGCTCTTGCGCCATCGAAGGAAAGAGCACAAGGAATAAAAAGGTAATGGATAGAATCAATATTTTCATAATCTACAAGTATGGTACAAACATAATATTTTCCAAAGATAAGAGGGGACAAATAATTCTCTTTTCTCCATTTGACTTTGTCCCCTCCTCTATCAGATACGAAAATTCCGTTTATTCAGCATAAACGTCCAGCTCGTTGAAGGTACGGTAATATCCCCCCCATGAACCGCTACCATTGCTCCATTGCAAAGATAACCTCACATACCGTGCCGGAACCGCACCATAAAGTATGATATACTGATCTGTATTGTTCTCCACTACGGGAGCAGCAGCTCCCGCATCTGTCCAGTTGTTTCCATCAGTACTCAACTCTACTCCAATTCTGCTAAAGTTATAGTAAGAACCCCAACTCGAGGATGAATTTTTAAAATAAAGAGCAGTTACATTATTTGTAGCGTTCATATCAAGCGTAAAAGTAGGATTCTCTTCATTGGAGAATGACGCGCCAGAACCGGTATTTCCATCGAAAATGCGGGCTATCGAATTCGCATCTACCGAAGAATCGGTAGTTGTAGCCGTCCATGCAGAGCGGTCACTCACTTTTGCGCCTTTTATATCATCGGAGCCGGCATCTTCCTTAATCAGCCTTTCCTCCAGATTTACTACCACATAAGCCAGGTTTTTAGTAACGGTCACCTTTCCCTTTGTTGTCGACTCAAGACGTACAGGTATCAAGTAAGCTCCCTTTTCTGCCATACCGGAATACTTTTCTTCCGGTATGACGACTTCTATAGAGTCAGATGATAAATAAGAACCATTACCGACACTGACAGATGCCCTCTGCAAAACAGCTACAGAGGTCGTTTTATACTCCGTACCATTTTCCGTATTGAAAGCTTCCACCAAACCATTATCAATAACAGCAGTCACCGTTGCACTCCCATCCATGGGACGAGTAGCAGATACTCCAAACTTGGCGTAAACTTCATCACCAAAATATCCGACAGGCGTAGAAACCACCGTAAAGGTTTCGACAGCTGCTGAAGTATTATTAAACTGGCCTTTCGGAGGGAAATAAATTAGATTATCAGGATTACCCACAACATCATAACTCTCATCATCGCATGATTGAAAGCTAAATAGTCCGGCTACCGCCAGCAATCCTAAGATATATGTATTTATTTTCATAGCTATTCCATATTTTATTACTCGTTACACCTATTATTATCGTCACTATCCCATGCAATGGCACTGCTATAATTAAAGTTATAAGTCAGTCCGGCCCCTTCATTTATTTCACGGGCTGTATTGGTCCAGTCCATATCATAGCCATGTCCTGTTGCATCTTTAAAGATGTGTCCTTCGCCTTCATTCATCTTCCAGTATGCAACCAGACCTTCCGATTGTGAATCAACGCCACAAAGATTCATCTGTAGTTCGCCTGTACTCAAAGCACGGTTCCAGACACGAACTTCGGCAATACGGCCACGGAAATACTGAGATCCGCGATATCCTGTCCACGACATTCCCAGTTCAAAACGCTGGAAATCGACCGGTTTACCGTCACCATCACCTTGCGCATCTTTCACTCCGTCTACATACATAGTCAGTTTACTGCCATCATAAGTCAAAGAAATCATATACCAGCGGTCGGTACTAAAACGGGTGCTGGACACAATACTGCCACTGGGGCTTACCCACTGCAAAGCATTGATATCTAATCCATTCTCTCCAAATCGCAGCATGCTTGAACGCTGTTCGTCCGCAGAAGTGAAACTACACAGACGAGCTATACGATGCCACTCCTGAGAATAACATTTGATCTCATAGGTGAAGTTGGATAATTCCTGCTTCTTATCATCCGAGAAAATAAAGTTACTATAAAGATTCGTGTTACTGATATTCAATGAGGTGAAATGAATCACACGGGATATCTGCAGGAAAATAGTTTTCGATGGTTTCAATATGTCAAGCCCCTCCACTTGCGTCATAGTGACAGGAATGACATATACACGCCCTTCGGCAAAATCTTCCGTAGAAGTAACCTTGACTGTAACCGGTGTAGAGAAGGCTTTGCCTGCCTGAATCACGGCATCGGCATTTTCGAGAACCGCGGCACCATCCGGTATTGCATAATACTTAGTATTATGTTCTTGATTATAGGACTCTACCAACGATCTGTCAATAGCAAATTTCACATTCACATCCTTATCTACTTTGTCTGTGGTAGAGGCAGTAATTGCATACGAAGAAGGGGTATCCTCCACTACAAACTTTGTTACGGGCGTAGTTTCCGTTCCTGTGATAAAAGCTACATTTTTATTATAATCAAATTTATCACCCTCCGTACAACCCAGAATGGATAAACCTACTATTACTCCCAATAAGGAATGTTTAAATATATATGTTTTCATCATGATTCTTATTTATTCATTATTTATTCACTTATTGCAGGATTCATTATCTGAATGGCTTCCCTGAACTCATTGTAAGGTATACCTGACGATGAGTAATAGTTTCTTCCCAAGAAGAAAACTCCACAGCCGCCTTTACGACCTTTCGATGGCTCCCAACGTGCATAGTTCATCAGTTGGCCTCCGTCTGCATAGAACACTCCGAATGATTCACAATAAATCATCTTCTCGGGTGGAAAGTTGCTGGGTTGAGTCAAGAACCCGACCTGATTACTATAAGCTTGTTGAACGATATAATCACAATAAGGTATGATGTCTGTCGGTGGTGTTCCACTGAAATAGTCAACGATAAGCAACTTGTCCGGTTGTTCGCCTTCGGGACCAAAATACTTGCCAAGTTCCTTTATCAACCTTACCAGATCGGAGCTGCTCCATCCTTCCCAGTCGACGTCTACTCCGTCAAGTCCCGGCTCCAACACTTGATTTACAATCCATTTGGCGTATGCAGCCATCGCTTCATCATCCTTATTTTGACTCAGATCATAATCAACACCATCAATGGTAAACTGGTGTCTGTAATGAGAAGCATCGGCATGCATGACAAAACGTGTACCCAGTTTCTGCTGACAGTATTGCATATCCGCATATGCTACCGGATGTGTCTCTGCTGTCGGTATTCCCATCCATAGGTTTACGATGTCTATACTGTCTGGCAGTCCTACCATACGTTCACCCCACGATGCGGGATCTTTATAGCCTGTCACACCTTCAATTGGTGACCACGCTTCGTAATAAGCATAACTTATCTCATGATCGCTTTTCTTGAAGGCACGCAGATTCTCAAAATACTGCTCGTCGTATGTCTTCAGCTTCTGAATTTCTAACGCTTCCACATCGGTATCACAACTATAGAAAAAGAATGTTCCGATAAGGAAAGTCAGTAAACCTGTTATTTTTGTTTTCATTGTAATTAGTGTTTTTAAAATTAAACAATGTCCATTTTCCTGTTATCGGGATCTTTTGTCCCACCAGAGTTTAGTTCCACCCGTATCCTGACCACCCAAAGCCGATATACCACTGGCAACGCCGCTGGCATTGTTGATCTTCTCGTCACGTGTATAAGGCAGACGGCGGACTTGCAATTCGGTATCAATTGTTCCATTACTGCTATTTCTCACTACAGGAATAACTTCCGGATAGCCTGTACGACGATATTCACTCCATCCTTCAGGACCGTCGGGATAAATGGCAATCCACTTCTGTGTGATGATACGTTCCAACTATCCCTCAAAATCGGCATTATCATCCCATGCAGGAGTAACCTTGCTGCTGAAAGTATAATTATCACTACCTACATTATCTGCAAAAGCACCCGGAGTCGAGGTGTTGTCGGCCAGATAATCGTCTACACCGGCAGCATTGTTCTCTTCGAACGACATACGTACACCTTGTTCATAGAATGATTTGGCTGTACCACCCATCGTCCAGCCACGTAATGCACCTTCGGCACGCAGGAAGAACGATTCGGCAGCAGTCATCCATACTACCGGAGTGGAAGCACGGTTGATATTCAGGTTAGAGATCTTATTGCCCTGATAGTTGCTCATGTTGCTTGTGGTGATACCGATACGTACGCCATGATATTCACCGTCGCCGGCTGTTGTAAAATAAGAGCTGATTCGTGAATCATTCAGTCCGTTCAAGTAGGCTACGATGGTAGCACCCGGACGACAGTCGCCCGAATTGAAGTTATAGGCGATCTCGTGCAACGGATGATGATATTCCAATGAGTTATGCGAAAGCTCGGCACGTTCCGCTTTACTTTCGATAAAGCCAAACATATTTTCCATCGATTTCTTTGCCTGTGCTTCTGCCAAAGTAGGATTCGCATAAGAGACACGTATAGCAAGACGCAAACGCAGTGTATTGGCAAACTTCACCCACTTCTCTACATCACCCCCATATACACAGTCATAATCGCTCATCAGCTTGGCATCCACATTTCCGTTCACATAATTGCTCAATACTTCGATAGCATTATCCAGTTCCTCAAAGAACTTATTATAAACCAAGTCCAATGCGTCGTATAAGCTGGAAGAGCCATAGTTTACATACGGAATAGGGCCGAAAGTATCAGCAATACGATGCATCCCTTCCACTTTTACGATAGTAGCCAATGCGTCAACTTCCGGCAACTCTTGCTCGGTAGCTATCTTGTGAATACTTTGCCACGGCGCCATAATGCCAGTATAGGCATAATCAAAAGTGGCATTTACCCATTGTTCCTGAAAGTTATACTGTCCGTTATGGTTGGTAGACCCTAAAGTAGCGGCTATGTAGCCCGAATAGAGATCGTGCGATAAGTTCTGGGCAATCTGATAGTCAGAATCGAGCTTGTCGCCATCATTTACGATAACAACCCGGCGCAGCATTTGCGAAAAGAAAGCACCTGTCTTCAGGTTGTCTGCTTCCATCATTTCCTCGGTGACTTCATTCGGATTTACATTATCCTCATAGTCGATACACGAAATGTTATTCAATAGCATCAAAGATATCCCGAGAATGGAAAGTTTGTTCCATGACCGTATTTTATTTAATATCATATCTTCTACAATTTATAAGTTTGATTAGAAATTAACTTTCACAGAGAATCCCAAATTACGCAGACTTGGTGACATAAACATGTCAATACCTTGAAAGTAAGTACCTGTACTTGCTGTCAGTTCCGGATCGAACGGAGCTTTTCTATAAAGGAAGAAGAGATTCTTACCGATGAAGGATACGTTCAACCCCTTAATCCAGTCCACATACTTGTTGATAGGAATATCATAGCCTAATGATAACTCAGCCAGACGGACATTAGTCGCACTATACGTATACATAGAGCCAATTCCCCCCTGAGCACCGGCGCCTCCAATCTTCGTATAGTAATCTTCCGCGCCGATAGGACGACCGTTGACAATAGCTCCGCCATTATCACGGGCATCGGCTGTAGCCTTTGAAGAGCCGTATGCATCCATTGTTGCCTGTGTCTGCGATACCACTACGCCACCGACACGTGCCGTAAACAGGAATCCTAATGAAAGACCTTTATAACTGAATGTATTGCCCCAGCCGAGGTTGTATTTAGGAGCACTGTTACCGGCTTTTACAAACTCGTCGGGCTGAGTGACTACGACCTGGTCCGAAGGATGGACATAGATAGCTCCATGTTCGTCCGTGCGAAGCGTATTCACATAAATATCACCGATAGATCCGCCTTCTGTCAGTATCATCTTATACATACTGGTTCCTCCCATATCGATTCTGTCCAGAGAAGTGAGTTCATGTGTATAAGGATCTTCATAGTTGCGCAGCAATTCCACTACCTTATTCTTGTTTAATGAATATGTCAGATAAGAACTCCAGCCAAAATCTCCCCATTTATCTTCAAAGCGCAAAGACAATTCAATACCTTTATTATCTACACGACCACCGTTGACAACTTCCGACTTATAACCGGTAGTGGAAGAAAGGGTACGCTCGAAGAACTGATTATAAGTGCGTGACTGATAAATAGATCCGTCCAGCCTCAAACGGTTCTTGAAGAACACAAAGTTAAATCCGGCTTCCCATGATTTGGTACGTTCCGGCTTCAGATTGGGGTTAGGACGGCGGGACTGGGTAACAGGAACTCCATCGACCAACGCATAAGTCGGAATGGCCAGAAATACGTCCGGAGAATTACCGACTTCCGAATAGGATACACGTACTTTCATGTACGGCATGATATCCGTACTGCAACGGAATATGTCTGTGATAATCCCCGAAAGACCGATAGACGGATAGAAGAAAGAACCGGTATTCGT
>ENA-OPCO01001951-OPCO01001951.1-human-gut-metagenome-genome-assembly--contig:-NODE-1951-length-12336-cov-2.321309_pt1 | contig 12336 bp, 9 predicted proteins | sample MGYA00241562_ERZ501475 | MGnify/ENA primary metagenome ERZ501475 (study PRJEB25962, sample SAMEA2042627) | human gut metagenome | biome: human gut; feature: human-associated habitat; material: faeces... | reverse complement strand
TAATGAAACAATCTATATTTATCACTATACAGAGAGCAAACAAATCCACCTGTTTTTACGTTTTAATAGAATAATAATTTATAGAATACTATTATGGCCTATACAATTGCATTTTTCGGCACAAAGCCTTATGACGAGTCCTCTTTCAATGACAAAAACAAAGAGTTTGGATTTGAAATACGCTATTACAAAGGACATCTGAATAAAAACAACGTACTACTGACACAAGGAGTGGATGCAGTCTGTATCTTTGTGAACGACGTTACCGACGCAGAAGTAATCCGTGTGATGGCGGCAAACGGAGTGAAACTACTGGCATTACGCTGTGCCGGATTTAATAATGTAGATTTAAATGCTGCCGCCGCTGCCGGAATCACCGTAGTGCGGGTTCCCGCTTATTCTCCCTATGCTGTTGCAGAATACACGGTAGCACTTATGCTATCGCTAAACCGAAAAATCCCCCGCGCCTCCTGGCGTACCAAAGACGGTAATTTCTCCCTGCACGGTCTGATGGGATTCGATATGCACGGGAAAACAGCAGGTATCATCGGCACAGGAAAAATAGCGAAAATACTGATTCACATCTTAAAAGGGTTCGGAATGAACGTACTGGCTTATGACCTTTATCCGGACTACAACTTCGCTCGTCAAGAACAAATAGTTTATACTTCACTGGACGAACTATACCACAATTCGGATATTATCTCCTTACACTGTCCGCTCACTGAAGAGACCAAATACCTGATAAACGACTACTCCATCAGCAAAATGAAAGACGGAGTAATGATTATCAATACCGGTCGCGGGCAACTGATCCATACCAATGCGCTGATTGAAGGACTGAAGAACAAGAAAATAGGTTCCGCAGGACTGGACGTATACGAGGAAGAAAGCGAATACTTTTATGAAGATCAATCCGACCGCATCATCGACGATGATGTACTCGCCCGTTTGCTCTCGTTCAACAATGTGATCGTTACTTCCCATCAAGCGTTCTTTACGAAAGAGGCGCTGCATAATATCGCCGAGACTACCTTGCGGAACATCAAGGATTTCGAGGAAGGCCGTCCCTTAGTGAACGAAGTGACCAAGTAAATTCTAAAAAGGAACTATTATTTATCGCTGATTTATTATATTTTTGTGGCCATTGCTTGGTGGGAACCCAGCAATGGCTTTTTTAATTCAGAGGTATATATATGGAAATAGATAGTCAGACAGGTTTGGTGTTGGAAGGTGGCGGAATGCGTGCCATATTTACGGTGGGAGTATTGGATTATTTTATGGATCATGATATTTGGTTTCCTTATACGATCGGAGTATCGGCGGGCGCGAGTAACGGAATCTCGTATGCTTCCCGCCAGCGGGGACGCTCTCGTTTTAGCAATATCGACCTATTGAAGAAATATAATTACATAGGTCTTCGTCATTTCTTACGGGGAAGGGGATATATCGATCTGAATTTCTTGTTTTATGTCTATCCGGATTTGTATTATCCGTTGGATTACGATACCTATTTCAAGTCCAAGGATCGGTTCGTTATGGTCACGAGCAATTGCTTGACGGGTAAAGCGGAATATTTCGAGGAGAAGAAAGATAAGAAACGTTTGGTGGATATCTGTAAAGCATCTTGCACCTTACCGATCCTCTGTCCAATTACGTATGTAGACGGGATACCGATGGTCGACGGAGGCGTATGCGACGCTATCCCTATCCGACGGGCTATCGCCGACGGCTTCTCCAAGAACGTCATCATCCTTACCCGTAACAAAGGCTATCGGAAAGAAGAGAAAGATTTTTACCTTCCCGGCTTTATTTATAACAAATACCCGGCGATCCGGAAACAGTTGCGACTACGATACCGGCGGTACAACGAGGTCTTGGATTACATAGACCAACTGGAGGCCGAAGGAAAAGCTTTCGTCATCCGTCCGCAAAGCCCGATTAAAGTCGGCCGTACCGGAAGCGACACAAAGAAACTGGAAGAACTATATGAGGAAGGCTACAAATGCGGAAAACAAATCACTCAATTGTAGAGACGGGGCATGCCCCGTCTCATCCCCTCAAAACAGTATTTTATTTACAACCTTGCAAATCCTTACTTAACCGCATAGCGCAGAAATTAGGACCGCACATCGTACAGTACTCTCCATCCGTAACAGCACTCTCCTTATAATACTGTAAAGCCCTTTCCGGGTCCAAGGACAAATTGAACTGGTCTTTCCAGCGGAAATCAAAACGTGCCTTGCTCAACGCGTTATCACGTACTTGAGCGCCGGGATGCCCTTTCGCCAAGTCAGCGGCATGCGCCGCTATCTTATAAGCGACCACCCCATTACGCACGTCTTCCTTATTCGGCAATCCCAAATGCTCCTTCGGCGTAACGTAGCAGATCATGGCCGTCCCATGCCAAGCGATTTGTGCGCCACCAATAGCCGACGTGATATGATCGTATCCAGGAGCGATATCGGTCGTCAACGGGCCCAGCGTATAGAACGGCGCTCCATGACAGGCATACTGTTGTTCCTTCATATTCTCATGAATCTTATTCATGGGAACATGGCCCGGGCCTTCGATAATCACTTGCACGAACTGCTCCCAAGCTATTTTCGTCAGTTCTCCCATCGTGTGAAGCTCGGCGAATTGTGCTGCGTCGTTCGCGTCATAGATAGAACCGGGGCGAAGCCCGTCTCCGATAGAGACCGCCACGTCATATGCCTTTAGTATCTCGCAGATTTCGGCGAAATGTGTGTACAGGAAGTTTTCCTCGTCATGAAGCTGCATCCATTTGGCCATGATCGATCCGCCTCTGGATACGATCCCCGTCAGGCGAGTCGCCGTCAGCTCCACATGCTTGCGCAACAAACCCGCATGGATCGTGAAATAATCCACGCCCTGTTCCGCCTGCTCGATCAACGTATCCCGATAGATCTCCCAACTAAGATCCTCGACTACGCCGTTCACTTTTTCAAGTGCCTGATAAATAGGTACAGTACCCACCGGCACCGGACAGTTACGGATAATCCACTCACGCGTCTCATGGATATTCTCTCCGGTGGAAAGGTCCATCAGCGTGTCACCTCCCCATTTACAGCTCCACAAAGCCTTTTCCACTTCCTCATCAATGCTGGAAGTCGTAGCTGAATTTCCGATGTTCGTATTGATTTTCACCAGGAAGTTACGACCGATAATCATCGGTTCAGCTTCCGGATGATTGATATTGGCCGGGAGTACCGCACGGCCTTCTGCTATTTCCTTACGGACAAATTCGGGAGTGATATGAGTCTCGATTCCGAGCTCTTCACAGTTCATATTTTCCCGGATAGCCACATATTCCATTTCCGGAGTGATAATGCCTCGTTTGGCATATGCCATTTGGGTGATGGCTTCTCCTTTTCGGGCACGGTAGGGAAGGGCGATGTGCTCAAAACGAAGATGGTCCAGACTCTTGTCGTCCCGTCGCATTTGCCCGTATTCCGAAGTGATTTCGGGGAGTTGTTCCACATCGCCACGTGACACAATCCACTCTTCACGTAAGCGTGGAAGTCCTTTTTTAAGGTCGATGCTCATTGATGAATCGCTGAACGGTCCGCTGGTATCATATACATATACTTCCGGATTTGGAGTCACTATTTTTTCGTCTCCTTCGAAGCTGGTGCTGGGCACTTGTTCTACTTTCCGCATGGCTACACGGATATTCGGATAGAGCTTGCCCGGCAGATATACTTTCTGAGAGCGGGGGAATTTTATTTTTTGTTCCATGAATTTTTTATTCTAGTATGATAAAAAAGTAGTCAATTAGACATTACTCATTGCTTATTACTTATTCATTCAGAAATGCGGTTAAAGGCGAACTCGCTTCTGCAACAAAGTTGTCGGCCTGCATGACCAGACCTGCTTCGTATGCCCGCCTTCCGGCCTCGGTAGCCGCTTTGAAAGCCAGCGCCATTTCTACCGGATTGCCTGCTACGGCGATAGCTGTGTTCACCAGTGCGGCGGATGCTCCCAGTTCCATTGCTTCGGCGGCATGACTGGGCGCACCGATGCCGGCATCTACCACAACAGGGATGCCTGCCTGTTCGATAATAATTTGCAGGAATTCTTTAGTCTGCAATCCTTTGTTGGTACCGATGGGGGCACCAAGCGGCATTACAGTAGCTGCGCCGGCTTCTTCCAACCGTTTGCAGAGTACGGGGTCGGCCTGACAGTAGGGCAGTACTATAAATCCCAGTTTGACAAGCTGTTCGGTAGCTTTTAATGTCTCGATAGAGTCGGGGAGCAGATAGCGGGGATCAGGATGAATTTCCAGTTTCAGCCAATTGGTTCCGAATGCTTCGCGTGCCATCTGTGCGGCAAAAACAGCTTCTTCCGCATCGCGTACCCCCGATGTATTGGGCAGTAGCTGAATATTCGGATGAATAATATGTTTCAGCATATCGTCTTCTTTATCATCCATGTCGATGCGTTTCATAGCTACAGTTACCATTTCTGTGCCCGATGCCAGAATAGCTTGTTCCATTACTTCATTGGAATTGAACTTTCCTGTACCCAGGAAAAGGCGGGAGTCAAACTCACGGCCTGCAATTACTAACTTTTCCACTTTTCTCTTCTTTTATTTGATTATACATTTGACGTAATTAATAACTCTCCAAAATTCTGCGTGTCTCCTCTGCCGGATCTTCCGCCCGGAGAATCGTTCCGGAAAGTGCGATTCCGTTTACTCCGGTTTCGAGTATGGCGGGTATATCCTCATAGGTGATTCCTCCGATAGCTACTACCGGGAGTTCGATATTCGCCTCCTTCATCTGAGATAAAATAGCGGTATAGCCTTCCAGCCCCAGAACAGGGCTCAGGTTTTTCTTTGTAGTAGTGAATCGGAAAGGACCGATGCCGAGATAATCTGCTCCGGCACGATAATGTTGTACGACGTCTTCGAATGTATTTGCCGTACCACCGATGATAAATGATTCTCCAAGCAGTTGCCGTGCCTCATCGATAGGCATGTCTTTTTTGCCCAGATGCACACCGTCCACTTCCAGCTTTCTGGCAAGTTCGACGTGGTCATCCAGAATTAAGATCGCTTCCTTCTCTTTGCAGAGCGGTTTTAGCTGGAGGGCAACCGCTTCCACTTCTTCGTACGGAGCTTCCTTCATGCGTAGCTGTATCCACTTGCATCCCCCTTCGAGTGCCATGAGTGCCGATTCGAAACAGGTATACCGATCGGTCTGGTGAGTGATAAATTGTAGACTGACCATACTTTTACCCTCCACAAGCCGCTTTGATGATCACCAGGTTGTCATTCTCCTGCAACGAAAACTTTTCCCATTCGGTGCGCGGAATCATTTTGTTGTTTACGGCAATCGCGATGCCTTGTACCGGAAGTCCCAGTTGGGCTGCCAATTGTGTAAGGGTAGAAGCGGGAGTCATTTCCACCTCTTTGTTGTTTACTTGTACTTTCATTGTCCTATCAGAGTTAATAAGTTGAAAGTAAATACAAAGAGCGTGCTTATATGGAAAGGCGATAAGAAGAAACACAATCCCTACGTCAGTGCTAACTGCCTCAGGTTCCTAGGGTATAATCTCAGCCCCTCTTGGGGCACCCCTTTGTCTTTACGGGAGCAAAGTAAGCGAAAAAGAAACAGATAAACACCAAATCATCCGATTTTTTTTCATTTTTCTTCCGATTCCTGCTTTTTGATAGGATGGGAAAAGACAAACCGTGCCCCGTTCTTATAATTCTTATCGATCCAGATATCGCCTCCCATACGTTGTATGGTCAGTTTGCAGATCGCCAGTCCCAGGCCTGTTCCCTGCACAAATTCGTTGAGCTTCTCAAAACGCTGGAATACCAGTTCCTGTTTGTCCTCGGGAATTCCCGAGCCTGTATCGGTCACGGAAAACAGCATACACTGGTCTTCCTCATCTATTTCATAATCCAGCGTAATGCTTCCGCCGTCAGGAGTAAACTTCAGTGCGTTGTTCAGCAAGTTGGTAATGACCTGCTGCAAGCGTAACGGATCGGTGTAGAGCATATAAGGTTCTTTCGGCATCCGGAGTCTGATATCTATATCCTTTGTCCTGTTCTTTCTGGTCAGCGTAATCATGTTCTGACAATGATTGACCAGTTCGCACCATTCATACTTGAACAGCAGTTTGCCGGATTCCAGACGCGATACGTCCAGTACATCACTGATCAGTTGCAATAATAACTCCGAATTGGTCTGAATGATGTCCGCATACTCTTTTTGCTCCTCTGTTGTCTCTACGGTATCAATCAGCAGGCTGGAAAAGCCGACAATAGCGTTCAGAGGTGTCCGTATTTCGTGACTCATGTTCGAAACGAAGGCACTTTTCAGCTGATTGGCTTCTTCGGCACGCTCTTTGGCGTGACGAAGCGCGTTTTCTGATAATTCCAGTTTCTTTTTATCTTCCCTCAATTGTGCTGTTGTCTTTTCGAGGTGGTTCTTCAGAATCTTTGTCCGGTAATAATAATACAATGAGATGAACAGTCCGCCTATCAGCACAAGAAATGTAAGCAGAATAAACTGAACTTCCGTGCGATACGCCTGGAAGAAAGGTATCGGCTGGTTGATGACAAGTGAATTGAACGGTAGTTTCTTGTCATGGAATCCCCATTCTTTCAGTTTGTTGGCATCAAACTTATATTTGTTGGGCAATAAATAGATATTACTGATGTTTTCTTCTCCCTTGTCCAGAAATAGATAAGCCTGTTCAGCCATGTTTTGCCCTATTCCGGCATATTGAGGCACATATCCGCCGATAGCCCAGTAACCGATTGCGGTGGCAGTCATACTGAATACGGGAAGTGAAGGATTGGCTTTGGAGAAAGCATATACGGAGTTATTCATATACGTGATACCCCGGCTGTCAATTCTCCAGATACCTAGCAGCATCACAGAATTCTTCGGTACTTTGCGCAATTGGTTGACGGCTGCATCGAGGGTGTGCGTACGGCCATCAATGTAGGTAGTCGACAATTCAGGGTAACGTACCATGTTCTTTTTCACCCAGGCTTGCTCGGCAAGTCCGTTGTAAGTATTGTCCGAGATGAACACCAGATGCTCCATGTCCGGATAGAAACTTCGCATCATTTCGATATCTCTGTCAATGTCATATTCATATGTATTACAATATATTACATTGTACTCTTTCATCCTTTCCGTTAAGTCGATGCTTGGAGGATCATAAGTCTGTATATGGATGGAATCTTCCGGTATGCGGATACCGTTGCGGGTTGCCATAGCACAAAATACGGGAAGCTGTTTGTACTTCTCATCTTCGAGATGCAGGAAGCTGCTCCACGCTTCGCCTCCCAGCAGGATGACCAGTTTCGCATTCGGGTGTTTATCCAGAATATTGGTGAGCGTTTTTTTCCACTCCCTGGCTTGATTGAGGTCGGTAGCATTCATGTTTTCTACGATGGTGGAATACTTTCCGCCCAGCAGACGGTACGTTTCTACAAATGTGTTGATATTATCGTAAGTATATTTGGTATCAGAATTGTAGGACGTGACAAAAAGTATCTCCTCCTTCGATTCTTCCGGAGTAGCCGCATTGCTGAAGAAGGGGAGCAAAAGTAAGAAAATAACATCGACAATGCGCCATTTTTTATTTTTCTGCTGAAGTGTCATAATTGTCTGTTTTGGGTTCGGCTGTTGCAAAAATACAACTTATACCTTTGAAATACAATAGAATGTTTAGGTTTTGTGCCGGAAAAAAGGTCGCTGTGAAATTCACAACGACCTTTCCGATAGTATAGCTTAGTTTAATTTTAATGAGTCCGGTTACATTCTTTTTTCTACCACGTCCCAGTCGATGATATTCCACAGGGCGTTCACGTGGTCGGCACGGCGGTTCTGGTAATCCAGATAGTAGGAGTGTTCCCACACATCAAATCCCAGAAGTGGTTTCAGTCCGGCGCGTACGGGATTACTGCCGTTTCCTTCTTTGGTAATATGCAGTTTACCGTTCTTGTCTACTGAGAGCCAAGCCCATCCTGACCCGAATAATCCGACTGCTGCTGCATTGAATTCTTTCTTGAAGTTTTCAAAGCTGCCGAAATCACGTTTGATAGCTTCTCCCAGTTTGCCTGCCGGTTCCTTTTTCGAAGGTTTCGGAGCGAATTGGAGGAAATATAAATTGTGATTCAACACTTGTCCGGCGTTGTTGAAGATAGCTCCGTCCGGGGCAATGGCAACGATTTCTTCTACCGTTTTACCTTCATATTCTGTTCCGGGAACAAGGCTATTCAGATTATTTACATATGTTTGCAGATGTTTTCCGTAATGGAAATCTATAGTTTGCTGACTGATTACAGGTTCCAGCGCATTGTTTGCGTAAGGAAGTTTTGGCATTTCGTAAGTCATGGTCATAATTATTAAAGACATTAATATAGTATTCATATTGTCAAAACTTTAATTGGTTTTGTTATACTATAGTAACAGCCGTGAGCCGTAAAAGGTTCACGGTATTTTATTTTTATTTATAAATGTACTGTATGCGCTCCACTTGTTGCGGGTTGTCATGGTTCGTCCGGCATACCCACTGCCCGGTATTGTCATATTCATAATAAGAATTGCCGTCAATCCGGTTCCCGTATTTATCATACAGGCAAGTCAGGCATCCGGACGTTTTTTGGTTATTACCCAAAATCCGTTGGTAGACAATCTGCGATAGATAACCGTATTTATCGTATTCATAAGCATCTTTTTGTGAAATAACCTGATCCGGAGAATTGGCAAAAAGCAAGTTTTGATGTTGGGATGAAACCAATCTTCCTTTATCATCATATTTGTTGGCGGTGTATGCCTGAAGTTCTCCGTTCTTATTATATTCTTTGGTTTCGGTCAATAATCCCCGTTTATTGTAGGAGCTTATGACGACTCTTCCGTCTGCATACTTGAGCGAATCACTCTCAATACTTCCATCGGTACCGATGCGGCGTGTCCGCCGGTAGAGATCCGTTTTGGTTTTCGGATTCGTTTGTACCTCAAAGATGCAGTGACCTTGCGGGTCGTATAATCTATTCGTCTGTATTTCATTGCCTGGCTGCCCGTTCTTCATGGTAAGTGCCAGGGTGGAGACGAGCTGTCCTTTATCGTCATACGAATAAGTGGTCGAGGTGGTCCCTGTACTGTCGTTTTCCGCAGACTTTATCAATCGCCCTCCATTATAGTATTTCACGGAAGTAGGGGTGGATATGATTGTTTGCAGAATAAAAGGTGCCCGCAGTGCGTTGGCTTGGTCGCGAAATTCCTTGTATCTGTGTGTGCAAAGAAAATCCTGCAACATACTTAACGATTCGGAACTGACAATGGCAGGTTTTAAAAGCTCAAAATCAGCTTTTTCACTAAGATATTCAAGGTCATCCAGGTGCGTACGTGCTGTGGAAGTCAGGTAAGGTGATTGCTTATAGTCGTCAATGATCTGTCGGATAGCTGTTGCATTTCCTTTCTCCCGGAGGCTGTCAATTCCTTGAAACAGAAAATCGTCGTATAATGTGCGGACTTCCGAAAGGAAGGGACGTGTATCTTTATCAGTGAAGAATTTCTGCATGGCGGCATTATCAAAGAATGCTTTGAAATTCGCAGAGGTCGGATTACTCTTTACAATCTGATAAAGCCGTTTGTTCTCCGCAGTGCTGATTTGAGAGATAAACTTGCCGTTCGGATATTCCGAGATATACGTTTGATAGATGTTCAGCGCAGGTGTTTTCAGCATCCCTTCCAGTAGGGCCAGTTCGCGGATGTCCCGCACCTTTTGCAAGAGGGCGGAGTCTGCCGGATAGCCGCTTGACTGGATGCTGTCCATCAATGTCTTGCTAAAGGGAATCTGCTCTTTCGATGCTTCCAGGATGGAGATAACAGCCTGTTCCGCTTTGTCTTGTACGTTGGAAAGCTGTATTTTCTCTTCTTCGCAGATATTCGGAAAATAAGCTTTCGTAGCTTGTTCGTAACAGCCGAAATAGTTGGTGGCGGCTTGCTCACTTTGTTTGTTCCACAATTCGTTGAGAACGTCCAACAATGCCAGTTCTTCGGCATAATAGGTTTGCGTCTCGTCATCTATCTTATCACGGTTTTTCTGCCATTTGTCGGCGTCATTATCGTTCAGATACCTTAGCAGCTTTTCCAAGCGGCTCTGTTTTTGTGCCATTGCCTGTGGAATGCAGGCAACCAGAAACAAACTTAAAATAATTGATAAAAATATACTCCTTTTCATTGCTTTTTGGGGTTAGGTTAAAATAGTTAGTGATGAAAATTCATAAAAATACCTTCATTCTCGAATGAATATTATACTTTTGTATTGAGAACAAAATTGAACGCCAAGGGTTTGTTAAAAATCCTCATAGTTTTTATAATGCTGTTATGAATACCAATTATATAGAGGAGTTGAATGAGAGTCAGTGTGCTGCAGTGACTTATAACGACGGACCTTCGCTGGTAATAGCCGGTGCCGGTTCGGGAAAGACGCGCGTATTGACTTATAAAATTGCTGAAGGTGAATGGGAATCCAAACAGTTTGCCGGATCATCCCTTGAAGGCTTTGCCACAGAAGCGAACTGGACGGACTTCGGTGGTGCTGGTGGCGACATGACGGGCAAAGGCGCAGTGCTACTGATCGATGAAATTGCACCATTATCAAACGGATACTATATTCTTCAAACGGCTATCAATGCCCTGACAGCTTACGAGACAGCAAATGAAACGGAATGCATCAAACCCGGTGTGGTTATCATCTACCGCACCGGAAAGGAAACATTCGAGTCCAAACAGTTGTGCGCGTCCCGTGCCGATTATAATGACTTGGCGGCATGGAACGACTTCGGTTCTGCCGCTGGGGGAACAGTCGAAACCGATTCCGAAATCATCAAGGACAGCGTGAACCCGGTAGCAGGTGGTGCGGTCTATGATGCCATGCCCGTCGACGTGGATGGCGAACAGGCGGAAGACGGAACGGTGCGTGTGTACATGAAGAACGCGGAAGGGTTTCCGCTGGGCGACGGTTTCACCTTTGCAGTCGGAACTGGTGGCGGTGGGGACGTTGCCGGGACAATCGTGTATATCTATCCGCAAAAGACCTCCCTGTATGCCGCACTCGGAACTGACGACCTGACAATCAGGCTTGCAATCCTGTCACGTACCGGATCGGGTGAAATGGTTTCATACAACAATATCGAAACCCTGCAACTGAAAGACAAATCAACGGGGGAAACGCTTGAAACGTTCAACGTGAACCGGGAAAGTTCCCCGTCAGATACGGACTACACTTTTGTGATTCCCGTTAAAAGCTATTTCAGCGAAGCGATGAACCGCAAGTTTGTGGTCGTTGCCACCGATGACGGGGGAAACACCGCGCAGAAGACAATCAGCGTCACGGCTGTAAACCTGAAACTTTCCCGTGTATGGGCTTTGTACAAAACATTGCAGGAAGGTTCGGGACTCATCACCATGACGGACGTGTTCAAACTGTCCTCCGCCAATAAGTCAACCGTTACGGCACATATCAAAATAGGCGACGAATGGAAGCTGATCTCACAAACCAGCGTGGCTTCCACACGCTCACAGGACTTGCAAATCAACGTTTCGTCTTTGGGACTGAAACATGGTGCATATACTGTCAGGATTGTCGCACAGGACGTGGAATCGGGCGTATGGTCGAACTACCAGTTCTTTGATGTGATGATTGTCAACCCGTCAAGTCTTATGCCTGTCGTGGCGCTTGCGCATTCCGAAGAAACGGAAACGGCATGGTCAGTCAGGAAGTATGCAAACCTGAACATCGAAGTGGCGTGCTATGATCCCAGCCATGTCGCTACCGATGCCCATGTCGAAATACACAAGGTCGCGAAAGTTACCAATACCTCTACCGGAGACAACAGTGAAACCGATACGGTGCTGACTACCGTATCAGTAGGACGTAACAGTACATTCAACCTGTCCACCCGTGTCGACGGTTTTACGATTGCGGACAATATCAGAAACGTGCTGGGTATTTACGGCAAATGCGGAGCCGGAGAAAGCAATACGATCGAGTACTCCGTTAACAGTTCCGTCATAGACATCAATGGTGACTCCAGCTATATGATTTGTTTCAATCCGGCAGACAAGGACAATTCGGATCAGGACAAGTCATGGCTGTACGGACTTTATGAAATGAAGCAGACCGGATTCAACTATTCCACGAATGCCTTTGTCGCTGACAAGACCGAAGGAAAAGCGTTCAAGGTTTCGGATGATGCCACCGCATTGTGTACTTATCGTCCCTATAACCGTACCAATATTGAGCAGACCGGATCGACTACCATCATCAAGATAAAAA
>ENA-OPCO01001939-OPCO01001939.1-human-gut-metagenome-genome-assembly--contig:-NODE-1939-length-12383-cov-2.385951_pt1 | contig 12383 bp, 9 predicted proteins | sample MGYA00241562_ERZ501475 | MGnify/ENA primary metagenome ERZ501475 (study PRJEB25962, sample SAMEA2042627) | human gut metagenome | biome: human gut; feature: human-associated habitat; material: faeces... | reverse complement strand
TTGCAAAAAGGAGGGATTTTGAAAAATAACTGTTTTTTGCAGTGTCTTTTATACGAAAAGTTTTAAAAATTAAAAAAGGAGATGGAGAAAGATTATGAAACACATTTTCAAAAGAGCTTTGGCTCTCACAATGATTGCGGTACTCTTTGCCGTTTCGGCATTTGCCGCACCGACATTCTCGAATGTTGCTTATGACAAAACTTCGGGAAATTTAACAGTTAACGTAGACGGTTACACAGGCGGAAAGGATGCTACAATCCTTGTTCTCAAAGCAGGTGTTACACCGGCAAAAGCAACAAACAATGACATTATTTTTATTGACCAGGTTACAATCGGCGCAGGCGAAACTGTTGCTGACTATGTTGCTCCCATTAAAGTAAGAGCAAATGCGGTAGGCGCTGCCGGCGTTAACGTTTGGGTAGGCGGTGACGAAATCACAACTGCTGTTCCTTATACAAAAGCAGGCGAAACCGGCGCAACGGAAATCAGCCTTGCTGACGATCCTGCACCTTCGGAACCTACATATGCTGTAGAATTTGACAAAACTGCTGCATACAAAACACTTGAGGCTGCTAAAGGCGCGGTTAAAGTTAAGAAAACTTTAGACGGCACAGTTTCGTACCTCACAGCAGGCGAGTTCACAGTAACAGAGACAGGAACAGCGACAAATGTTTATACATTCACTGTTAAAGTAGGCGACAAAGTTGTTGGTACTGTTGAAGGCGTTACAATCACTCCCGATGTTGCACCCGGCGGAAAAACAGGTATTAAAGGTGTTGTAAAACGTCGTGCAATGGGTAAAAATTACAGTGTTGCTCCTGCGGCACTCGTTATGGTTACAAACGGTGCAACAATCGTAGGTACTGCAGTAACAGACGCTGACGGTAAATTCGACGTTGAAGTTCCTGCAGGCACATACAGAGTAATCGTTAGATTTACTTTGTTGTCTGCTACAGGTTTCACAAACTACGGTAACACAGTTCTTACAGACGTTGCTGTTACAGACGGTGCAATGGCAACAATTACTTCTGCTGATCAGGAATTCATTGCAGTTGAGAGAAGAGTTGCAGGTGACGCTAATGATGACGGCGTTGTTAATACTGCTGACTTGACAGCTGTTAAGGCGGGATTGCAGTAATAATAAAGGATTGTTTTGGTATGGCAGGAGTGTTTTCCTGCCGTACTGCATTATAAAAAATAACATTTTATAGGAGGAAATACTTAATGAAAACTTTTAACAAAGTTATCAGCATAGTAACAGCAATAGTTTTTGTTTTCTCTATGATGATTGTTCCTGCTTTTGCGGCCGGTATTGAAGGTATTCCGAAGGCAAACGGAGCAGAAAAACTTACTGTTACATATTATTCTGATGAAGCTCTTACAAATGCAATCACAACTGCTGAACCCGGTTCAACAGTTTACGCGAAGATTACGGCAAATCTTCCCACGGGAACATTGCGTGACCTTTCGGTTGACCTTTCGGTTGCAAATGCGACAATAGAGAGCGATAACAGTTTGCTTAATTTAACAGGTTTTGAAAGAACTACTGTTGAAGGCAAAACTTTAAATACAATTTTCAACACAAAAACAGGTGCTAACATTTATATTGGTTTGGTTGATGGTGTAAAGTACGATTCGCCTACGAATGTAGATGATTTCACTGGTGATTATATTTACACAAATATTGGTGTAACAAGTTTTGATATTACTTCATACAAATTGATAGTCGGCGATTCGGGTACGGTTTCGTTCTCCAATGCCGGCGGTGTTGGTTTGGCTATCGGTGTTATAGAGACCGAGCTTGACACAGGTGACATTTTGACAACACCTTTCACAATTGAAGGTACTCTTGCTATCGGCGGCGGTGTTACAACAAAAGACGCTACATTTGTTGCTGATTTTGACGAAGATTTTGAGTATGCAAACACACTTTCTAATTCTGAACTTGAAACAGCAATCAAAGCTGACCTTACAGTTACAAAGACTGTTGACGGTGCATCAAGCAATGTAGATGTTTCAACTTTGGATATTAACTTTAACCACACAGCTAAAACATTTACTGTAAAATTTGCAAAAGGTTTGGCGACTGGCGAAGTTATCAAATCCGGCACAGACGAAGAAGCAACATTCAGCTACAAGGTTAAAGCTCCTGCTGTGGTAGATTACACATATGATCACGTTGAATTTAACGGTGCCAAGGTAGAAGGCGGAAGAGTTGAAACTGCTTATGACGCAAAATATCTTGATGATACAACTTTGAAAAATGCTTTCGTAGTTTACGGCAAAAAGACAGTTGACAGTGTTGCGACCGAGGAAGTTGTAGCTGTTCCTACTGATATAGGAAATGTTACCCTCGGCAGATCTGCGACCTCTAATGATGTTTCCATTTTTGTTCACTTCAAGGGTACGAATATAACTTCTATCACATTAGGATTTACAAACATTCCTACAACGTATTCTAATGCTAAAGCAACTCTTACAGGTTCGCCTTTTGCAAACAATACTACAGCGGAAAACGTGAAGAATGCGGTTGCCGTTACTGCAACAAAGACATACGGTAAAGTTGTAACAAATGATGTTCCTATGGAAAAAGATACGGATTATGAAGTAACTATTGCTCCTGATACCGATCCTCTTACATCGGGTGATTACACTGCAACCGTTACTGTAGTTGCAGGCGGAAAACTCAACGGTTTGACAATCGAGAACGGCACAATCGAATTTGCAGTTGCTGATGCTGTATACACATATAAAAATTATGCAATTAAATACGACCAGAGAGAATTTAATGCTACGGACGACAAGGCTTACATTTCTTCTAAAGTAAAAGTCGTTGCTGATAAATATGAGGGTGAAACTCTTGTAGCGGCAGAAGAACTGGTTACGGCAACAAACTATATATTTGACATTGATGAAGACGGCAACATCACAATTACTTTCAAAGTTGAAAGCAGTCACAGCGGTGCACCGACTCTTAATGGCAGTGTTACACTCAAAGATGTTATCGAATACAGAAATGTTAAAGCGACAATGTCTACAAGAATGTTCCCTGCAGGCACAACTGACGACACTATCAAACGCGAGCTCACAATCGTAGCTGACAAATACGTAAACAACGTTTTGGACGGCGCTGAACAGAGTACATTGCCGGCAGAAGAATACACTGTTACTGTTGAAACAGTTGACACGAACAACAAAAAAGTTAAAATCACATATTCGGAAAAATGCATAAGTGTTGCTGACGCATACAAAGAATTTGCTGTTGCAGTAGGTATAACTGCTAACGCTAAAATTACACTTGGCGCAGCAACCGTAAACATTGGTGATGATCTTAAGGCTACAGTCAACATTGAAGGTCTTGCGGCAACAGACAAGATTTACGGTGCGGTGGTTGAATTCAATATAACAACCGGCGCTATCAAAAATGTGAATATAGCTACAGGCTACAATAAGGTAGATTCCGCTTCTGATATTAAAATGAAAGAAGCTACGATTACTCTTGCAAGAGATATGTCGGGTACTGCTACAAACAAACTTTTTGAATTTGCAATCGACACAACCGGTCTTGCAAAAGATGATGTAATCACAGTTACGGTTACAAGCCTTAAGCTTACAACCGTTGAGGGTGATGATGTTGCAACACTTCCGTCGTTTACGGGTGATAGCGCATCGGCTACCGTAACAGAGGTAGTTGTTCCCACAACTGCAAAAATCAATGCATCGTTCGACATTAAGACACTTGGTGACGTTACATCTGCCGCTGACAAATTTAAAGCAGGCTTGAAAGTTACAAAAGGCACAGACGCTGTAACACTCGGTGCAGATAATGTGGTTGTTACCGAAAAGAAAGTTGAGCTTAAAGACCTCGAAGTTGAGGCAGGTGTATACAAGGTTTCGGTAGACGTTCCGGGTTATACAAAAGCTGAAGTTGAAATTAAAGTTATATACGACAGCGAAACAAACACTATGAATGTTACAAGCAGTGCAACAGGCAGAGAAGCTATCTATGCAGGCGATGTGGACGGAAACGGATCCATCAATGCAAAAGATTACGCTGACCTCGTTGCAAAAATCGGTCAGGCTGCTGCAGAAAATGTAAACTGCGACCTCTACACAAAAGACGGCGAAGCAAACATCAGCGTTAACGATATTATCACAATGGTTTACGAATTTGAAACATACTTCGGCGCAACAATCACATCGGCAGGTCTTATCGTTGAATAATTTCTGCTGATTGAACGGCAAAATTTCAGTACAATTTTTAAAGTAATTAAGCTTGGAAATCAAAGCTGAATATCTTAAAGCGAGGGCAGTTTTGCTCTCGCTTTAAGGACTATTAAGAGTATATCAATCGGTAAAAGCGAGGACACACATATGATAAATACTAAAAAAGTTATATCTTTAACTTTGATATTTGCAGTGCTTATTTCTGCTTTTTCGTTCAGCGTATTTGCGGAAAATTCCTATTCAAAATACACCCTTTTGGGCAGTTTCGGCACGCTCGACGAGGCAGGAAGTACACTTTCAAATGCATCAAAAGGCATTATGAAAGGCGACATTATAAAGGTTTACATAGGCGCGAGCTTGAAAGGCGTTTCAAAGGACAAGGTTACTGCGTTCCACCTTCTCGGCACAACGTCGGACAACCTTAAAATTGTTGGTTCGGGTTTTGCGGCTGATGAGGCAATCACCGAAATCGGCGGAACTGCGCCTGCAATTCAGGACGGTATTCCCGACGGCTACAAAAACCTTAACAAAATGATACACAACAGCAAAACTGCGGATCAGAACATTGATTTTACCGCGGTTGTTATGCCCAACACAGAGGGCAACGCGATTAAAGCTGACGAAAACAGCAATGCAACCCTTATTTGGCTTGAACTTGAAGTTGTCGGCACGGGTTTGCTCACAATCAAGCTTGATAATTCGTATGTGAGAACTGCGTTTGACGCAGCAGACAGCGACAATTTCACAATAACGGGTGATGTATTCTCGCAGAGAACATATCAGGTTAACGACGACGGCGGAAAACGTGTTCCGACCGGCACAGTCCGCAACCCCGGCAAGGCAGGATCGATTGACAAAGTAACCGTTGCAAACGTTGACGGCGCAGAAACTGCAATCGACCAGGGTACGAAGAAAATCAGCATTACGCTCCCCGAGGGCACAGATGCTTCGGATATTGAGCTTAACGTAAGTATCACAGGTGTTTCGGTTTCGTACAAAAAAGGCGACAAACTCGACCTTACCGAGCCGAAAGAAATCACTGTTAAAGGTACAGACGGCAAAGAGGTTGTTTACACAATCGAGGCGACTGTTAACGGCAGTGAGCCGGTTAAACCCGACCGGCCGACCGCTGACAGCGAATACAGCGACGTTGAAAAGAACCGCTGGTCGCACGATATGATTGACGCGCTCGTTAAATCGGGTCTTGTTGACGGCTACGGCAAAGACGAAAACGGCAAACTTATCATTCGCCCGACAGGTCTTATCACAAGAGAAGAAGCGGCAAAACTCTCTGTTTCGGCTTACGGTTTAGATGTTGACGCATCGGCAACGCTCAACTTTGCAGACGCGTCTGACGTTGCAGACTGGGCTGTTCCGTACGTTGCGGCAGGGGCAAACCACCCCAACAAAATGGTTAGAGGCTACGAGGACAACACGTTCAGAGCGAAAGGCAATGTTACGCGTGAAGAGCTTGTTGCTATGATTATCAACACATTCGGTTTCGGCGTTGACGAAAATCCCGAAATCAAATATGCTGACGCTGACGAAATCAGCTGGTCGGCAGGTTATATCTCGAAAGCGGTTAGCCTCGGCATTGTTTTGGGCTACGAGGACAACACGTTTAAACCTGCGCAGTCGGTTACAAGAGAAGAAGCGTTTGCTATGTTTGAGCGCGCACTTAAAATTTACAAAAGCTTAACCGAATAATTTTGGTTTAATGTGATTGACAAAACCCGCTTTTGCGGGTTTTGTTTTTCAAACGGAAGTTTTAAAATAAACATCAACAGGGAGGATATTATGAAAAAATTTTTGTCGGTAATTCTCGCTTTGGTTTTGGTTTTGTCGGCGTTCGGCACGGTTTTTGCCGATAATTCGTACGGCACTTACACCAAAATTTCGGGAAAAATCGAGCGTGACGGCGACGGCGATATTAAAGTAGGCGACAAATTTAAGGTGAATATTGCGGTAAATTTTAATGACTCAACACCAATTGAAAAAGTTACCGCGTTCCATATTGTGGGAAATTGCAGTGACAATCTCAAAATTACGGGATTTGATTTTTACGATACGAGCAAAAAACCGTCCAATATTTCTACAAAAGATATGGAAAATCAGAAAATAAACTACACGTCGGTTGCCGGAGCACAGGACCCGTTCGTTGAGGCGGACGCGGACGGTTACGGCAGACTTATCTGGATTGAATTTGAGGCTGTAAAAAGCGGTTCGGCAACAATTCATCTCGAAGATTCGTACATCAGAAGTGCGGTTGAGGTCGATCCGCAGAACAACAGATGTCTTGCCGCGGACGATTTGACAGTTACGGTTGCGTCGGACGGCTCGGACAGTTCAGACGAGTCGGACAACTCCGATAATTCGGGCAACAACGGAAACAACGGCGGTTCAACTTCGGGCGGTTCGTCAAGACCGTCCAAAGGCGGAAGTACGGGCACAGCATCGGGCGGTGACAGCAAAAATGACACGAACACCGACGTAAAAACCGACGAAAACACAGACACAAAGACCGACGACGGAAAGACCGAGGAGATTTTGCACAATTTTGCCGATGTTGACAAAAACCACTGGGGATACGCGTTTGCAAACGATTTGTTTGAAAAGAAAATCATTTCGGGCGCAGGCACAAACGAAAACGGCGAGGTTATGCTCAATCCCGACACGGCGCTCACTCGTGAAGAAGCGGTGAAAATTGCGGTTTCGGCGGCGAGTATCGCATTGAGCGACAGTTTCGAGCTTACGTTTGCCGATAAAGATGAGATTTCCGACTGGGCGGCGGCGTACGTTTTTGCAGGCTTTGAAAAAGGCATTTTGAAAGGTTATGAGGACGGTACGTTTAAACCGAAAGGCGCGATTACGCGTGAGGAGCTTGTGAAGGTTCTGCTCGGCGCGTTCGGCATTGAGGTTGACGAAAACGCGGATGTTTCGGCATTTACCGACGCCGATAAAATTGAATGGTCCGCGCCGTACATTGCAAAAGCGGTTGAAAAAGGCATTATAAAAGGCTATGACGACGGCTCGGTTAAACCGCAGAACACGGTTACGCGCATTGAGGCAATTACAATGTTCGGCAGAGCAATGTCGGCGAAATAATGTTTTTGAAATATTTTTGAAATAACAAAACGCACTTCGGCTAACTGAAGTGCGTTTTTATTATGCAAAAACCCCTGCAAATCATTAGAAATGCAGGGTTTTTGTTATGAGGTAAAATTTGTTTTCTAAAACAGTTTATTCGGATTTAAAATATTTTTCGGGTCGAAAACCTTTTTAATTCCGCGCATAAGCTCAATGTTTGCACTGTCAAGCGAACGCGCAAGATACGCTTTTTTTGCAAAGCCTATGCCGTGCTCGCCCGACACCTCGCCGTTTAACTCTTTCGCTTTTTTATACATCTCGTTCATTGCGGAATTGAGTTTTTCCACCCATTCGCGTTCGCCCAAATCGTCTTTTAAAACGTAAATGTGCAAATTGCCGTCGCCCGCGTGACCGAAACATTTAATTCTCGCGCCGACCTGTTTTTGCAGTGCGTGCGAAAATTCCACCATTTCGTTGACCGAACTTCGCGGAACAACCACGTCCACCTCGTCCATATCGGTAGTAGAATTTTTGATTGCCTCCAAAAACGCTCCGCGCGCTTTCCAAATCGTTTCGTCGCGCTCGTCGGTGTCGGATATAAATATGTCGATTGCGCCGTTTTCAAGGCAGATTTTCGCGGTGTCGTCATAGTAATTTTCAATTTCCTCCTTGCTGTTTCCGTCGAATTTCAGCAAAAGATACGCGTCGGAGGTGGAGTCGGGGAACTTACTTCCGAGATAGCTTTCCGCGTCTTCAATAACCTCTTTTTGCATAAATTCCACTGCGGTGGGGATACATTTCGCCTTGATAATCTTCGGCACGGTGCCGATTGCCTTTGAAATGTTTTTAAACGGAATGAGCAGACTCACCGTTTTTTTCGGCAGAGGAAGAAGTTTGAGCGTCGCTTTTGTGATAATTCCGAGCGTGCCCTCACTGCCGACCATAAGGTCTTTGAGCGCGTAACCCGAACTGTTTTTCACGATTTTTCCGCCGAAATTCACAATCCGTCCGTCGGGCAGAACAACCTCAAGATGACGTACGTAGTCGCGTGTCACGCCGTATTTTACCGCGCGCATACCGCCCGCGTTTGTGCTGATGTTTCCGCCGATTGTCGCGGTTTTCTCGCCCGGGTCGGGCGGATAAAACAGGTCGTGCTCGGTGACAAACTGCGCAAGCTCCATTAAAAGAACGCCCGGTTCAACCGTGATTGTGAGGTTTTCCTCGTCAAGCTCCAAAATTTTGTTCATCTGCGAAACGTCCAGCACAATGCCTCCGCAAACAGGCACGCACGCGCCGACAAGTCCCGTTCCGCTTCCGCGCACGGTGAGCGGAATTTCATTTTCGTACGCATAGCGCGCGATGCTCGAAACCTCCTCGGTTGTGAGCGCTTTAACAACGATGTCGGGCGCGCTGTGAGCGTTGCCGAGCTCGTCGTGCGAATATTCCTCGTTGATGTTCTCTTTGTATAACACTCTCTCGCCGTCGCGGATAATTTTTTCTATGTCAAGATAATTTTTTTTGTCAAACTTTGCCACTTTATCTGCCCTCCTCAATGCGTTTTATAAGCGCCGGCACAATCTCGTAAATGTCGCCCGTGATGCCGTAGTGCGCAGTCTTGAAAATGGGCGCTTTTTCGTCTTTGTTAATCGCGAAAATGTATTCGGAATTGTTCATTCCGGCGGTAAACTGCACCGCGCCCGAAATTCCACACGCAATGATAAGGCGCGGACGAACCGTTCTTCCGCTGAGACCGATTTGATGTTTTGCGTCCAGCCAGCCTGCCTCGATAAGCGGTCTGGTACAGGCAATTTCGCCGTCGAGAAGATTTGCAAGCTTTTCAAAAATCTTGATGTCGTCTTTCGACTTCACACCTCTGCCCAACGCCACGATAACGTCGGCGCTCTCAATGGTTTTAACCTTTTCTTTGGGCGAAATTTCAAGAACCTCTGTCGCGGTTTCAAGCTTTCTGCCGTCAATTTTGCAGATGATTTTTTCGCCGTGGATTTCGTCCGACCGCTCGGGTGAATTCATCACCTTGTAGCGCACCGTCGCAAGCTGGGGACGGTTGTTCGGCGTCACAATCTGCGCCATAATGTTTCCGCCGAACGCCGGGCGTATTTGGATAAGGTCGGTTTCGCCGTTTATGTCCAAAATGGTGCAGTCCGCGGTAAGGCCTGTTTTAAACCTCGCCGCCACACGCGGTGCAAGCTCGCGTCCGACGGTGGTTGCGCCGACCAAAATCACCGACGGCTTAACCTTGTTTATAAAATCTTCAAACACCGCGGTGTACGTTTCGGATATGTAATTTTTAAGCTTTTCGTCGTCGTAAACAAAAACCTTGTCAGCGCCGTAATGCAAAAGTTCGTCGGCGGAATTTGTTATTCCGCTTCCCATAAACACGCAGTAAACCTCGTGTCCGATTTTAGACGCAAGTTCGCGCGCCTTGCCGATGAGCTCAAACGTCACGGGGTGAATGTTTCCGTCCTCGTGGTCAACGTAAACCGCAATTCCGTTCCACTTGCTTTTGTCTACAATTTCGACGGGTTCTTCCTCAACAAGCGCCGCACCGCCAAGGCCTTTTTTAACGCAGATTTTGCACATTTTACAGCCCGCGTCGGCAGAAATTTCTCCGCTCGCCTCAACTTTGAGCGCGCCGAACGGACACAGCCTTACAAAAGCCTCAACGTCGGTGATTTTATCTTTATGAAAAACAATTTTTGCCATTTTTTTCTCTCCTTATATGAACTTCAGCTCTTTGAGTTTGCCGGCGAATTTGCTTACAATTTCACCGCTTTCGCCCTGCCACATTTCGCGCTTGTCGTTCACTTCGGGCGGAAAAATGCGCTGAACCTGTGTCGGCGAGCCGTTCAAACCGTAGTGCATAGGGTCGGTGTCATCAAAATCACCGAGCGTAAACAATGTGATTTTCCTGTCCTTGGTTGCCTGCTTTTTGAGATACGACGGCAGACGCGGAATGTAGATGTCTTTTTCCACGCTGATGAGGCACGGAAAGGCGAGTTTCACTGTTTCGACCGCGAGGGGAAGGGTCCGTTTCACAGTTATGCTTTTCGCGTCGGCAGATATAATTTCGGTAACGTTCGTCACCGACGAAAGGGATAAATATTCCGAAATTTCGGGTCCGACCTGCGCGGTGTCGCCGTCTGTGCTCTGCTTTCCGCAGATGATTATGTCAAATTCACCGCTTTTTTTGAGACCCTGCGAAATTGCACGGCTTGTCGCGAGAACGTCCGCACCGGCAAAAGCACGGTCGGTTATGAGATACCCGTCGTCAACGCCCATTGAAAACGCCTCGTATATCACCGCCTCCGCCTGCGGAGGGCCCATTGTGATAACGCGCACCTCACCGCCGTACTGTTCTTTTAAGCGGAGCGCGGTTTCGAGTGCGTACAGGTCGTACGGGTTCATTTTTGAATCGACGCCGTTTCGCTTCAGCACGCCCGTCACGGGGTCAACTTCGACTTTGTTTGTGTCGGGCACCTGTTTTATACATACTGCAATTTTCATTTTGTTAGTCCTTTCATTAAAAATTGAAGATTTATGTTATTTTTTTAATTTAATCATATCACGAATAATATAATAACATATTTAATTTGATATATCAAGAATTGATAATTTTTTATCAAGCCATATTAAAATGTTTGTATGATAGTCACAAAAATGTGCGATTTTTTTGTGGAAAAGGGAAAGAGGGGCGAGGGGACGGTTCCCCTGTTAGCCCTCTTTTGCAGTTTGTAAGGTTTGAATTGTCTTTTCATATCAAAAATAGGTTATCGTTATTTTTTCTTTTGCTCCGCTTATGGCACTTTTACTCTAAAAGTGCCATAAGCGGAGCGAAACAGTATAATATCATATTTTATGTTTTTGATATGACAAGATAATTTAAAAATTAAAATCGGGATTGCAAATGCGCCCCTTTGCATAAAACCTAAAAATTACGGATAATTTTGTCAAAACTATTGCAAAAAATAAAAATATACTGTATAATATTTACTACCAATAAAAAAACGAGGTGCTATAAATGTTATTTGAAACAGTATTCGCAGAACCGGCCGCAACAGCGGCAAACGGCGCGGCGGCAACAGGCGGAAGCCTTATTTCCGCATTCGCTCTGCCCGTTATTATGCTTGTGGTATTATATTTTATTATGATAAGACCGCAGAGAAAAAAGGACAAGCTTGTTAAAGAAATGCTTTCCCAGCTCACCGTCGGCGACAAAATTCTTACAATCGGCGGTATTCACGGTAAAATCACCGCGATAAAAGACGACAAGCTCATCATCGAGTCGGGTATGGGCGCAGACGTGTCCCACATCAAAATCGAAAAATGGGCGGTTAAAGAGGTTATCAAACCTTACGAAGCGTAAAAATTTGTAATTAAAATGCAAAACCCCGAATAAGCTTGTAATATAAAGGTTATTCGGGGTGATTTTTTTGAAAAAAATTGAATTTGCATCTGCGGAGGGAAACGGCGGAGCGCGCCTTAAAACCGTACTTTTCGCGGTGGGATTTTCGTATCTTCTGGCGCTTGTTGTGCTGTTTATTCTTGCGCTGATTGTTACATATACGCCGTTTAACGAGGACTTTTCAAAAACCGCAGTGGGAGTTGTAAACGCAATATGCGCCTTTGTATGCGGTGTGCTTTCGGCAAAAAACGCACAGTCGCGCGGATATTTGCACGGCGGAATTTGTGCGGTCATCTACCGCGCGCTTTTAACGGTCATCGGCGAGCTTGTATACACCGGTGCGGATTTCGGTCTGCGTTTTGCGCTGTCGCTCGTTTTGGCGTTCATTTTCGGCGCAATCGGCGGTATTGTCGGCATAAATATTGGAAAAAGGTAAAAAGAAAAAGGCGGCTAAAGCCACTCCTCGATAAGACAACATTGCCTTAAAAACATATTTTTCGTGTCTTTCTGCGTTAAAAAAGCTCGCAATCCGTCAGGATTACTCACTTTTTTGCCTTGAAATTCATCAAAAAATCTTGTTTTTAAGGTGCGGAGCAGTTTTGAATATCGGATTTTACAATTCAGACAAGAAATAAAACCTGCCGTT
>ENA-OPCO01001935-OPCO01001935.1-human-gut-metagenome-genome-assembly--contig:-NODE-1935-length-12415-cov-11.362864_pt1 | contig 12415 bp, 8 predicted proteins | sample MGYA00241562_ERZ501475 | MGnify/ENA primary metagenome ERZ501475 (study PRJEB25962, sample SAMEA2042627) | human gut metagenome | biome: human gut; feature: human-associated habitat; material: faeces... | reverse complement strand
TTAATATAAACATTTGTGAAAATGTTTTTTAGATACTCAGCCTTTTGGCGTTCCATAGAGAACTGTACCACCTGTGGTAAACCACTATATATCATATATTCTTCCCAAGCATCATCATAATCTCCGCCGAAAGCTGCATAGAACTCTGCAAAAGACAACGGATATATTCTTATCTCGTCTCCTCTGCCTCTAAATTCAGTTACAATATCACTGGATAGAAACTTAGAATTACTGCCAGTCACATATATATCAATATTGCTGATACGAAGCAGGCTGTTCAGAACTTCCTCAAATCGTGGCATAAACTGTACTTCGTCTAAAAGTAGATAATACTTCTGGCCATCTTTAATATATTGGTAACACTTCTTTGGATCTCTCAACTCCTCATTTTCAATGCCATCTAAAGCAATCTCAATGATATGGTCATTATCTATGCCACTTTCCGATAAATATTTCTTAAACAATACAAATAGCAAGAATGATTTTCCCATATGAATTTGCGGCGTATGGGACAGGAGCTATTATTCAATCAGACATACGACCTATGGCATTAGTCATGCATCTTGATATTTACAAAGAACATATGTAATATAGGTGGGGGAATGATAATTGCAAAAGATGTTTATAATGCGTTGGGTGTATCATAACAATAGGAGATGATTTTTATGCATATTAGCATACTTCTTATGGAACAGATAGTAGAGCTATTCATTATGATTCTTATGGGCTTTATTATTGTAAAAGCAGGTATCGTAAAAGATGAGGACAGTAAAGTTTTATCCAAAATTGTTTTATACCTGATTATACCATGTGTCATTATAAAGGCTTTTCAGGTGGATTATACATCAAAGACAGTAAATGGGTTGTTGCTTGCTTTGGCGGCATCAGTGACATTACAGATTGTATTGCTTGGAGTTATATCAGTTATGGGGAGATTGTTTCACCTGAATGAGGTGGAGATAGCATCTGTTTATTATTCAAATTCAGGTAATCTTATTGTTCCAATTGTGACATTTATTCTAGGTCAGGAGTGGGTGCTTTACGGATGCGTTTTCATGAGTGTGCAGCTTATCTTTTTGTGGACTCACTGTAAAAAAATAATCAGCCGTGAAAGTTCATATGACTGGAAGAAGATTGTGTTAAATATAAATATGATCTCGATTGTGGTTGGTGTAATACTTTTCTTTACAAGAATTAGACTGCCTTTAATAATTAATGATACGATAGGCTCTGTTGGCAATATGATAGGACCTGCCAGCATGATAGTTACAGGAATGCTTTTTGCAGGGATGGATTTAAAGAAAATTTTTGCTAACAGAAGGCTGTATTTTGTTTCTTTGTTGAGAATGGTTGTTGTACCGCTTATAGCACTTCTTTTGATAAAATTAAGCCATCTTGCTGGTATTTCTCAGGATGCACCTAAAATTATGCTTATTGTTTTCTTGGCAGTTATTACACCTTCAGCATCAACAGTTACGCAGATGTGTCAGGTATATGGCAATGATTCAAAATATGCCAGTGCCATAAATGTGATTACAACACTTAGTGCTATAGTAACCATGCCGGTAATGGTATTTTTGTTTGAAAATGTAATATTATAAATAATTGATTTTTTTAAGGGGCTGTCAAGTGACAGCCCCTTAGTGATTAATATTATTCTGCCTCTGCAGCCGTTACAGCTTCTGTTGCATCAGCATTTTTTCTAACAAATATTGCCCTAAATATAAGCCTTACAAGTGGTCCGCAATAGAACATCTGATAGCAGATTGCCATAGGGAAGTTCATTGCCCATGTTTTAACCCACATGCCAAAGGATGGCTCTTTGAAAAGAAATGTTGCAACGAGACTCATAACCGGACACATAATGCAGCATATACATATTGATATTGCATATGTGATGAACTGAGGTCTGTCAGTAGGACGCATGACTGTAAATGCAAGCATTTTAGCAATCTTTCCTACAACGAAGAATTCGAGTACGAATGCAATTGGAACCATGATTGGCAATTCATGTGTTGCAGCTAAGAAAGTAGTACCATTTACAGTACCTGTGTTGAGGGCAACATTATATACGACCATTCCATAGACCATAATTGTTGCCATAATAATTGTGAAAATAACATCCTGAAACTTGTTTTTTGGCATAAAAAAATCCTCCTTAAATAATAACCTAAGCAAAACATGTGTTGTTCGTTATCATCCGGGGGATGTGTCGTTTCCAATATAACCATATTTAATTGTGCCGTGGTATAGTATCATAAAATTAATAAATATGTCAAGTACTTGATTTTTTAAAAATCAGGTCCAGAACTTTATAAATAAATTGTGATTAAAAAGTGAAGAATAAACATTCATTTTAATATCGTTCGTGTCGAAAAAATGTCATTTCATGTAAATGACATTTTTTTTGATGCTTTTTATTGTATAATACCACTAAGATAGAATGTGATTTTGTAATGTTTTAGAGTGTTGCATAGATATATTGAGTATAATAAAAGGAGGGATAGTTTATGAAGTATTTAAACTTAAAAAAGACTACTGCGGTGGTATTGTCAATTGGAATGGTATTTTCAAGCAGTGCCGTTACCGGGTTTGCGGCAGATAACAGTAAAAAGATACCTACGATTCCTAACAGCTATATTAATAAAGTGGCAGAAGATATTGATAATGAATATTTTTATGATGGAACATATGTTGATGATTGGGGGCATACACGTAAGGGCAGGCAGCTTGGAGCGACATATACAAAGCAGTCAACTGAATTTTTGTTATGGGCACCTGCGGCAACATATGTAAAAGTTAATATTTATGCAACAGGTGATGATAATGACAGCAATGCATGTAATATAGGAGCTTATACATTAGAGAAAATGCTTGTAAATGGGGAATGGAATGGCCTCTGGATTATAACACTTATTGGTGATTGGGGCGGATTGTATTATGACTATACGATTACCACAACAGATATTACCCATATTGGCAGCGACAGAACAACAAAATATAAAATTCAGGACCCATATTCGGTTGCGGTAAGCAAAGACGGAAAGCGTTCGTATATAACAGATACATCTTCAGTATCTCCTGAGGGTTGGGACAGGGACAGACATGTGTATGTTGATTCGACAAAAGCAAATACTGTTTATAAAATAAGTGTCAAGGATTTCTCATCAGATACCGCATCGGGCATGACTGCAGGCGGAAAGTACAGTGCTTTTACGGAAAAGGGTGCAAAAGTAAACAGTGCGGGAGAGCTTGTATCTGGTATTGATTATCTGAAGGAACTTGGCGTTACGACAGTACAGCTTGCACCGTTTGCGGATTTTGATGGCGACAGTGAGTATGAGATTTTAAATTATAATGTACCTGAGGCAAGCTATGCTTCCAATCCGTCAGACAGCAAGACTGTTATAAAAGAATGTAAAGAGATGATTCAGGCACTTCACAGTGCGGGATTTTCTGTTGTGATGGAGATGCCGTATACGCATGCCTCAGAGGAAAATCCTCTTGAAAAGTCGGTTCCGTGGTTTTATTACAGATTGAATACTGACGGTACAAGGTATACAACAAATACGGGATATGACAATGAGTTTTCTACAGAGCGGAAGATGTATCGTAATTATATGGTTAATTCCATGAAATATTGGGCAGAGGAATATCATGTTGATGGATTTTCACTGGATTTGATTGACTGTGTCAATGTGAAGTACAAAGGTTCTTCGTATGTATATAAATGGCTGGATGAGATAAAGACATCATTGGCAAAGGAAGATGCCAATCTGGTTATATGGGGAGATAATTATACAAAGGAAGAAAGACAGAATAAAATTTCCTTATATGATGAAATAATCGGCAGCACAGGTGGCACTTATGGCGAAAGAAACGAAAAAGCCGTAAAAATATACAAGCAGAAAGCAGCAATGAAATATGCTAAGCCGGGAACATTGTTTATGGATGGCGGAGAAGAAATGTGTAACAGCGTTGAGGGAACAACTCTTGCAGACAGCAGTTACGTTGAATGGAAGGATTCAGCAGAGTATGCAGATGTAGTCTCATATTACAGAGGACTTATGGATATACGAAAAGCATTTTCACCGCTTGCGAAAAGGCAGACAATAAAAAATTCTGAAGCTTATGTGCTTTCAGGTACAAAAGACGACGAGTGGAATACTATGGCAGTATTAAATAATGAGTCAGATGTGTCAAAAGAAATTACAATTCCTGTTCAAGGAAGAGCTGCTACGGACTGGGTTGTTATTGCAAATGGCGAAAGTGCAGGAGTTGTATCACTTGGTGAAGTCTCAGGCTCCGTTATAACTGTACCTGCGTATACTACAATGATTCTTGTAGATAAGGAAAGCTTTGATGATGTGGCTGTAACATCGGGTAAAGGAAAAGTAATTGTTAATTATGTGATAAAAGACAGTGAGCAGAAGTTACGTGAATCGATTACACTTCAGGGCACATCGGGAACGAATTATGCGGTACCTGAAAATATTAAGATTCCATCAGGATATACTTTTTTAAGCAAGACAGGCGATGAAAAGGGTGTGTATACATCAGAAACACAGACAGTTACATATTATTATAATGCGATTAATCCGGATACAGTGGTAGACGGTATTAAAAATAATGGAGTATACTGCGAGAAGGCACAGTTTAAAGTAACTTCTTTAGATTATACACAGGTAATGGCAGGAAATAAAACGCTTACACCTGATGCGGCCGGTATTTATACTGTATCTGCAGCAGATGGCACACAGACAATAACATTGACAGATAATGAAGGATACAGCATTTATCTGTCTATTACAGTAAATGCGAATCATACAATGGATAACAGCGACTGTACGAAAGAATCAATATGCTCTGTCTGCCGGAAAATATTTCTGGCACAGACAAATCATAATTTCAGCGACACATGGACAAAAGACGATACTTATCATTGGAAAGTGTGCGAGAATGACGGCTGTACGGTAACAACAACAAAGACAAAACATAGTGGTACAGATGATGGTGATTGTACAACACCTGTAATTTGTGAATGTGGTGAGATTGTTACAGCAGCAAAGGCAGAACATACATATGGTGAATGGAAGTCAAATGATAACGGCACACATACCCACAAATGTACAACAGCAGGCTGTACAATAGAAGAAACAGAAAGCTGTGTGGGTGGAGCGGCAACATGTAAAAAGAGAGCCGTCTGCACGGATTGTAATGCTGAATATGGTACTTTAAATCCTGCAAACCACAGTGGAGAACAGGTATGGGTACAGACAGAAAAAACTCATCAGAAAAAATATGACTGTTGTGGTGCTGAGGTAACTAATATAGCAGATCATATCTGGGAGAATGGACACTGCACAGTATGCGGATACGATTGTATTCATACAGGCGGAAAAGCAACCTGCACGCAGAAAGCGGTTTGCAATATCTGCCATAGTGAATATGGAGAAATAAATGCAGATAATCATTCGGGTGTGGAAAAATGGATACAGACAGCAACAACACATGAAAAGAGATATGATTGCTGCGGTAAAGTGACGATAGAACAAGAAAATCATAAGTGGAAAGATGGTGCTTGTGAAACATGTGGTTATGTATGTGTACACAGCGGAGGAGAAGCAACATGTACAAAAGGTGCGGTTTGCGAAATCTGCGGCAAGGAGTATACAGATAAAGATATGGCAAACCACAGTGGAAAACAGGTTTGGGTACAGACAGAAAAAACTCATAAGCAGGCATATGATTGCTGTGATAAGGAAGTATCGACAAGTGAAGCACATGGTTGGAAAAACGGTGTCTGCACGGTTTGTGGTTATCAGTGTAAACACGCAGGCGGAAGTGCAACATGTGTGAAGAAAGCGGTGTGTACGATCTGCAGCGAAGAATATGGTACTTACAATATGAGTATGCATGAAGGCTTGCAGTCAGTAGCGGCAAAGGCGGCTACCAGGACAGATGAAGGAAATATTGAATACTGGTATTGTAAAGATTGTGACAGATATTACATCAAGCAGGATGGGCTTGTTGAGATTGAAAAATCACAGACTGTGGTTGCAAAGATTACAGATACAACATCATTGACCGATACGTGTAAAGACGATAATACAGAGACAGTAAAAGAACAGGCGCCTGATACGGGAGATAATAAACATGTATTTGTATGGCTTCTTATGTTTGTAATAGGAGGAGCGGCAGCAGGATTAACGGTTAAAGGTAAAAAGCCAGAAAATTAATATTTTTTAAGGAGACCGGAATCTCGCTTACTGTGTGGGTGCGAGGTTCCGGTTTTTACATGTTTTGGTTTTATTCATTTCCTTATATTAATAAATATGTCAAGTACTTGATTTTTTAAAAATCTGGTGTATACTATAAACAATTTAATACATATGGAACTTCAGGGCAGGGTGTGATTCCCTACCGGTGGTAAAGCCCACGAGCCGAGGCGTAAGCCAGAGCATGATTCGGTGTAATTCCGAAGCCGACAGTAAAGTCTGGATGAAAGAAGTGATTGACGGTTTATCCTGTGTTATGAACATAGCAAGAGACGCTGATATGTGGATGATACATGGTGAGCCTGAATTGATTGGATATCAGCTCTGAGATGAATTAGTTATCTCAGAGTTTTTTTATTGCTTTAAATGCTGGAAAGATGCCAGCGTATTACAAGCCCCTGAAGTAGAGATGCTTTGGGGGCTTTTTCGTATGCTCTGTCCGTGATGGGAAGATTTAGCGGCTGGAGAGAGATATCTGGGATGAACTGATTTTTTTTCAAATGAGCAAAATGCGACTATGCGTAGGTAACATGTGACAAGAAGCAGGTCAAATTCAGGCATATACAGGAAGAAGGTGTAAATATGCGTCAACAGACAGATGAACAGTTGAAACAAACGACAGACAAACAATTACAACAGGATGAATTATATATGAAGCGGGCGATTGAACTGGCAAAGAGAGGAACAGGCTGGGTTAATCCTAATCCGCTGGTTGGAGCTGTAATTGTAAAGGATGACAGAATTATAGGTGAAGGCTGGCACAGGAAATATGGTGAGCTTCATGCGGAAAGAGATGCACTTTCAAGATGTATGGAGGATACCAGTGGAGCAACCATATATGTGACACTTGAGCCGTGCTGCCATCATGGGAAACAGCCGCCTTGCACTGAAGCACTTGTGCAGGCAGGAATAAGCAGGGTTGTGATAGGTTCGATGGATCCAAATCCCCTGGTAAGTGGAAAAGGTGTTAAATATCTGGAAGAACACGGGATTAAAGTTGAAGGTTGTGTATGCAATGAAGAATGTCTTGCGATGAATTATGTATTCTTTCATTACATAAGGAATAAAGAGCCATATGTTGTGATGAAAACAGCACAGACACTTGATGGAAAAATTGCCACATATAAGGGACTTTCCAAGTGGATTACAGGTGAGCAGGCAAGAGAAAATGTGCATGCAGACCGTCACAGATACGCGGCAATTATGGTTGGTGTCGGCACTGTGATTGCTGATAATCCAATGCTTGACTGTAGAAGTACAGCCGTAAGCAATCCACACAATCCTGTGCGAATCATATGCGACAGCAGATTGAGAACTCCGCTTGACAGCAGAATTGTAAAAAGTGCAGGGCAGATACCAACAATAATTGCTACATGTAGTACCGACAGCGACAGGAAATCTTTATATGAAAATGCAGGCTGTGAAGTGATAATTACAAAAGAATCAGAGCAGCACGTTGACCTTAAAGAGCTTATGAACATACTTGGAGAAAAAGGTATCGACAGCGTGATTCTAGAGGGAGGCGGAACACTTAACTTCTCGGCATTGCAGGCTGGAATTGTGAACCGGGTTCAGACTTACATTGCACCTAAGATATTTGGCGGGACAGACAGTAAGACAGCAGTTGAAGGTCAGGGTGTTGCAAATGTAGATGAAGCATATCAGTTGAGAAACAAGACAGTTCGTCTTCTTGGTGACGATATTCTGATTGAAGGAGAGTTGTAATGTTTACGGGAATTATTGAAGAAATCGGACATGTAAATAATGTGAAAAAAGGAACGGCGTCAGCAATTCTTACAATACAGGCAGAAAAAGTCCTTGAGGGAACACATATAGGAGACAGCATTGCTGTCAATGGTGTGTGCCTTACAGTGACAGGGATATATGATAATACATTTACTGCGGATGTAATGCATGAGACGCTGAACCGCTCATCACTTGGCAAGCTGGTGAGTGGCAGTGCTGTTAATCTTGAAAGGGCAATGGCAGCAGATGGAAGGTTCGGAGGGCATATAGTTTCAGGACATATTGATGGAACAGGAAAAGTTGCAGCGATAACCAAGGATGATAACGCGATATGGTATAAGATTAAGACAGACAGCGGAATATTAAAATATATCGTTGAAAAAGGTTCGGTTGCCATAGATGGAATAAGTCTTACGGTTGCCAAGACGGACAGCCAGAGCTTTTCAGTATCAATAATACCACATACGGCAGGTGCGACAACGCTGTCACTTAGGAAAGCTGGTGATGTAGTTAATCTCGAAAATGACATTGTCGGAAAATATATTGAGAGGTTTCTTTCTCTGCGGGAAGAAGAACCGCAGATGGGAATCACAAGAGAATTCCTGCTAAAGAATGGATTTTAAAATATCAAAGGGAAAGGAAGGTAAAAGAAAATGTTTGAGTATAACACAGTTGAAGAGGCGGTTAAGGATTTACAGGATGGAAAGCTGATACTTGTCTCAGATGATGAAAGCAGAGAGAATGAGGGCGACCTGATATGTGCCGCTGAATTTGCAACTACTGAAAATGTGAATTTCATGGCGACATATGGAAAAGGACTTATATGCATGCCTATGAGTGGAGATTTGTGCAGGAAGCTGGGACTTACACAGATGGTTGCTGACAATACTGATAACCATGAAACTGCATTTACAGTGTCAATAGATCATGTTAAGACGACAACAGGAATATCGGCAGAGGAGAGAGGCTTTACTGCAAGAGCATGTGTGTCAGATGAAGCAAAGCCTGAGGATTTCAGAAGACCGGGACATATGTTTCCACTTCGTTCAAAACCTAATGGAGTTCTTGAAAGAAACGGACATACAGAGGCAACAGTAGACCTTATGAGAATAGCAGGACTTAAAGAATGTGGTCTGTGCTGTGAAATAATGAAAGCGGACGGAACAATGATGAGAAAAGAAGATCTCATAGAAATGTCCGAAAAATTCAATCTCAAATTCATAACAATTAAGGCAATTCAGGAATACAGAAAGAGACATGACAACCTGGTTGAGTGCGTGGCAGTTACAAGAATGCCGACAAAGTATGGGGAATTCATGGCACACTGTTATGTTAATAAGTTAAATGGTGAGCATCATGTTGCATTGGTAAAGGGCGACATTGGTGATGGCAGCAATCTTTTGTGCAGGGTACATTCAGAGTGCCTGACTGGAGACGCATTTGGCTCAATGAAATGTGACTGCGGTCAGCAGTTAGCGTCAGCGATGACACAGATTAACAATGAAGGCAGGGGAGTACTTCTTTATATGAGACAGGAGGGCAGAGGAATCGGGCTTGTCAACAAGCTTAAGGCATATGCACTTCAGGATCAGGGAATGGATACACTTGAGGCTAATCTGGCACTTGGTCTGCCGGGAGACGCGCGCGAGTACTACATAGGAGCACAGATATTGAAAGACTTAGGTGCTAAGAGCTTAAGGCTTCTTACTAACAATCCCGATAAGGTATACCAGCTTGCAGATTTTGGAATCGAAATCAGTGAGAGAGTGCCTATTGAGATAGATGCGACCAGCTTTGACAGGTTCTATCTTAAGACAAAGCAGACAAAGATGGGACACATTTTAAATGTGGTGTAAAAAAATGAAATATTTATAAGGAGGAATTGATGATGAGAGTTTTAGAAGGTAAGTTAGTTGACAGTGGAATTAAGGTAGGTATTGTAGCAGCAAGATTTAATGAATTTATTGTGTCTAAGCTTGTTGCAGGAGCAAAGGACGGACTTGTAAGACATGATGTTTCAGAGGAAAATATTGATCTTGCATGGGTGCCGGGCGCATTTGAGATACCATTGATAGCTTCAAAGATGGCAAAAAGCGGCAAGTATGACGCAGTTATATGTCTTGGTGCAGTTATAAGAGGTGCTACAAGCCATTACGATTATGTGTGTAGCGAGGTTTCCAAAGGCATTGCAAATGTTTCTTTAGCAAGTGATATTCCTGTTATGTTTGGAGTGCTTACTACAGATACAATCGAGCAGGCAATTGAGCGCGCCGGAACAAAGGCAGGCAATAAGGGATTTGAGTGCGCTGAAGGTGCTATTGAGATGGTTAATCTTATTAAAGAGATTGAAGGATAATATATAAAATTTTTAGTAATTGTAAAAGGTCAGATTCGTCAGTAACCATTGGGCTTGGCGGGGCTGACCTTTTGTATTATAAAATATGATATAAAATGGATATGCGAAGCTGGTGATATAAGGTATAATAGATTTGTGTCCTTTAATAATTGTTAAATGGGTATATATTACATATAAATTTATAGAATCGATGGGAGAGATAAGATGAAGTGGGGAATTTTGGCTACAGGTAATATTGCAAAAAAATTTGCATCAACCATAAATCAGATGAGTAAAGAAAATGAACAGTTAGTAGCAGTTGGTTCACGTAACATTGAAAGTGCAAAAGCCTTTGCTAATGAGCATGATATCCCAAGATATTATGATTCGTATGAAGCACTGGTTAAAGATCAGGATGTTGAGGCTGTTTATGTAGCAACACCAAATACTTTGCATTATGAGAATTGCAGGTTATGTCTTGAACATGGAAAGCATGTGTTGTGCGAAAAACCGTTTACGATAAATGATAAACAGGCACAGGAACTGTACAGGCTGGCAAGGGATAGGCATCTTTTTATCATGGAGGGACTCTGGATATGGTTTCTTCCATTGTATGATCGTTTACACAGTATCTTACAGCAAGGAGTTATTGGAGAAATAAAACATATTTCATGTCAGTATGGGTTTGTTGCAACAGGTGCCAGAAAAGAGCGTAAATTTAACCCTGCACTTGGTGGAGGTGCTTTGTTGGACATAGGAATTTACAATCTGGGATTTCTGCGTATTGTTACAGGGAATGAGCCGCAGAATGTAGAAACTCAAAAAGTACATATTAATGAGTATGGAACAGATGATTACAGCTGTCTCAAACTGACATATAATGATGGATGTACGGCAGAATCAGTCCAGACAATTGGGCAGGAATTAAAACGTAATGCCAGAATTGAGGGAACAAAGGGAAGTATATTTTTACCGGATTTCCAACACGCCGAGACCATGATACTTGAGGTGGAAGGAAAAGAACCGGAAACAATCGAGTGTCCGGTTGATATAAATGGCTTTGAATATGAAATCAGGGAAGTAAGCAGATGCGTAAAACGTGGATATTGCAGCAGTGATGTATATACAGCTAAAGACAGTATTGCACTTACACGGATGATGTATGATATCCGTATGAGCTGGAGTGAAGCAGATATGAAAACAGTTATTATATATGCATCGGTTCATCACAATAATACCAAGAAAATTGTTGATGTCATAGCAGATGAATATGGGGTTGATATTATTGATGCAGCTAAGATTACTGAAAAGGACTTATCAGGGTATGATCTTATTGGATTTGCTTCTGGTATTTATTTTGGTAAGATGCATCAGTCCGTAATTAACTTTGCAGAAGTAAATCTTCCAGAGAATAAGGATGTTTTTCTTATATGCACTTATGGAGGAAAGCCGGTATTTGATTCAATAAAGGGAATTATAAAAGAAAAGCAGGGAAGAATTGTGGGAGAATTTTCTTGTAAGGGATATGACACATTTGGACCATTCAAACTTATAGGAGGAATATCAAAAGGACATCCGGATAAGAATGATCTGGATAATGCAAAGGCTTTTTTTAAAGGGTTGTGTAAATAGAAGTTTGTCAGACTGACGATATACAAAAATAATATAATGTTGTTGGCAATCTGACTGTTGTTGAGAAGGGGAAGGATGCAAAACCGATAAAAAACGACTGAAAGTCGCTGTTTGTCGCTTCCGGGTAACAAAAAAGCGCCGTATTGCTACGACGCTTTTGTCTTGCTCGGAAGATGGAGCAAGGGAACATTATTCAATTATCTGTTGTACTTTTTCTTTCTGCTGACAACCGTTATAGTAATGGCTGCACCGCAGCTGGCAAACAGCAGGGCAATCCACAGAGCAAGGTTGCCTGTATCGCCGGTCTGTGGACTTTTATCGGATGTTCCCGGTATGATACTGGCAGGCTTTTTCTCAAGAGCAGCAAGGGCATCTTCGATAGCCTTTGCCATCTTGTCTACTTCAGATTGCTCCGTAATATTTT
>ENA-OPCO01001923-OPCO01001923.1-human-gut-metagenome-genome-assembly--contig:-NODE-1923-length-12470-cov-2.517116_pt1 | contig 12470 bp, 4 predicted proteins | sample MGYA00241562_ERZ501475 | MGnify/ENA primary metagenome ERZ501475 (study PRJEB25962, sample SAMEA2042627) | human gut metagenome | biome: human gut; feature: human-associated habitat; material: faeces... | reverse complement strand
GCGTCGATATATCCGCGTACACCGGTACCGAATAAAATACCTTTTTCATTCATCCAGATAGCTGATGTCGCTGTTTCCTTGGTCGCTGTGTTCATCAGCCAAATACCCTTATCGTCAAACAATACATTACCTTTGCCATTCTGCATAGTAGATAGGGCTGTGCTTATAGCACCTTTCAATTTGTTTGCGGTGAGGTATCCTTCTTTGGTAATGTAGTCACCGAGAGTTTTGTTTATATCAGAGACATCCTGCTTTATTGTTTCTATATCTCCATCTTCTACAAGTTTCCACGACTCTCCGTCAAAACGATAGAGTTTCTTCGGTTCGTATTTGCTTGTGAATGATGCAGTAATCAGATTGTAAAATGGACTGCTCTTATTTACACTCGTGACAACGCCAAATGTTGTTGGTACAGTCAATGCTTCCATGTACCACTTCTTATTGAAAATTTCTGTAAGCCGCGTATTGCCTATTTGTAAAGCCATCATAACTCCGTCATACTTCGGAGTATCCGAAGAACTTGCATCAAATAAGCTTACTATATAATCAGGCTCTGCATATATATTTCCGTTCTCACTGGTGATGATATGGTCTGTTCCCGATAATGTATCAATGATTTGAGTGGTATCAAAAGATATGGTTACACCAGATAAGTCATCACCGGGTTCGATGTATCTTGTTACTGTTTTGCTTGCGGCGGTATTAAACCAAAGGTCTCCGACAGTTGGAAGATATGGTGTGTAATTCTGATAGTATGTTACAATCTTACCATCAGCCGTAGCTTGTGCCTTGTTCGCTTTTTCAATAGCTGAAATAGCGTCAGCATCGGTTATCTCATCCCAAGATTTGCCGTTGTACCTAAACAATTTACCTTGTAAATAAACTTCTTGCTCGGTTTCGCCATAGCAATCGCCGGTAACATACCACAAGTCACCCTCTCTGGCATCAGTTGGTATTGAGTCTTGATAGTATGTTGTAACCGTATTTTCAATTTTATCGTCCAGACCATTTATTCTTTCTATGGCATCCGATAAATCGCTGGCAGTTTTATCATCAGCGTCGGTCAGCTCTTTTAATTTATCTCCAAGGGTAGTGTCGTAACCCGAACTGTCTTGTGTGATAAATAATTTCATAGAGTCTATATGTACGCCGGAGGAGTCAACTCTAAACGAACCGTCCTCTGTGGTTATAATTAAATTCTGACCGGCAAGGATTGTACCAACAATATAGGGAGCAACAATTCCATATGCTGTGATATCCTTTTCATAAAGTAGCGGTCTGTCAGCCCAGTCAGTTTCAGTTCCGTTCCAGACTTGATATTGTCCGTTATCATCCATATAGTAATATGTCTTGCTTTCATCGAAAACCTTATCAGCGGTCTCAGGAAACTTTGCGATGTTTTCATCAATGATTTTACCAATCGCCATTTTAGCAGTTTGCCAGTTGTCATCTGTGAAAACAATACTGTTGTTAATCATCCAAATCTGCTCGTCTTCATAGCCTGCACTTGGGATGTTACTATCAATATATTTTCTGAGGTGCAATCCAGTTTCGTCCCAAGACGCACCTTGCCCGCTGCTTGACAGGATGGCATTCTTGGCTACATCTAACGCAGAGTCCATAAACTCCTTTACCATCGTAGAAGCGCCGCTATCCACGAAAGCAGCATAGCTCATTTTGTTTGCATCAACCGTTTTCCCCATGGAGATACTCTGGTCGAGCAGTTCAACAAGTTTGAAAGAGCTATCAGACGAACTGTACTTATCACTGAACTGAAGAGAAAGAGAGGATAAGTTCTCAAAATCTATATCTAATCCAATGAATATAGGCTGAAGTACAGAGCTGTCCGTATTCAGATAAATCTTTTGACCAAGCTCTAACTGTTTAACAAAGCCTATAAAATCATCAATGGTTATAAAGTTTGCAGACGAAACACTGAAGGTGTAGGATGGGTAAGCTAATGACTTAAGCGTCTGTTTCCCGTACTCAAATAAATCCCAAGATACAGAGTGCTTCTCATAATCTGTTGTGTTTCTGGTAAAGTACATATTACCAGTAGAGATTGTAAAGCTTATACCGGTACTGCCGGAGGTTGAAATCGGAGAGGCTTTACCCGTAATGGATATACAGCCGCTCGGGAAAGACGCTTCGCCTATTGTACCCTTGTTAAGAAACACAGATAAAACCATCGTTTCATCATCATTTCTTTCAAGGCAGGCACTTACAACCTTAGCCGACAATGCGGTTGCCTCGCTTGCAATGTTAATGTTACCGCCATCTACCGTATACATAACCTTTCCGCTGTCAGTTGTGACCTTTGCAAATTTAGTATTAGTAAATGATACCCTGACGTTTGATATAGAATTGCTAATATCGGAATCAGAATAGGAGTCAACCTCAGCAACAACAAACGAACTTTCTTCAATGCTTTCTTCTTTGAAATACCTATCAATAATTATAAGCTCGTCTTGAGTAAAGAATTTATCAAAAGCTACTCTCTTTTGTATCGCCATAAGTTTATCTGCAAGTTCAGATTCGGACTCCTTAAGGGTGTCGATAATCTCTTCCTGAGTAGTGATTTCATCTTTGACTTTAGAAATTCTCTTGTTGACATCTTTAAGTTTAGCCTGAAAATCACTATAATCTTTGCTTGACTTGTCTGTGTGCTGAGCCAAGTATTCCACATATATTGAACGCTCATTCTCCAATGATGCCAGCTTGATATTCTTGAGGTTGGATAATGCAGCCTGCTCTGTTAAAATAGCAGAAGTCTTCAACATTCTTTCGATAGATATGTTGTAGTATGTAAGTTGATTTGCCTCAAAGGATTGTTTCCAAGAATTCCATTTATCAATTAAGCTCTGGTCAAACTGAGTTGTGTTCATAAAGTAATCCAGATTGTAAATCATATTGGTTCCCATAGGATTTACAGAACGTATATCTACATCCTCTCCGCCGCAAACATCGAGAACCGTAACGATACTTTCTGTATCTTCGTCAATCTGAATTTCCTTAACAAGATTGTCCATAGAGAGATATACGGGCTTTGATACTGCTTCGTTTGCTGTGCTTCGTACATTGATTGTTCTTGTATATGTATCAAAGTCAAAGATACACCCATAGAGTTGTTGAAGCGTAGACTTGATGAAGTTGTAGATATTCGTATTATCCGACGATAATGTTCTGTATTTGTTGATAAGGTCATCATCAACTACACCAACATTCCAAGATGGTAACTCTGCCATTATCATACCGAGAATTGTGTCGTCAGGAGATAATGGGTTCCATAAGCTATATGTTGATTCTTCAAGAAAAAACTTTTTATAAGTAAGTTCATATTCCAATGAGTATGCCTTGCAGCTTTTGATTTCTTTAACGCCGTCGTTTTTAAGCGATGGGTTGATAAGAATAAATCTGCCCCAGCCAATCATATCGATTATACGCATACCAATAACTTCGTCATAATGCGGAGTTTTAATACCATCTACGTAAGCCGGGATATCAAATGTAATTGTAGACATTTCGTTATAGCATATATTTGCCTTTAGCTCTTTCGTATAACCAAGAGTCTGAATCGCTTTGCCGTCTGCATTACATAGAACTAATGTGGGCTGTTCTTTAACAACACCTATAGTAGAAAAATCGATAACCAATGTACCACCTCCTTTTATTATAGTAATGAGGGGCAATCAATAAATTTAATTACCCCTCGTTGTGTATTTACTTTAACGCAGAATTACCAATGTTGGTGAAACCTTTTTTGGTAAACGCATCCTTTAATTCTCCTAAAGCAGTTTCTGCTATAATACCGCCATATCTTCTTGCGTCGTTATCGGACATCGAACCATTATGAGAAATGTTCACCTCAATACTCGGACTGAACTCCATAAGTCTGGAGTCAGCTTTTGTTGTATGTAACAGTTCGTTTGGGGTAGGCAACACCGATAATCCGCCAAACAAGTTGTCGAGCTTGCTGGTGTCTATTGCAGTACCAAGGCGCTCAGATAATAGCTGTGCAAAGTCAACAAGCTTGTACAATTCTTTTTCGCGCTTTTCGTCCAACACAAGTTCGCCGTCTTTAAGGATTGCCATAACCTCGTCTTTTTTGAGATTAGATTCTCCAACTACACCGCCCGTGTGATATGTCCCGTAAGAATCATACAACTTGGCATCATCAATCCACCAAACGCCGTCGGAATCTTTCCAAACCTTTTGACCGCTGAGGTCTGAAATATATCCAGCCATTTTCTCATTTGCTTTTTCAAGAGCCGCTCTTTCGTTTGGAGCTGCATTATTCCATTTAGCACTGTTGTTTTTCATCGCCTTCGTGATATAGTCAACAGCTTCCCATTTTCCGATAGAGTAGAGTGGGTTTGTCTCTCCGTCCAAATACCAGCTTCCATCTCTTGAGGTTACACCTTGTTCGTAAATATCTGATAACTGCGATGCGAGAGTCTTATTGGCTGACGCAAGCCGAGATTGTTCTTCGTCGGATGCAGTGAGCCACTTCAAAGAGTTGCTGCGCATTTGGTTGATAATAGCTTTGGGGTCTCCGTAATTTCCGGACTTGCCTATGTCATCTGATGTTGCCCCTGCTGCAAGCTTGTTTGTCGCCTCAACATAGCTACCGTATTTTTGTACTGCTTTAGAGGCTTGTTCCCACGCTTCAACAATTTCGCTTTCAATAGAGGAGCCTGCTTCGTAGTTCCAGTTTATAATGTCATCATAAAGACTATCCCAATTATTATTGATTCTATCAATAGCAAGTTGGTAAATCTTTTCTGTAGAACTTATAGACTCTTCCAATGCGGCAATCTCTTTGTCTTTTTCTTCTTCATAGGAGTCTGCCATCTTGTCAAGCATATCTTGTTGCTTATCAATACTGTAATCAGCCTGATAATCGGACAAGTCTGTTTGAAGTTCTGCGAGCTCCTGTTCGAGCGAAGCTTTTTCTGCCTGAGCCTCTCGACTATCATCAAGTGACAGTTTGTTAATCTTATCTTGGAGTTTAGCAATCTTCGCAACCTTTTTCGCAACCTCTTTGTTATAATCATTTTCCTTTTTAGTTTCCTCGAGGGACTCTTTCTTTAAGTCAATGATTTCGCGATAATTGTCTTTCTGTTTCTCAAGTGCTTCGATTTGCTGATTAACTTCGTATTTAACTAATTCCATAGTTAAGTCGAGAATTTTATCAAGCGCATCTTGCATATCTTCATAACTCTTGCTGGACTCATCCGCTCCGAGTTTAATGCTCTCAACAGCACTATCCGCTAAACTTCTAAGACGGTTAATGTTTTCAAGAGCCTGAGAATATTGAGAGTCGTTCAGGTTAAGAAGTGCAAGGTTTGAATATACAAGCCCCCACGTTGCATCGCTTGCTTGCTCGGTAGCTGAAATGAGTCTGTTAATTTCTTTGATATTGTTCTCTGAGAGAGCATACCTTAATTTCTCGACATAACTCATAGCAGTATCTACCGCAAGTTGTTTCGTTCGTGCAGTAATTACAGCTTCAATGCGTTCCTTATTGATGGAGAGCATACCGTTCTCATCTTTAAGATAACTCATATATTCAGCACCATATTCTGCTATTGCCTTTAAAGAATCTACAGATAACGCCCCTGTTTCAGCGTATTCGTCGGCAGCATCTTTGAGTGTTGAATATACATCCTGCATAGCAGAAACAAAATCAATAGCTTCGGTAACCGCCTCATTTAGATACTCAACAATCTTATCCTTGCCTTTTTCTATATTGTCTGCGAGGGTCAACCATTCCTCTGAAGAATCTGCATTTTCCTCGTTGAGATTAGTGATGTCGTCAATTAACTCTTCTGTTTCTTTCCGAAGTGCGTTAGTAGCTTCTTGAACAGTTTCGTATTTGCCGGCACTATCTGCCTGCAACTCGTTAAGGTGCTCCAAGTTTGCAATATATAACCTGTTAGCTTCGTCATTATATTCAATTTGGAATCCCAATGCCTCTAACTGCGGAATGGTGTTGTGAATAGTATCGTCTCTTAAATTGTTGAGTTCGTGTAAAGCGTTTTGTTTATCTGTATAAATCTGATTTAACTTTTTCTGAATATCAACTTTTTCAAGAGCACCGTCAGTATTTTCGAGTTCTCGTTCAAGTTCAGCCTGTTCTTGCTCTATGTCTTTAAGTTTTTGCAAGGCTTCATTGTATCTCTCAACTTCGGCAATATATTCGTCAACTTCTTTTTTATCTTTGTCTTTATCTTTCTTGCCTGTGTTGTTATTTTTGTTGTTGCTACCACCATAGACATCGGCTAAGTCCAAACCTTTAAGAGCTGCAAGATTGTTCTTTGCGTTAAGTGTTTTTTGCAAAAGCTCTTGGGTTTGTGTGATTCTTTCTTTAGAAGCCTTTTCTTGCTCGGACACCCAGTTGCTAAGGCTCTGATTTCCAACAAAAGCTGAGCCACCATCAAATGTTACGGTTACATCTGGTGCAGAAATGTTTGTCGCCACTCCAGAGAAGTATGACTTGATACCTTTCCACTCGCCAGATAAAGCGTCTTTAACTGCATTTCCTAATCCGCTGAGAACGCTTGACCCAATGTTTTTAGCCCAAGATGCCAATTTAGAGCCATAGTTGTTAGCAGCTTGTAATGCAGCAGAGAAACCTTTTGTATGTGCGGTCTTAATTGTCTTTGCAAACGGAGCCCAAATATTACTTGCTGACTTGTTACCAAAATCCTCATCTTGATTAAGGTGTTTGTTTAATGCCTCTTGGTTAACAGTAAGTATACCATCTTCCATACTGACATAGTTTTTACCCTGCAAGTCATTGAGTTCAGATATTTTCTGAACCAAATCAGCTTCCTGCCCCAAAACACCATTGGCTTCAATGTTTTTGATTTCCTGAATAAGCGCGGACTTTTGAGATTCGAGGTCAAGCTGGTCTTGCAATACTTGTTCGGTTGCTTCTAATTCAGCAATCTTTTTATCAATCTCAGCATCGTACTCTTGTTCTTGCATATCAAGTATCGTGTTGAGCATATTCTTTTGACCTTCGATAGAACCGTCTGTAAAAATATTCGAAGCCTCAAGAAGTTTTGGATACTCCAAAGCTAACTGTGCAAGTTCGGATTTTGTCAAAGCCGTTCCGCTTTTAAGTTTGCTCATCGCATCAATGATATTATCAAGACCGTCTTTAGCTTTATCGAGACTGCTTGTCATATTACCAAAGTCAAGTACGTCTACCATTGGGGCTGTCTCGAATTTTAGCTCTTCGATTTTGCTTTTGAGTTCATCAAATGTCATTGAGCCATCTGCTTCTTTTATTTGGTACGCGAGCTCTATATCACTTGCAGAGAGGGAGTCTATTTCACCCTTAAAATCATCTGATAACAACGCTTTTACATGATTTAATTTTTCCTCAAAATCATCAGTATCCAAAGAAAATTTGATAGCCTGAATTGTATCATCACTGAATCCAGCATTTTTTAAGTCAGACATTATTTTGTCAATAGTCTTTTTATATTCGCCAACATTGATTGTATCATCGGCAAATAAATCTTTTAACGAAAATGCTGCGGTCAAAGCGTTTTGAACTTCAGGTTCCGCATCGTGGATAGGAGCGATGATATTATTAGATAAGTATTTTTTTATATCATCTTCTGTTTTTAATCCGAGGTCTTGGTAATCAACGCTTGCCAACATTTTTGTAACAAGCGATTGCATATCGTCATTTAAGTCTTGATACTGATAATCGGTCTGCATCCACGCAGTCACAACGGGATTTAATTGTTTCCACTTTGCGCTTATATTATCCTCGAGGGCGTCAATTTCTTTTTCTATTCCGGCAACAGCATTTTTAACTGCGCCACTATCAAGAACCTTATCCCAATTAAAATGACCACTAATATCACTGTCATCTACATATTCAATTAACCCTTGAATCTCTTCTCTGGCTACACCAAGGGTTTCAGCCATAGCAATAACGTCTTCGTCTATAAATCTGTCCTCAATTTTTTCGCCACTTTTATAAACCGAATCTCTTGATGTTCTTGCAAATTCGTTCCAGTCAGAAAGTATTTTCTTTTTCTTGTCAATATCCTTTTGATATTTCTCTGTTGTGTCGGTGATATTGTCAACAACGTCTGGCATGGTGTCAGCAATTTCTTTATTCGCTGCAGCTCTTTGAGCTTCAACTAAAGAATTTAATGAGTCCGTAAGAGTGTCAGCACTGTAAGACAGCGCGAGCATAGCGTTGCCATTACTATCCATACCAAGATTCAGTTCAGGAAACATTTCTGCAATCTTGTTGTTTAGGTCTAAGAACTCAGCATATTCCTTATCAGTCAAACTTATGTTTTTACCGAACTGGTCTACGCCTTTTGCTAACTCTGCAAATCTTGGTATAATGTCATTTGCCGAACTGCTCAGTTCTTTAAACTCATTAGCGGAAGCATTTATCTTATTTGATAATTCATCCCATTCTGAATTTAATTCATTGAGGTCTTTTGCACTTTTGCCAAATAAAGAAATGCCTGCCACGACCGCACTTATTGCGGCGAGAACCAAACCAATAACAGGTATTGATGCCTGTATGGCTGTATTTGCAGATACCACACCAGCAGCATATGATTTCCAAGCTATAATAGCATTTGGTATTATGTTTATAATCGTGACAATGCCGGATTTTAGCGAACCGAAAAATGTAATTACTTTTTCTACAGCAGCCACACCGAGTAGTGCCGCTTTATATGCAATCAATCCACCTTTTGAAATCAGTAAAGCAGAGCCTACAGCCAATAATACAGTCTTAAGTCCGCCAAGCGCATTTACGACTTTCAGTATACTATTTATAAGTTCCATTAAACCGGTTCCCATATCGATAACAAACTTCACTATGTCGGTACCGATTAAATTCTGAGACAAAGCTTCAAAGGTAGCTTTCATAATATCCAATTTACCTTGGATAGATTCAAGAACTTTTTCGTTCTCTTCAAGTGCAGAACCTGCAGAATTAGCTGATGTAACTACGGCTTCTTCCGCAATAGAGAAGTCTTCGAGTAAAGCAGAAACTACGTTAGAATTTCTTTTTCCGCCAATCATTTCAAGAATGTTAGCTTGCGAAACATCCGTAAGTTCGCCCCATACAGCTGATAACTCTTTCAATATTTGATATGTAGATTTAAAAGTATCTTCATCAATCTGAATGTCTACCTTGCCACCGGTGAGGGCTAATATTTCTTCTCGCAACTCAGAAACACTATTAGCCATTCCTTCGGTGGACTCACCCGCATCTTCTGCATCAGTCTTCGCTGCGCGAAGATACATAGCAACAGTCTTAAGAGTTGTTCCGACTTTTTCCGGGTCTTGTACAATGGTATTAGCTGCAGTCGCCAATGCTATTGATTCGTCAAGTGTGTTGTTTGCAGATTGCAAAGCTGCGGCTGAGCGAAGTAACGCATCGCCGACACCCCTTGAAGATATAGCAAAGTTGTTACCAACCTCATTAAATCTGTCTACAATAGACATAACTTGCTCGGCGGGTATATGGAAAGCCTGCATTGTAGCAATGATACTTTCCGACGCATCTCCAATATCCTCTATACCGTCGCCGACGTTTTTGTATACAATAGCCGCATCTGCAAGTTTCTCTGCATCTTCAATTCCATACCCCAGTCTTGCAAAGTCCGCTGTTGCATTTACCGTGTCTGATAAAGCAGCACCAAGCTCTTTTGCACGGGATGTAGCTCTTACCAGAAAGCTTTCATAAGTGGCATCAGTTCCATCTGTAACCTTTTTTAGTTCGGTCATTGCCGTGTCAAGTTCGATTACATTGGTTACCATTTGCCGCACTGCTCTATAAGCAGCCATAATAACACGGGTGATACTGAACCAAGTACCAAACTTAGCAGACAGAGTACCTATTCTCTGTCCCCAAGTTTGAGTAGCTTCTCCTGCACTCTTAATGGTTGTTGTTGCAGAAGATACGCCAGACCTGATTTGTGTCATTCGTAATCTGAAATCATCTGCGGTTATGGCACCATTGCGAAGCTGCTGCTCTAACGCTTTTAAATCTTCCGCATACAAAGCTAAGTCATTATATGCGGAACTCGATGAACCGGTTTTTGCCATAGTCCATCTTTCTTGACTGTGTGTAACTTGGTTTAGTAATGTGCTTACTTGTTTCAAGGCAGTATAATATTCAGTTGTTCCAGCCCTTAAAACATTTACTTTCGCAGCGGTATTTGTATAACCATTACCCGCCGCTTGAGCCGCAGCCGCAGCTTCTCTTGTTTTAGCTGCCACGTCTGCCATACTTGCAGCAGCGGAGGACGCACTTGACGCTGTGGCAGAAGTAGTAGTCACATGACCTAATCCACTAAGTGATTTACTTATTTCGGCGACCTGATTTTTAAATGCCTCGATAGAAGCATTATCTATATCTACGCCAATTTTTATCTTTGGAGGATTGTTATTAAGCTGAGATACCAGATTACTGATATCTTTTTGCATTTGGTCGTAGCTTAGACCGACATCAACTCCTACTGACAGTAAAAAATCAGCCATCTATTTTCTCACCATCCTTTATAAAGAAAAGGATTGGCTTAATACCAATCCTTCATAGTCCAACTATGTTTGAAAACTGTATAATGTTTGTGACAAATATCATTCATAGATATCGTCAATTTTAATATCAATCACACCGTAGTCGGCTGCATAGTTTGCCATATAGTTCCTAATAGCATTTTGAATAAACTGTGCGCCAGAACGCTGCGGCAAACTGGAAATCGTGAAATTACCACTGTGTCCCAGCCAGACACCATATACAGGGTGCTTCGCCGTATACCCTTTATTAAGTAGTGCAGCAAGATTGTCCACGCCTTCATATTCATCCGGTGCGAGAGAATCTCTGTGTAAGTTTCCAGAAAACCAAACGGCAATTAGATATTTATTTTTGCCAATCTTTGTTGGCGAATCGTGTTCAAGGTTCTCAAGAGCACTGACTGCTGTGTTACCCAGCTTACCATCGGCAAAACCGGAGCTCGCCTCGAGGTCTCTAATCTCATTTTGTAGAACCTCTATAAATTTGCCAGCAGCCGCTGAAGCTCCGCCTATAGTGATTGCCTTGCCAGCTCTTGCTATGCCATCACCGGTTAAAACTATTTCATCTGTCTTTTCTTCAATCTGTTTTTGAAATTTGGCAGAAGCCGTACAAGCCTTTGCTTTATCTAAAATAGATTCCATATTTATCGTTGGCATTACGCCTCACCATTTTCTTTAGTGGAATCGGTATTTCTTTTGTCGATATAAGCCTGAACAAGCTTTGTTTCATCAAATTTATCTCCTGCGATTGCACCGATTAACTTGCTGATTTCATCAGTTCCGATGCCAGCAAAAATACCTGTCATTTGTTCTTGTAAATTGTTAAACGCAGAGTAAAGTTCGTTCATCTGTTTGTTAACCGCTTCGATATTTGCCTGTGCGATATTATCAATCTTAGTGTCAATAGCCTCGACAATTTCTTGAAGTTGAGCAGTGTTAATATTTGCGACAACCATATTAACCGCATCCGTGCAATACACCAAATCATACTTACGCTCAACATTTGTAGGGAGAGCAAAGTTTGCATACATTTCTAAGATGCAGCACTTAGTTACAAACTCTTTAACCTCTGGTATATACGAACCGTTATCTGTAGTAAAGCAACTTTTAACTACGCTATCAACAAAAGATAGCACGTCTTTGAAAGACAATGTGGGTTTGATTGTAACTTCAACGCCATTCCATTCGACAACCTTAGCAGGCATATATGTTTCCTTCATAATCTTTTCGAGCGTTGTAATAGAAACCTTTTTGTTTGACTTAACATTATCCATAAAGTAGTCCTCCTTTAACTCCGTTGGTATCTTTCATCGATACCGTAATCTAAAACTTTAATATGTAATTCTGTGCGGGGGTGTTTAGTATCATTCCTGCACTCAAGTGTAAGTTTTGTTATATGTTCAGAATCATCATCAACAACCATACCGCTTTCCACCAATCCATCAAGAATGAATTTAGGCACACTATTATCGGTATCGTGACGACGATTGTTTGGGTAATAAACAATCTGACTTATCTCACATTTATCGATGTGTAGGTTAGTATAACCTTGTTCTTCAATGAAGTACTTGATGAAGTCTTTCCACTTTTGCTTGAGTGCGTTCATCATCGGACGTTTCATTATCATCCAAACATTGATGCTTTCGTGGTATGGGTGAGAGATTGGTTTTTTGTGAGCACGAGGGTGGATATAAAAGTAATACTCTTCATATCTCTCGAGTGTATTATTATCAATCGTTAGTATTATTTCTTTAGTCTTGGGCATACCATCACTCCATAACGAGAAATAGGCTACACCTCAAAGGGCGCAGCCTATTTGTTATTCTTATTTTATCGCAGTCTTATTCCGCATCATCGAAGTATTCATCAAGCTCGTTATTAAACTCTTCTTCGTCATC
>ENA-OPCO01001918-OPCO01001918.1-human-gut-metagenome-genome-assembly--contig:-NODE-1918-length-12490-cov-3.441898_pt1 | contig 12490 bp, 11 predicted proteins | sample MGYA00241562_ERZ501475 | MGnify/ENA primary metagenome ERZ501475 (study PRJEB25962, sample SAMEA2042627) | human gut metagenome | biome: human gut; feature: human-associated habitat; material: faeces... | reverse complement strand
CGTGGGAGGTGCAATATCAGGATACTGTTCCACCGGCAGCGTAAAGAGCGAGATAAGCCCTATCACCAGAATCAGTACGGAGATGGAGATAGCCATCACCGGCCGCTTTATAAATATATTTCCTTTCATCTTAATGGGTCATTGATAGTTGATAAATAGCAGTTCATCATTTCACTTGCGTCCCTTCGCGCAGCAGTCCGGCACCGGTGGATACAATCTCGTCGCCGACTTCCAGTCCGTCCAGCACTACGTATTCGCGTCCGTCATTTATTCCTGCCACGGTAATCAGGGTAGAGACGGCCTTGCCATCCACTACCTTGTATACCAACGTCTTGTCCTGCAACTGTACGGTGGCTTCTTGCGGAATCACAATGCAGTTCTTATACGTGGCAGGCACCACCACCGTGCCCGACGCCCCACTGTGGAGCAGGCGCGATTCATTGGGAAATACCACACGTGCCACTACCGTACCCGTCTGACGGTCAATGACGCCACTGATGGACTCGATGGTTCCTTTCTTGTCATAGACGGAATTGTCGTTCAGTCTCAGTTCCGCTTGAGGCATGTTCTTCAATGCCTCGTCCATGCTGCCGTACTGGCGTATCAGGGCGAGCAACTGGTTCTCGGTCATGGAAAAGTAAACGTACATGTCGCTGTTGTCACTGACCGTTGTCAGCGGTTGCGGCAAGCTGGGGCTGACCAATGCCCCTGCACGGTAGGGCAATGCCCCCACCACCCCGTCGCTGGGACTCTTCACTTCCGTATAGGAGAGGTTGTTGCGTGCGCTTATCTCCTGGGCCTCGGCCTGCGAGAGTTGCGCCTTGGCGGTAAGGTAGCTGTTTTCGGCAGTCTTCAGGCTGAATTCCGAAACCACTTTCTGCGCATACAATTCCTTGTTGCTGTTATAAGTCAGTTCGGCAGTAGCCAGTGCGGCACGTGCCGCTTCCACATTGGCAACGGCCGTTTTGAGTGCAGCCTTGTAGGGAACCTGGTCGATGATGAAAAGCAGTTGTCCCCGGCGCACCTTCTGCCCCTCGGTCACACAAAGCTTCTCGATGGTACCCGACACTTGCGGATAAATATCTATGTCCTGCCGTCCGCGTATCGTTGCTGAGTACGAAGTGGAAAGCTCTTTGTCCGTCGCCTCCACTTTCATGGTAGCATAAGAAGGTTTCATTCCGGAAGCATCCGATGCCTGCTTGCAAGATGCCAAACACATTGTACAACCGACAATCCCTATCAGCCGTATCCATTTCCTGTTCAATGTAATCATACTTTTTCTCATTGTCTTTTTGTTAAAACCGATGGCAAAAGTAGGAGAAAGGAACAACGCCATAATGACCAATTACACTCCAAAGATGTTCCTTTTTCGACATTCATCTTTTTTAAGGCTAATGAATTGTCTATAAATGACATATAGAACAAGAAAGCCGCATAATGGAACATCCCATATTTCCCATTATTCACCAACTTTGCAAAACGAAAAAGGAAGAATATGGAGAAAGGGAACATAAAAATCGTAGAAATCGCGGACTTTAAAAACAGCGAACATGTCCTTGACTATGTAGACAATGACTTTGTCATAATCAACAGTCTGGAGGGAAGCCCCTACAATGAAGATACAATAAGATTGGGATGCTTCCTTATCGCTATCTGTCTAGAAGGCTGCATCCAGTTGGACGTCAACTACAAAACCTACCAACTGGAAGCAGGCGACTTACTGCTCGGCCTTCCCAATACCATTATCAGCCACGCGATGGTAAGCCCGAAGCACAAGATAAGGCTTGCCGCATTCTCCACACAGTTCCTACAACGCGTGGTCAAGATGGAGAAGGATACATGGAATACCGTTATGCATATCCACAACAATCCCATAAAGTCTGTCGGGGAGGAAGGGGACAAGGAAATCTTCAAATTCTACCGAGAACTGCTTATGGCAAAGATAAACGACGAGCCTCATCACTATCACAGGGAAGTGATGCAATACTTGTTTTCTGCCATTTTCTGTGAGATGTTGGGACACCTCAACAAAGAAGTGAACCCTTCAGAAATGACAGTCGATACAAAAGAAAGCATCAAACAGTCCGACTATATCCTGCGTAAGTTTATAGAGATGTTGTCCAAAGACAACGGCATACACCGTTCTGTAGGATATTATGCCGATGCACTCTGCTATAGTCCCAAACACTTTTCGAAGGTCATCAAGCAGGCATGCGGACGTACACCGCTGGACTTGATTAACGAAAGTGCCATCGAGCACATCAAGTACCGGCTGAAGCATTCGGACAAGTCCATCAAGGAGATTGCAGAAGAATTTAATTTCCCCAACCAGTCTTTCTTCGGGAAGTATGTGAAGTCTTATCTGGGTATGTCTCCGGCACGCTACCGCAATACGAAAGAGGAATGATTTCCCCTACTCTTGGGGCTCACTCCGTAAAGGTCTGCATTAGGAAGCTAAACCTTAACTTTACGACGCTAAAGGTCAACTTTACGATGGCTAAACCTCAACGTATCACTTCATCACACACCGCATCCTGGAAAGCGCGTGCTTCCCTGCCCGACAGTGCATTCTGGTTCATGATGGCAAAGGCTATCTCGTGTCCGTTGCGGGCTTTAAGGTAGCCGGCCAGACAGTTGATGGCGGTAAAGGAACCCGTCTTGGCATGTACATTTCTGTGGGAAAGGGTGCCTTTCTTCATGCGGAACTCCAGTGTACCGTCCACGCCGCCAATGGGCAAAGCCTTATAAAGTTTCTGGAAAACATCCGTACGCGAGTAGGCATATCGCAGGAAAGAAACCAAGAGTTCCGGTGAAATGTAGTTGTAATTGGAAAGACCGCAACCATCTGCCAGATTATACCTATCGGGGTTATATCCCATCTCTTTTATCAGCATGCGGATGGCAGAAAGCCCGTCCTCGGCAGAGACACGCTTCTTTCCGCTGCTCTGCACACCCAACCGGCAGAGCATGGCTTCGGCATTGAGATTATCGCTCTCCTTCATTATCTGTTTCACCACATCCTGCACGGAAGTTTCATAGGAAGCCATCCGTACGGAGAGGCTGTCTTGCCTGAACTCGCCGAAGAGGTAAGAGACTTCCGCATCTACCGCCGGAATGCACCGGATGCCCCGTGCCTGCAACCGTTCCATAAAGGTATGCATGAAGAAGTCCTGCGAAGAAAATATATTGACCGTACCTGCACGGCGGGCATCGACGTTGCCCGTCACGGTGATGTTGTTCCCGTTCACCAGCCAGTCGCGCGACACACGGAAACGTCCGGCAGAAGGGGTACGGCTTTGGGTCTTGTTCGTCAGTGTATAATAGGAAGAGGCGGGAGTGCATTCAAGGCGTGCGCTGTCGCCCCGTTCGCCGGGTGTGGCGGTAACCTTCACCACTCCTTTATTCAGCATCAGCGGTGAGAGGTAGGGCTGGAAGGAATAGGGAGTATCATCCCACAACCAGCCGCTGCCCCAGTACAAGGAGTCTTTCATGGAGACATCTCCATACACCTTGCCTTTGATGACAGAGAAGGGGAAACGGGCCACGGCAGCCACCAGGGAATCCAATGCCTCTTCATCAAACTCCGGGTCGTAACCGCCTATCACATACATATCCCCCTGCAAGGTATCGCGCTCAATGGTTCCCTGATACCACACTTCCGTACGGAACGGCTCGTCGGCTTCGGGACGGGAAAGGGCGGTAATGGTGGTCAGCAGCTTCATGGTGGAAGCGGGACGGGAAAGCTTGTCCGCCTGATAGCCGTACAAGGGCTTTCCGGCAGTCAGGTCATAGACCGAAATGGCCACATTAGAGCCTGCGGGAAGTTTGTGTTCTATCAACGCATCAATCCGCGCAGAGAGCGGCTTCACCGGAGTTACCGTCTCTTGGGACCACAATGGGAGCAGGCAGACGGATAAAATTAACAGCAACAATATCCTTTTCATAAATATATTTATCTTTAAAGGCAAAAGTACGACAATCTTACAAATGAACAACAACGAGGTAGTCTTTTCATAAATTATATCCAGCCATCCATCTTAATATTCCTTTAAAAATACTACTTTTGCATAGATTGCATAGGCAAAATCTCCCAGTTACTATCACTCTAAAATTGATGTACCATGAAACTACAACTTACAATTGCCAGCTTTACAATATGCCTCCTTTTCTCCCCCATGCTTCGGGCACAAGAATCTCCGCGCATTGTCAGTTATGACTTAACCGTACAGATTGATGTACCGAACCGACAAGTCGAAGTTGGCGGTTCGTTTGAAGTCGATTTCCATGACAGTGACTCAATCTCGTTAGTACTATGGCGCCATGCCCGTATCGACACACTACGCCACAGCAGCCGGGAGATAACCTACCGTTTCGATACGCTTGCCCCAGCACCTGCCCAATTCATTCCCGACGGACGGACCTTGACCCTCTACCGGCCGGCAGGAGCCGATGACCGCTGCCGCATAAATACCCGTTACACACTCTACATGCAGGAAGTGCAGGGCCCTGCAAAATCATTCAATGACCATTGGATTGAACTTGGTTACTATACGGGATGGTATCCTGTCTGCAACGGTAACCGGGCAGATTATTCGCACTTACGAATCGGCATCACTGACGGTTATACGGTGAGCGGCTCAGGTATTATTTCCCATACAGAAGAAGGGATATGGGAAATGGAGCAACCTTGGGAGAATTTCGACAATGTTATCCTGGCTTCACCCATGCTGAAAAGCCGCCGCATCAATGATAACGGAACTACCATTGAACTTATCTATACAGACTTCCCGGATGCCGGTGCAGACTCGGCACTTCAATGTTGCCACAATGCCTTGAAATTCTTCCGACGCCTTTATAAAATTGCGGGAGATGAGGATATTTACATGAAATTCCTGCTTTCAGCTTCCGGCACCTCAGGAGGGTACAGCCGTAAAAATTTCATTATGCTCAGTTCCCGAACATTCAATGAATATGTACTCAAGAACACCGCCCACGAAATCGGCCACTTCTGGTGGAACAAGGCTCCGGTGGAATCTTGGCACGACTGGCTGAACGAATCTTTTGCCGAATTCAGTGCTTTGCAATACATACGCCACGCCCGCGGCGAAAAAGCCTATGCCGCTTACATCGACGCCTACCGTAAGGAAACACGCCATATCCGTCCTATCTGGGGTATTGACCGCAACGACCGCGAAGCGCATCTTGCCCTCTATAGGAAAGGGTCAGTACTACTCGCCGACCTGCTTGTCCGAGTGGGTGAAGAACCTTTCTTCAACTTTCTGGCAGGTGTCATCCAAGCCCATATAACAGACACATCGGCTTTCCTGGATTTTGCGGAAAGCCGATTGGGACGTAAAAACCGGGACTGGATTGAAAAGCGGTTAAAAGAATAAACACCTGATTATTCTTCAACTGTTCCTTTCGCCACCGGCTTCTCAAAATGAGTGCCGCACTTCCTGCATACATACTCCCAATGCTCAGTGCCCGGAGGTGCGGCCGACAATGCCGCAATAACAGCAGCCACCACAGCACGCACCCGATGGCTCTTCTTCAGCACAAACTTAATCTCATCCGAACCGCAATGGGGGCAGTACCTCAACTGTTCCGGAATCATCTGGTTCCGTTCAAGCAGACGGAGGGCATTGTCATATTCGTCCTCATAGACAAATATATCCACTCCCGTGACATCACGGACATATCCGCGCATCACGGAAGACATGTTTTCATTATGCAAAACAGACGCAATGCCCTCATTCTTCAAGGCACCCTGAATAACATGTGCCTGAAAGGCATCGTCGCAGGTGATTAGCTTTACGGTTTTCATCTTTTATGTTTATATGAAACAATAGTCATGGGTTCTACAATGCCTCCTTGAATATCTCTCCCACCGTGGGGTGCGGAAAGACAATCTTCTTCCATTCATCGGCAGTAAGTTTCAGTTCAATAGCCATGCCTGCCAGCGTGATGATTTCCGAAGCGGGATTACCCAAGACATGTGCCCCCAATACGGTATCGTCACTGCCCAACAGTAACTTGCAGACGCCATTCACTCCTTCATTCTCTGCTACAAAGCGACCACTGTACGCCATCGGAAACTTCACAGCACGATAGGCAACGCCTCTCTTCTGCAGGGATTCTTCTGTCTCGCCCACACCGGCTATTTCGGGATTGGTATATACCACGCCGGGGATGGCACGGTAGCTCATGGCATCCTTCTTGCCAATGATGGAATGTATGGCTACTTCTGCCTCGCGGACGGCTGTATGCGCCAGCAAGGAATATCCCGTCAAGTCGCCGCAAGCATATACTCCGGGAACTGAAGTCTGCATCTGTCCGTTGACAAAGACATTTCCGCGCTCCGTTCTTTCCAAGCCCAGATTCTCCAATCCGAAGCCTTTCATTACCGGACGGCGCCCGACACTCATCAGAAGCCGTTCGGCAACGACGGAACCGGGACCGTCGGCTGTTTCATAATTCACCTGGATAAGGGAAGAAGCTTCGGCAGTATCCGGCATGACAGACACTACTTTTGCACTCAGCATGAACTTGATTCCCCGCTTGGCGTACTCTGCACGGAGCATACCCGCCAGCTCTCGGTCCATACCGCCTCCCAGTATCTCGTCCAGCATCTCGACGACGGTTACCTGCACTCCCAGGCTGTTGAAGAAAGAAGCGAACTCCATACCGATGACACCGCCGCCGATGATGGCAAGCGAAGCGGGCAGTTCCTTGTTATCCAGTGCATCACGATGAGTCCAATAGGACACTTTGTCTATGCCGGGAATGGCAGGGACAAAGGTTTCGGAACCGGTGCAGAGCAGCAGGTTCTCGCATTCGTAGGTTTCTCCGCCGCACTCCACATGATTCTTGTCCGTCACTGTGGCCTCTCCGCTGACAATCGTCACACCATGGGCAGTCAGCTTTCCTTTGACTCCCAATACCAGCTTGCGCACTACCTTCTGCTTGCGGGCAATAATCTTGGGCAAATCGAACGATACTTCGGGCACACTGACCGCATACTTTGCAGCATGGCGGGCTCCGTCATAGGTCTTGGCCGAATACAACAAGGTCTTGGTAGGGATACACCCTTCATTCAGGCACACTCCACCGAGACTCTGCTTCTCAAATAGTACGACACTCAATCCTGCTTTTCCGGCAGCTTCGGCAGCAGTATATCCCGCAGGACCTCCACCGATAATGGCAACTTGGTATTTCATGGAATTAATGGTTAGTGGTTAATGATTAGCGATAATTTGTGCGCAAGTTAATAAAACCCGTATTATCCGGCAAAAAAGAGTACTTCTTTCTTTCGGAGAATACAGCGTAAAGAGGAAATAATTATCTTTGTCGTGCAGCATTTACAAAGAATGCCACGTCCAATGGACATAATCAAATAATAACCAACATGAAAACGACTGACTTATTCCAATCCATCCTTTTGTTCGCTCTTTTCCTTTGCGGCCTGACGGCTTGCAATGATAGCGATGAAATCCGCCTCTCGCCCTTTCAGGAAACTACCGTGAAGGGCGAAGCCTCTACCCTGCAGATAGACCTAACACGCGGCGACTGGCGCATAACCTCCATCACCACCCCATGGGGAGACCTCATGATGGATGGCAACAAGCTCCCACAACTGGAAGGTACGGGAAGCCTGCATTATAAATGGTGGGACTTGGAACGGGACACCGACAGCCATCTCATCCTGCACTTTAAAGACAACTTTGACTTAGGTGAATCCCGTAGCCTCATCATCAACCTTGAGATGAAAACGGGACTCTACAAGGAACAAATCATCATACACCAAGAACCGTGCACTAACTTCTATCAGATAGAGTCCATCGAATACAGCGTGGAAGAAGGTGACGGAGTGAAAGAAGCCGGAACAGGACCTGATAAGAGTACCTATAAAAATGAAAATCTGGGAAACACAACCGACAAGCATGACTACTATCCATTCATCAATAAATGGACAGAATACGCATTCATACCCGATGGGCACTCTGATGAAACCTTCAAAAGCATAGACCCGGAGAAACGTAGCATCTATCTGCCCAACCACATAGAAGACGGAAAAATAATCATGGGACAACAACTGTTATTCTTCATCAACCAAGGCAAGTATTACAAAGAAGACGAACTGAGATATAAACATTTTGAAGTAGACATAGTAGGTATGAAATGGAACATATACACTTCAACCATCTACTACAAACGGCTTCAAGTGACATTCACCGCCACTCTTTCACGTCCCGGTAGCGATACAAAGAAGGTACTCAAGGGTAAATTCATGCAGAGATACCCTTATGACTGCTCGGAAATACATCACGAAGTAAAGGATTCTTTAGAAGATTAGAGTCCGGTGTCTGTCAGACAAGACTCCACCTCCTCCCTGCTCAATGCCGGAGCTTGCCCATCGGCAAGCTTGCGGCATACCAACCGACCGGCCGCCAGCGCTTCCACCTTTGTTGCAAATGGCAGGCGACCGCTCAAAGCAGGTATAAAAGGTTGATATATCAGGGTATCGGCTCCATGCAGCACCACGTAGCCGTAACCGCCTTCCACCTCCATCACCCGGCATTTCAACTCATTGCCACCGCCGGCAGTATGACCCGAACAGCAAGAAAGGCATACCGCCATCACAGCCGGTACACCTATCTTTATCATAATAAACATCAGCTTCATAAGTTCCGTTCAGTTATGGGGCGAATCAGACTTCCTCTTCCTCATCGGGTAGAAGTTCGTACACATCATCAAAGTAGCTGGTACCACTTGTTCCTGTCAGCACAAAACCACGTTCGCCGGTAGAGAAACCAACGGCAGCCCTGCGCGAAGAAGCACCGGAAGGATAATTATGTACATCTGTAATGGGGGTAAAGTCGTCATCGGAATCGCCGTACCATAAGTCCTTGTCAGGGTCGTACAGCCAGTAGTCGCTGCTCAAGGAAGTGCTGTTACGTATTCCCGTAGCCACAAATCCCCTTCCACCGATGACGAAGGATACGGCTTCGGACCGTGTGATGGCGTAGTCATCGTCATAGTCATTGTCGGAGTCCGTATCGGCAATGTCACGCAACTGGGTCCAGTTGCTTCCGTCGAACTTCCAGAAATCCACCAGATCGGTACTGTTGTTTCGCCCGCAACAGATGTAGGCCACCTCATCGATGACGAATGCCGTACCGAAGTAGCGCTTCTCGCCTCCATACCCGCTCACCGCTTCCCATTGCGAACCTTCGGCGCCATTGGGGTTGAAACGGTAGAAGTCCATCTTGTAGGCACTCTCGCTGCCGGTAGCGTCGCTGTTGCAGCCCGTACCGACATAGCCATATCCGCCTATACTGAAAGCCAGGGCACCATCGCGTACTCCACCTTTGAAGTCGTCTTTCCGTGTCCAGGTATCCGTGGCAGGGTCATACTCCCAGGTATCTGCTACACAGTAGGACGAGGAGCCGTCCTTTACGGAACCGGTCGTAATGTATCCCTTGCCATTCACGGCAAAGCCCACGGCAGCCTTGCGCCCGGCAACGGGCATGTCGGCACACTGCGTCCAGCTGTTCCGGCTCATGTCATACTCCCAAAGGTCGTTCAGGTAATCCTTGTTCGCTCCGTAGAAGCCGCCACACAAATATCCATAATTGCCGATGGTGAAGCCGGAGGCATAAGCGCGGTACACACCGTTATAGCTGGCTTTCTTCATCCACTGCCCCTGAGTGTATTCATCCTCGTCCGTACAACTGCCGGCAATGCACACGATGGCCAGCAACATTATTCCTACCAATAGTCTGTTCATTGTTTATTGTTTTTTTAATGATTAAGCTTTATACTTCCCACTTTCCAAAACAAGAAGCTGCGGGAGGTCCTTTTTGTCTGTCCGCAAAAGTAAACCACCGCAACCACACCGACAAAAATAACCGACGAACAGTCCGAAATTCCCGTTAAACGCCTTTACCGATAAAAACCGTCCGAACGCCGATTTTTGTAGGAAGATATAAAAGTTTTGCCTTTCCTTTGCCGCCAACTAAAAGAACAGAAATGAAGAAGTCATTGTACAGCTTATTCGCAGTCCTCGCTATCTTCTGCGCCTGCCAGGACGAGAACTCGCAGCTTGGAAAGAGCCTCGTGGAAAGCTCCTTCTATAATGTATACGCAGACACCTGCTCGGTAGACATCAGCACCATCCTGCTAGACTCCATAGAGACCCGGGGCGACAGCATCTGCCAGCTAGGACATTACCGGAGCAGCGCCTGGGGAGAAGTATCCGCCACCTACTATGCCGAATACTCCACGTCCGACTTCACCCCCAACACAGACTATACCTATACCCTCGACTCCCTCGTACTGCGAATGATACCTTCGGGCCATTTCTGGGGAGATACCCTGACGCAACAGCGCATCTCCATCTACCGGCTGAAAAAACCTATCGTGCTGGACAACGACGAGGACCTTTACAACAGCACCGTACTCCCGACGGAAGATACCCCGCTCTTCAGCTTTACCTTCACCCCCTGCCCGGGGCGAAAGAAGGAAGTAAGCGTCCGCCTGCCCGACTCATGGGGACAGCAACTGCTGAATGACCTCGTGGCCCAGGACGACAACTTCGATACCCAAGACAAGTTCAAGAAGAAATTCCCCGGACTGGTCTTTGTTCCCGAAAACGACGGGCAGTGTATCACCGGATTCATGGTGAATGATTCTGCCATGAGCATCAACCTCCACTACCAGGAAGTCTCCAACCAGCGGACCGGACAAGTGCTGACTTTCAGCGTAAACACCGACTATGCCTATACCGGTATCCGGCACGACCCCACCGGCACCCACCTTGCTTCCCTGAAAAGCGGAATAGAGAACCTCGTCCACTCCAGCGACATGGGTTGCCTGGCCTATATGCAGGGATTGACGGGTTACTACAACCAACTGGAATTCCCCTACCTCAACAGCCTCGGAAGTGCCGGACAGATAGTCTCCATAGAGAGCGCCACACTCTACCTCTATCCTCTGGCCCGGAGCTACAACGAAGTGAGCCAGCTTCCCAATGACATCCGCCTTTATATCACGGACGAGAACAATGTGCTGGAGGACTACGTATACGGCAGTGACGGCGTAACCGTACAGACCGGCGACCTGACCATCGACTACGACAAGCATCAGGTACTGATGCACGGCGAAAACGCCGGTCTCACCGTCAACGAGTACAAGATCGTGGCCCTGCTGGGCAAGTACGCCGGCAAGGTCCTGACCTACGACTTCATCATCCGGGAGCTGTGGGGTCCCAAGGCCAAGGCCGACAACCAGATCCTGCGGGTGAACATGGCCAATATCCGCCGCAAGATCGAGGAGACGCCCGGCCAGCCCCAGTACATCTTCACCGAGGTGGGCGTGGGCTACCGCATGCGGGAAGGCGACTGACTTTTTTGAAACACTCAAATACCGGTGGGGGGTTCCCTGCCGGTATTTGTATTTAACGGTTGTTTTTTTGATTTGTATCCGTTTTGTAACTACTTCTTTGTGCATCGTGCTGTATAATAAGAGATATTCTGAAACATAAAAGGAGGAGCCCGCCATGGGAAACGCACCTGATCTGGACTGGGGGAAGCTATTCAAGGCTGTATGGAGATATGTTCTGCTGCTTGTGGGCGCATGGCTGGCCCTGCGCTATTGCAGCTATCACGACAGTGTCATGGGCATGTTCTTCGTGGCCTGCGTGGTGGTGATCATCTGCACCGCCATGATCATCCACCGGCTGAACCGGCTGCAAAAGACCATGGAGGAAAAAAAGTAACCGCGCTCCGTTTATTTTTTAACAGGTTTCGTAGCAATTGTGTATCAAAATTGTAAAATAGGACTATCTTTTTCCAAACGTATATGGTACAATCAGAATATCCCGAATGTACGCAGTACAACACTGTGCCGAAAAAGGTAGGTCTTATCTTATGGAACACAACGCGATCCTGGACAGCCGGCTGTCCCTGAGCAGCAACATTCCCCTGTACGCCCAGCTGGTGGGCATCATCAAGCGGGAGATCTCCTCCGGCGCACTGAAGATCGGGGACCTGCTGCCGTCGGAGGCGGAGCTGTGCCGGGCGCTGGATATCAGCCGAAACACCGCCCGCCAGGCCATCGGCGAGCTGGAGGACGAGGGCCTGGTGGTCCGCAAGCGGGGCAAGGGCACCTTCGTGGCCGACCCCAACAGCAACCGCCGGGGCGTGCGCTACTCCTTCACCACGGAGGTCTCCTCCCTGGGCAAGACGCCGTCGTCCACCCTGGTGGATTTCGGCGTGGTGATCCCCACCCGGGCCATCTGCCAGCGGATGGACCTGCAGGAGGGCACCCACGTCTATTGCTTCACCCGCATCCGCAATGTGGACGGGGAGCCGCTGATCCTGGAAACCTCCTACTATCCCCAGTACATCTATCCCAATCTCACCCGGGAGATGGTCCAGACCCACAGCTTCTACAGTCTGCTGTACCATGTGGGCATCACACCGTTTTCTGC
>ENA-OPCO01001916-OPCO01001916.1-human-gut-metagenome-genome-assembly--contig:-NODE-1916-length-12497-cov-3.137920_pt1 | contig 12497 bp, 8 predicted proteins | sample MGYA00241562_ERZ501475 | MGnify/ENA primary metagenome ERZ501475 (study PRJEB25962, sample SAMEA2042627) | human gut metagenome | biome: human gut; feature: human-associated habitat; material: faeces... | reverse complement strand
CCTCTGGCCGGTCTTTTATTTTTTTCAAATCATGTGGATAATTTGTTTCATCAACTCGACAGATTTTTATTTCCTGCCATAGTGTTGTTTTCTTTTCTTCCATAAGAAAAAGCCCTCCCATACTGTAAATGTATGGAATGGCTTTTTCGGATATGCCTGTTTCTTTATTCTTCGTCAAACGGATGATTCTTTTTGAATTCCAGCCATGCGGCCATGCTCTTTGCGCGTTTCGCCTGCATCTGAAGGAATGCCATGCAGAACATAACGGCTGCAGAAAGTGCGGAGCTGATCGCCAGCGGAAGCACCATCGTCTCATCGCCGGTGTTGACCGGGATGCTGCGGATGCTTGCAGTGGTCTGTGTCTTCTTCTGCGGAATCTTTGTGCTTCCGGTATTGGAATTGGAAGAGCTGTTGTTACTGCTGCTCTTCGACGGTGTGGCTGTCGGAGCCGGAGTAGATGTCTTATTCGTTCCGTAGTTGTCCGGTCCTACAAGGATCGTTCCTGCGGCACGCAGCGTACTTACGTCATCGGCTGCACTTGCTGTCATTTCACCGGCACTCAGGTTGGATTTCTGCTCTGCAGCTGCAAGCAGTTCATGCTCGCCTTCGTCCGCCGTCTCAGCTTCTGCTGTTTCCGTCTGCTCCTCTGATACAAGGCTTCTGGACAGACTTACTGCCATCGGCTGGATCAAAAGAGAGACATCGGAGACCAGATAGCCTTCTTCTGTGCTGTCCGTACCGGATGGATTGGAAATTTCATCGAAATTTTTTACGGTTTCGTTTTCTTTCTGAATTTCATCTTTTACAAGATCATCCAGATTTTCATCCTGTTTCCACTGGTCCGATGATGCATCATTTCCCGTTCCGTTCTGGTTATCCTGGTTTGTATCATCTGCTGCAGGATCGTCTTTTGCTGTATCATCCGGGGCAGGTGTCACGGTTGGATCTTCTGCCGGAGTTTCCGGATTCTCCGGATTTTCACTGTCATCGGTATTCTCGCCCGGTGCTGTCGTCGGAGTTACTTCCGGCGTTACGGTCGGTTCCGCATCCGGTGTCGGCGCTGCCGTTGGTGTATCCCCTGTATCTTCTCCGTTGTCCGCATCCGGTGTCGGAGTTGCCGTTGGTTCCTCCGCCGGCGTTACGGTCGGCTCTGCGTCCGGGATCACCGTTGGTTCTGCGGTCGGCTCTGCATCCGGCGTTTCCGTCGGACCCGGAGTTGGTGTTACGGTATCTTCTGCCGCATCCGGTGCCGGAGACTCGCCTGGCGCAAGCGTTGGTGTTTCCGAAACCGTTTCTTTTGCTTTTTCTGCTGCCAGAACAGCCTCATATCCGGCTTCTGTCACCACGATTTCATCTGCCGCAAAAACGGTATCTGTTACTCTTCCCCAGAAGTCTGTTTTCTGCTGTTTCTTTCGATACGTTTCCAGCTCTTTTTCATCCATGCCGACGAATACCAGATATTTTTCTGCTGCTTCCTCCGCTGCCGTTTTGCTGGTATCTGCAGCAGTATTTTTTTCGGTTGTTTTCCCGTCCGCCTGCAGTTCTGCCGCTGCAACTGCAAGAAGCTCCTGTGCTTTTTCCACGGTTTTTACTGCTGTCTCTGCCGTTGTACCGTCTGCCGTATCATCACCGGTTTTCAGATTCACATAAACGGCTGCCCGTTTTGTCTTTGTCTCTGTACCGTTCTCCGTTCCGGAGACAGTTTCGTTCTGTACTGCGCTTTTTTCCGTTCCTGCCGATGCGCTGGCACGGAGCGGAACTGCATCGGAAAATACCAGTGTGCCCGCAAGGACAGCACCCATCACTTTCCATGCCTGTTTTTTCTTCATTGCGTTTCTCCTTATGTTCTCTTGGTCTATCTTAAAAAAATCTGTCTTTTTGTGTCATAATTTCGCATTACAGCATTATAGCACAAGAAAGAATCCCGCGCAAGGCTGAAGTCGCCTTGAAACGCGGGATTCGTGAATCACTTTCTTACGCAGTGAAACAGCAAGTGTTTCACTGCTGGGTGAACAGTAACGCGGGATTCTCATCTGCTTTTATCGCTTTTTAGTTTGTTTCTATTCTCGTTGTCGTGAGCTGATCCGGGGATAAATTCAGGATTTCCATAAACTCATCACCTGTGATCGTCTCTTTCTCATACAGATATTTTGCCAGCTCGTGGAGTTTCGGCATGTTATCTTTTAAGAGCTGCTCTGCTTTGTCGTACTGTTTTCTGACTGCTGCAACAACCTTCTCATCAATCTGTGCTGCTGTCGATTCGGAGCATGCCAGGGAAGAGTCACCGCCGAGGTACTGGTTCGTTACCGTCTCAAATGCAACCATACCAAATTCCTCGTTCATACCGAAGCGGGTGATCATGGATCTTGCCACCTTCGTTGCCTGCTCGATATCGTTCGAAGCACCTGTCGTGATGGAATGGAACACCAGATCCTCTGCCACACGGCCGCCGGTCAGCGTTGCAATCTTGTTTTCCAACTCTTCGCGGCTCATCAGGTTGTGCTCATCTTCATCCACCTGCATCGTATAGCCGAGGGCGCCGGACGTACGCGGGATAATGGTGATCTTCGTAACCGGAGCGGAATGGCTCTGCAGTGCTGCGACGAGTGCATGGCCGACCTCGTGGTAGGAAACGATCAGTTTCTCTTTGTCGGTCATGATCTTATTCTTCTTCTGGTATCCGGCGATGACAACCTCAACGCTCTCCTCCAGATCCGCCTGGGTGACGAATTTTCTTCCATCACGGACAGCACGGAGTGCTGCCTCGTTGATCATATTGGCAAGTTCTGCACCAGAAGCACCGGATGCCATACGTGCGATCGCATTGTAATCGACATTGTCGCCCACGCGGATGTTTTTCGCATGGACTTTCAGGATTTCCTCACGGCCTTTTAAGTCAGGCAGTTCAACCGGCACACGGCGGTCGAAACGGCCCGGACGAAGAAGTGCCGGGTCCAGGGAATCCGGGCGGTTCGTCGCTGCCAGAATGACAACGCCTTTCTTTCCATCGAATCCATCCATCTCGGCAAGCAGCTGGTTCAGGGTCTGCTCACGCTCGTCGTTTCCGGAGAATCCGCCGCCGTCACGTTTTTTGCCGACGGTATCGATCTCATCGATAAAGACGATACACGGTGCTTTCTCGTTTGCCTGCTGGAACAGGTCACGCACCTTCGCAGCTCCCATGCCGACGAACATCTCGACAAACTCAGAACCGGAAATGGAGAAGAACGGAACATTTGCCTCTCCGGCTACTGCCTTTGCCAGCAGTGTTTTACCGGTTCCTGGAGGGCCGACAAGCAGTGCTCCTTTCGGCATTTTTGCACCAATTTCTTCATATTTTTTGGGATTATGCAGGAAGTCAACAATCTCCTGTAAAATTTCTTTTGCCTCATCCTCTCCGGCAACATCTGCAAATTTAATGCCGGTTTCGGACTGTACATAAACCTTGGCGTTGCTCTTTCCAAAGCTCATCGCATTTCCCATGCCGCCCATCATCTTGCTCGTCATGCGTTTCATCAGCCACTGTCCGAGCGCAACCATCACAACGATCGGTATTACCCATGTTAAAAGAAATTCCATGAGTGGCGACATCTGCTCTATGATCGGCGTTCCGAATTCGGTAATACCTGCCTCATATAAACGATCTACCAGCTTGTAATCATTCATCACACCCGTCTTATAATAATTCGCCGGGCTTGATTTGTCGCTGAAAATAATCTCATTTGACTGGATCTGGACTTCGCTGATTTCGTTGTTATCTACCATCTGCAAAAATTTTCCGTAATCCCTCTGCAAGCTTTAACAGTGCCTGGTTTTCTCCGGGAGCACTTGCATGTCCGCCGGTTCCCTCCGCACTTATTTTTATTTTGCAGACTGCCTTTTCCCCGACCGTCAGCATCATATAGTTTTTCCCATTAATATGTAACGGGAAGCCACCGCCTTCGTTAATCACCATCGCATTTTGAAACAGGTTTGGTCTTTCCTGTCTGACATATTCCATGCCAAAACTGCTCCCTGCTTCTTCATCGATAGTAGCCAGAAAATACACATCCCTGTTCAGATGGTTTTCCTGTTTTTTGAGATTCAGGAACGCATACAGCTCCATCATCGTCAGCTGCTTGGTATCCAGCGTTCCTCTTCCGAAAATTCGCCCGTCTGCTTTCTGGGCTCCGAACACCGGATGTGTCCATTCCTCCTGTATGCCAGGTACGACATCTATATGGGAAATCAGCACAACCGGCTCTTTTTCAGCCCTCGGTGCATGAATTGCTGCAAGAAGGTTTGGTCGATGCAAGTCTTTTGCAATCCGCTCCGTTTTTATTCCGTTTTCCTGCAAAATATGTTCCAGAAACGCACAGGCCTTTTCTTCTCCATCTGCACCGCTCCCGGTTACAGACGGGATTCGGAGCAGTTCCATAAATGCCTTCTTATTATCCTCCAGATTCATAGGCTGCTCCTGTTATGCTTCCTCACCGGTACGGTAAGGAATTTCAATCAATGCTGTCTGCCGTTTGCTGATCAGAACACAACCATCCTCCGTCAGGAGCACATTATCTTCAATAATTGCGCTGCGCTTATCGCGGTCCTGCAAAACAGTCGGCTCCAGCGCATAAATTTCATTTTTACGGAGAATTCCGGAAGCAGAATATCTCTTTTTGGGTCCAAGTGTCGTACCGCCATCATGCACCTCCAGTCCTACCTGATGTCCGGTCGCATGCGGGAACGGAGGAAAACCACTGTCAATGATCGACTGTCTGCCAATTGCATCCACTTCATAGCCTCTCATGCCGGGTTTAATCTTTGCCATAACCGCTCCTACTGCATTGATAGCCGCATTTGCACAATCAACCGCATCCTTGGGAGCATGCTCTTCGCCTGGTTTCAGGAAATACATGGTACGTGCAATATCCGATGTATAACCGTTATAACGAATGGAAAAATCGATCACCAGCATATCTCCGGCTTCGATTTTGTTGATGTCGTTAGGGTCTCTGTGGGACATTCCTCCCTTCGGATTCAATACCAGAGGATATTCCGGCGGATTTCCAAATGCAGTCACAACGTTTCGCTTTGCACATTCCTCCATCATCATCTTTGCTACACCAACCTCTGTCAGACCAACATGAATCCGCTTAAAAAGTGCATCGTAAATATCTGTTGTAATACGGCTGCATTCTTTCATAATCTCGATTTCGCTCGGTGTCTTTACCGCTCTTAACTCCTCCAGCATAGAGTAGCTGCAGCATTTCACTTTCGCCATTGTTTCTGCACCGATCGCTTTTTCCAGTTTTTTGAACAAACCAACTGTCAATCCATCACATCTGGTATCGATCGTAGAATCATTGACTGCAAGACGTTTTACCTGATATTGATCGAATTTTTCTTTGAATACTTTTTCAAACCCGTCACCGGATACTTCAATTACTTCTGTATACAGCCCGGATTCTTCATATGCTTTGGTATCCGCAGCGGTTGCAATCGCAATTCTGTCCCCGCTTTTCGTCAGCAAAAACATCACTTCATTTTTACTGTCCGTATTGAACATCAGTTCCAGTGCAGTATCTGTTTTCAGCCGCGCGTAAAATACCCACATATCGATATTATTATCCTGCAGCATTTCTGCAGCGCGCTGCATTTTTTCTCTTGCTACTTCGTTTCTGTTAATCATGTTTACCTCCCGCTCTGCCGTATGAACCGGCAATCTCTCGTGCATTTTTTCGGCAATTGCCGTTTTTCTTTATATTCCGCTCTGTGCTGCCCGGCAGACTGCAAGCGTCAATACTTTACTTCCAAACACGACCGAATCCCTGTGGATTCTTTCATTTATGCCATGAACCATTGTTACAGCACTGTCAAACGTCATATCCCAAGCATAAACCGGGCTGTATCCGTATACTTTTGTATCCAGGTCTGCCAGGAAACGTCCATCACTGGAGCCCATCGACACAAACGGAAGAATTTCCGCTTCTTCTTTTGTTTTTCCCAGAATCTCCAGCGTTGCTTCTTCCAGAATTTTTAACATTTCTCCATCCGGGCTGCTTTCATACCCCTGGCTGAGAGAAACAATTCTGTAACTGCAGTCCCATTTTTCTGCAAGATTTTTTAAAACTTCCTCCAGATATTTCTGCCCGAAACCAGGGAGAAGTCTCACATCGCAAACCAGTGTCACTTCATTTACATTTTTCCCTGTAATCATCGTTACCGTCATGGAATTTTGTTTCATGGCTGTCAGTATTTTCTGCATCATGGGAGACAGCTGTACTCCTGCCAGCTTTTGTTCAAACTGCTTTACTGTATCCAGAACTCTCCCGTCAAGCTTCTGCTTTCCGATGTCCTCAGCAAGCCCCATCGCCCGCTCCATACCATCTTCGCTGGTAAAAAATGCACCTTTCGCGTTTTTTGCTTTCACGGTAAATTCCACTGTACCGCAGGATTTCTGTCCGGATTCGCAAAGGTAAAATTCCCTTTTTCCTCCAACTACCGGGAATCCGCCGCCCTCGCTGATCACATCGCTGCCCCGAAAGAGCTCGCGGCCTGTTTTTGTCGTTTCACCAACTGTAATCTCATGATCCAGAAACCACTGGAGCCCATATGCACTTCCACTTTCTTCGTCCGAGGTTGCCAGAAAATATACATCCCGCTTTAACGGAATTTCTTTCTCCTTTAACGCCAGAAACGCTGTCAGCTCCATTGCTGTCAGCTGTTTTGTATCCACCGTACCCCGTCCATAAATATAGCCATCTACCTCCTGTGCTTCAAACGGAGGAAATTTCCACTGACTTGCCTGCGCGGCAACCACGTCGGTATGACTCATCAGGATCAACGGTGCCTCTTCTGCCTGATCTGCCAGCTGCCATGCCAGCAGATTTCCGCGTCCCTTTGCACTTTTCTGATACACATAAGGAATCCTGTGCTCCTGCAAAATACGTTCCAGATACAGGAGAAGCTTTTCTTCTTCCCCCGGCGGGTTTGTCGTATTGATCCTGACCAGATCCTTTAACAAAGCAACTGGTTCTATCATTTTTTCGTTCCTTTCTTTTCCTGTATCAAACAACTGTCCATTTATACTTCAGGGGTCTCGGACAGTAAGCCCGAAACCCCTGACCTGTTAAAAGTCTGTCATTTCTTTTATTCTGCAATATTCCACTTTTCAATCTGGAAGGTAATACCGCGGTAATCACATACAAAGTTCTGTACTTTGTCACTTACGCCTGCGATACCAGCCTTGTTATACAGCGGAATCCACGGAAGATCCTTGGAGATCAAATCTGCGATTTTGTGGAAGCATTCCGCTCTCTCATCAGGATCTGTCAGCAGCAGCTGATCTTTAAACAGCTGATCCACCTCCGGATTGCTGTAATGAATAAAATTCCAGGAACCAGCGCCGGTAGAAGTGGAAAAGTACTCATTATATTCATTCGGATCTGCTTCAACGCCAAAGCCCAATGTATAGCACTGGAAAGAATCTCCGGTTGTCTCTTCTGTTGCTTCACCAGGAAGCAGCTTTGTATATGCCAGTGTTGCAAAATCCTGTTCAATTACTTCCATCTCAACACCGATCGCCTTCCACTGCTGCTGGATCAAAGCAGCAACTGCTTTACCATCTGTACTGGTGGACATATCATAGGTCAGATGTAAGGTCTTTCCGTCTTTTTCATAATAACCGGTTGCATCATTCATGGTATATCCTGCTTCCTCCAACAGCTCTTTGGATTTTGCAGGATCATAATCATAAACCGTTACATTATCGCTGTGAGACCAGTGGTTGCTCGGAAATACATCATCACAGACATATGCATTGCCGTCACCATAAACTGTATTAATGATTGCCTGCTTATCAATGCCATATGCCAGTGCCTGACGAACACGCAGATCACTTAAGCTTTCTGTCAGCTGGTTTAATCCAATATAAGTAACCGTCAGCTGCTCGTATTTGTAATCGGATACACCATCCATCGCTTCTACATTTTCTACCTCTGCAGAAGGAAGATTGTACAACACATCGATTTCACCGTTCAGAAGCGCTGCAGTCAATGTTGTGTCATCACCGAACTGCACGGTTACATTCTGAATAGAAGGCTTTGTGCCATAATAGTCGTCATTCCGTTCCAGTGTGATGTACTGACCAGATTTCCATTCTACAAATTTGTACTTACCTGTACCAATCGGAGCGCGATTGAAGTCATCATTGCCCCATTCTCCGGGATCCTCTCCTTCCAGAATATGCTTGGGAAGAATACAGGTATACATATTAGAAAGAAATGCCGCATTTGCAGACTCCAGTGTAATCTCTACCGTATAGTCATCTACTTTTTTGATACCGGAAACACTGTCTGCATTACCTGCCTGATAATCAGCAGCACCTGCAATCGACATAACACGTCCGTCTGCGCCGCCGTTATAATTCGGATCAGCCAGAGACGTCAGAGTAAATACCACATCGTCTGCAGTAAAGTCTTCTCCGTCATGCCACTTTACGCCTTCCTTTAAATGGAACGTATAAACTGTTCCATCATCGGAAATATCCCAGCTGTCTGCCAGATCACCTTCATAATTCAATTCTTCATTCGGAACAACCAAGTAGCTGAAAATCATGTTCTGAACATTGCTATCGGGTGTTCTGGGCTGAATCAGCGGATTCAAATTTGCTACCTCAGAAGACTGACCGATTACTACACTGGTATCAGTTGCTACTGTTCCATCTGCGGCAGTGCTTTCCGTGGCTTCTGCTGCTCCCGCGCTGTCTGTGCTATTGCTGCTCCCGCATGCTGTTCCAAATACCATCATGCCTGCAAGCAATAATGCAAGGGGCTTGGACATTTTTTTCATAATGTTTCCTCCTTTGTCGATTTATCACTTTTACTCATTAAAGTGCCGGCTTATAAAAAAAGCAGAATCCTATTCTCTGATCCTGCTCCTTTGCACTTCACAGTGTCATAATATCACGCACCTATTTGTGTGTCAATATTTTTTTGAAATATTCAAATATTTTAGTTATTCAAATATTAAAATTCTATCAAAACCATATGTTTTTATTCCAGTTCTCATCCACACAAACTTTATTATAAGTTTTTCGTTTTTTCTAAATTTTCCAGTTGACTTTTTCAGAAAAATTCGTTATGATAATAAGGCTTGATGAAGCAATCGAAGCGTGGCTCAGTTTGGTAGAGCGCTGCGTTCGGGACGCAGAGGTCGCGTGTTCAAATCACGTCGCTTCGACTTTTGAAGACTGTTGAGATTTCAACAGTCTTTTTTGCTACACAAATCACATAAAGCGCCCATAAGCGCCGTAAAACACCAAACCGATGGAGGATTTTATGGAACAGGATATGACCCAGGGCAAACCGTTGTCCATCATACTCAAATTTACCCTGCCGCTGTTAGTCGGCAATATTTTCCAGCAGTTTTACAACATGGCCGATACGATCATCGTCGGCCGCTTCGTCGGCGCGAACGCTCTGGCTGCCGTGGGCTCCACCGGCACAGTCATGTTTCTGATCATCGGTTTTGCACAGGGCATTACCGCCGGATTTACGATCCTGACCTCACAGCGTTATGGAGCAAAGAATGAAAAAGCCGTCCGCGCCAGCGTGGCAAACGGTATCCTGCTCTCTGTTCTTGTCACAATCCTTATAACCGTGGTCGGTCTGAGCACCATGAAGCCTCTGCTTCTCCTTATGAATACACCGGAGGATATTTTTGCCGATGCATATACCTACAGTATGTTGATCTGCAGCGGAGTCGTTGCCTGTATTTTTTATAACCTGTTTTCCTCACTTCTGCGGGCCATCGGCAACAGTAAGGTTCCGTTGTTTTTCCTTGTATTTTCCGCCTGTCTGAATGTGGTGCTCGATCTGCTCCTGATCCTCTGCTTCCATATGGGTGTGGCAGGTGCTGCAATTGCAACCAATATTTCACAGGGCGTTTCTGCGGTACTGTGTCTGATCTATATTTATAAGAACGTTCCCGTGCTTTGCCCGGAGCGCACCCAGTGGCGACTTTCCGCATCAGACACGGCATATCAGATGAGAATGGGCATTCCAATGGCACTGCAGTTTTCCATTACTGCATCCGGAGCAATGGTGATGCAGGCTGCCATCAATCTGTTCGGCTCTGTAGCAGTCGCTGCCTTTACTGCTGCCAGCAAGGTGCAGAGCCTCGTAACACAGGGCATGATGTCGATGGGACAGACAATGGCAAGCTACGGCGGTCAGAACTACGGCAAGGGCGATTATCACCGTCTGGAAAAGGGCGTCCGTTCCGCTCTCCTGATCAGCGTCATCTACTCGCTGCTCGCTGCAGTTGCCGTCGGTCTGTTCCTGCGCCCGCTGCTTTCCCTGTTCTTCTCCGGAGACATCGATATAGCTTCCCTGATGCCCTGGGCAAAAACCTATATCTATATGTGTGCGGTCTTTTATATTCCGCTTTCCACGATTTTTATTTTCCGAAACATCATGCAGGGCTGCGGCTACAGCTTCCTGCCGATGATGGGCGGCGTAGCCGAGCTGTTTGCCCGCATGATCACAGCACTGATCGCCATGAAGCTTGTAAGCTTTCCCCTCGCCTGCTTCTGCGATCCTGCTGCATGGGTCGGTGCGGCGCTCTTTACCGGATTTTCCTGGTTATCCGTCAAGAAAAAGCTCCGTGCTTCCCTGCTGCCGGAGGATACCAGTTCTTCCAGCGAAGCAAAATGATACCCCATTTCCTCCCACTTTGTTAAAACCTCATCCAGAATTTCTCCGTTCGTCCGGGACGTATTGTGCAGCAGTACAATCGCTCCCGGATGAACTCTTTTTAACAGCTTTGACATCGCCTCTTCGTGGGTCGGCTGTTCCTCCTGCTTCCAGTCCACATAGGCAAGGCTCCAGAAAATCGTCCGATACCCAAGCTCCTTTGCCAGCTGCAGATTGTTGTCGCTGTATTTACCCTGGGGCGGGCGGTAAAACTTCGACATCTTTTCGCCGGTTGTCTGCTCGTACAGGTCTTCCAGCTGCGCCAGCTCCTTCTGAAACTCTTCCTTTCCCATCTGGCTCATATCCGGATGATGATAGCTGTGGTTCCCGATGATATGCCCCTCCGCCCGCATCCGTTTGACCAAGTCGGGATTTTTTTCCAGATAATTCCCTACAATAAAAAAAGCCGCCGGCACATGATGCTTTTTCAATGCGTCGAGAATCGCCGGCGTGTTTCCATTTTCGTATCCGCAGTCAAACGTCAGATACAAAACCTTTTCCGTCGTATTCTCCGCATAAAACGCATCATATTGCGCCAGCTGCTCCATACTTTCGTCCGCCACAGGCGGTTTGTTGTCCTCCTGAAAGGAAAGTCCCCAGTCCTTCTGTGCAGGATGCGCCATCACCGCCTGATCCCGTACGCGCACCGTATGTCCCACAACGCTTCCGAGGCAGAACGCTACGCCGAAAATCAGACACAGGGAAAGCATCGCTTTTAATTGTTCCATTCTGTCCATGCCGTTGTCCGTCCGAGTCTTTTTATTATGTATATCGGAAAACGGCTTTTCCTATGCAGGGGATTCAGCGGCTGATAATGTACTTGCAGATCGGATTGCCCTGTGCTGAAAACCGTTCCTCATACTCAGTCATGACGTTTCCCTCGTTTAAGCGCGCATCCGCGTGAAGGTCAAAGGTTTTTTCCTTCAAGGTCCATCCCGCTGCTTCCACCTCTTCCAGTGCAAAATCAAACAGGGCGCGGTTGTCCGTCTTAAACTCGATCGTTCCGTCTTTTTTCAGAATTTGATTGTATCTTGCCAGAAACTGTCTGGACTCCAGGCGTCTTTTTGCGTGACGATCCTTCGGCCACGGATCGGAAAAATTCAGGTAAATGCGATCCAGCTCTCCCAGTGCGAAAACATTTTCCAGATCTTCTGCATCCATGCGGATCAGGCGAACGTTAGGCAGCTCTTCCTCCTCCAGCTTCTGAACCGCGCGCAGCAGCACGCTGGAATATTTTTCGATACCGATAAAGTTGATTTCCGGGTAAAGGCGCGCCATATCCATCAGGAAACGTCCCTTGCCCATGCCGATTTCCACATAAACCGGATGGTCGTTGCCAAACGCTTCTCTCCACTTCCCTTTCATCGTTTCCGGTTCGTGTACGACAAACTCGCTCTCCCCGATCATTTCCCGACAGCCTGTAATATTGCGCAATCTCATGAATTATCCTCACTGTTTTTCATTATTATTTTATTGGGTTTTTGTCTTTCTCCCACCTATGAGCAAGCTCATGTGGGCTCAGACCTTTTGACCCTGGCTTTGATACCTACGGATTGTTCCGTGCTGCGCACTCCCACAATCCTGATATCAATTTATCTTACTATATTTCGGGATAAAAAGGAAGCTTTGCATTTTGGGAATGCTGCCCGCGCCATTCGCAATACAATAGAATGCACGCTCCGCGAACATTCTATTGTCATGAATCGCGTCTTCGACGCTTTCCGCTGTTTCGCAGCTCATTTTTGCTCATAAAGCGGCGCTCCC
>ENA-OPCO01001909-OPCO01001909.1-human-gut-metagenome-genome-assembly--contig:-NODE-1909-length-12525-cov-3.195269_pt1 | contig 12525 bp, 9 predicted proteins | sample MGYA00241562_ERZ501475 | MGnify/ENA primary metagenome ERZ501475 (study PRJEB25962, sample SAMEA2042627) | human gut metagenome | biome: human gut; feature: human-associated habitat; material: faeces... | reverse complement strand
AAAAGAGGGATCTGAAAGCTTTGATTTCATTGGGCTGAAGATTCCGAGAGATTATACTGGTGGAACGGAGGAATTCATTATACCGGTGCATTTAGCTTTTTGCTTTTATTCATGGCATTTCTGATACATGAGATTGTTCGAAAAGAAAAAAGAGTGCTGTATAGTGTGTTGGCAGCATGGATTGCAGTTATGGTTGGCGGCGGAAATCTTGTGACGGCGTTGATCGGAAATGTGGTTACAGGATATGTGATCTTGATTTTGTTGTGGAGAAAACGGAAGGATCTGTTAAAGTATCTGGCGCTTCCCGGAGGAGCGATGCTGGTTGCATTTTGTATCAATGTAGTGGCTCCCGGAAACTGGATCAGGCAGGGAAAATCCGGTGAGATCGTGTCCTATGGTGTAATTGGTTCTATTTTAAAATCCTTTGTACTGTGTATACAGGATATCGCAGGAGACTGGACTGGGATTTTCTGGGTATTTTTGATTTTAATGGCACTTCCTGTTTTATGGGCAATAGCCGCTAAAACAGAATTTGGGTTTCCGCTTCCGGGAGTCATTACTTTGGCAGGATATTGTTTCCTGTCTGCAATGTATGCACCACAGCTGTTTGCACTCGGACAGTGGGGAACGGGAAGAATTGAAAACATTATGTATGATATGTTTTTGATTTTGACCGTTGTTCTTGAATTTTACTGGATCGGATGGATTCAGAAAAAGCAAAAGCTGTGCTGGAACGCCGATTCTCATTTAAAATGGTATGGCTTTTGTACAGGAATGACAGTTCTATGCTTTTTACTGGTATCCCTGGCATCGCCGAAAGAAATAACCTCTGCAGCAATTGTAAATGCAGTCAGGAGCGGCGAAGCACAGGCATACGCAGATGCAATAGAACAGAATATTGTGACCATTAAAAATTCGGACGAAGCGCTGATTTTAATCCAGGAGCCGCCGAAAACTCCGGAGCTGTTTACGACGGATGAAATCGAGACATGGAGATTTGGAACGGCGGAGTATTACGGAAAAAATAAAATTCGTTATTATGAAGAGTTGGATAAGTGATCGGAGATGGGGAATAAAAACACAGATAAAACTGAAAAGACAGAAAAGACGGAGGCTTTTACGGTGAAGAAACTGGCAGAATGGATTAGTATAAAGAAAATAGCAGCAGCTGTGGGAATCGCGTTTTTAGCGTCGATGGTACCCAACTGGTTATTAGCGTTTATCGCCAGACCTTCGGGGGACGACTACGGATATTCTGCAGCAAGCCATCAGACGTGGCTTCATACGCATTCTGTGATCGAAGTGTTTCGGACAGGTCTGGAAACGACAAAGCAGATGTGCCAGGTCTGGAATGGAGACTGGTTCAGTGTTTTTATATTTACGCTGATGCCGGAGGCCTTTGTATACAGAAGTTTTTGGATCGTACCTGTGTTCTGGACACTGGCAATGATTGCAGCCACTTATTATATGGTACATGAGTTTTTTACAAACTATTTTGGCTTAAAATGGTATGAAGGCGGAGTAGTCACATTATTGATTCTGCTGATGTTTTATCAATGGATTCCAAGCTCCGGAATCGGTATGTACTGGTATGTTGGAGTAATCCACTATATGATGCCCCATGTTTTGGCAATGCTTTTGATTGGATTTTTACTGAAATATTTAAGAACGGACAAATTCAGATATATTATCTTTTCTGTTTTGGGAATGATCGCAATCGGAGGGAGCAGCTATTATTCGGCATTTCTGGTTTTATTCAGTTATGTATTGATGTTTGTGATCGTGAAAAATAAAAAGCGTGCAGGGGTGTTTGCATTCCCGACATTTGCCGGAATGATCGCTTTGTACTTTCAGGTTACAGCACCCGGAAATGCAGCCAGAGTAGGCGGAGAGCAGATGGGCTTCAGCGTAGGAAAAGCAGCTTTCACGATTGTAGAAGCGTTGTGGCAGGGGGCTGTAAATGTAGTAAATTATTGGAGGGAGACTCCACTTTTATTTGTGCTGTTATTCTTTGTGACAGTCGTAGCATGGGAATGTCTTTCAGAAGCAAAATTGAAATTCGAGTTTAAATATCCGGTATTATGGGTTGGCTATATGTTTGGCGTGTATGCGGCAATGTATGCACCGGAGCTCTATGCAGCAACGGAGGTGTCCGGAGGACCTGGAACGATGGAATATCTGACGTTTATTTTAACGTCAGTTTCCTCCGTTATCTATGTAGAGGGCTGGATCTTGCGGAAACTGGAACTACGTCATACTCTGAAAAGAAGAGAAATTTATCATAAATGTATCACAGTTCCGGCGGTATTTGTTTGCCTGGTTCTGTGCCTGGTATTTAGGGGAAATCTGAAGGATTCGTTATTTTACAGCTCCTGCAGTTATATTGCAAGCGGTCAGGCAGCAGATTTTAAGGAACAAATGGAATCCCAGGAAAGAATATTGCGGGATGATTCCATTAAAGAAGCATATCTGTGTCCGACAAATCCGGAGCAGGGGCCATTGATGCATATGCCGGTCATCAAAAATCCGGAAGCATTTACCAATAGAGTTGTCGGAAACTTTTATGGAAAAGACATGGTTACGACAACGGAATGAATATCAGATAACAATTACAGATAGGATGAATCCAGCATAAAAATAAAGGAGAACAGTGTGAATAAAAAATTTGCAGAATTAATGTTCCATTGTTTATGATGATCACAGGCGCATTGCTGATTCCAAAAGCCGAGAGCTGGAGTGTGATCTTTAAAAAGAGAATTTCCAGAATGCTTGTAGTATTAGTTGCTTTTTCTGCGCTGATGTATGGCCTGCTGTGCTTTGCATGGAATCAGGATACATTTTCAGCAATGGCATTTGTGGAGAAGCTGCTGAAAAATGAGATTCAGACTTCTTACTGGTACCTGTATGAATATATAGGAATTTTGATGATGCTTCCATTTCTTGGGGCAATTGCGAGAAATGTGGATTTGGATTGCATGAAATATTTTCTGGGATTGGGGCTGATCATTAAAGTCGGAATGTCTATCGTCGGACAGTTTACGGGATATTCTATGATCCGTATTGAATCTTATGATCCCGCTGATGGCTTGTGCAGTCTATCTTGGCGTCCGCAGATTTTTTGTAATGCATACGAATATCAGAGGAGCCGGGATCATAGCATGTCTGGGCAGCTGTGCATTTGGCGTATACTTACTGGAGCATATCGGTCAGAAGCTATTCCTGAAGCTGTATTTGCAGCTGGCAGATCGGACATTCGGAATATTTGCATGCTCTGTTTATATCTGCTGTATTTTGCTGTTTAGCTTTGTACGTACATGGCTTATTCGAAAAAGTAAAATAGTAAGAAAATTTATTTAGCAGATTGGTACAGTTCTTTTTGCGGAAACAGGGGAGGATGTAACGAAAATCCATGCAAAGGGAACAAGACTGACGCAAAGAACTTTATTACGTTCGTAGCACTGATGACTCTCAGGACTAAACCTGAAAGTCGTCGAGAGTTAATTTTTCAGGAAGTTCACAGATAATATTGGTAATTGATTTGGCGAGAAATGCATAAGGCTTTATAATAAAGTCGTAAGCAAGTCGTAAGTAAGTCGCACAAACCGTAAATATAGCCTAAAAAATAAACCTTAAGAGATGGCACGACAAGTCCATATTTTATAAATAGTACCATGTTAAATTCCTGAAAATTAGACGGTTACCAATCCCTGCTTGTTAAAAAGCAGGGATTTGTAGTATGATAAAGAATATCAGAACCACAGAAAGGAACACACTTATGCTGCACGAACTGGAATATCCATTTGACAGTGAATATATTTTAAAAAAATCAAAAAGCTTGAAGCGTCGTCTGCTGGAGGAGAACACCCAGCGGATTCCGAAGAAGATCGCGGTGCTGGGAGGCTCTACGACCCATGATATTATCCGGATTCTGGAGCTGTTTTTGCTGAATCAGGGAATTGAACCGACCTTTTATGAATCGGAGTACGGAATGTACTGGGAAGATGCGATGTTCGGCAATGAAGAATTGAACGCGTTTGGACCGGATCTGGTTTATATTCATACGAGCTTTCGAAACCTGCGCAGTCTGCCGGAGGTAAAGGATTCTCGGGAACAGGTGGAGGACAAGCTCAGATCGGAATTTGAACATTTTCAGGTGATGTGGGAGAAGCTGGCGGATACCTGGCATTGTCCGATCATTCAGGACAACTTTGAACTTCCCTATTACCGTTTGATGGGGAATCAGGATGGTGCGGATTTTCACGGCAGAACCTGGTATGTGAACCGGATGAACCAGATGTTTGCAGATTATGCGGCAGAGCATCAAAATTTCCTGATCAATGATATCTGCTATCAGTCTGCGGCATATGGTCTGGATGAATGGTCTGCGCCGTTTTTCTGGCACATGTACAAGTATAGTTTGTGCCTGAAGGCGATTCCATGGATGGCACACAACGTTGCGAATATTATGAAGTCGCTTTACGGAAAAAATAAAAAATCGCTGGTGCTGGATCTGGACAATACGCTTTGGGGAGGCATTGTCGGGGATGACGGTCCGGAAAATCTGGAAATTGGACAGGAAACGAATCTGGGACAGGTTTATGCGGAATTTCAGTCCTATGTGAAGTCACTGAAAGACTATGGCGTGATGTTGAACGTCGCATCCAAGAATGAAGAGGAAAATGCACTTGCAGGCTTGAATCATCCGGCAGGGGTGCTGAAGCCGGAGGATTTCCTGATCATTGCGGCAAACTGGGAGCCGAAGAGCCGGAATATTCTGGAAATTGCACATCAGTTGAACATTTTGCCGGACAGCCTTGTGTTTGCAGATGATAATCCGGCAGAGCGGGAGATTGTGCGGCAGCAGGCACCCGGCGTGACTGCGCCCGAGATCGGCAAACCGGAGGATTATATCCGGGTGCTGGATCGCGGTGGCTATTTTGAAGTGACATCGCTTTCGGAGGATGACCGAAAACGAAATGAAATGTATCAGGCGAATTTGAAGCGTGAAAAGGCGCAGGCATCCTTTGCAGATTATACAGAGTATTTGAGATCCCTGGATATGAAAGCCACGATCCGAAGCTTTGAACCGGTTTATATGGCAAGAATTGCACAGCTGACCAATAAGAGCAATCAGTTCAATTTAACAACACAGCGTATGACACAGGCACAGATTGAACAAATGGCGGCGGATGATTCTTATATTACCTTATATGGAAAACTGGAGGATAAGTTCGGGGATAACGGCGTTGTTTCTGTTGTGATCGCCCAAAAGGAAGAGAAAGTAGCGCATATCCGCCTGTGGCTGATGAGCTGCCGCGTCCTGAAACGGGATATGGAGCTTGCAATGCTGGATGAGCTTGTGGAACGGTGTCAGGAAGCAGGAATCGAAGAAATTTACGGATACTATTATCCGACGGCGAAAAACAACATGGTACGGAAATTCTACGGAGAGCTGGGCTTTGAGAAGTGTTCGGAGGATGAGGCTGGAAACAGTGTCTGGAAGCTGAACACAGCAGGCTATGAAAAACGAAACCATGTGATCGAAGTGGAGAGCTGAGTATGTTATTTCAGTCATATATTTTTATCCTGCTGTTCTTTCCGCTGTGTCTGCTGGGTTTCTGGGGGCTAAAGCGCCAGAAGCTTTTGCAGCTCTGGCTGATTGCCTTTTCCCTGTGGTTTTACGGAGCAGCGAGTCCGTATTATCTGTTGCTGCTGCTGGGCAGTATTGCATGGAATTATGCTTTTTTTCGCGCCATAGAGCGTGGCATTGGGCGTGTTACAGAGCGTGTTTCCGGGAGTGCTATGGAGCGCGCAGAGTATGGGATGGAACGTGACAGCTCCCGGAAAAGACTTTTGTTAGGAATTGGAATTGCAGGAAATCTTGCATTACTTTGCTTTTTTAAATATTTTAATGCAATATCGGCTGGCTGGAGTCAGATGAAAGGGCTGGAGGATCCGATTCTGCAGCTTGCATTGCCCCTTGGCATCAGTTTTTTTACCTTTCAGCAGATTGGATTTCTGGCAGATGCTTATAAAGGAGAGGTTGGGGCGTGCAGCCTGAGGGAATATGTCCTGTTCGTTTCCTTTTTCCCATATGTGTCGTCCGGACCGATTGTTAATGCGCAGGAAATGCTGCCGCAGTATCGGCAAATCGGTCGGCAGCGTCTGGATTGGGTAAAGTTTTCCGGCGGACTGTATCTGTTTGCGCTGGGGCTGTCAAAAAAGGTGCTGCTTGCGGATACCTTCGGCAAGGCGGTGGATGCAGGCTATGGCAATGTGGCAGGACTGTCCGGTACAGATGCCTGGCTGGTGATGCTGTTTTATACGCTGCAGCTGTACTTCGATTTCAGCGGCTATTGCGATATGGGGCGGGGCATTGCTCATATGCTTGGCATGGAGCTTCCGGTGAACTTCGATTCTCCCTACAAGGCGTCCAACATCATTGAATTTTGGAAACGCTGGCATATTACGTTGAACCGTTTCCTGAGAAAATATGTATACATTCCGCTGGGCGGCAACCGGAAAGGTACAACGCGGATGTATTTGAACTTATTTATTGTATTTCTGGTCAGTGGAATCTGGCACGGCGCAGGCTGGAACTTTGTCCTGTGGGGAGCGCTGCATGGTGCGCTGTATCTGGTTACTCGGGCATGGCAGCGGAGGCAGCCATGGCAGCAGTGTGCGGCGGATGTGCATGTTCAAAATGGAACGAAAAAATCCGGTGTATTTTCTGCAGTCCAACATGTGCTTTGCGTCGCTCTGACCTTCCTGTTTTTGAACTTTACATGGATGCTGTTCCGTTCTGCAAATCTGTCACAGGCAGGTGAGTTTATCGGACGGTTAATCGGCGGTGGCTTTGCAGCTCCGTCGGTTCAGATCACAGAGACGTTCAATTTGGAAGAGTTTTGGTATGTGATTAAGATTTTACATCTGGATCGTCTGCCGGGAAGCGAGCTGTACTTATGCTTTGGTTTTTTGGCAGTGGCGCTTTGGCTCGTCTTTTTTGCACGCAACGCAGGTGAGCGGGAAAAGAGCTTTGAACCGAATGGAAAAACGATGTTCGTGACGGCATTTTTGATGATCTGGTGTGTGGTGTCATTAAGCGGTGTAAGCAGCTTTTTGTATTATCGGTTTTAGAAGGTGCCGGTTTGGCTTAAATTGAGGAGTAGAATGGAAGAAAACGAAGGAAAAGAGAAAAAGCAGAAGAAAAAAATGCAGCCGAAGCGCTGGCTTGCCGGTTTTCTGGGCATTTTTCTGGCGGGACTTGCAGGATGCATAGCACTGGTGATCTGGGTCGACCCTTTTTTTCAGTATCATAAGCCCCTTGCGTGGTTCCCGTATCTGGTGGATAACCAGGTCAATCAGAATCCGGGATTGGCAAAGCATATGGATTACGATGGCATTTTGATCGGTTCCTCGATGACTGCGAGCTTTAATACGGACTGGTTTGAGGAGCTGATGGGAATGAAAACCCAGAAGCTTTCCTATAATGGTTCTTATCCGAAGGATCTGTCCAACATCATGCAGCTGGTATTTGACGCAAAGGGCGATCAGGTCAAGGCTGTGTACATGGCGGTGGATCAGTCCACATTTTCAGCAGATCCGGAGGAAACCAAGTTTCCGGTTACGGATTATCTGTATGATGATAACGTGTTCAATGATGTTCCATATCTGTTGAACAAGGATGTGCTGCTGGATTACATTCTGCGCCCTTTGGCGGATCGAAAGGATGCGTCGGACTGGGCGGAGCTGTATAAGCCGTGGTGGACGGATGAATATTATAACAAGGCAAACGTGCTGATGTACTACGAGGCGGCAGAGGAAAAGCAGGAAGAGGAAGCGCTTGCGGCGGATTATTTTAAGGATGCGGTTGAGGAAAATCTGCAGAAAAATATTCTTCCGTATATTGAAGCCCATCCGGAGACGGAGTTTTATATTTTTTATCCCCCCTACAGTATTCTGTTCTGGAACGATGTAACGCGGGAAAAGGAGCTGGAGGCGGTCATCGGCAGACTGGAATATATGACGGAACGATTGTTGAACTATGAAAATGTTCATGTGTTCAATTTTCTGGGAAAAGAAGATATTATCTGTAATCTGAACAATTATGCGGACTATATGCATTATCATAAAAATGTCTGCCGGTATATCACGGAGTGCTTTACAACCGGTGAAAATGAACTGCATCCGGAAAATTATGGGCAGGCGTTTGATGAGATCAGGACACTGGCGATGAGTTATAATTACCCTGCGATCTGGGACGACTGGTACGATAGGACGCCGCGGTATGGGGAGGAATAAAGATTGAAAAATAAAATTTTTCAATCGCGAGATTTGTGTCTGCGCGCTTGACACAAACTCGGCATGCGCAAAAAAACGTGCGCAGAAATGAGAGGAAAATATGCTGCAGAAAGCATTGGGATGTCTGTTTGTGTTTGGAATTGCCCCGGTCGGGATCGGCGGACTTTGGACAAAAGGAATGGGGCAGAAAAGAGAAAAGATTTTGAACCTGTATCTGGCAGGTTTTTTGAGTGAGCTGGCGGTGTTTCAGCTGATCGCTGTGCCGGTGATGGTAAAAGAAGTTTATGGGATGAACCTGCTGGTATATCTGACAACTGCGGTTTTTGCAGTGTTGGCTGCGACGGGATTTATCTGGACGCTTCTGCGGGAACGCGGTTTGTGGAAGCAGGACAGGCAAAAGCAGCACGTTGCAGTTCAAAATCCGGAGCGTCTGCTTTTCTGGCTGCTGTTTTTGGCATCAGTGGGATATCAGATGTACATGGCCTTTGCCTATGCATCCTTTGACGGGGATGATGCGTATTATGTAGTTCAATCTGTATTGGCGGATCAGACCGGAGTGTTGAACCGGATTCGTCCCTACACTGGACTTTCTACGGACTTAGATATCCGTCATGCCCTGGCGACGCTGCCGCTGTGGATTGCCTATGTGGCGCGGATGACAGGCATTCATGCGACGATTGTGGCGCATACGCTGCTGCCGCTGATTTTTATTCCGCTGACCTATTATGTGTTTGTTCAGATCGGCAGAAAGCTGTTTTCCGACGGCTCTGTAAAGCTTCCGATTTTTCTGACGCTGGTTTCCATTATGCAGATCTGGGGGAATATTTCGATCTATACGAATGAAACCTTTTTCCTGACGCGGACCTGGCAGGGAAAATCAGTGCTGGCAAACCTGATCTTGCTGGTGGAGCTGTGGCTGATGTTGGAGCTATGTGCGCGGGAAAAAAATAGGGAGAGGCAGGAAGAAACGGGATCGCAGCTGTCCTACTGGCTGCTGCTTGCAGTCAATCATATCGCAGCGGCGATGATGACGAGTATGGGTGCGTTTCTGACGGCGATGCTGTTCGGCATTACGGCACTTGTGGCAGCGATCCGATACCGGAGCTGGTCAATTTTGTGGAAAACGGCGTTGTGCTGCATTCCGAATGTGATTTATCTGGCGTTGCTGCTGGTTTTGTAAGTGAAAGATGACAGTTTGCAAAACACCTGTGAACTGCATCGATAGGAGAGATTGCGTTGAAAGAGATTGTGACAATTTTTCAGAATTACTGCGGCAGCGGTTGGTATCCGGTACTTTTTTTGGCTGCGCTTTTGTATTTGCTGGTGACAGAAAAGAAAAAACAGATCCGTGTGGTGCTGGTGGAAAGCTCTCTGGTGATCACGGTTTTGTTTTTTCTGCCGTTTACAAAGACGGTAATGAATCTGTTGGGCGAAGGAGAAACCTATTACCGGATTTTGTGGCTGCTTCCCATGGCGGTTGTGATCGCTTATGCGGGGATCCGGTTGTTTGGAAAGCATTACCGGATCGGCTTTGTCCTTCTGACGCTGGTTCTGGTACTGACCGGAAAATCGGTGTACAACAGCCCGTATCTGTCAAAGGCGCAGAACCGGTATCATATTCCAAATTCCGTGATTGCGATCTGCAACGAGATCATGCCGGCGGAGGAGGAAGAGCGCGTCTGGGCGGTATTTCCGCAGGAGCTGATCTACTATGTGCGGCAGTATACCTCGGAGGTGCAGATGCCGTACGGGCGGGAAATGCTGGAGGCGTCCTGGGAGTGGAACTGGGACACACATCCGATTTATGAGATCATGCGGGAGGATACGATTGATCTGGATGCGCTTTCGCCGCTTTTGACGGAGTACAATTGCCAGTATCTGATTTTGAACAAGAGTGTTCCGTATACCGGCGATCCGCAAAAAAATGGACTGACGAAAATCGCGGATATTGAAGCATATGAGCTGTACCGGAATGAAGCGGTGGAGATTGCGAAGAAGAAAACCGCTCCGGTTACCTGTGGAAATCCTGTTGCTTAGTTTATGGCGGGGAGTACCATGTACGGGGGGAGAGTGGTTGAGATGAGGAAAACATAAAATGAAATCAGCAGACGATAGATATAACCCAAAAAGTTGTCGATTCAGTAAAGAATGGGTGTTTCTGCAGGCATTTTTGACTGCACTTGCGCTAAATACAGAACTTGGAGTAGCAAATGATGAAATAGATGGAATCAGCAATGTCCTTTTGGCAAGGCTTTATGCACTGTTTGTTCAGATTGAGTTCGGAATTCGTTCCAGGGGATTTTTCCTGACTGTGCTGACGGCGGTATTATTTGTTGGATATATGTGGATTTCACAAAAAAAGCGTTTTTTTTCGACAGAGAAGCATGCTGCTTTAGCAGCGTTTTTATCTGCGATGTACACTGGTGGTATGGCGTATTGGTACGGAGGCAGTCTTTCCCTTCTGTACTCCTTTCAGATCAACAGGATTCGCAGTATAGTACTGCTTGTCGGGATGTACTTTTTTTACCTTCATGCGATCGAGGGGATGCATTACATGCTGCATAAAAAGACCGAAAATGCAGGAACAGTTGCAGAAAAAAAAGGGAAATGGGTATTCATGTATCAGAAATCTTCTTTTTGGATCACCTGGGGTATCCTGATGCTGGCATGGCTTGTTCATCTGATTTTAAGGTATCCAGGTGCGATGAGTTATGATAACTGGGCACAGCTGCGATATTATTATGGATTTGAAACATACACGACAGCTCAGCCGATTTTCCATACCTGGCTGTTTGGCAGTTTTATTCGACTTGGTGTAAAACTCGGGAGTTCGAATGTCGGTTTATTTTTATTTGTCCTGATGCAGACCCTGATTATGTCTGCTGTTCTTGCATGGACACTGGAACTGATGAAGCGCTGGAATGCAGCGTCCTGGATTAGAAAACTGACCTTCGCGGTTTATTGTGTTGCACCGTATTTTGCAGGCTATGCGGCTTTTCCAATTAAAGATTATTTGTATACAGCTTTTCTGGTGCTTCTCGTTTGTCTGATGGCAGAATGGATGATTTTGCGTGATCAGTTTTGGCAACATATCGGGAAAAATGTGCTTTGGATTGTCGGAACTACGCTGATGATTCTTTGCCGAAAAAATGGGATTTATCTGTATTTTGTTGTTGTAACAGTGGTTCTTGTACAGATGGGTTTACATAAAATGAAGGGTGCAAAGGATACGGCAGATTCTCGCCAACCGGAAGCAGATAAAAGGGAAAAAAGTGCAGCATGGAAGCAGTGGATGCGTACAGCTGGCAGAAAATTGATTGTGGTGTGCCTGCCGTTTGTTCTGGTATTTGTTGTGGAAGGAATTATTACACAGGTTTATCATGTGGAAAAGGATTCTCCGAAGGAAATGTTTTCGCTGCCGTTTCAGCAGACAGCGCGCTATGTAAAAGAATACGGGGATGAGATACCGGGTGAAGAGCGCGAGGTTATTGCAAAGGTTTTGGATTATGATTCTCTGGCGGAAATCTATGAGCCGATGACCGCTGATCCGGTAAAAACAACCTATCGTTCCGGTTCGACGGGGGATCTTGTGGCATATTTCAATGTGTGGATGAAAGAGTTTTTTAGGCATCCGCTATGCTATGTGGAAGCAACGTGGAATCAGAATTATTATGTATTTGCGCCTTATGCGGATAACGTGGTTTACAATAAGAATTGCCTGGTTGGTTCTGACTTGGAATATGATAAAGAGTATTACAGCTGGCTGAATTTCCAAATCCCTGAAAAAATGGAAGGCGTGTCGAATATTGCAGTGAAACTATACAGCCTGCTGACGACAGCGCCGGTGATCGGAATGTTCAGCAATGTGGCTTTTTATGTAATTTTGATGTTTGTATTATTGCATTTTGTCAGGCTGGAGAAAAATAAAAAAGCATTCGTTGTGATGCTTCCTGCGCTGATTTCTTTCCTGTTTGTATTACTGGCACCTCAGATTCAGGGGCAGCCAAGATACGCGTTCCCGATCATTTATACGATGCCGCTGATGATCGCGTTTTATCAGAAGACAGAGCGTGGATGAACACAGCGCCGGACGGCATATCGGACAACGGCATGATCAGATGCCGGACAAGTTAAAAGTATAAAACCATAAAACAACCAACCCGGGAAGCTACGCATCTCAAGTGCACAGCCTCCCGGGTTTTATTTTAATGCAATCTTCAATTC
>ENA-OPCO01001902-OPCO01001902.1-human-gut-metagenome-genome-assembly--contig:-NODE-1902-length-12566-cov-5.488210_pt1 | contig 12566 bp, 10 predicted proteins | sample MGYA00241562_ERZ501475 | MGnify/ENA primary metagenome ERZ501475 (study PRJEB25962, sample SAMEA2042627) | human gut metagenome | biome: human gut; feature: human-associated habitat; material: faeces... | reverse complement strand
CCAGCCATGATAACGGCATCCGCATCGTCAAACAAAGAGGTGGCCGCCTCAAACATCTCTCCGGCAGACTCCACACCGAAATACCGGTACACAGGGTAGTGTGTCCGGAGCTGGACGGGCCCCGAAACCAGAATAACCCTTGCTCCTCTTGCCGCACACTCATCGGCAAGCGCAAAGCCCATCTTTCCCGACGAATAATTGCCGATAAAACGCACCGGATCAATCTTTTCGTATGTCGGTCCGGTAGTAATCATTATTGTTTTCCCCGCCAGATCACCGTCCTTAGCGGCAAAGAACTCTTCCAGCCTGCGGATAATGACATCCGGCTCTTCCATTCTGCCCTTGCCTACCAGATGGCTTGCAAGCTCGCCCGTACCCGGTTCTATGATATGGTTACCATACGAACGCAGTGTCTCCAGGTTCTTTTGGGTGGACGGATGGGCATACATATCCAGGTCCATTGCCGGGGCAACAAACACAGGAGCTTTAGCCGACAGGTAAGTGGTTATCAGCATATTATCGGCAATGCCATTCGCCATCTTGCCGATAGTGGAAGCCGTGGCAGGAGCTATCAGCATGGCATCCGCCCACAGACCCAAATCCACATGGCTGTTCCAGGTTCCGTCACGCTGCGCGAAGAACTCACTGATAACGGGCTTGCTGGTAAGGGCAGACAAAGTAATGGGAGTTATAAATTCCTTGCCCGCAGGCGTTATGACAACTTGCACTTCCGCGCCCCGTTTTATAAGTCCGCGAATGATATAACAGGCTTTATAAGCGGCAATACTGCCTGTAATGCCGAGTACTATTTTCTTTCCTTTCAGTGGGTTTGCCATGAAATCAAACTACTAATTACAAATTTACTTCTGGGTAATCTCGCGCAGGCGGATTTTAGTCAGCATAGCCTTGGTGTTCAGTGTAAAATCACTGTTCAGTATCCAACTGTAATAGCCCGGATCGCGTTTCAGCACATCTGCCACCGGCATGCCTTTGTATTTACCGAAATTAAACACTTCCACACCTTTATCATCGTAAACCATGCGTCCTGCAAAGTCAACATTCTTGTTGAAGCTGGAATAATCCGAGAGGAAAGCCACATCGTTCTGCAATTCGGGATAACGGTCCAGTTGCGACATCAGCACCTCGTAAGTGGCACGCGTATCGGCTTCCGCCGTATGGGCGTCTTCCAGGTTCTTGCCGCAATAGAACTTATAAGCGGCAGACAGTGTGCGCTGCTCCATTTTGTGGAAGATAACCTGTACATCCACAAACTTGCGGCGACTCATATCTATATCCACGTCTGCACGCAGGAATTCTTCCGCCAGTACCGGAATATCAAAGCGGTTGGAATTGAAGCCGGCAAGGTCGCAGCCTTCAATATCATTGGCTATATTGCGTGCCACTTCCTTGAACGTGGGGCATTCTGCCACATCTTCGTCGTAAATGCCGTGAACAGCGGAAGCCTCTTCCGGTATGTGCATTTCGGGATTAATGCGCATGGTTTTGGTTTCCTCGTTTCCGTTGGGATATACTTTGAGATAACAGATTTCTACTATTCGGTCCGAGTTAATGTTTGTACCGGTGGTCTCCAAGTCAAAAAAGACAATCGGATTTTTAAGATTCAGTTTCATGAAGTTTCGTATTTATTTATCTTTTAGGCACGGACTGCACGGAACGGTGCGGTTTCTCTATAAACCCGAACCGTGAAATCCGCGTAACCCGTGCCTAAATAAAAAAATGACAGATTACTATTTCATTAATCATTCAGCATCATCGGCATCAGCAGCATCAGCAGGTCTTCGTTTTCTTCCTGCTCTGCCGGAACAATAACACCGGCACGCGAAGGATCCGCCAGCTCGATAACCACTTCATCCGCCGATATATTATTCAGGATATCAATCAGGAAAGTAGACTTGAAACCGATGCTCATCGGATTACCCGCATACTGGCATGTCTGCGTTTCCTCTGCCGAAGTGGAGAAATCGATGTCCTGTGCCGAAATCACAATTTGGTTCTCCTGCATACGCAGTTTGATAAGGCTGCTTGCCTGTGAGGAGAAGATAGACACGCGACGCAACGCACCAATCAGTTGCAGGCGGTCTACCGTCACTTTATACGGATTGTTCTGCGGAATTACGGAGTTATAGTTCGGGTAGCGTCCCTCAATCAGACGGCATACCATGCGATAGCTTTCCAATGTAACCACGGCATTGCGTTCGTCAAATTCAATGGTCACCGTGCCCTGCTCCTTCGGTAACAGGTTCTTCATCAGGTTGGCAGGTTTCTTGGGCAGGATGAAAGCCGCACGCTCATTGCCTTTGGCGGCCAGCGTCTTGCAACGCACTAACTTATGTCCGTCGGAAGCCACCATTGTGATGTCTTCGGTAGTAATATCGAAATAGATACCGTTCATCACCGGACGAAGCTCGTCATCGGCGGTTGCAAACACGGCGCGGTTGATACCGCCCAGTAACACCTGTGCATCCATTTCCACACGAACGGCATTCTCGCCCAGCATGGCCGATTGCGGAAATTCGTCCGCATTCTGCCCCATCAGGCTGTATTTACCGTTCTGATACTGAACCGTAATCTCCAGAGAACTCGTATTGATGTCAAACGTCAGCGGCTGTTCGGGAATTTCCTTTAAAGCGTCCAACAAAGTCTTGGCAGTCACTGCAAAACGTCCGTCGGCATCACTGTCATTCACTTCTACTGTGGTAACCATCGTTGTTTCACTGTCGGAAACAGTTACCGACAAGGTTCCGTCTTGTAGTTCAAAAAGGAAACAATCCAAAATAGGCAGCGCATTCTTTGAATTAATCACGCGGCTGATAGCCTGCAAATGGCTGGAGAGCGCAGTACTCGAAACGATAAATTTCATATATTCTATGTATTTAAGTTTTAATTTCAGTTCAGTTGTTAACTAACGGACAAAGTTAAAAAAAGAATTCCCTACGGCAAAGAAAAAACAGCCGTTTATTCGTCGCATATCCCTAAAAAATTGTAACTTCGCCGCATCATTTAAAAAGAGTACAATGGAATTTACAGGAAAAATCATCGCTATACTCCAGCCCAGAGGCGGAGTTTCCAAAGCATCAGGTAACGAGTGGAAAGCGCAGGAATACGTAATCGAAGACCACGGGCAATATCCCCGTAAGATGTGTTTCGACGTATTCGGAGCAGATAAAATAGAACAATTCAATATCCAGATGGGTGAAGAGCTGACGGTATCTTTCGACATCGACGCACGTCAGTGGCAAGACCGCTGGTTCAACAGTATCCGCGCATGGAAAGTGGAACGTGTCAGCGCAGCAACGGCAGCGCCTGCAACGGGAGCACCGGTTCCGCCGCCCGCTCCGTCCGCAGCGCCGGAATTCTTATCCGGAGACGCAAAGGACGACTTGCCTTTCTAATTTGAGAATTAAAAATTGAAAAACAGGAATCAGTAAGTTTTATCCGGTAAGAAAAGGAAGGTGTCAAAATACACTTGACGATTTCTTTTAGGCACGGATTACGTAAAAAACACGGATTTCACAGAAAAAGAATAAAGAAAATCTGTGAAATCCGTGTTTTTTACGTAATCCGTGCCTAATAAAAAACAAATAGTAAGCGGATTTTAGTTTTGACAAGCCCTCTTTTCTATTTCTCTTATTTTTCAATTCCCTACTTCTTCAAACTCCCCTATTTTCTCTCCTTTATACAGCAAGACGAGATTCGGATACACCACTCCTTCCGCGCAAGTAAACTGTATGGCTATAGTGAAGTGGCGGAAGAAATCGGAATGACGGAAGAAAAAATTCGGAACCAACCGCACATAAGTTTCCGGCTGGCGCATCATCTCTTCCATATCCACCATCATGGCAAAGTTATAATAAGGAGAAAGACTGCCTACACCTTCCTCGTACACCGAAGTTCCATCCAGCACATCCCCGTTCTCCAAAGCGTCCACATAAGCGGAGAGACTCTGTGCATCGGGCGCCAGTAACAAAGTTCCTTTATAGAAGCAGGCGTATGTGTGAAGCGCGGATTCCGTAATGCCTGTCAGTTGTGTCAATACGGTATTCCGGGGCAACATATACTGCCGGTACTTCCGTGCACGCGGGTATCGCCTGTAATTCGGATAGGTCCGCTCCACGGCCGGAGCGCCTTTTTCTTCGGGAGTAGCATACAGTAATTTCTGCAGAGCACGTTCTGCCTGCGCTTCATCTTTTACAGCAACGCTCATTACAGCGCAGGGATGCCGGTCGGTAGTATCCTTGGAATGAAACAGGCAAGACATGACATTCTCTCCCGCGTACGTTTTCATAAATTCCATCCACTCGCCATCCCGCTTCTTGATATAATCGGAATAAGCAGCCTTAGCATATTCCTGCTGCGAAGTAAAGCCGAATATGGCTTCCAAATCCGAGATTGCCCACTGGTTGTAGAAAAAAACAGAGGCCGGCAGCCGTTCTCCCGAAAAATCTTTTATCGGTTCCTGTCTGCGAAGCGCATTGATAAATGTCCGGGCTGTATCCGCTCCGTGACTGATACCGGAACAATAAACGGCTTCTTCATTGAACTTCATGTCAAACTCTGCCCAACTTCCCAGATGCGTCTGCGGACGAATGCCGTCTGTATTCTTGCCCATGCCCACTTCTTTCATGCGTACATACACTGTTGCCGCCACATTGTTACGCTTACCGGCATACATGGTACGGAAAGATGCCATGTCCATCAATGATTGTCTGGAACGGCAGGCATCGATAACCTGCTCTATCAGACGCTTCTGAAAGCTGACAGCCAGAAAGTCCGGGGTGAAATAAGCCGCAAGAAAACGCCCGTCCGCCGTGGGATAGATGCGTATTTCCTCGCCGTTGTAATCAAAATACTTAGAAGGGAAAGTGCTGGAACAGTATTTACGCACGAAAGACTCCACCAGCTCGTAATCCCCCGCCCCCAAGCTGCAATACAACACCTGATTCAAGGGAGTATCCGGTTCGTGGAAACTGATAAGCATTTTATTCATCTGCCTGCTCAGTCCATGCGGCGTATCACCTACCAATGTATTGAAATACTTCTTCAGGTATACAAAAAGTTCCGATACATACAGGAAATGCTCATCCTTGCTGCAATGCAAGCCGTCGATATCTTCCATCAAATCCGCCATACGGTCTGTCTCAAGTACAGCCGTGGCATCTTGCGGCACTAACGTAAAGAGATTAAAATCCTGCCGGTTTTCCACTGCATTCATTCGCAGAAACGAGTATACGCCAAAACCTGTACACAGCAATACTATGGACACAATAACGGCTATTCGTATAAGGATTCGAATCTTCATGGCATACATTCGTCAACTGTTGGCAAAAATAAACATTTATACTAATAAAACAAAACAAATGTTTCAAAAAGTTTAGAAATCTATTTCCATACCGTCATACGCAAAGTGCACATGGGGCGGCAGTTGGCGGTCGATTTCGGCATGCAGCCCTGCATGATGACTCATGTGGATGAAATAAGTTTCCCTTGCGCCGATACGTTCCGCTGCCGCCAGCGCTTCCGGTATGCTTTGGTGCGTAGAGTGCGGCTGCGGCCGCAAGGCGTTTATTACCAGAACATCCAGTCCCTGTAATTGTTCATACGAAGCATCCGGCATCGTAAGCATGTCCGTTACATACCCCAGCCGCCTGCCGATACGGTATCCCAGGATAGGCAGCCGCCCGTGCATCACGATAACCGGCAGTATTTCCGTTTCTCGCACGTAGAAAGGCCTGCCCGCTTCCACTTCCTGCAAATAAATGCGCGGCACACCCGGATATTTCTTATCCACAAAGCAATAAGGCATCCGTGCCCGCAGATGAGCGGCTGTGTAGGCATCCGAATAGACAGGTATTTCCGAGAAACGGCAGAAAGGGCGCAAATCGTCCAATCCGCCCACATGGTCGTAATGCTCATGGGTTATCAGCACGCCGTCTATCCGCTCGTACACGGAAGCACGCAGCATCTGTGTCCTGAAATCGGGACCGCAGTCTATCAATATCACCGCATCGTCCGTATGCAGCAGGGCAGATGCACGCAAACGGCTGTCCCGCGGGTCGGCAGATGTGCAGACCGGGCATGTGCAGCCAATTTCCGGCACTCCGGTAGATGTTCCGCTTCCTAATATAGTCAGTTTCATAAAACAGTGATTGATGATTATCGGTTAATCATTCTATAAAGTTCACTTCCGGACAAATTTCCACTCCGAATTTCTCCTTTACTGAGGCTCGGACAGCATCTGACAGGGCAACCACATCTTTTCCGGTTGCACCACCCAGATTCACAAGCACCAGAGCCTGCTTATCGTGCACGGCGGCAGGACCTAAGGCCTTGCCTTTCCAGCCGCATTGGTCTATCATCCATCCGGCGGGTATCTTCACCCGTCCGGCATCCACCTCGTAATGAGGCATGGTGGGATACAAGTCCAGCAACGCTTCAAATTGCGCACGAGGCACGATGGGATTCATAAAGAAACTCCCGGCATTACCCAGCACTTTCGGGTCGGGCAATTTGCTTTCGCGAATATCTATAATCACACGGCGCAAAGTGGCTAAGGTCACTGACGGATACCCGGCAAGCTCCTGACGGATTGTACCATAATCCAATGTATAATGCTCCTTCTTGCTCAGTACGAAATTCACGTAAGTCACAAAGACCGATTTCATTTCAGGCTTTTTGAAAAGGCTTTTCCGATAGGCATATTCACATTCGTCTTTCCGATAGACACGCTTCCTACCGTGGATGTTTATCGTCTCCACAGACTCTATGAGGTCTTTCACCTCTACACCGTAAGCACCGATATTCTGCACGGCGCCCGCTCCTACCTCACCGGGTATCAGCGACAGGTTCTCCGCGCCATACCAGCCTTGCTCCACACAGTAAGCTACAAAATCATCCCATACTACACCCGCACCCACACGTACATGCACCTGCCCGTCATCTTCCGCGGTCACTTCTATGCCCCCAATGCGCGAGTGCAGCACCATGCCTTCATAATCTTTCACAAACAACAGATTGCTGCCGCATCCTATATGTAAAAAAGGAGAAGTGACGTGCCCTTCGGCTATCCATTTCTCCAATTCCTCTACCGAGTGATATTCTGCATATACGGCAGCTTTTACATCAAATCCGAATGTATTGGGTATTCTCATAAGTCTCAAATGCTCGTATCTTCATATTTATACATCTTCCACTCACCGCCCCGCCTACGGAAATAGAAAACGTTGGAATATCCGTTGCCGATACCGTTTACTTTCAGGATTTTCGTATTCGAATTATCCTCGTTCTTCTGTCCATAGTTGATGTTGGACAACTTGTCTGCGGGCAGCGACGGACGGAAAGCATACCACTGGTTCACGTCGAGAGTGGTTTCCAGTATGGCAAACTCATCGTCGGGGTCGATGGTGACAAACTGCAACGGATTGGCAATATGCTCGCTCTGATACAAGCTGTCCGTCACAAAACGGGTATAGAAATCCACAAAATTCTCGCCTTCACCTTCTTCGATATGACGCAAATTTATGGCTTCGAGCATCCACATGCCTCGCTTACGTTCAAAATAATATTTCTTTACCATACGTGTTTTCAGATAAATCCACTCCACCTGTACGGATTTCAGCGCAGTGTCGCCCACCATGTCCATGTCGCTCTCACGGTCGAAAAGCAATGTATAATAATTCTGTTTGGTAAACAGGTAGTCGTGCTTCCAGAAGCGTTCCTCTATCTTCAAAGGAGTGTCCCGGTTGTAATAAGGCAAAGGAAACTCCGTCCTTGCCCGTTGCAAAGCCTCGTCCGAAGCATAATTGAAGATAAAATCGTCAAACAGTTCGTCCGCTTCCAGCGGCTCAGGCTCCTCCTTCACTTCTGCCTGTTGCAGCGTATCGGCTTCATGCCCGGCCGAATCCACCATTTCGGTAATGGTAGCAAAGGGATCCATTTTCGTCTTTCTGTTCCCACACGAGAACAGAAAGACGAGTATAAAAAATCCCGTTAGTAATCGTTTCATCCTTTAGCGACCTCTACGGTCATTTATTTAATTTTGCTCTTAGTTTCTCAAGCATGTCCACAGTCATGGACTCCAGGTCGAACTGCGGCATCCAGTCCCACTCCTCGCGGGCACAGGAGTCATCCAGCGAATCGGGCCAACTGTCGGCAATGGCCTGCTTCAAAGGATCTATCTGATAGGTCATTTCGAAGTCCGGCACATGTTTCCTGATAGCCGCATAAATCATTTCCGGGTCGAAGCTCATGGAAGCGATGTTGAACGCATTCCGGTGCTTCAGCCGTGCCGGATCGGCTTCCATCAGCGAGATAGCCGCATTGAGGGCATCGGGCATGTACATCATATCCATAAATGTACCCGCCTTTACGGGGCATACGAACTTCTCGCCTTTCACGGCAGAGTAGAAGATGTCTACCGCATAGTCCGTCGTACCGCCGCCCGGAGGCGTCACGTTGGAGATGATGCCGGGGAAACGTACCGCACGGGTATCCACCCCGTATTTCGTATGATAATAATCACTTAACAATTCCGTAGTCACTTTTGTTACGCCGTACATGGTACGCGGACGCTGAATGGTATCCTGCGGCGTCTTTACGTGGGGAGTATTCTCTCCGAACGAACCGATGGAGCTCGGCGTAAACACGGCGCAACCGTACTCGCGCGCCACTTCCAGCACATTCCACAGCCCGTCGATGCCAATCTTCCACGCCATGGCGGGACGGCTCTCGGCAACTACCGACAACAGGGCTGCCAGGTTATAAATTGTATCAACCTTGAATTGCCTCACCACCACTTCAATAGACTGGCGGTCTGTCACATCGGCTATGGCCGAAGGACCCGAGGATTTCAATTCACCCTGCGGCATGGCGCTCAGAATATATCCGGCTACAACATGGTCATTACCATAGCGCTTGCGCAACTCCAATGTTAGCTCCGAGCCAATCTGTCCTGTGGCTCCAATTACCAAAATATTTTTCATACAACTTATTTATAAGGTATTCTTTCGTTACTGAGTCGCAAATATACACACTTTTTTTTCATTTTTCTATCAAAAAGATATTGTTTATTCCAAGAAAAATGATGTCCTTTGTAGAGCTTCAAATAACGAAGTATTACCTATTAAAATAAAAAGCTATGTACGGTAAAATGAAAGACCATCTCAGCAAAACGCTTGCTGAAATAAAAGAAGCCGGACTCTATAAAGAGGAACGCCTGATTGAGAGTGCACAACAAGCTGCTATCACCGTGAAAGGCAAGGAAGTACTGAACTTCTGCGCCAACAACTATCTGGGATTATCCAATCATCCCCGCCTGATAGCCGCTGCTCAGAACATGATGGAACGTCGCGGCTACGGCATGTCGTCCGTCCGTTTCATCTGTGGCACACAGGACATCCACAAGGAATTGGAAGCTGCCATTTCCGATTACTTCAAGACGGAAGACACCATTCTTTACGCCGCCTGCTTCGATGCCAACGGCGGTGTGTTCGAACCTCTCTTCACCGAAGAGGACGCCATTATCTCCGATTCCTTGAACCATGCTTCCATCATCGACGGCGTGCGCCTCTGCAAAGCCAAACGTTACCGTTATGCCAATGCCGACATGGCAGAACTTGAAAAATGCCTGCAAGAGGCCCAGGCACAACGTTTCCGCATCATCGTAACGGACGGTGTGTTCTCCATGGACGGCAATGTAGCTCCCATGGACAAGATATGTGACCTTGCCGAAAAGTATGATGCACTGGTAATGGTGGACGAATCCCACTCTGCCGGAGTAGTGGGCGCTACGGGACATGGCGTGAGCGAACTGTACAACACCTACGGACGTGTGGACATCTACACCGGTACATTGGGCAAAGCCTTCGGCGGCGCTTTGGGCGGTTTCACCACGGGTCGCAAAGAGATTATCGACCTGTTGCGCCAACGCAGCCGTCCTTATCTCTTCTCCAACTCCCTGGCTCCGGGCATCATCGGTGCAAGCCTTGAAGTATTCAAGATGCTGAAAGAAAGCAACGCCCTGCATGACAAGTTGGTAGAAAACGTAAATTACTTCCGCGACAAGATGACTGCTGCCGGTTTCGACATCAAGCCTACCCAGAGTGCCATTTGCGCAGTAATGCTGTATGATGCCAAACTGTCTCAGGTTTATGCAGCCCGCATGCAAGAAGAAGGCATCTATGTAACCGGTTTCTACTACCCCGTTGTACCGAAAGGGCAGGCACGTATCCGTGTACAAATCTCTGCCGGACACAATAAGGAACATCTGGATAAATGTATTGAAGCGTTTATTAAGGTAGGAAAGGAATTGGGAGTGCTAAAATAGGAAATGGGGTGCACTTGATGATTTTTTCAGGCACGGATTACACGATTTACTTTATCCTTTCTTCCGTGAAATCCGTGTAATCCGTGCCTGAAAATAATAAATGTTTCCGTGTTGCAACACATCCCTATTCTTGCAACATTACCCTATTTTTCATGCAGGCACGGTCATTAGCTCGCGCCCTATTTCACGTATTGTTTCTATTATTTCATCAAAACGTTGTTTAGACGGCTTCTTTGTTCCACTCACATATTGCGCAAACAGACTTTGTGACAAGCCTAACCGACGAGCTACTGCAGAGGCATTCAGTTCAGGATGAGCTATGAATAAGTCATATAAAAGATTTGATTTCTTTTCCCGAAAAAAGCCCTCAAAGCTTAAATCCTCATCCAATTCTCTCCAATGAATACCATATTCACTCACTTCAAAGTTCGCACGCTGTTCAGAAGTAGCAAATTTTAATCTTTAATAATTTGCAAATTCTTCACAAGCTTCCCTACCGTCAATTATACGTATCCATACAGCTATATCGATCAACCATACTTTTTCTATTACGTCTTTCATAACTGCTCATCTGGCTTTGTTAAAGAATTTATTCCAATGCTCTGCTATCACTTCTTAATTTTCTTTTTCTTCTCATTACAAATATAGATAATTATTTTATTACCTACCAGAAGAAACACGAAACAATACAATTTCCGGTTTCTAAAACGATAGCTGACAGATAAAAAAGGGGTGATAAAGCCCACGCCTTACCACCCGTTACCTTACCGGTTATATTTCTTACTTATTTTCTTTCGCCCAGCTTCGCATCAATAAAGAAGATTCCGGCTGCACCGGCTTTCTTCACCATATCTACGATACCGGCAGCAGTAGCTTCTTCCTCTACCTGCTCGCGAACGAATCCCCACAAGAAGTCTTGGGAAGCCTTATCTTTTTCAGCGGCAGCCACGTCTACAAGAGCGTCGATCATCTTTGATACGCGGCATTCGTGTTCGTAAACCTGCTCGAATACTTCCAGCGGAGTACCGAAGTCGTTGGGAACAACGTCAACCTTATCCAGTTTGGCTTTGCCACCACGCTTGATAATATACGATGCCAGCTCACAAGCATGTGCATGTTCTTCAAACGACTGCTTCTTCAACCAGGAAGCCATACCACAATACCCCTCTTTCTCCATATAGAAAGACATTGCCAAATAAAGGTTGGATGACCACATCTCAGCCGTAATCTGCTCGTTAATTGCATTCTGTAATTTTTCTGTTATCATAATTGTATTTATTAAGTAAATTGAAATGATTACAAATATAACAAGAACACATGAATATTGTTTATCCCAATAACATTATTTAGTAAAAAAAGCATAACATAACCTTTCACATATAACAATCGCATTACAATGAAACCGGATTAGGGGGCAACGGATCTTGCAGAATGATACAGCATCAAAACAAGGACACACTTTTATCCATTCTTCGGGTTCTATCTCGCCGTTATGATTGAAGTCGGGACTAAGGTCGCGATGCCCGCAGAGACGGCTGCCGGGATAACCACGCAGTAACAGCATAACAAGCATACGCAAAGAGTGTTTCTGAAAATCGGTACGGGTAGCGACAGGGCGTCCCCGTTCATCCAACCCGCTCTCGCAGCAAATACCTATGCTGTGAGCGTTATAGCCGCGGCACGCTCCTCGGAATGTTTCAAAGGACGGAGCATCTTTATATCACCGTTCTTGCAGATATAATAGTGATAACCTGCGCCGAAGAAGCCCTGGCTCAGGTGGTCTGTTGTCAAATCATGTTCGGTATAGCTACGGTCACAGCAGGTAGCGGAACAGTGGATGACGATGAGGTTGGTAAATCTCACGTAACTTAAGTATAAGGTATAAAATATGAAACATAATTAAGCAGGCATTGCTTGTACGCCTAAAGCACAGAGAACGGCAGATGCCACTACGATTACGATTTTAAGGAGCTTGTCCCACCAGTTTGATTTTGTTGTCATAAGATTTAAATTAAGGGTTTCATTTTTATAAGTTATGTTAAAAAAAAAACGGGCACAAAGGTATACAAAAAAGCGATGTATAATACGTATCGAATACTCTTCGGGAACAAGCCGCTATCTGCAAGTAAACAAATTTCAGAAAAATGCAGTATATTTATCGCGTGCGGTAATGGCGCACGCAAAGACTGTAAATATTATAAAGCCAACAGATTATGAAAGATTT
>ENA-OPCO01001899-OPCO01001899.1-human-gut-metagenome-genome-assembly--contig:-NODE-1899-length-12574-cov-2.663551_pt1 | contig 12574 bp, 13 predicted proteins | sample MGYA00241562_ERZ501475 | MGnify/ENA primary metagenome ERZ501475 (study PRJEB25962, sample SAMEA2042627) | human gut metagenome | biome: human gut; feature: human-associated habitat; material: faeces... | reverse complement strand
GCTTGCCAAGGCGGAAGGTGAACAGTTAGGCCAGCACCAGCGAAAGCACCCAAAATGCCGTGCTGAGCGGCGTCGCCGTCACGCTGGTCCAGATGGCGTTCAGAGCAGCCGCGTTGCCAAACAGGCAGATGCCCACGACCACCGCACCAAACGCTGTGACCAGCACGCCTCCAGCCGCCATATCTTTTGCGGCACCGGCGCTCCACCAGTGGGTGGTATCCGGCTTATCCACAGCGCGCTCCACAGCGGAATTCATCAGCTCCATGCCAAGCATCATAAACACGCAGATGGCCAGCAGCGCCACGCCGGTGGCGTCAATGTGCGCCATGTGCGCCGCGGCAAATACATACAGTGCCGCACACAGGTGGAAGCGGAAGTTGCGTTCCTCCAAAACAGCTGCGCAGATGCCGTGCCATGCGTAAACAAAGCCGTGCCCAAACCGGGCAAGGTCCGTCAGCATGCGATTCTTTTTCCTGGGCTTCATGTACAGCTCACACTTCGTCGTTGGTGTAGCTGACAGTGCGCGGCAGGCCCAGCTGCAGCAGAACAGCTTCCTCTTTCTCACGCATCCGCATGGCTTCCAGACCGCCATTTTCGTGGTCGTAGCCCAGCAGGTGCAGCATGGAGTGCACCGTCAGGAACGCCACCTCACGCTGCAGCGGATGGCCGTAGAGGTTTGCCTGCTCCTGTGCACGCTCCATACTGATGACGATGTCACCCAGCATTTTGCAGCCGTTGTTCTCGTCAACATCATATTTGCCGTCCACCCCCAGAGGGAAGCTCAGCACATCGGTGGGCATGGGCTTGTTGCGGTACTGGTTGTTCAGCTCAGCAATGGCGGCGTTATCCACAAAGGTCACGCTGATCTCTGCAGGAGCTTCAAAATGCTCATATTCCAGCACGGCATTACAGGCACGGCGGATGAGAATGCGCAGACCAGAAGGAACCTTGACGGCCTTCTGTGAATTGGTGATTAAAACTTTATTGGACATAAATCAGTCCACTCCTTTCTGTTTTTGATGGCTTTATATGAATTCTGGTGATTTTATTTTTCAGGGTGTGCAGCCTTTTCGTAAGCCTTGATAATTTCCTGCACTAGACGGTGGCGCACAACATCCTTCTCAGTAAAATAGCACTGTGCAATCCCATTTACATTTTTAAGCACGTGCAGTGCATCCACAAGACCGCTGCGGGTGCGTTCCGGCAGATCGATCTGGGTCACATCACCGGTAACCACCACCTTGGAGCCGACACCCATACGTGTGAGGAACATTTTCATCTGCTCCGGTGTGGTGTTCTGTGCCTCGTCCAGAATGATAAAGGAATCATCCAGCGTGCGTCCGCGCATATAGGCAAGCGGTGCAACCTCAATGATCTGCTTTTCCACAAGGCGCTCGTAAGTTTCGGCACCCAGCATATCAAACAGGCCGTCATACAGCGGGCGCAGATAGGGGTCCACCTTATTTTGCAAATCGCCGGGCAGAAAGCCCAGCCGCTCGCCGGCCTCCACGGCGGGCCGCGTCAGGATGATGCGGTTCACCTGCTTGTCCCGGAAGGCGGCCACCGCCGCCGCCACTGCCAGATAGGTTTTGCCGGTGCCGGCAGGGCCCACGCCGATGGTGACGGTATCCTTCAGAATGGCGTCCACATACTGCTTCTGACCGATGGTCTTGGGCTTCACAGGGCGGCCCTTGGACGTGATGCAGATCACGTCCTGGGTCAGCTCCCCGATGCGCTCGGACTGGCCGCTGCGGCACAGGCCCACCACATACCGCACATGCTGCTCGCTGATGCTCTCGCCCTTGGCGGACAGGGTCAGCAGGGCCTGCACCGCCTTCTCCGCCAGCATGACGTTCTCCGGCTCGCCGGAGATCACCAGCTCGCCGCCCCGGTTTACCACCGTTACCTGGAATTCCGATTCCAGCAGGCGAATATTTTCGTCAAAGGAGCCAAACAGATTGATGGCCTCCTCCATGCGCTCGATGCCGATGCGCTGTTCCATTGGGCATGCCTCCCTATTGTATATCCAGATTGTATAGCCATATTTTTCAGTCGTCCGTCAGCGGGACCTCCCGGCCGATCTCCTCCAGGCACTCCGCCCGCAGGGTCACCGTCAGCCAGCCGCCCTGCTCCACCGCGTCCACCCGGACGCTTTCCGCCGTGCCGGTATCCGCCAGCAGCCGGGTCAGCCGGTCCCGCAGCAGAAGAAGTGATCAGGTCTGCCAGATCTGCGAATAAATCAAAACCACCTTTCCGGACAGGAAAGGTGGTTTTATGCGATATCAGTATCTGAAAAGTTCCCGTTCAAAGCGCTCGAGTGAATACTCGAATGCGTCCAGGCTGTCGATGTTGGTCGAGCCGTCGTCGAGCCGCACGTCCTTGTGGAGGCTCTTTTCGTCCCAGACTGCGGTTTTGAGCGCTTCAATGAGGTGCGGGCATTCCGAGCTGATGTGCAGCCTTCCTGCGGAGATAAGTCGGTTTACCATGTTTATCCGGGTGGAGACCGGTTTTTTCATCGCGTTCCTTACTTCCAGGCTGACTGCGCTGCGGAAGCTCTTTATCAGAAGCTGCTCCGCGCTGTCGCAGCACGCCATTTCAAGCGTGGGGAAGCGTTCGCGCTCCTGCGTTACAAAGTCCGCGAATGCGGAGATCAGGCTCTCCGCGCTGACATTCCGTTTGTCGTAATGCTCCGACAGAACGTACACATTGCTGAATCCCGCGTCAAATCCGGTGTGGACGAACGCGCTTGCGCTCTTGTTCCCGCCGTAGTCCACGCCGATCACCGAGGTCGTCAGCGGACTTTCGGACAGCCGCTGGCGCAGTTCCTGCGGGGAGATCACGCATTTCTGCGAGAAATCCTCGTATATCCTGCCCTCGGCGGCGGTCCAGTTTCCGAGTATGAACCGGTCGTAGAACACACCAGTGTACTCGGTTTTCAATGCCCTGACGTATTCCACAGGGAGGAACGGATTGTCGTCCAGCGTGAATTTCAGGTCCAGGAGGTCGAGTGCATCGTTATCGAGGTAGTTCCGCTTGAGCCAGTGCCCGGGATTGTCCGGGTTGGTGGTCGCTATGAGCTTTGCTCTGCTGACCGAGAGCCTTGACAGAAGCATTGCGAAGAAGTCCTCCGGGAACAGCGACAGCTCGTCGCAGTAGGCGCCGTTGAGGGTCATTCCGCGTATTTTGCTTTCTGCCTGCGCGTTAGAGGCTCCCTCAAGATAGATCTTTCTGCCGAACAGCCTGCCCTCCTTCTTGCTGAGGCTGTAGGTGAAGCAGCTCCCGAACAGACCGCACATCGGCTCTAGGACGTTTCGGCGCATAGTCGTGAGAGTTTTCCCCGCCATGAGGTACGCGCCGTTTTCCGGTGCGGAGGCTACCCAGAATCCCCACATTATCATGGAGATCCAGGTCTTTCCGCTGCGGACGCTCCCTTCAAGGAGGTTGATACGCCGCAGTCCGCCGGACTTCACAAGCCCCAGTGCGGATTTCTGCTTTGGTGAAAATACGTCGGTCATTCGCCGTCCTCCGTTTCGCCGGCGCCGTCTGTCTCTCCCAGCTCGCCCATTTCAGAGTATGCGGAGATCATTGCCGCAAGCTGCGCGTTGCTGTCAGGGGAGTTTTCCTCCAGCATTTCAAACACCAGCTTGAACACCTTCGCGAGCTTTTCGAGGTCTTTTTCAGCCAGGGCGTTGATAAGTTCCTGGTCGGTGAGCTTTCGGGTGAACATTCTGCCGAATTTCATAAAAGCGGCGTTATTCTTGTCGAAGAACTCCGCCGAAGTGATTTTTTTAGCCATAAACAGCTCCTTTCTACAGGGTATATTCCTGCATGCTGATGATATCAGGAAAGGAGGTGCAAATTACTGCAAAGGAGAAAAAACATGCCATTTTCACAGCAGTCAGTTGATTTTCTGTTTGAAAACCGCCTGCACGACAGCCGCGAGTGGTTCCGCGACCACAAGCAGACCTACGCCGAGCAGGTAACGGAGCCGATGAAGCAGCTGATACTTGACGTTGCGCCTGCCGTACTGAAGATCGACCCGCTCATAGAGATAAACCCCGCGCGTATCTCAAGGATATACCGCGACATGCGCCTTAATCCGGATTCCATTTTTCGCGACCACATCTGGTATACGTTCAGCCGCACGCGCGAGCAGTATCATGCGCTGCCGGGATTTTATTTCTCGATAGGCGCGGGAGGGATAAGCTACGGCTGCGGATATTACTGTGCTTCCGCTCAGTCCATGCAGAAGCTGCGCAGGCTCATTCTGGCGGGGGACGACTGCTTCAAGGAGGCTTTCCTGGCGGCGGAGAAGCTGAAGGGCTTCGAAATGTTCGGCGACCTCTACAAGCGCAGCAAGTTTCCCGACCAGCCCGAGGAGCTGCGCCGCTGGCTCGACCGCAAGAGCATAGGGTTCTCATTCGACGCCAGCGACCCGGAGATAATGTTCTCGGACAAGCTTTCCCAGCGCGTCGCGAGGGACTTCAAAAAGCTCGCGCCGTTCTACGAACTCTGCATGAAGGCGGAGGCTTCCCCGGAATAATTTTCGTCCGCCTATTGACAAATCCGCGCGGCGGGTATATAATGTAATTACGGCGAGGTTTCGCCGAATACATTTTATCTGTTTCGGGGCGGAGTGCAATTCTCCACCGGCGGTGAAAGTCCGCGAGCCGCATAGGCTGAACCGGTGCAATTCCGGTACCGACGGTATAGTCCGGATGAAAGAATCAGAAAACAAATGTTGTATCGCTTCTGCGTGCATATTTGCGCCCCCTGTACAGCCATTTTGTGCGTGCAGGGGCTTTCTGTTTCCCCAGAACAATGGAGGAAAACATGAACAACACAACAACAAAAACAAAGCAGACTATCGACGTCCGCAAGCTGGTGTTTACGGCTCTGCTGAGCGCAATGGCAGTAGTGCTGATGAAGTTCCTTGCGTTCAAGATACCGATAATGCCGGGATTTATCAGCTTTGATTTCTCAGATGTTCCGGCGGTGCTGGCTTCTTTAACTATGGGGCCGGTCTCCGGAGTAGCGGTGTGCCTTATAAAGAATCTGGGAGGGTTCCTTCTTGCAGGCTCCATGACTGGCGGCGTCGGCGAGGTTTCGAACTTTATTCTTGGCTGTCTGCTGGTAATCCCTGCGGGGCTTATCGCGAACAGAACAGGGCATTCCATGAAGCATGTGGTTCTGGCATGCCTTGCGGGCGCTGTATCTATGGCGCTGGTCGGCGTTGCGACCAACTATTTCATTGTATATCCGCTGTACACCGCAGTTATGCCGATGGAAGCCATCATCGGAATGTATCAGGCGATATGGTCGGGCGCTGATTCGCTCATCAAGTGTCTGGTGGTATTCAATCTGCCGTTCACTTTTGTAAAAGGACTTATCGCTGTGCTGATATCCCTGCCTCTTTATAAGAGACTGCGCCCGATATTCAGCAGCAGATCCCGCACAGAAATATAAGCCGCGTATTCCAGCGGCAAAAGGAGCAAAAAATGTCGCTGAAAGGCTTTTTCGGACACCTTAGAACCATAAACCGACATCGCCACAAGGTAATTGCGCACTGCGCAAAGGCGGGGATACTCTGGCAGGGGCTTCGCCACGACCTTTCGAAATACTCGCCCACCGAGTTCATACCCGGCGTGAAGTACTTCCAGGGCACGCGCAGCCCGAATGAAGCCGAACGTGAGCTGAACGGCTACTCCCTGGCGTGGATGCACCACAAGGGGCGCAACCGCCATCACTTCGAATACTGGATAGACGTCGACCCGGCGGAGAAGATATACAAGCCGGTCAAGATGCCGCTGCGGTTCCTTGCGGAGATGTTCTGCGACAGAGTTGCGGCAAGCAAGATATACCGCGGCGAAAAATACCGGGATTCCGACCCGCTGGATTACTTCCTGTCCAGAAAGCCTACACGTTCGATACACCCGGAGACCTCCGACATGCTTGAAAAGCTGCTCCGCATGCTGGCAGATCAGGGGGAGGAAGCGGCGTTCGCTTATCTCAGGGAGCTGGTTAAGGCAGGTAAGGAATACTAAAATACTCAATGCAATAAACAAACGCCCCCGGAGGCTGCCGTCTTTATCACAGCAGCGTCCGGGGGCTATATTATCCTCATTCAAGCCTGTGGCTGACTATCCATGAAGAATTGTTTTCGATCCGCCGCCGGAGTTGTCCGGCGAACGGAAGATATATTAGGGGGAAGGAGAAAGGCTTACTGACGGGCGATAGTCACCGTGCCGCTGGTGAGGGAAGCGGTGAGCTGGTGCTTGTTTGCACCGCCGAATTCTCCGCTGGTTCCCTTGCCGAGGTTGATGAAATTGCCCTTTTCCTGACCGAGGTCGGTTTTTACCATGCCGGAAACTCCGCTGACTGAGAGGTTAACGCCGGAATCCTCCGGGAGCGAAACGTTGACGTTGCCGCTGATGAGGCTTACGTTGAGGTCGCCGTTCCATTCCGCGTAGCTTACGTTTACCGTGCCGCTGGTAACTGAAATGCTGCCCTTGCCGGAGATGCCGTTGACTGTGGTCGTGCCGGATACGGAGTGTATTCCGAACTCTTCGGCGCGGTAGCCGGAAACAACCGCGTTTCCGCTGACTGTGCACACGCTTACCGACTTTGAAACGTACTTTGCCGGAGCGGTCTCTTCCTTATCAAGAGAAACGGTCTGCTCCTGCTTTTCCTTGTCTGCAAGCGGGTTGGTGAGCTTAATGCTTCCGCTTGCAGACTGGAGCTTGACATCGTTGAAATATGCGCTGATGTCTATGTTTCCGCTGGCTGTGTTCAGGCTGAACTGCTCCGCGGAGACTTCGCCGACTTCGACTCCGCCGCTGGCGGTGTTTATTTTGAGCTTCTCAAAGGTCCTGAGCGGCAGGTACACCGTGATGGTGTAGCCCTCGGCGGGCTTGCTTCCGAAAATGCTGAAGCTGAAGCTCTCCTTGAGGGTCAGCGTCTTTCCGGAAAGCACCGCGCAGAATTCCGGTGAATCCTTCGGGTTGTCGTACTCAACGTAGATATCCGCGCGGTCCTGCGGGATAACTACTATCTTCGCTCCGAGGGAGCTTACCTCGACTGTTGTGATGTCGTTGGAAAATGTATAGGTCTGCTTGTCTGCCATGATGATTACTCCTTTCAGAATGTGTTATTCGTTTTCTTCTGCTATTGCGGTTTCTTCCAGTGTGAATGTGGTCGTGATATTGCGGGCTGAGTTTTCCGCTGCGCTGACGACTGCCGTGCCTATCTCCACTGCAGAACTGGTGGAATTTAAGACCTTGATATCGCCTGCGGAAACCGAGAGGTTCACTGTGGTTCCGCCGCCGTTTATGGAGATGATGTCGCCGTCGTCGGCGTGCCTGTTTTCGCCGCCGACCATTATGCGGATATCGCCTGCGCTCTTGTCGCAGATGAATTTAGCGGAGGAGTCCTCCGGGATATCGAGGGTCACGTCGCCGGCGCTGACGTCTACATTGCATTCCTCGTTAAGCTCGGCAAACTGGAGCCTTGCATTGCCTGCGGAGACATCGGCGCTGCCGCTGCCGGTAAGTCCGTAAATGTTTGCGCTGCCTGCGCTTACATCGACTTCGTAGTTCCCCGCCGCCATGTTTTTAGCAATGAGGGACCCCGCCGAAACATCGGCAGAAATATGGTCGGCGCGGAATCCGGCGGGCTGAGTGTAGGTCATCGAGCCTGCGCCAACGTTCAGGTAGATGTCTTTCGCCTGAATTCCGTCGGAGACCAGCGAGCCAGCTCCGACATACATCATGACCTGCTCGTAGGTCTTGTCGGGGACTTTCAGAAGCACTTCGGTGCTGAACGCCGAGCCGTTGAAAAGATTCCGGAACATGCTCCAGTTCCAGTTTTCACCCCAGCTCCAGTCGGACTCAATGGTCAGCCTGTCTCCGGATACGCCTGCCTTTATGCGGCTGGATTCATCGCCGGAAACCGTTACCTGCGTCTTGTTCTCCGACCACGGCTTTATCGTTAGCTTGTATGCTCCGATGTCAGCCCTTATGCTGGTGAAGCTGTCTGTTATGTCGTAGGTGTTTGCGCCGCTGTCGCTGATGGTAAGCTCGCTTATCGCTGCATCAGCGGTAATGGGCTGAGTTCCGAGGAACATCACCGATATGCCGAACGCGATGAACGAGAATATGCACAGCGGGATAAATATTCTGAGTACAACTTTCATGCCAACGCCTCCTTAAAGTCCGTAGATAGCCTTGACATGATCCACGACTATCGCCTTAACCCAGTGGAACACAGCCTTGAAAAGCCCGCATATTCCACAGCCGACCAGCACAGCGCCGCTGATCATTCCTGTGCCGAGGAATATCCTGCTCAGCGGGTGGAACTGCGAAACGCCGAATATTTGGTCGAATCCTCCGTTCAAAAGACCCATCGCCATGGAGCCAAGACCGCCGAAGATCATTGAAATCACCAGCGGAATAAGCCACGACCACAGGCATACGTCAAGAATAATGCAGATTATCAGTTTTCCGGCGTTGCAGTTGGGCTTCATGCCCTTGACGTCGCTGAACTTAAAGCCGCCGTCCTTCGCGTGCTTTCCAACCGGGGGAACGCACTGCGGAGGAACCTCGCCCTGTCTGCTCGTGGAATTGTACTGATACCGCTCGTCGGTCTGCTTCGGTATGGAGCCGGAAGCGCTCTGCGCGTCGGGAGCAGGCTGCTCGGGAGCGATGTGCTGCGGAGTGTACTCCGGCAGCGGCTGAGAAGGCTGCGCGGACGCTGCGGCCTGCTTTGGAGCCTCCGGCTCGCAGGCGATGTGCTCCGGGGTGTATTCACGAGGCGCTTCCTGCGCGGGAGCTTCGGGCTTTACAAGGTTTATTCTCGGGGAAGCCGGAACGGTCTCCTCTGCGATATGCTCGGGGGTGTACTCCCTGATGGCGGGAGTTTCCGCCGGTGCGGCATCTGTCTGCCCTCCGACGAGGGAAAGGTCTGCCGGGAGTTTCTCGCCGGGCTTCGTGAGGGATACGCGGCGCTGATTCTCAAGAGCGCCTGCAACTATGGAATTTATGCGGGTGCTCTGGATATCAAGGTAGTTCCGCGCTATCTCCTTTACGTCGCCGAGTTTTTCGCAGGTCTCCTCCTCGGTGAAGCCTTCCTCCTGGCTTGCCTTGAAGTGCTCCTCAAAGTCGGCGAATATCTCCTCGTCGTCGTCGATTCCTATTCTGTGTAACTCGTTATGGAGATTATACAGAAAGTCTCCCTTATTTTTTGCTATCATTTACTCGTCCCCTTTCAGCAGCGCGTTTATGCTGTCTACAAACTCAAACCATTCTTTCAGCAGCGTTTCCTTTTCCGCCCTGCCGCTGTCAGTTATCTTATAGTATTTTCTGGGTGGTCCCTCCTGCGATTCCACTATGTAGGAATCGATCATGCCGTTGTCTTTCAGCCGCTTCATCAGCGGATATATCGTGCCCTCCGTTATCTGCATGCACTCGGATATCCGGTTGACCAGCTCGTAGCCGTAACAGTCGCTTCTGCACAATATCGAAAGAACGCACAGCTCCAGAGTTCCTCGTTTTAGCTGAGAGTTCATTTTTCACCTCCGATGTATGCACCCTGACCTTCAACAGTGCCTTTGTGTTTCAAGGTACTTTGTTTCACATGGTAGCGTCATCAAAAAAATCGGAACTTTCCTGTTCCATGCTCTTATTTTACCACAAGGTATTATGTTTTGCAAGGTACTAAATGTACAAATTCTGCGCGATTTTACAACCGATTTATGTGCATGTTGAACAATAAGGCGTTCTGCTCCGATATCCGGGAGCCTTACGTACCCGTGCCGCCTGTTTATTATATGCAGAATGAAGTGCAAAAAATGCGTGCCGGAAGCGTTTTTATGCAAAAAACTCTTGTATAAATCGACGTTTTGTGCTAAAATAAAATAGTATTTTATACTTTATAAACCACATAAGGAGAAAAACAATGTCAAGAGATTATTCCACCTATGAAAGCCCGTTCTGCACACGCTATGCAAGCAAGGAGATGCAGTACATCTTCTCCGCAGACAAGAAGTTTTCCACATGGCGCCGTCTGTGGGTCGCTCTCGCAAGGGCAGAGATGAACCTCGGCATAGACAAGATCACACAGGAAATGGTAGATGAACTGGAATCCCACATCACCGACATCAACTATGAGGTCGCTGAGGAGCGCGAGAAGCTGGTACGCCACGACGTAATGTCCCATGTATACGCATACGGAAAGCAGTGCCCCAAGGCGGCGGGAATAATCCACCTGGGTGCGACCTCCTGCTACGTTGGCGACAACACCGACGTCATCATCATGCGCGACGCGCTCCAGCTTGTAAAGAAGAAGCTCGTGAACGTCATCAACAACCTCGCGAAGTTCGCCGACGAGCACAAGAGCCAGCCCTGCCTCGCTTATACGCACCTCCAGCCCGCTCAGCTCACCACCGTCGGCAAGCGCGCTTCCCTGTGGATAAACGAGCTGCTGATGGACTACGAGGAGGTCGAGTACCGTATATCCACGCTGAAGCTGCTCGGTCAGAAGGGCACCACCGGAACTCAGGCAAGCTTCGTTGAGCTTTTCGGCGGCGACAGCGCAAAGATAAAGGCTCTGGAGAAGTCCATCGCAAACGAGATGGGCTTTGACGCATGCGTACCGGTAAGCGGTCAGACCTACTCCAGAAAGATGGACAGCATGGTCCTCGCCACCCTCGGCGGGATAGCACAGAGCTGCTCCAAGTTCAGCAACGACCTGCGTATCCTGGCAAACTTCAAGGAGATGGAAGAACCTTTCGAGAAGAATCAGATCGGTTCTTCGGCTATGCCTTATAAGAGAAACCCGATGAGAGCGGAGAGAATTACATCGCTTTCAAGATATGTAATGATAGATACTCTTAACCCCGCATTCACGGCAGGTACACAGTGGTTCGAGAGAACGCTTGACGACAGTGCTAACAAGCGTATATCGGTAGCAGAGGCTTTCCTTGCAACAGACGCTATACTAAACATTATGCTGAATATCACAAACGGACTGGTCGTATATCCCAAGGTCATCCGTGCAAGAGTAATGAAGGAGCTTCCTTTCATGGCAACGGAGAATATTATGATGGACGCTGTTATGAAGGGCGGAAACAGACAGGAGCTTCACGAGAAGATAAGACTGCACAGCATTGCCGCAGGTAAGGTGATCAAGGAGGAAGGCGGAGAAAACGACCTCGTTGACAGAATTGCGGCAGATCCCGACTTTATGACAACAAAGGAAGAAATCGAGGCAAAGCTTATCCCTGAAAACTATACCGGCAGAAGTGCAAGCCAGGTAACAGCTTTTCTTAACAAATGTATCAAGCCTGTTCTTGAAAAGAACAAGGAAGTTCTCGGAGAAAAGGCTGAGCTTTCAGTATAATTGTCAGATCGGAAAATAGCGAAATTTACAAAATTCCTTGACTAATCGAAATCATTATAGTATAATACTATAGTGTATAAATTAACAGGATGTGCTTAGGCACAGAAACGGAGTGAAACATTTGAAAAGAGTGGCAAAGCCTGTATTCTTTATAGTGCTGGCAGTTATACTGGCATTTACAGGCATAGTATTTTTCGGTGTTCATACCCAGTACGGCGATTTCACGACCACTATTATAAGAGGCGTAAGTGATATTCGTTGGGGTATTGATATCAGAGGCGGTGTTGACGTTACATTTACGTCACCGGCAGATTATGATGCGACCGATGAAGAGGTCGATGCGGCAAAGTCAATCGTTGAAACAAGACTTGTTGCAAACAACATAACAGACTATGAGGTTTATGTTGATTATAACAACGATAAGATAATTGTGCGTTTCCCGTGGCAGGCTGAAGACGACAGCTTTGATCCCGAGGCCGCTGTAAAGGAGCTTGGCGCTACCGCACTGCTCACATTCAGAGAGGGCTCGGAAAAATCGCTTTCCGACGGTCAGACATACGAGGATCTGCCCCTTATCATTTCCGGCTCGGACGTTGAAAAGGCTTCTGCCGTATATCAACTCAAGAGCGGAAACAGCAAGGAATACGAGTACATGGTATCCTTAAAGCTGAAGGACAGCGGCAAGGAAAAGTTCGCAGAGGCTACAAAGAAGCTTTCTTCAACTTCTCCCAAGGGATACATTTCAACCTACATGGACGATAAGTGCATTTCAACAGCTACCGTAAACGAGGAAATCAGCGGCGGCGAGGCTACTATCAGCGGTAACTTCACAGCTGATGAGGCGAAGGAGCTTGCCGACCAGATAAACGGCGGTGCGCTTCCTTTCAAGCTTGAAACATCAAGCTTCAGTACTATATCACCTACACTCGGTACAGGTGCCCGTGACGCTATGGCAATCGCCGGCGTTATCGCATTTGCACTTATAATGATATTCATGATAGCACTGTACAGACTGCCCGGTGTTGTAGCTGTTATCGGTCTTATCGGACAGGTTGCAGGTACATTCTGTGCTATAACCGGATTCTTCCCGTTCTCAAACAGCTTTACGCTGACAATACCCGGTATCGCAGGTATCATTCTTTCCATCGGTATGGCGGTGGATGCAAACTGTATTATATTT
>ENA-OPCO01001893-OPCO01001893.1-human-gut-metagenome-genome-assembly--contig:-NODE-1893-length-12628-cov-2.251094_pt1 | contig 12628 bp, 7 predicted proteins | sample MGYA00241562_ERZ501475 | MGnify/ENA primary metagenome ERZ501475 (study PRJEB25962, sample SAMEA2042627) | human gut metagenome | biome: human gut; feature: human-associated habitat; material: faeces... | reverse complement strand
TTTCATTTTTTCGCTTTCGGTGGCTTTTTCACTTTGTTTTTTGACCTCTTCATTGGCAATCATCAATTTCCTATGCATCTTTTTCAGTCGTTTCACCATATAGCGTTGGTAGATACTCCACGCAATTAGTCCTAGTAATAAAATACAGGAAGCGATGAGCGCTATTTGTTTGTTTTTATAGGCAAGGCTCATTTTATCCAGTTCCAGTTTACTGACATCAAAGCGTGTCTGCATTTCCGCCATTTGTTGTTCTCTCTTTGTTATTTTGTTCTTTGTTTGTAGTTTATTGCCCTCTTTTAAGGCCAGATATGCGTTTTTATAATCTTTTATTTTGTAGTAAAGTCCTGCTTTTACTGCGTAGAGCGGGATAAGGACTTCCGGTTCATAATGTTCCGTAAGGATAGTAGAGTCGATGTAGGTGATGGAGGCTTGGTAGTCTCCAATCGTTTTATAGTATCTTGCTCTGGTTTCGTATGTACTTTTCATCTTGTTTTTCTTTCGGGCTATTCCCATGTATTTTTCATAATACTTTTGGGCTTCCTTTCTGTCAATAAGGTCTCCGAGAAAAATGATTAATGAATATTGCTTCATATAATAGTCTGATTCATCAAGAAACTTTCGCTCGAAAGAGGTATTTTGGCTGTTCCACTTTTTATGAAGTTCAATCATTTTGTTGATTTCATCCGCTGCCTTTTTGTCGTTCACTGCCGTGTATAAGTCCGATAATTCATAACGACATAATATTTCAAAATGGATTCTGTCTTTCATAGGAAATTCTGAGACTTTGTCCAGTGCTCTCTCTATATAAGGTATGGCTTTGCCTATTTCGCTGTATGCATGAGTCAGCAGAGAAAAATAATCCAATGATACTCCTGTGAGGTATTCCCATCTAATTTGTTCTTCGAGTGTCATATCTTGCAAGTTCTCATTTTTCAGTTCATTTAGTTCTTGTTCAATAAGCTCCAATGAATTGTTTTTTCTCATTTCCATCCAGATATTGTAACAATACAGATAGTCGATGAATAGCGCGTTGTGGCTTTCCGGAAGCACCTGTTGGGCGATATTTATATATTTTTTTACTATCTTTTCGTCCTTCGAAGCATATCTTTGGACGAGTGCGTCCAAAGCAAGTTTCGTAATATATTCGTCTTCAGCCTTGACTGCTTCGGTGAGTGCTTCATTCCAATACGTAGTGGCGATATTTATGCTGTCGACATAAATATCAGCCAGATGTACGTATATGATAGCCTTCTTCCCGGCATCCGGGCAATCTTTTAATAAGTTTTGTAAACTATCTGCTGGGGTAGATATGGCCGTAGCAAACAGAATGCATGGAATCATAAGTAAAATTCCGGAGATGAGGCTGATTTGTGCTTTTAGGTTGTTCATAAGCGTATCTGTCTATGAAAATTATCTCGTACGGCATCTTCTGCCGCTGATTTAGAGTAAGGATATGTGATAATAATAGTCGGTTCTTCTTTCAGATTGGAAATAACCGTGTATGTCCCTCCGAAATATTCGATTGTCAGACGATTAATCCGATGGCGGACATCCGTTTTTCGGATCTGAAACTCCGCATCAGCAAGTGGAGTATTGATGATACGGAATACAAGTAACTTTTCCTGTTCATTACAATATAAGGAGAACGTGACGTGTCTTTGCAAGTCACAGGGAACCGGATAAATGAGCGTGCTTACAATGACCTGTGTGAAGCGGGTGATATCCAGTTGGAAAGCCTGCTCTTTGATGGTGGTTTTGAAGTCAATTTGTATCTTTCCCTTATTTCTCATTTGTGCTATGCTGACAATATCCGAACATAGAGGAATAATATCATACTCCTGTACTTGCCATTTTGTTTTTCCGGCTTCCAGTCTCGATAAGTCAAGTATGTCATTCACCAGTTGTATCAATTCGGTCGAATTGGTTTGGACAATTTCAGAGTACTCTTTCCATTGAGCGGTTTCTATGCTGTTAGGGTCCTGGGTCATCAATTGTGAGAAGCCCAGCACGTTATTAAGTGTACTGCGGATGTCATAACTCATATTGGAAAGAAAATGGCTTTTCACTTCATTTGCTTCTTCTGCTATTTGAGTCATTTTTTTGATTTCTTCCTCCTCTTTTTTTAGTCTTTTTTTTACGTAAAAGATGCGGATAGTGGCAGGTATTAGAATGATTAATGCAATAGTGATTAATGCCAGTTCGATTGTTTGAATGATTGACCGATGCTTTTCCTTTTCCAGGAGTAATTCATCTATTTTTTTCATTTCGTAGATCTCTTCCATTTGGCTCGTGGATAAGTGCTGGTAGAAGGTGTCTTTCTTTGCCAACAGATTACGCAATAAGGGAATAGCCTCATCTGTCCGTCCTGCGTCAGCAAGTATCCCTGCCCGTTTTATCCGGTAGTCGAGACCGTTGTTGTCCGATACTCCTGAAAGCAGATTGATGGCGGAGTCTGCATAAATCAGTGCTTTGTCATACATTTGCGTAATCCGGTAATATTGGGCATATACATCGTAATAGAGTCCCCGGCAGGGGATATAGTCCGTTGGAGAGAAATATTCGTTCATCTTCTTGAGGTGAATACGGGCTTCGTCTATATGACCATTTTGCAGATAATAGTTGGCGTATAATGTTTCCAATAAGAGATAACTGGTGTGATGAATCCTTAATTTGAATTTTGCTTCTTGGCGGGACATTTTGTCCAGTACGATTTCAAATTCTTTTAGATATTTCAGCGATTCTTCGCTCTCTATAGATGCACATGCTAGGGATATCTCCTGTAAGATATCCTTTCTTTCTTCTAGGGAAGCGGTGGCAGGTAGCAGGCGGTAGGCTTCGAATCCTGCGTTTTCTCCTTCTTTGTATCGAGCGGACATCAGATAAGCGTTCATCAGACATAATTTTGCATAGCGCATACCTTGTGTATTGTTTGTTTGGGAGGCGAGACGATACATTTCTTCGGCCTGTGTGATGCTGTATTCTATTTTGTGCTCTATGATATGCATCAAAATTTCCGCCCGTTTGGCTGAAAAATAAGTATTATAGTATTTATGCTTCAGGGATATTTCTGTCAGTTTGTCCATCCACAATTTTGTATTTTTCCCGTCTTGGTGGTTGAAATAATAGACAACATACGCATACATGGCAAGACACTGGTACTCTATGTCCTCTTGTACGGCTGCTTCTTTTAGCAGTCGGTCCAGGTAATTGAGGCAGGACGGTGACATAGGGTCTTGTTAAGCTAATAAATACAGGACGTTTAGTCTTGTTTTGTTGGCAGGTATAGTATCCAGTACCTGCACCAGGCTGTCTTTGACAGTCATTGCTTGGGCGGTCTGGATTGTTATTAGTCCCAATAATATGATGCAGAATATGCCGATTCGTTTCATGCTTGTTCCTCCTTTCTTTCTTCCATTGGTCGGACGGGGTGTGTGAAACAGAATCTGCATCCGTCGGTGTATGCCGGATCTATCCATATCTTTCCACCGATGCGTTCAATAATCAGTTGGCAGATAGACAACCCGAGCCCCGATCCCTGCGCTGTTTCGTTTAGTTTTTCGAAGCGGCTGAAGATGTTCGCCTGTTTTTCCGGGGGAATCCCGCAGCCCGTATCTGTTACGGAGAAAAGTGCATATTCATCTGATTGTAATTCTACTTCAAGGGTAATGCTTCCTTCGACAGTGAATTTAGTGGCGTTGATGAGCAGGTTGATGAGCAATTGTTGTAAACGTGAATCATCTGTATACAGTTGCAATGAGGTGAGTGGTGTTTTAAAACGGAGTGCTGCCCGGGTTTGTTTTACTTTGTTAACGGTATCGATTACATTGTTACAGATGGCAATAGCATCGTGGGAGCCGAAACTGAATTTCATTTTGCCTACTTCAAGATTGCTCAGGTCGATTATGTCATTAATCAGTTTGAGTAACAAGTCTGAATTTTGCTGTATGACATCGCTGCATTGCCGGCGAGTTTCCGCATCCAGTCCCTGGTCAGTCAGTAGATTGGAGAAACCGGAAAGGGCACTGAGCGGAGTGCGGATTTCATGACTCATGTTGGAGAGAAAAAGGCTTTTGGCATGCATGGCACTTTCCGCATTTAGTCGTGACTGTTCAAGACATTTCTTTGATTCGGCAATCTTTTTGTTTTGTTTTAATATATGTAGCGCCAGGTAAATAATGACAACCAGAATGATGGTGCCGATAAGGATACCGCTCATGAAAATGCGGTTATGTTCGACCTTGTTCTCCACTTTCATCCGGTTTTCCTGATAAGAAGCGCGTAGATTGTTGATGCGGTGGGTATAACTGGGAGAAGCAATAGAATCTGTGATGCGACTGATCTTTTCGTATAGTCGGGCGGCTTCTTGAGGATCCCCCTTTTTTATCAGCAAGTTTGCTTTTAAGTGAGATACTTGTAAGTAGGTTATCGATTGCATTTTTTGTTTGATACTTTGCAGTACGTTATCATAACATAACAAGGCGAGTTCGTTTTTTCCGATTGTTTCGTTATATAATCCTTGTGAGCAGAGAAAAGGGGAGTAGTAATACGGCTCTTTGCAGGAGTGGTAGATTTTTTCTACTTCGAGGAAACTATCCTGCGCTTTCTGCGACTCTCCTGTCATTATATAATATGCCACATCGGAACAATAATGGAAGAACAAAATGGTTTGGTTGGTATGCATGGCGTCTGATTTTAGCAGCATTTCCCTGTATGATTCCGCTTCTTCCGAGTTGTGTTCTCTGATGAAAATCTCTTTCAGATGTAACATTGCCATTTCTTTGTAATAGTTGCCTTCCGAAGAAGATACAGGATGAAGGATTGCTTCTTTGTAAGCGTTGGCTGCCTCTTCAGTCATATTTGAGCAATAATAGGCATCTCCGATAGCTGTATTGGAGAGTGCTATTCCTAAATCATATTTCAGAGTTTCGGCTTTTTCATACATAAGCCGTGCTTCGTCGATAGCTTGCCCGATGTTGCCGGATAAAGAGTGTGCATGTACTAATAGTTGTTTGATTCGGAAGAAAAGTTCTATTTGGTTCTCTTGTTCAAGTATCGGACTTAGTTGCTGTTCCCATATTATGATACTGTCTATAGAGGCTATCGAATCATAAGCAAGGTTGGCATTGATAAGATGCTGTAAGGCGTACAAATGTTTGGAAGTCCTGTCCTTTGAATGTAATGAAATGCATACAAATAGGTTGATGATAAATGATATGTAAACAGCCTTTTTCATTTTGGGGATGTTTTGTTGCGTGAGTGTTTATTATTTCTCCCCAAAAATAAACAAAAAAAGTAATAATTGTCATAATTAGTAGGACAATTATTACTTTTTCTTTTTATTTAGAAAGTGACGTCCATTTTCAGTACGAAAGTACGTGGAGCGGCAACTGCCATCGGGCGGTAGCTGTATTCTTTGTTAAACAGGTTATTTACCATGAATTGGAAAGCTACTTCTTTCGTTACTTTTACTCCGAAGCGCAAATCAACGGTAGCATAGGGCGTGTTATGTTTGTTCCAGTAAGTAGCAAGTGTTTCTCCTTTAGAATAACCGAAAGCGATGCCGCGAACGTAATCCATCAAGTCGAGTTGTGCTTTCGGACGTTCATCCATCATCAGGTAATCCACTGCGAGGATTTTACTCTTCCAGGCAACGTTCGCACCCAGATTGATACGTTTCCACTGGAAATCTACTGTCGCTTTAAAACTGTGTTTCGGACGATACTTCAAATACTTTCCGGTGTTCGATTTTTCTTTCATTTGAAGAGGATCAGTATAAAGATCCTCCGCATCATTGCGTTCCTTATAATCCGCATCACGGGGTTCGGTGTATACATACCCTAAATTATAGAACAACTTTGTGTTCTTATTGAAGTTATAAACACCGTTTGTCGATATTTCCACTCCATAGATTTGTGCTTTCGATACGTTATGAAACTGTGCTCCGATTCCGAAACCTTGACCATCGGTTATCATCCGGATGGCATCACTGATGCTGTTAATCATCGTATAGTCCGCATTATTGAATAGTCCGAACTGGAATTCGACCATATCCTTATATTGCGTATAGAATCCTGCAACATCTACAAATCCCTGGAAATTGCCAATCTTATACCCTTGCTTGAATCCCAATTCCGCATTAAACCCTTTTTCCGGTTTGATATCCAGATTCGGGTAAACGCCGACTCCTCCGATATCCTTGCGCAGGTATTTCTCATTGATGGACGGGTTACGGTAGCCTTGTCCGAAGCTGGCACGGATAAAACTGTAATCTGCCAACTGATAGTTCAATCCGGCACGGAACACGGGGCGGAATGGAACTTTAGTTCCGAATATCTTTGTTTCTGCTTCACGATGGTGATTGTTTACACGATAGTATTCGGCACGCACACCGGCAGATACGCTTAGACGGTCCCAGAAACGTTGGTCGTACTGGAAGAAAGCAGCTATGTTATCGCTTTTGTAGACTTCGTCCATGATGGCCGAATTATACCGTACATGCTCATAAGTGGCTCCGGTAGTGATTTGTGCGCCACTGTCCCATTTCTTGTTGAACTGATAATCGAGATAATAGTTAGTGCTTTTATCAGTCTGCGTCTTAGGAGTATTTCGTGAAGGATTGAGTACGTCGGACACCCAGGGAATCAGATCACCAGGCAATTGTCCGTTTGTCAGTCCTCCCAAATCACTGGGTAGCCCGCTGTCCATCACCCAGGAAATCAGATCACAATAATCGGCAGTCGTCGCGTTAGGGAAGATATTGCCTAATGAAGTGAATACTCCATTCATGGCGTCTTCCAGATTACCATTGATTAGTCCTGAACCGATTCCCACCAATGCCGGATAGAGCGAGCTGTAATCACCGCCTGCAATATTCTGTATCGTTTGGGCATCTGTCCCCATATTGCCCAGAATATCCATGATGGATGCTCCCTGGTTAGGACGTACGATATTGTCGGCACTATAATAGAAACGTCCCTTGATCTTATGTGACGTACCGTTTTCCGGATTCACATAGTTGACAAACGGGTCGATATGGAAATTATTATCTTCCCTGCCCATGTTGGTGAAAGGAGAGGGCTTGTACACCTCTGTCGGTGAACGCCAGATAAAAAAGTCACCATATTGATTAGACAGGAAATCGATATTAAAACCATAATTCAACAGTTTCATTCCCATGTCCGGTTGGTGATAGGTTAGGTTACCTCCCATGCGGAAACGTTTGTTATATCCTTGCTGGCGGTATCCTTCATCGGTGAAAAGATTGATCCCTCCACTAATGTCGAAATTACCGATACGACGGGCGTGGGAGAGATCGAATCCTTCGTAAATCGGATTACGCACACCACTAAGAAGATTTCCGCGCAGAATCGGTTTGACCGAATATTTATCTTCTTTCCAGAAACTCTTGTCACTCCATTGGTATTCGTCATTCTCCGCGTCGCCATAGATACCGAGATATGCGCTGAAACGTGTTTTCGGAGCTAACCCCGGACGTGCGGTGCGGATATTGATGATACCATTCAAAGCCGATGAACCATATAAAACGGAAGAGGCTCCTTTGATTACTTCAATCTGCTCGATATTCTCCAAAGGTACGGTGTTCCAGTTGATTTCGCCTGTCTTGGGATTCAGGGTACTCATACCATCCACCAGAATCTGACTACGTGCACCTACTCCGTATGTCCATCCGCTACCACCACGTATGGAAGGTTGTTTGTCTACAATATCCACTCCCGGAAGAGTGCGGAGGGTAGACGATATATCTGTTGGTGCCTGGCGGGCAATGTCACCGGCTTTCACTACATCCATGGAAACTGTGACATTGCTCAATTTCTGTTCAAAACGTCCGGCGCTGACCACGACTTCCTCCAACAGTTTGGTGCTTTCTTTCATGTAGACGTTTTTGGTGATTACCTCACGTCTGTCGATTACGATCGGCATCAGTACATCTTCGTAGCCCACATAACTGAATACGAGATCGACACCCCCTTCGGGCAGTTTGATTTCATAAGCCCCATGGATGTCGGACACTACTCCCTGGTTACCCTGTAACTTATACGTAACGGCTGCTCCCACCAATGGCTCATTGGTATTTGCATCATATATATGTCCTTTCAGCGTTTGGGCAAAACTACTCCCAAGGCTGGTGAAGCATAGTAGCAAAGTTAGAATATATATTTTCTTCATTGTTTTCTTTTTTGATATTCATAGTTGATGTTTATTCTTGTGGCAGAAGATCCAATCCTAAGTCAATAGTATTGGCTGCATTCCATAAAACCGGCAGACCGTTTTCGTCATTTCCCATGAGAAGTCCGAGCAGGTTTTTAAATACAGTATTGTTGGCCATGCTTTCCGGCAACATTCCTTCCACTATTGGTTGCAGTCCGGGCAATAATTGAATGAAAGCAGTTGTCGACTCTTTGGTTAAGTAAAGATGGGTATGTCCGTCTTCCTCTTCTATATGAAAGATAATTCCTTCAGTCAGTAAGTAGAATACCTGCTGGAAGCTCGCCGTATCCATGCTGGTTATGATACCGAGCAATGGATTGTCGATCATGGAGTTTACGATTCCGAGCAACAGTTTCAGTTGTACAGGATTGGATTGGGCAAGAGCTTCCATAATTCCGGAAACCAGTCCTGAATCGATAGGAGTTTCACCGTCCTTGGTTGCCAGACTGATAATTGCCGGTAAGTTCAGGTTTATTTTAAGTCTATCGCTCTCCTCTGTCCAGGTGATTAGATTAATTGGTGAAGCGGTCCACGTACGGTCTGTCAATGCATTATTGATATCTTTTTCCGTCAGTAAACCAATCATAAACTTGGTGACAAATGTTGCGATGGTACCGACGTCTTTATCCGGATCTATGTTATTGATCGGTACGCTGCCGATGTAAACGGGACTCGTCGTATAATTGGCTACAAGGTTACCGTCGGGTTGTAGGGGGATTGTCTGAAGAAGTTGCGGTATGAAATAGCAAAGTGCATTTTGAATCAGTTTCATCCTTAAAAACAGTGTACTGCCCGCTTTGGTCAGTTCCACGTCATCCAGATGGACATAAAATCCTCCGGTTAAGATTTCATTCGTTTCTTTCCATACATATTGCCCTCCGCTGTAAGTGACAGTCATTTTCTTTCCTTTAGTGAAATTGGATATGCCATAACTTTTCTTCCATTTACTTTGCGGTATTACTACGTCCAAATCCAGTTTCATTGTTTTTGGAGTGATGGCACCGCTGTATGTCACGGTTGCTCCTCCCATCGTGACGTTTTTGCCGCTAAATGTATAAGAGTCTTCCTGTTCGCACAGACTGATTGGAAGAGGAGTTTGTTTCTCTCCCGGGATAATGTCATTCAGTGTCAAGGTTCCTTTTTCACTGTCTTCTGTTTTAAAGTCGACAGTTTTTCCAACGAGTTTCTCCCCGCTGTAGGTCAGGTTTAAGGTAGCCGGTTTGATGTATGAGCCATACTCCTGGCAGAGTTCACCCGGCCAGAATAGCTTGTCATTATAGGTTTCCTCGCAAGATGTAAGGAGGAAAGCCGTACAAGCTACATAAAAAAGTCTTTTTAAAGTTCTCATTCTCTTCTAGGTTTTATTTCAACATATTTATTAAAACAATGCAAAGTACGGCTAATAGGTGACTGCCGTCAAGCTCCATTCTTGGGATTCAATATTCTATATTTGCTATTTTCTTAAATACAATCCTAATAAAGAAGAAAATAATGTTCTATTTGTAGGATATAATATACCATTTTTGAACTTGTTGCCCGGAATCCGGATGAAATGGATATTTTTGGTAAATTAAAAAAGAACTGACGATGACAACTAACGAATCCTTTCCTAAATTTGACCTTCCGGTTGATTTTATAGCAGATGACAGTATCACCGGAGATATCTTAAACTACTATGGTAATTTCCCCTGTAAAATAAAAGCCGGTGTCTTTGTGCTTTGTACGGAAGGGATGGTCAGAGCTACCATTAATTTGTTGGAGATTGTCATTCGTAAGAATGATTTCATCGTTGTTCTTCCTAATTCATTCATTCAGATACACGAAGTTTCGTCCGATACCCGTATTTCTTTTGCCGGTTTCTCGTCCGATTTTATGCTTTCGGGCAATTATGTGGAAATCCTGCTGGACTTTATGCCTATGATATTGAACAGTCCGGTCATTTCTCTGCAAGAGGATGTTGCCGGCTTATACCGGAATGTATATCTTTTACTGATTCGTGCTTATACACTCCCACATTCATTAGAAAATAAAGAGATCATACGTTCCGTACTGGCTATTTTTTTGCAGGGAACGAAAGAATTGTATAAACGCTATGGCAAGAAACTCGATGAACCTTTGAGAAGAGAACAGGAGTTGTACAGGCAGTTTATACAGTTGTTGATGGCTCATTATACTAAAGAGCATGAAGTGGCGTTTTATGCGGAGAAGTGTGGGGTTACTGCGGCACATTTCTCAAGTGCCATCCGTCGGGCAAGCGGATACAGTCCGTTGGCAATCATCACGGAGATTATTATCATGAACGCGAAAGCACAACTGAAAACCACCCGGTTGCCGGTAAAAGAAATAGCATTCTCTTTGGGCTTTAACAATCATTCCTTTTTCAATAAATACTTCCGTAAACAGGTGAAGATGACTCCGCTGGAATATCGCGAGAAATAAATCTGCGTCTGCTTAAAATTGGACTATACATAAAAATGGGATGTTTTATACCTTCTCCCTGCTGTCAATCAGAGCCGGTATGCAAGAGGTTGATAAAAAATCGCTTAAATATGTATCAGGGAAATGCGAAAAGACAGCGCTTTGCTGATGGAAGATCTTTTTGGTACTTATTTGCTTTCAGAGTCGGAGTAAATGAATGATTCTTTTCCTATTATATAGCTATTTGCTATATAAAGAATCAATGGATTCTGAAGTGAAATAACTTGGAAATGGCTCTTCTTTCAGCCCAAAAATCCTTTCTCACCGATGAACGCTGGCTTGGTCGGTGAGCAAGGATGCGTTTCTCACCGACCAAGCCTGCGTTTCATTAAAAGCAAGGGTGCATTTATACCATAAAGACCGTCTGTTTTTTCTTGTATTTATGCATAATAAGGGGCTGTATGTGTATAATCTTGCATTAATTTATGCATTTTATTCTCTGCTTGATTTGATTCATAGCCACTGTCAAACGGTAGAATCTTAAAAATAGAACAAAACTGTTTACCGTTGAAATCCGTTCTTTGGTCGATTATGTTTGGAGGAAGAAAACAGCAGTCTTACTTTTGTTTCGATAACATGGAGTAATCCCGGAAAATAACTGCTTAAAAAAGCCTCAGAAGCTATTTGTAGCTAATGAGGCTTTTTATTTATAAAGGATGGGTACTCGTTTATTTGATTCCCAGTTTTTTAGCAATCTCTTTAGGCAGTGCGTCTTTGTGTACAAGAATATTCATAGTCTTGTAAGCAACGAATGCTTTGGAAGCATACCAGATACCATTGTATTTGCCTGATTTACCCCAAGAATTCTTCACCATGAAGTATTCTTTTCCGTTTTGGTCTTTAGCGATACCGTAGATTACCATTCCGTGGTCGTCCGTAGTTTCCCAATTGTCGAAAGCAACTTGGCGCATTTCTTGAGTGACGTCGATTTCCGGGTATGGTTTGGTTGTCATCATTTGACGTTTGTTAGCAGCAGTCAGGCCGGTCCAGCGAGCCATATCCGAACCGGAAAGTTCAGATTCTTTGTTTACATCTGGCATAACGGCGATACCGTCACGTGTGAATCCCTGTTCGCTGACGTCACTACCCCATGCAAAAGTATAACCTTTCTTTACAGCATTGTCCATTACAGCCATCAGCTCTTCGATAGGCAGGTTGTAGGATAAACCATTGCGCCAATTATCCTGAATCTCGATTGCGAATTGAGAATAGAATGGATGATGTGTATAAGAAGTCAGTGATACATAGTCGTCACAGTTCAATCCCAGTGATTCAGAAAAAGTCTTCGGAGTATATTCTTTGCCTTTGTAGGTGAACTTCTCCGGACATGCTCCTAGGTAAGTGTCATAAATAGCGCTTAGTCCGTTTTTCCATACCGGAGTCAGTTTGCTCAACTTACCTTTCGCAATAGCATTGATGTAACCGGAAGCAACAGCATCCAGTTCGTTATGCACCGGCAACGTGTCACCGTACATGATACCCGGCATCACCTCTTGAGGAACAATACCATAATTCTTGATGCAGTACATTACATCATAAAAACTTCCGCCCGGGGAGAAAGAACTGTCACCATGATAGCGTACATAGTTTACTCCGCGATCCTGCATCGTTTTGTGTACGACAAACATTTCAGACAGGTCATACTCGCCTTTACCTAAGCGAAGCAATTCTGATTCAATGAATCCGAGAGTTGAGAAACTCCAGCAAGTGCTCGAACGATTTTGATTCTTGATAGAAGTAATCGGGTTTTCTTTCACTGTCGTGAAAACAAAACCTTCTTCAGGTTTTGCATCTTGTGCCATGATGTTTAGGCTGAACAAGCCTAAAGCAGCAATAAGGATTGTCTTTTTCATTCCTATGAAATTAATATTAAATTGTTTTGGCTACAAATATAGGAAAGTTTCACCACAGAGTAACACAG
>ENA-OPCO01001890-OPCO01001890.1-human-gut-metagenome-genome-assembly--contig:-NODE-1890-length-12638-cov-3.371295_pt1 | contig 12638 bp, 7 predicted proteins | sample MGYA00241562_ERZ501475 | MGnify/ENA primary metagenome ERZ501475 (study PRJEB25962, sample SAMEA2042627) | human gut metagenome | biome: human gut; feature: human-associated habitat; material: faeces... | reverse complement strand
CAGCCACCAATAATGAATCATAATCCACCGCTTTCCGGTGTCCGCAGGCACCTCGACCGTCTTTGTTCAATTCATCCGTCATCACATAACGGACAAAACCACCTGTAAATGCATCTTTGGGAAGAACATTTCCCTTTTTGTCTTTAAAATCACCAAAGCTGAAATTCAGGTCTTTCAGTTCTACACCTGTCCATACAACCGCTTGCGCGTTCACACGTTCACCACGCCAGCCTTTCAAAGCAACCGTTTGCTGGTTCTTCAACCGGGGAAGCCCGTGTTTTGCGTACCGGACGTCTGTTGTACCCCAAGACACTTGTGTTGTTGTCACTGCCGCCCATTCTTTATCAGACGGCGTAGCAGGGTCGGGCAATTCCTGATAAGTCAGTAAAGGGAACTTCGGTTGTCCTGTCGGAACACCACATTGAGTGACTCCTTGCTGGGCAAAAACTGCGCCTACGCTAAAGAGACAAGTCAGGGAAAAAATAGTAAGTCGTTTCATGGTTAGTTAATTAAATGATTAAAGGTTTTTATTAGGGGGAAAAATATTCAATCACATGGGGTCTACATCATAATAGACAATCAAAGATTTATAGCGTTCATCTTCCAACATCTCCCGTTGGATGCGCAACAGCAACTCCCGGGCACGTCCCATCGGAGCATTCTGCTCAATCTTGACGACAATCTTTTTGATAAACAACGTTTGGATACGGGCAACAGGAGGTTTATCCGGTCCCAATACCCGATTGCCAAATACCGCCCGCAGCTTATCCGCCATCACTACCGCCATCTGATCCAACAACGCTTCATTATGATTTTTCAGATAAACATATACCAACCGGTAATAAGGAGGATAATGGAACATCTGCCGTTCCGCCAACTGCCCGCCTACCATGTCTTCATAATCATTGGCAATGACCTGATGAATGATAGGATGCTCGATGCTCTTGGTTTGCAGCACCACCCTACCCCGTTTGTTCTTACGTCCGGCACGTCCCGCTACCTGCGCCATCAACTGGAAAGCGCGTTCATAGGAACGGAAATCCGGATAGTTCAGCATCGTATCGGCATTCAGTATACCGACAATACTGACATGATCGAAATCCAATCCTTTTGAAACCATTTGCGTGCCAATCAATATATCCGTCTTTCCCTGTTCGAAATCCGCAATAATCTTTTCATAAGCAGAGCGGGTACGTGTGGTATCCAAGTCCATTCGAGCCACTGCCGCTTCGGGAAAAAGGATTTTAATGTCATCTTCAATCTTTTCCGTACCAAAGCCACGGTTCACCAGTTCCGTACCTTCGCAGGCAGGACAGGATTTCGGCAGTTGGTAGGTATAACCGCAATAATGACAGGTTAGCTGATTGATTCCTTTATGATAGGTAAGGCTCACGTCGCAATTCTTACACTTGGGCACCCAACCGCAGGTACGACACTCCACCATCGGAGCAAACCCACGACGGTTCTGAAAGAGAATCACTTGCTCTTCCTGTTCCAAAGCCTCTTTCATGTATTGTATCAAGAGCGGTGAGAATTGTCCCACCATCCTCTTTTTGCGATGCAATTCCTTTATATCTACTGGAATAATCTCCGGCAATTGAATTTCTTTATATCGTTCTTTCAGTTGTACAAAACCATATTTCCCCTCCCCTGCATTCTGCCACGATTCGATAGAAGGAGTAGCCGTTCCCAATAGGGTTTTAGCTCCATACATGGCAGCCAGTACGATAGCTGCATTACGTGCATGATAACGGGGAGCCGGATCTTGTTGCTTATATGTATTCTCATGCTCCTCGTCCACAATGACCAATCCCAAATCACGGAAAGGCAAAAATACGGAAGAACGGACCCCCAGAATAATATCATATCCTTTCTCTCCCAGTTGTTTGCGCCAAATCTCTACTCGCTCGGCATCCGGAAACTTGGAATGATAAATCCCCAAACGAGAACCGAATACCCGTTGCAAACGCTCTGTGATTTGAGTTGTCAACGCTATTTCAGGCAAGAGATACAACACTTGTTTTCCCTGACGGATCGTTTCTTCTATCAGATGAATATATACTTCTGTTTTACCACTTGATGTAACTCCATGAAGCAGACAGACATTTTTCTCCTGAAAGGATTGTATGATCTCATCATGTGCCCGCTGCTGAAACTCGTTCAAGGCATTCAACTCAACCACATCTTTCACTTGCTGATTCAACCGACCGACTTCATGAAAGTAAATCTCAAATATCTTTTTTTCCACCAGACCATTCAGAATAGAAGGAGATACACCCGCACGCTGTAAAAGTTCTTTTTTCGAAACTTCTTTTGGCGTTTCTCTTCCTAATACTCCTGAACACTCTACATATTTCATCAGCAACGCCAACTGCTTCGGAGCACGGGACAGGATATCAAACAAGATATGAAGCCTCTTTTCATCAGCAGAGCCCGCTAATCGTACCCTTGCCTCTGTTTTTGGCTTGTAAGTACGACGCAATTCTTCTTTCACAAAAATGGCTTCTTTATCCAGCAGAGATTTAATGACGGTAAGGATATTTTTCATATCACTCTCCTTCTCCAGTTTAGTGACACACTGCTGGGAGTCTACCGAAAGCAAATCAAGAATACGCTGTTCTCTTTCTGACAATGGTGTATCCGCTTCAAAGTCAGGATTATATTCCACGATCGTTTCACTCTCCAACTTCAAGCCGGAAGGAAGTGCCGCTTTATAAACATCTCCTTGCGTACAGAGATAATAATCCGCCAGCCATTCCCAGAATTTAAACTGAGTGGGCAACAAAATAGGAGAAGCATCCAGCAATGCTGATATTTCCTTCACCTCATACTCCGTCGGAGCACAATAATGAACATTACGAACGATAGCTGTATAAAACTTCTTCCGTCCGAAAGGAACTATCACACGACAACCGATCTCGACCTCTTCCGCACATTCATCCGGCAGAGAATAGGTGAAATATTTCGGAAGCGGTAATGGTAATATGACATCTACATACTTTTTCATTGCAAGCACAAAAGTACAATAAAAAAATGGGGATTTAAAAGAGGAAAGAAGAACACTGAAAAGAAAAATTGCCTGAGAACAAGAATCTGAGAAAATAAATTCAGATTCACCGGCTGACACTTTGCACAAAATCCCGGAACAAAAAAGAGCTTCCTTAGATCAGAAGCTCTTTCTTTGATAGTATATAAAGTAACAGATTGCTTAGAAAATATAAGCAACGGATACTTGCCAAGTCTTGGTCTTGTATGAACCTTCAACATCCTCAAAACTAGCAGTCTTACCCAACGGAATGTTATAGTTGGCACCTACCTGTAAATGATTCAGCAACTTCACACCTGCACCGACATTAATGCCTACTTCCGCTTTCTTCTTATCAACCTTTGATGTCTTTTCAAAGTCGAAATAAAAATCAGGACCGGCAGCCACATAAAGACCTAACAGGCTTCCCAAACCAATATTATATTTCAAATTGACCGGAATATCAAGACCGTTCTGCTTAACAGTAGCTTCTTCGCCCCCGTCAGAGATCTTTATACCCCTCTGAGCAAAAAGCAAAGACGCATCTACTCCCAGTCCTACCACCGGAATATTAAACTCCGCCATCGGACCGATAAAGAAGCCTGTAAAATTATCCTTTTTAAAGTTTGTCTTCACATCTGAAAAGCTTGCTTTAGACAAGTTCAAACCACCCTTTACACCAAAATGCAATTGTGCCTGGGCAGGCATTGCCATACCGATACATACGGCAATCATTAAAGCACCAAAAATCTTTTTCATAAATTTACGTGTTTATAATTCGGGACAAAGATATATATTTATAATAAATAAACACAAATTATTGCTCTTTGTTCGTTTCAGAGACATTGTTGTTCATCCAATCCTGCCCCTGTACCTTTATATTTACCAATCAAGAATCACATCTTATCCCGGTCAGCCAGTAAGGTTTCCTTTGCTCCCGTCGTCATTGAAACAATACCATTATTGCAAGTAATAATACCGCTCTCCTTACGTCGCGTCAGCCAGTCAGTAACAAAATCCGGAGCATATCCTCCCGTACTAAATTCACCGTCCAAGGCTATTATTTTTTTATAGGCAGATAAATAATCTTCTTCCGTAGTATCGGAATAGACATTGGTATAAAGCCATAATTGAATGTCGTAAAGCATATAGGAGCGTGTATCGGCATGAAGTGCAAAGAATCCTTTATCAGTTACGATTTCTTCCGATACTTTACGAATCCATCGTTCCGTATCGACGGGATTATCACACTTCGAGCATAAATCAGACAGAAGTGGCGAGAAAGCTGCGGTACGAACTTTTTCCAACTCTTTCCTTTCATCTTCTTCCAACGTATCAAACACTTCTTCGTTGACAAGTCCACGAATAAAATCTTCAAAGTTATCGGCCAGCAAAGTGATATAATAATCATTCTCCTGATCGACATGAACGACTTTCGGTTCTCCCTGAGGACCACACTCCCGATAATCAAGGAAAATCATATCATGCCCGGCAGAAGGACAGTCGCAAATAGCCACTCCAATATCCGGATACCCCCATTCTTCAATCATGAAACGACTTCCGAGTTGTCCGCAAAGAGAATACATCTTATCCTTGTCCATTCCCATAATGCCGGTAATAGCCACATGATCATCCGCCCAACTAGTCGGTTCATCACAAGGAAAACAGACATTGAAAGGTATTCCACCGTTATGCTGTTTCATCAACCAGATATAGGACTCGGGCAGTTTATATCCCAGTTCGCGTTCTACTTCTTCTATCATCTCTTCCGTAGGGAATTCACCAATATATCCATTCTTTGCATATTCGTCATCATCCCAAAAGTCCGTAAAATCAAAATCTTCAAAAGTCCTGTTTTTCATAATCGCTGTTTTTAATTTGTATTCTTTGAGTTTTGCTTTGTGTGTTTACCACTTTTCACGAATATACAAAAAAACAAACATCATCAATTTGTTTCCTTTATTTATTTCATTTTTTTACGAGTACTTTGAAAAACAGAGAGAAAATGGGAAGATGCAAATATCTAACTTCAATGCTTCATCAAGGCCGGACGAGGGGGAGGATTTTATGTAAGAACAAGTATACCCAGTCGTACCAGTGAGATGCACTTAGTGGTACGACTGGGGCAAACGGTTTATACTATTACGAAAACAAATCATTTAATGCCTCACTCATGCTGGGATGAGTAAAAATGAAGTCGCGCAGGAAGGTATAGTCCTGCCCTGCCTTCATGGCGAGGGCGACGATATTAATAACTTCGCTGGAGTCAGGTGCAAACAGCATACAACCCAATATCTTTCCTGTATTCTTATCAATGACAGCTTTCAACAAACCGTCTGTTTCTCCCAAAGTCTTGGCTCTCGGTATCGCCATAACAGGTAACTTCTTTACGATAATATCGAGATTCTGCTTACGGGCCTCCTCCTCATTCAAACCAATACGGGCCAAAGGCGGATCAATAAATACGGAATAACTGACCGGATCACGATCACTTGTTTTTCGTTCCGCCTTTCCGAATAAATCTTCCCGGATAATCCGATAGTCATCCAATGAAATATAAGTAAACTGCAAACCACCTTTCACATCACCCACCGCGCGTATTCGGGGATTCGTTGTTTTCAAATATTCATCTACAATGATAGCTCCACGTGCATCCACTTCTACTCCGGCAGCTTCCAGATGAAGCTCTTTCGTGTTAGGCCTGCGCCCTGTAGCCAACAACACGGCATCGGCTTCAAGTTCAAATGCCTCATCTGTTTGCGAATCAGTGAAAGCAACCATTGCTTTTTCTGATGTATGGTTCACAGACTGCACCTTCGCGTTCATCTTGAAAACAATCCCTTTTTTCTCCAACATTTCTTTCACACTTGCGGCAATGTCGCGGTCTTCACGGGCTATCAGTTCGGGATAGCTCTCCAGTACCGTTACCTGAGAGCCGAAAGAGGCGTACATAGACGCAAATTCCAGCCCGATATAACCACCGCCGACAATGACGAGATGACGTGGAAGAGCGGTCAGTTCCATGATTGAAGTACTGGTATATACAAAAGGATTATCCACAACTCCTTCAATAGACGGAATCACAGTTTCCGCACCTGTATTGATTATGATTTGTTTGGATGTCAATACTATCTCTTCCGTAGCGGTACGAACAGCAACGGTATCTGCAGAAAGAAAAGAGCCCATACCTGTATAAACCGTCACATTCGGATGATCCGCTAGGTTATGGTAGTTCTTGTTTCTCAGTATACCCGTCACAAAATCTTTCACAGCAATAGCATTACGGTAAAACTCACTTTTTTCTTCAAAAGTGACTCCCACCATACCGGAAGCGATTTTCGCCTGATGCACCAATGTTTTAGTCGGAATACAGCCAATATTGATACACGTACCACCATACATCTTATCAGAACGTTCTATAACAGCAACTTTCTGTCCGCGCTTTGCAAATTCAGCCGCAAGAGTCTTCCCACCTTTGCCGAAACCAATAATAATAACATCAAATGCTTTCATATCTATATATCTTTAATTAGAAATTATCTTATTAATGTCAGTATCTCATTGACATTTGCAAAGGTCGCACCTTTCCGAGAGACTATCAATAACCATTTTACCGGATGAATTGGCAATTGTTCCCGCGAAGAGTTAAATAACTTCGTTTTCAACAAAAAGAAGAGAAGATACAAAGATGTAATCTCATTGTCATTTGCACTTCATCTCAATCCTTTCTCTTTGCATATCTAATTAAGTTAAACAACATATTAAAAGAACAGATGAAACAAGTCAGATGTTTATCTTCCTGCCTGCTAATGTTATCTATCTCGATAGCTTGCAGTTATGCAGCCAACATTCCTTCCAAAAAAGGAATGACAGTAAAAGGTATTGTAACCGATACCCGTAAAAGTCCGATTTCCGGAGTAGTAGTGACCGACGGAGTTCACTTCACTCAAACGGATGAAAAAGGATATTATTATCTTCCATCCGACTTCAACCAATCCAAGTTTGTGTATGTGTCGGTACCGGCAGATTATCAACCCACAGTTAAGAATGCACTTCCTACCGGATACTATGCCCGACTGGATCAATCAAAAAAGACAAACCGACATGATTTCGAATTAGAGAAAAGGACGGCTCCGGATGACAACTTTACTTTCATAGCCATCTCCGACCCACAAGTAAAAAACCAGAAACAACTGGAGCGCTTTCGTATGGAAACCGTACCCGATCTGGAAGCGACCTTACGTACACTCAATGAAAAAGAAGTATACGGTATGATGCTGGGAGATATCGTATGGGATGCGATGCAATTATTCACACCTTACAAAGATGCAATCTCCGGACTGAACCTGACAATGTACCACACCATCGGAAATCATGATTTTGACTTGAAATATGCCGCACTGAGCAATTCACAAAACCCGGACGAATGGGGTGAATATGCGTTTGGCGAGAACTTCGGTCCTACAGACTACTCTTTCAATGTAGGAAAAGTACATATCATTTCAATGAAGGATATCGATTATCACGGACAAAAGAAATATGAAGAGAACTTCACTCCGGCACAGCTTGAATGGTTGAAAAAGGATCTCAGTTATGTCCAACCCGGTTCACTGGTGTTACTGAACGTGCATGCTCCTGTCGCTAATCGTTCTCACAAGGGCGGAGGTAATGCCCGCAATGCTGCCCAGCTCTTTGAGATACTGAAAGGCTATAAGGTGCATATTTTTTCCGGACATACCCATTTCTACGAAAACCGGATTATTACTCCTGATATTTATGAGCATAATATAGGTGCAGCCTGCGGCGCGTGGTGGGCAGGCCATGTGAACCGTTGCGGAGCACCAAACGGCTATTTACTGGTTAATGTACAAGGAGATGACATTTCCTGGCAATATAAAGCAACCGGACGCCCGCTGGACTATCAATTTCGTGTATACAAGCCGGGAGAGTTTCAATCACAGCCGGAGTATCTGGTAGTCAATATATGGGATTATGATCCTGCCTGGACTGTCCAATACTACGAAGACGGAATAGAAAAGAAAGGAGTACTGGAAGCTTTTGATGATGAGGATCAGGATTTCATCACTATGAAGAAAGGAAAAGGGACAGGTTACCATACGCTGCATCTTTTCCGTGTACGTCCATCATCGGACAAGGTGAAGAAAATCGAAATTACAGCGACCAACCGCTTCGGGCAAAGCTTCCGTCAAACAGTTGAGCTATAACGGTCAGTTCTTGTTAACAAGGTTGATACAAATACCATATAACTCCACAAGTGGTACAAAACACAGAGGTCAGCCCGTAGATTCGAGCTGACCTCTCATTTTATTCATATCAATCAATGATTCGGATGAATATCCAGTTTCACCGGCTTAATCATATTCTCCGGTTTTAAGATCGTATCCAGATCCTCTTTAGAGAGAATATTATGTTCCAATACGAGTTCATACACTCCCTTACCGGTCTCCAATGCTTCTTTGGCTATCTTGGTAGAATGTTTGTAGCCAATGACAGGATTCAGTGCAGTCACTACACCTATACTATTATGTACATCCCGACGGCATTTCTCCTCATTGGCAGTGATACCATCGATACACAAAGTACGTAGCGTATCAAAACCGTTCATCAACAAATCCGCAGATTCGAAACAGCATTGTGCCATCACCGGTTCCATTGCATTCAGTTCCATCTGTGCAGCTTCTCCGCTCATAGTCACACAAAGGTCATTTCCTATTACCTTATAAGAGACCTGATTCATCACTTCGGGAATAACAGGGTTTACTTTTCCCGGCATAATGGAAGATCCCGGCTGCATGGCAGGCAGATTAATCTCTCCCAAGCCGCAACGGGGACCGGAGGCCAGTAACCTCAAATCATTACATATCTTATTCATTTTAACAGCTACGCGTTTCATTGCTGACGAATATCCCACCATGCAGGAAGTATCCGAAGTAGCTCCGATCAGGTCATCCGCCAATTTGATATCCAGTCCTGTTATCTTACCCAGAGCAGCAATACATTTCTCCGCATATCCCGGTTCTGCGGTAATTCCGGTTCCGATGGCTGTTGCCCCCATGTTGACCGTCAGAAAATCCTGTGCGGCAAAATCGAGATTCTTCACTTCATGTTCCAGAATGCTGGCAAATCCGTTAAAGGTTTGGCCGAGCGTCATCGGTACGGCATCTTCCAGTTGAGTACGCCCCATCTTAATTATATTCGCAAATTCCTCCCCTTTCTTACGGAAAGACTGAATCAAAGTTTCAAAATGCTTCACTAATTTAAGATGTGTATAGTACAGGCCAATATGAATGGCTGTAGGATAAGCATCATTGGTAGACTGCGAACGGTTCACATGGTCATTAGGCGAGCAGTATTGATACTCTCCGCGTTGATGTCCCATCAGTTCCAGCGCACGATTGGCAATCACTTCATTAGCATTCATGTTGGTAGTAGTTCCGGCTCCGCCCTGAATCATGTCCACCGGAAACTGGTCGCGATACTTTCCTTCCAGTATTTCTTTACAGGCTTTGAGGATAGCATCCGTTTGTTCTTTCGTCAGCAAATCCAATTCACGGTTGGCAATAGCAGCCCCCATTTTTGTGATAGCCAATGCCTGAATAAACAAAGGGTACTCATTCAAATGAAACTTGCTGATGCGAAAGTTTTCAATACCACGGAGTGTCTGTACTCCGTACAATGCACTTTCGGGCACTTCACGACTACCTATCAAGTCGCTCTCTGTTCGAGTTTTTTTTGATAATTCTTGTTTCATATCGGTTGTTTTATAACAATAACACATTCGTTAGTTGATATAATAACCAGCGAAAGATGTTATTGTTTTAATAAATATGCAAAAACTATTCAATAACTTTTTTGTTGTTTATCTTAGAAACAGAGAAAAAACGAAGATAAATCTTTTATCTTTGTTTGAAACTTAAAACAACAAGCGATGATATTACAACTAGCATTTGTTCTGACAGCTATCATTATTGGTGCACGCCTTGGGGGCATCGGACTCGGTGTCATGGGAGGAGTAGGATTGGGAATACTTACGTTCGTCTTTGGTTTACAACCCACCGCACCTCCTATCGACGTTATGTTGATGATTGCCGCCGTCATTTCCGCTGCCTCCTGTATGCAGGCTGCCGGAGGACTCGACTATATGGTGAAACTAGCAGAACATTTGCTGCGCAAAAATCCTTCACACGTCACACTGCTCAGTCCGCTGGTAACTTACCTGTTCACCTTCATAGCCGGAACCGGACATGTAGCTTACTCCGTATTGCCTGTCATTGCAGAGGTAGCCACCGAAACTAAGATTCGTCCGGAACGTCCGCTCGGCATTGCGGTGATCGCTTCCCAGCAGGCTATTACGGCAAGTCCCATTTCGGCTGCCACCGTCGCACTGCTTGGGTTGCTGGCGGGATTTGATGTCACCTTGTTCGATATTCTGAAAATAACGATTCCTGCTACCATTATCGGGGTACTTGTGGGCGCCTTGTTCTCCATGAAGGTGGGCAAGGAGCTGGCAGACGACCCGGAGTACAGAAAGAGGTTGACCGAAGGCTATCTTGATGTCAAGAAGGTGGAGATAAAGGATATACACAATAAACGGCATGCCGTCTTGTCTGTGCTTATCTTTATCCTTGCCACTGTTTTTATCGTGTTCTTTGGTTCGTTCGACAGTTTGCGTCCTGCCTTCGTGATAGACGGCGAGACGGTGAGACTCGGCATGTCCGCCATTATCGAAATCGTGATGCTCTCTGCCGCCGCCCTCATCTTGCTGCTGACTCGCACCGACGGCATGAAGGCAACGCAAGGCTCCGTCTTCCCGGCAGGCATGCAGGCGGTGATTGCCATATTCGGCATTGCCTGGATGGGAGATACTTTTCTTCAGGGAAACATGCTTCAGTTGACCCAGTCCATCGAGGGAGTGGTGAGGCAAATGCCGTGGCTGTTCGGGATAGCCTTGTTTGCCATGTCGATTCTGCTTTATAGCCAGGCCGCCACTGTGCGTGCACTGATGCCTTTGGGCATCGCTTTGGGCATTTCGCCTATGATACTGGTTGCTCTGTTCCCGGCCGTAAACGGTTACTTCTTTATTCCCAACTATCCCACCGTAGTAGCAGCCATTAATTTCGACCGTACCGGAACTACCCGTATCGGCAAGTATGTGCTGAACCACTCGTTCATGCTTCCCGGACTTGTTTCGACTGGCGTTGCCATCGGGCTGGGGTTGCTTTTCATCAGGATATTCTAAGGGAAACCGCTGCTTTCAATCCGTTGTATATAGGGCTTTGTTTACTTGTGTATAGGGGAGTGTTCCCTTTTACTCATTGCCTTATCAGCGCCTAATGGTCGTGCGGCGATCTGCTGACGGCTGTTAAGCGGGTTGTTGATGGCCGTTAGGCGATTGCATCATGGCCGTTGCATACTGTTGATTCCTTATGTCCGACGTAATAAATACCTTCATTCTCTGAATAAAGCACAGAGGAAAACAGTATTGAAGTCTTGGCTTTGTGTGGCTGTACGCATTTGTTCTGATTGCATTTGAAGGGGGAGGAGATGGAATTAATACCGTGTTTGCAGGATATTGATTTCGTCAGGTACGATATAAATAAGATGTGATGCAAGAAATTAATAACTTGTGTTACTTCATGTTAGCTTCTTGTGTGTCAGTATTTCTGTTTGTGAAACGGTGTGGAAGCAAATTTTGCTTCCACACTTTTGAGTTGCTTCCACCGCATCTGTAATGCCGATGAATAAAGGGATGTGGAGAGGAGGTGGAAGTGTGGAAGCAATTTGCACAAACATTATTTGCGCAAACATTTTTTTCTGTCCTTGATGGGAATTAAAAAAAATGAGGATAAAGGCCTTTAAACCTTTTATCCTCATTGTAGTTGCGGAGATCCGACTCGAACGAATGACCTTTGGGTTATGAGCCCAACGAGCTACCAACTGCTCCACTCCGCGATGTTTAACGGGTGCAAAGGTACGGCTTTTCTTGAATAAAACAAATTATTCTCCAGTTATTTTTCAGAAAAAATATCGGATAATCTCTATTGTATTGAAAATGAGAGGAATATTGCCAGAACTTTTTTTAGTACCTATTAATATACAAATGTTAATATTCTCTCTATTTTCTTGTATGGTCTAAAGAAAAGAATTACTTTTGCTCAAAATATTCAGCAATGTGCAATTTGTAACCTATGACCGTATCCAAGACAAAAGCCAAATTAGTAGATGTAGCCCGTCAGCTTTTTGCGAAGATGGGAGTAGAAAACACAACTATGAATGATATCGCTCTTGCTTCTAAAAAAGGTAGACGAACGCTCTATACTTATTTTAAAAGTAAGGATGAAATTTATTTGGCTGTTGTGGAATCGGAATTGGATATTCTGTCGGATATGATGAAGCGGGTGGCCGAGAAAAATATCTCACCGGACGAGAAATTGTTGGAGATGATATATACCCGGTTGGACGCGGTAAAAGAGGTGGTCTATCGAAACGGAACATTGCGTGCTTATTTCTTCCGTGATATATGGCGGGTGGAAAAAGTTCGCAAGAAGTTTGATGCAAAGGAAGTCCAGCTCTTTAAAGCCGTTCTTCTGGA
>ENA-OPCO01001883-OPCO01001883.1-human-gut-metagenome-genome-assembly--contig:-NODE-1883-length-12653-cov-2.614780_pt1 | contig 12653 bp, 6 predicted proteins | sample MGYA00241562_ERZ501475 | MGnify/ENA primary metagenome ERZ501475 (study PRJEB25962, sample SAMEA2042627) | human gut metagenome | biome: human gut; feature: human-associated habitat; material: faeces... | reverse complement strand
CCGGCCTTCTGGCTTTGGTTGGCAGCCTGATCACCCCCATCTTCAAGCCCCTTGGCTTTGGCGACTGGCGCATTTCCACTGCGTTGATCACCGGCTTTACCGCCAAGGAAAGCGTTGTTTCCACCCTGACCGTCCTGCTGGGCGGCGATACCGGCGCACTGAACACGCTGTTCACCCCGTTTACTGCGCTGGTTTTCCTGATCTTTACGCTGTTGTATACCCCCTGTGTTGCAGCCATTGCCGCTGTCAAGCGGGAACTGGGCGGTGGCCGGGCTGCACTGGGTGTGGTACTGATGCAGTGCGGCATTGCCTGGGTTGTGGCGTTTGCCGTGCACTGTGTAGGGTTTTTGCTGGGGTTGGCATAAGGGCAGCGTATTCACCTGTCGCTTTGTTTTCGCTTAACCCATAGGGAGGTTTTTTCCATGTCACTTCAAAGTATCCTTGTTCTGGTTATTATTTTTGTTCTGCTCGGCGTTGCCATCGGTTTTATTGCCAACAGCGAAAAGGGCTGGCACGGCGGCTGCACCGCCAGCTGCCAGGAACACTGCAATGACAAACAGAAAAAGAACCCGCCCAAGCAGCAGTGATACCAAGACCGAAGGAGACCGCCGTATGACTGCTGTTCAACAATCCGCCGCTCCGCACCCTGCCGTGCGCCAGCGCATTGACTGGATTGATACCGCCAAAGGTCTGTGCATGATTCTGGTGATTGTGGGGCACACCCTGCCCTATGGCAACCTGATGCGCAATTTCATTTTTTCGTTCCACATGCCGGCCTTTTTCTTTCTGACCGGCTATACGGCCCGCCGCCCGGATACCTGGCAGGGTTTTGCCCGCCGGGTCAGGAAGGACTTTGTTGCACTGATCGTTCCCGTGCTGGGTGTGGTGCAGGTGTTCAACGTTTTGCTGAACTTTTTCCTTTCTGATGACAGAAGCCTGACCAACCTGTGGGATATTGCCCGCTACAATGCCATCACCCTGTTCTGGGCCAGCGGTAACCCTGCCGACGGCATTCCCAGCTGCGGCATGCCATGGTTTTTGTTTGCACTGTTCTGGGGCAAGCTGATCTGGGAGCTGCTGGGGCTTTTGTTCCCCAAAGGGGATTTTGCCGTCAGTTTCATTGTCATGCTGTTCGGGGCATACATCGGGCAGGTACAGTATCTTCCCCAATGTCTGGATGTTGCAATGGTCGTTGTCATGTACCTCACATTGGGGCAGCTGTTCCGCCAGCATCAGGCACTGTTGGATCGTTACCGGGTCCCGCTTTTCCTTGCCATGCTGATCCCCTGGGCATGGTGCTGCCAGCAGGGCATTTATATTGAACTTGCTTCCCGCACATACTCCAATTACATTTTGTGCGCTTCCATCAGTGTATGCGGCATTTGGATCTTCTGCCATCTGTGCCGTGAACTGAACGCCAATAACGCTTTGCGGCCGGCGCTCAGCTTTTTGGGGCGGCACAGCCTGTGGCTGTTCTTTGTGCACCATATGGATGTGTTTACCAGTGCCATCTGGCAAAAAGACCGCCTTCTGTTCACGCTGCCCTGCCGCATCGGGTGGGACATCCTGCTTTCCCTGCTGCTGCTTGGCTGCTGGACATTGCTGCGCACCGGCTGGCGCAGGCTGACCGCAAAATAAACTTTTTGAACCGTTCTGCATCCCCTGTTCCGGGCCTGCAGGGCGGTTTTTGTTTTGGCAGCGCTTTCTGCACAGTGCAAACATTGTTTTTTACCGCGGATTATGGTACAATGAATTGTCTATAAGTATGTATCGGGGATTCCCCTGAAATATCTATTTTTGAAAGGGCTTTTTATGGCAGAGCAACGCAACCAGACCCCTGCCGGGGATAACACGCAATGGACCACCATCATTCGGCCGCGCACCGGCTGGTTTGATGTGGACTGGCAGTGTGACTATAAATTCTCCGAGAACCGTTTCCAGAATCCACAGCAGATGTTGAAGGATTTGAGGTCTCAAGGTTTCCATGTATGTTTGTGGCAGTTGCCTTATTTCACTCCTAAAAACCGTTATTTCTCTGAACTGATAGAGAAAGACATGTATGTGAAAAATGGAAATGGTGAACTTCCCTACGAAGATGTGGTGCTTGATTTTTCCAATCCGGAAACAGTAAAGTGGTATCAGGACAAACTGGCGGGATTGCTGAATATCGGTGTCAGTGCCATTAAAGTAGACTTTGGCGAGGCTGCTCCACTGAATGGTATTTACGCTTCCGGCAAGAGCGGATGGTATGAGCATAACCTCTATCCGGTGCGTTATGATATGGCAGTGTCCGAGATAACCAAGAAGTTGCACAACGAGAATATAATGTGGGCACGTGCCGCATGGGCTGGTTCCCAGCGTTATCCATTGCATTGGGGCGGTGATGCTGCAACTACGAACACGGGTCTGCTGGGTACGCTTCGTGCAGGCTTGTCCTTCGGCTTGTCCGGTTTCTCCTTCTGGAGCCATGATATGGGCGGCTTTGTAAAATCCACTCCGGAGGACTTGTATTGCCGCTGGATACCGTTCGGTTTTCTTACTTCCCATACCCGCGCGCATGGGGCACCTCCGACAGAGCCGTGGTTGTACGACAGCAAGCGTGTGCAGGATGTCTTCCGCAAGAGTGCGGAGATGAAGTACCGTCTGATGCCTTATGTGTATGCTCAGGCTAAGGAATGTACAGAAAAGGGCTTACCGATGCTAAGAGCCTTGTTTGTAGAATTCCCCGATGATCCGGGAGCATGGAAAGTGGATGACGAGTATCTCTTCGGTTCGCAGATTCTGGTTGCCCCCTTGCTTGAATCCGGTATGACGGGCCGCACAGTTTACCTTCCCGAAGGAAAATGGATAGACTACCAGACAGAGAAAGTCTACGAAGGCGGATGGCACCGGATTGAAGCAGGCAGTCTGCCGATAATCATGCTGGTACGTGACGGTTCGGTACTTCCTCATCTGAAGTTGGCGCAGTCCACTGCTGAGATGGATTGGAGTAAAATGAGCCTGAAGGTATACAGTGCTGACAAGAAGCAGGCAGAAGGATTGGTTTGTCTACCTGCCGACAACCGTATTCAGGTTGTGAAAGTGGATTGTGGAAAGGCCAAACCGCAACTGTTGAACCAGGTTGAAGGCACTTCCCTGAGTTTCTGAACTTAATCTTTGAAAATCTATATTGAATTCACCCCTGTCGGTATGGAAGAGAAAGGGATATAGTTACCGAAATCTGTGCCACTATGGTGGCACAGATGTGCCTTCCCAATGGCACGGCAGTGCCTCTATAGTGGCACAAAATTGTGTCGCATATCTTTTTCCCGATGTGCTTATGACCGGGGTATTTGTTAAACCTAAGTATTTAGTATTTATGAGAAATGTGATGAAGTATTTGGGTATCATGTCAGTATCGCTGGCATGTGCCGGACCTCTCTTTGCAACAAGCGTACAGCCGTTTGCAGGTGTCACTGTCGTACAGCAGAGTGTAGTTACTGTGAAGGGCCAAGTGGTGGATGAGAAAGGCGAGCCCATCATCGGTGCCAATGTCATTGTGGAAGGTACGACAAACGGTATGATTACCGATTTGGACGGTAACTTCTCCTTGCAGTGTCCCGTAGGTTCTACGCTGAAGACCAGTTACATCGGTTATCTGGCGCGAACGGTCAAAGTAACCGGGAATATGAATGCTCTGAAAATTACTTTAAAGGAGGATACCGAAACCTTGGATGAGGTAGTTGTTGTGGGCTACGGTACGATGAAGAAATCCGACCTCACCGGTTCTGTGGCTTCCGTGAATGCGGAGGAAATGATGAAGCGGAATCCGGTGAACTTGGGACAAGGTTTGCAGGGAGCTGCGGCAGGTGTATCTGTCATCCGTTCTTCCGGTGACCCGGAAGGAGGTTTCTCCATCCGTATCCGCGGTGTGGCAACCGTGAATGGTTCTGCCGACCCACTCTATGTAGTGGACGGTGTGCAGGTAGGAACTTCCATCGATTTCTTGAATCCTAATGATGTAGAGTCCATCGAAATTCTGAAGGATGCTTCGGCTACGGCAATCTATGGTACTCGCGGTGCCAATGGCGTCATTATGATTACTACCAAGAACGGTGGTAAGGGGAAGGCAAAGGTGAACTTTTCGGCCAACTATGCCCTCCAGTTCAATTCGAATAAGATTGATGTGGCTGATGCGGGCTTGTTTGCAAGTGCTGTACGTTCCGCCGTCAAGAATGACGGTATTGCCATGACCAATCTGGCATATGGCGAGGATTACATAGGCAGACTGAACAGCATTGACTGGCAGGATGAAATGTCACGCACGGCATTACAGCAGAACTATAACCTTTCTGCTTCGGGAGGCAGCGAAAATACCCAAGCCAACTTATCTCTGGGTTATTTGAACAACCAGGGTATCGTGATTGAGTCGAATTTTAAACGCTTGACGGCACGCGCTAATATCACTCACAAAGTGAAAGACTTTCTGCATGTAGGCTTGAACTTGAACTATGCACATTCGGAAAAGATGGGAGGAGGCAACCTGAGAAACTATGCACAAGCCATTCCAACCATGGATTATGTAGAGGACGGTGTTTTCTATTCCATGCCTATTGTGTTGCCCGACGGTACTTGGGGACATTACAAGAAAGAAGGTAATGGGGATGTGAACAAGGGAGCTGACAATCTGGTTGCTGCTGCCAAGACTGCCGACAGCATCAATAAATGGGACCGTCTGCTCGCCAGTGCTTTCCTACAACTCGATTTGTACAAAGGGTTGACCTTCAAAACTATTGCCAGTTATAATTATTATACAAAAGGTTATAATGGCTATACAGCCTATAATGATAGAACCTTTGGAACTCAAGACCGTAAGGACTCGTTCTCGCTGAACCAGAGCCAGTCCACTTCACTCGGTCTGGAAGCGTTCTTGAACTATGACTGGTCCAATGAGCATCACCGCGTAAGTGCAATGGCCGGTTTCTCTACCAGCGATACGAACGGTGCCTGGCTGAATTCCAGTGCCAACGATTTCCCGGCAGACAACATCCGCAAAATTTCATTGACCAATGACCCATCGTCTAAGCAAACGGATGGTGGGCTGGATTTGAAGACAAGATTCCTTTCTTACTTCGGCCGTCTGACTTATACTTTGAACGACCGCTATATTGTGACTGCAACGGTACGCCGCGACGGTTCTTCGAACTTTGGTGCCGGCAATCGTTATGGTACATTCCCTTCCGCTTCTGTAGCTTGGCGTCTTTCCGAGGAAAAGTTCATTAAGGATTTAGAACTGTTCAGTAACTTGAAGTTGCGTGCCGGATGGGGACAGACCGGTAATGCGGGCAATGGTACCAACTTGTCCATAGCACAGTTGTCTTCGGCAAATGCAATGTACTGGTTCTTTAATGGTTCGAGTGTGATTAACGGTGCCGGTATTGCCCAGCAGAAAGAAATTGATACCAACCTGAAATGGGAAACCAATGAGCAGACAAATATCGGTATTGATTTTGCCTTTATGAACAATGAGCTTTCTTTCTCTGCCGATTACTTTATCCGTGACGCAAAGGATCTGCTTCTGTATCGCCAGATTCGTCCTTCTACCGGTTTCTCCAATGTCTATACTAACGCGGGACATATCCGTAACTCAGGTTTCGAGTTTACTGCTGCGTGGAACAAGAGCTTCAGCGATTGGAATATCGGCATAAGGCTGAATGGGTCTACCCTGAAGAACGAGGCTATTGAAGTCGGCGATCCGATATTCAGCAAGTCAGGGTCAGCACAAGATGGCGACAACTGGGACAACCACTCCATTACACAGAACGGCTATCCTGTAGGTTCCTACTATGGCTGGAAGGTAGAAGGCATTTTCAGAACCCAGGCCGAAATTGATGAAATGAATAGGCTGGCGGTTGAAAAGGGAGTTGAAAGTGGTGTATATCAGGACAAGACTACCCAGCCCGGCGACTATAAGTTTGTTGATTTGAATGGTGACGGGCAGATTACCGATGCCGACCGTACTGTTATAGGCAATGGATATCCCAAGTTCACTTACGGAATGAACCTTACCGCTTCCTGGAAAAACTTTGATTTCTCGATGAACTTGTACGGTGTAGCCGGTATGGATATCCTTTCTTATTCTTCGGCCCGCTTGACCTCAGTCTATGCACCCGACGGCGGTTATCAGAATGTACTGAAGGAATATATCAATAATGCATGGTCATCTTCGAATACCGGCGCCAAATATCCGCGTATCACCAAGACAGACTATAATAAGAACATGCGTGTGTCCGACGCCTACATCCAGAAGGGGGATTATCTGAAGATTTCAAATATTCAGATAGGATATACATTCCCGAAGAATGTGCTGAAACCGGTGAAAATGGAAAATGCACGCGTATTTGCCAGTGTCGACAATGTATGTACCATCTCTTCGTACAATAAGTTCGGCGATCCGGAAGTTGGTGACTCCAATGTATTGTATTCGGGATTTGACGGAGGACGTTATCCGTTCCCGATGTCGGTTACTTTCGGTCTGAGTGTACAGTTCTAATACTAACGGATAAAAAATATGATTATGAAAAACTTATATAAACTGTTGATCGGTGTGCTGGCCTTAAGCACCGTAACGTCTTGTGACGATTATTTGGAAGTGGATCATTACGATATTCTTCCGGCGGATTTCATGTTTAAAACGGAGGAGAATGTCCTTTCCGGATTGAACGGACTTTATGATACCTTTTATACGGACCAGCACGGTTCCGGTGATGACGAAACATGGGGATTCAAGCCTCAGGTATTTGCTGCCAACCATTCTACGATGGACTGTCAGGCTTCCGGTTGGGATGCGGAATGGCAGCGTCATGCCTGGAAACCCGATAAGGGTTCCCTGGAGACTGCATGGCGGATGAGTTATCGTGCAGTGGACCGTGCAAACCGTTTCCTGGCTGGCCTGGAGACGGCGGATGCCTCTATATTTGCGGACAGCAATTCCAAGACCGTTTATGAAGCGCAAGCACGTGCCATCCGCGGTTATAACTACCTTTACCTGACGAAACTTTTCGGAAGGGTACCGATGTTGTTTACCGGTGAAACCTATACTACTTCGGTAGGAAAGGCACGTCCGGAATCCGTGGATGAGACTTATGCGGCTATCGAGGAAGATTTGTCTTTTGGACGCGACCATCTGGACTGGTTACCCATGAATGGTGAATACGGACGTATAACCAAGGGGTTCTGCAAAGCTTATTTGGCCGAGCTGTATATGTTGAAGAAAGACTTTACGAAAGCCAAGACGGAACTAAAGGATATAGTGGACAGTGGAACCTATTCATTGGAGCCCTGCTTCGGTAACCTGCATGCCTGGGATACACATTGGACCAAAGAATCTGTATTTGAGGTGATGTATCATGAACAAGGATATATGGGCTGGGGAGCCGATTCGTCTTCAGATGCCATGATGTGGTACGGATATATGTGTGCGGCACCCGAATGGGGAGGCTGGGGGTCTCTCTGTCTTTCTTGGGAGTTTGTACGTTCCTTTGAACCGGGTGACAAACGCCGCCAATACTCTGCTGTTGCCAAAGGGGATACGCATCCCATTACCGGGCAGACTGTAGGGGTGACAAGTGGTTTTGACGGTCTTTTCCAAGGTTCCGAAAATATGCCTACTGTTTATTCCTTGAAATACTGGAGATGCAAGCCAGGTGAGAACAACAAAGTATTCAATCCTATTTCGTTGACTTTGAAGCGTTATGCAGGCATCATGCTCGACTATGCAGAATGTTGTTTCGAGACAGGTGACAACGCTACCGGATGGAACATGATACGTCAGATACGTAACCGTGCTTGGGGTAATTTGGAGATGGGAGCGACGATGATTGACCTACCCGCCGACATGTTGAATACCCAGACGGTGGAAGTGCCGGATGCAGAGACCTATTATACAAGCTATAAAGCAGCCAAAGGCTATACTTCTCCGGTATGGAAGGTGGCGCTGATTATAGAGCGTCGCCATGAATTCAATGCCGAGTTCTCGCTTTACCATGATTTGTGCCGTATGGGTATGTGCAAAGAATGGTTTGCCGCCGAATATCCGAAAACAGTAGCCAACTCTTCACAAGAGGCTTGTCTGCAGACTGGTGACTCATTCCGTTTCTTTGAGCACGAGGCTTATCAGGAAATCTTCCCGATTCCGACGAATGAGATTCTGACCAACCCGCTCATCAATCAGGCTGACCAGAATCCGGGATATTGATAAATTATAAATAAACACTTAATAATAAAATATTTGTGAGTGAAATGTCAGGCACCAGTAGTTGTTGTGATAGACGTCAGGGTCTGTCGTGATGAAAGCCGGTGTCTGACATGACAAACACCAGTACTTGAGACGACGAACACCAGTTTCTGATAAACGGGGAATTATACAAGGAAAAGTTTGATGGTTTTAGAGAATAATTATGGAAAGGAAGATGTTTTATTGGATAGCACTGCTGGTTGCGTCTTGTCTGGCAGGCTGCCGGTCGCATTCAGGGGAGACAGATATGCAGACACGCATGCGTACAGAGATTGTCACGAATGTCAGAGACAGCGTGTTGCCGTTTTGGATGGATTATGCAGTGGCTCCCGACGGCGGTTTTTATGGAACTGTATTGCGGAATGGTACTCCGGTAGTGGATGCTCCGAGAGGAGGGGTTCTGAATGCCCGGATTCTGTGGAGTTTTTCTGCCGCATACCGTACGTTTAAGGATGAGGCTTATCTGAAGCTTGCGGATAAATCGCAACGCTACTTCATTGATACATTTATAGACAAGGAACATGGTGGGGTATATTGGCTGGTCAATCCTGACGGTGAGGTGCTGAATGCTTCCAAATATACGTATGCCATGACCTACGCCATCTATGGGCTGGCTGAACACTATCTGGCAACAGGTAACAGCGAGAGTCTGGATATGGCTGTCGGTTTATATCATACCTTGGAGGAGAAAGGCCGCGAACCGCAATATGACGGTTATGTGGAATCTTTTACTGAAGATTGGAAACAACTGGATAATTATGATAACAATGCACCCAAGACTATGAATGCGCATTTGCACGTGCTGGAGGCTTATACCCTTTTATATCAGTGCTGGAAAGACGACGGACTGAGGAAAAGACTCGAATTCTGCACCGAGTTGTTTATGGACCGCATTTATGACTCTTCAAAGAGACATTTTAATTTGTTCTTTGATAATGCATGGAACAGTCTGGTTGAGATGGACTCTTATGGACATGATGTAGAGGCGGGATGGCTGCTTTGTGAGGCTGCCCGTGTGTTAGAAGACCGGCAACTGATGGATAGGGCGAATCGGCTTGCGCTGGATGTGACGGATGCTTGCTTGGCGGAAGGACTGAGTGACAAAGGGTATATGATGTATGAAAAGAAGGGCGGAAGAACAACCGGGCATGCCTCATGGTGGGGCCAGATTGAAACGATGATAGCTTGTGTCAATGCCTGGCAAATCAGCGGGAATGACGTTTATCTGCAATCGGCCGATACGGTTTGGACTTTCGTAAAGGACTGTATGATAGACCGGGAATACGGTGAATGGTACAGTGATTGTTTTGATGGAGAACCCAAGAAGGATACTCCCAAAGTGAGTATGTGGCGTTGCCCATATCATACGGTACGCTTGGGAGTAGAAATACATAATCGTTTAAAATAGTATTTATGAAAAAATTTATAGCAGGTGCAGCATCACTGATGCTTTGTATGGGGCTGCACGCCCAGGATTTCAGAATCAATCCATCGGGATATTTTGAGAATGGCGGGGCCAATGTGATGGTGTTCAGTGACGTCTACCCTGAAGGACACCAGGGAGGACTGACCCTTGTTTTGAATGGAGACCGCAGGGCTGCCAATGGAGATGTGCGCTTTGAAATCTCGCAAGGGCAGTGGCAGGGATTGCCCAAGATGAGAAGCCGGGTGGTGGATGAGGCTGACAATGAAATCCGTGTCACATTGAGTTATCCGGATTCGGCCAAACACATGGCAGGCTTTAATCCGATGCTTTATCCGGATTTTGTTTTTGGCTATACCATTAAGGTCAAAGGCGAGAAGGATTATCTGGTATTGACCGTTGATTTGGACCAACCAGTGCCCGAGCGGTTTGCCGGCAAGTTGGGCTTTAATCTGGAATTGGTACCTTCCACTTTGCTGGGCAAGCCGTGGATTATGGACAACCGGACGGGAGTCTTTCCCCACCAGGCGATGGGGCCCACCATGAAACAGTCTTCCAATATGGAGCATATCGGAGATTTCAATCCTGACGGGAAAGCTGATTTGGACCAGTTGCTGTTGGATAGAAAGACTTATAACCCGATGATTGCCGATGATATCGTCTCTGCTCCTTTGGCCGCAGGGAAAAAGTTTGTACTCAATCCTCAGGATGATTTGGCAAAGATTACGATTGAAAGTGAGAAAGGAGACTTGTTGCTGTATGATGGAAGGATAAATCATAACAACGGTTGGTTTGTGCTCCGTTCGGAGTTCCCGGCAGGGACAAAGGAAGGTGCGGTGAAATGGATAATCCGTCCGACAGTCACTAAAGACTGGCGTTATGCACCGGTGGTGCAAGCCTCTCAAGTAGGTTACCATCCTGGACAGAAGAAAGTGGCTGTCATAGAGTTGGATAAACGGGATACAGACTTCAAGCAACCTGCCCTTTATCGCATTGCTGCCGATGGCAGGAAACTGGTAAAGCAGCAGGCTGCCAAGGATTGGGGAGATTTCCAACGCTACCACTATCTGCAGTTCGATTTCACGGAAGTGACGGAAGAAGGGCTCTATCAGGTAATGTACGGCGATGCTGCTTCTCCGGTGTTCCGCATTGCCAAAGATGTGTGGGACAAGGGTATCTGGCAGGCAGAGGTGGAATACTTCTTGCCGGTACAGATGTGCCACATGCGTGTGAACGAAAAATACCGTGTATGGCATGACTTCTGTCATCATGACGATGCACGTATGGCCAAAACCGATATCAACCATATAGACGGATATACTCAGGGAACCTCTACTCTTTGTAAGTACCAGCCGGGTGATTTGGTTCCAGGGCTGAATGTGGGTGGATGGCACGATGCGGGGGACTATGACCTGCGTGTGGAATCCCAGGCAGGCGAGGCCTATATACTTGCCATGGCTTGTGAGAACTTTGGTGCCTATTGGGACGAGACTTCCATAGATTTTGAAAAGAAGATAGTCGAGATTCACCAGCCGGATGGAAAGAATGACTTGTTGCAGCAGGTGGAAAACGGTGCTTTGACGATAGTGGCGGGTTGGAAGGCTCTGGGGCGTCTCTACAGAGGGATTCTGTGTCCTACCGTACGCCAGTATGCACACTTGGGTGATGCGTCGGCCCATACAGACCATGTCAGTGGGACTGCCGACGACCGCTGGGTGTTTACGGAGGACAACCCTGGTAGGGAACTTCAGGTGGCTGCCTGGCTGGCAGGTATTTCACGTGTCTTGAAGGGACATAACGATGCATTGGGAGCGGATTGTCTGGAGATAGCCCGTGAATTGTTCAGGATTACCCGCTGCGACAACAACCGGGTGCTGACAGCCAAGGTACATGCTGCCGTAGAACTTTATCTGGCGACAAAGGAAGTGGAGTACCGTGATTTCGTTTTGCAGCAGCAGGATTTCATCTGCAAGAATATCCGTCAGACGGGTTGGTTCATCGGACGTTTCGACAAGGCTGTGGGAAATGCACGTTTCAGCAAGGCTGTTCGCAAAGCACTGCCGGAGTTGCAGGCTATGTATCAGGAGTATAGCAGTAAAACTCCGTATGGAGTGCCGCATGACAGAGGTAACCGTTCTTCCGGTTCATGGGAACCCCAGCATCTGGGCTACAATTACTGTTACCTGCATGCTGCCTATCCTGACTTGTTTGCACCGGACTATATTTTCAATGCTGTCCAATACCTGCTCGGTATGCATCCGGGACGTAATCAGGCAGCGTTTGTAACGGGAGTCGGTGCCGAAACGGTGAAAGCCGCCTATGGTGTCAACCGTGCCGACTGGTCTTATATTCCGGGTGGAGTGTCTCCGGGTACAAATCTGATTCGTCCCGACTTGCCCGAATTACTTCATTTCCCGTTCTTATGGCAGGAAGGTGAGTACTGTTTGGGCGGACATGCTACGTGGTTTATGTATATGGTATTGGCATCTCAGAAAATATTGAATGGTAATGAACAGTAAAATAAAGGTAGATAAGTTTGTAATTGTAGCTTTTCTGCTCTGCATGGTCTGCACTATGGCCATGCAGGCAAAAGCTTATGACAATTTTAAGGTATCGGTCTATGTACGTGCCTACGAGGTAGACAAGATGAAGGACATCCATTGGCTGGATTCGACTTGGAATGTGATTTCACAACAGTTGGAAGTGGACAAGATTTATTTGGAAACACATCGTGATTTACTGATTGTGGATGACGCCACCCTGGAGCAAGCTAAGAAATTTTTCCATGACCGGGGAATAGAGACTGCCGGAGGAATTACCTACACCATCAACGAGGCGAACAGTTTCGAGACGTTCTGCTATTCCAATCCCGAGCATCGTGAGATGGTGCGAAAGATTGCAGAACATACGGCAAAGCACTTTGACGAGTTTATTCTGGATGACTTTTTCTTCACC
>ENA-OPCO01001871-OPCO01001871.1-human-gut-metagenome-genome-assembly--contig:-NODE-1871-length-12719-cov-2.291298_pt1 | contig 12719 bp, 12 predicted proteins | sample MGYA00241562_ERZ501475 | MGnify/ENA primary metagenome ERZ501475 (study PRJEB25962, sample SAMEA2042627) | human gut metagenome | biome: human gut; feature: human-associated habitat; material: faeces... | reverse complement strand
TAAATGGCGTATGCTCCGCATGGGACATACGGCAACTCCCGTCTGGGATACGATGCCGTTCCGCCACGCTGCAGCGTGATCCAATGGGCATGGTCTACCAGTATGCCCTGTGCGTTCCGGTCTGCCAGAAACCGCAGCATCTGAAGATTTGCCACCATGTGATCCAGTCTGCCGCCCAGTGCACCGTAAAAAATCAGACGGCTGCACCCCGCAGACAAGGCATATTTTGCCGCCAGCAAAATATCCGTGTCGTCCTTTTCCGGCGAAAACGCTTCCACATTCTCCCCGGCGGGAACATCGCCCAGCGAATCGAAATCACCCATGATGCGGTCAGGAACGATTCCCAGAGCCTGTGCCAGCCGCACACCGGCATCGGCACAGAGATACAAGTCTGCCTGCGGCACCGGCGGCTGTAACTCCGGCTGTACCGGTGCTCCTGCAAAAATCACTGCCTGCTTCATGATTCCCACGCCTTTCGCTGCTTTGCCGTCTGATACAGAGAAACGTAGGCATCATGACGGCTCTTGGAAATTTTCCCCGCCTGCACAGCTTCTACCACGGCACAGCCCTTTTCACAAACGTGTGCACAGTCGCTGAACCGGCACTGTCCCAGATAGGGCTGAAACTCCGGAAAGCAGTCTGCAATACGTTCCTTGTCCATTTGCAGATACTGCTCCACCTCAAAGGTGGAAAATCCGGGCGTGTCCGCCAGATAGCCGCCAGCACAGGGATACAGTTGTACCTGTCGGGTGGTGTGCTTGCCGCGTCCCAGCTTCTCGCTGATCTCTCCGGTGGCGATTTGCAGGGACGGGTCAATGGCGTTGAGCAGTGTGGACTTCCCCACGCCGGAATTGCCGGTCATCATGCTGATTTTTCCGGCAAGGAGTTCTGACACGGCGGCGACCGTTTCCGGCTTGTCGTATTCCACCGGATACACCGGAATGCCGGCATCGGTGTACAGCTTTTCCAGCTGTTCTCCGCGGTGCAGATCCATTTTGGTGAGCACCACTGCCGGCTGAATATCCTGATAAATGGCGACCGTCAGGAACGAATCCAGCAGCAGCAGATTCGGAGCAGGGTGACAGGTAGACACCACAAAGAAGATCTGATCCAGATTGGACACCGGCGGTCTTAAAATGCTGTTTTTCCGCGGCAGGATCTCCTGGATCACGCCGTCCTCGGACAGCTGCACATAGTCCCCCACATAGGGCGTGATGCCGCGTTTTCGAAAGATGCCTCTTGCTTTACAGGTGCAGATACCGGAAAAGGTCTCTACTGTATAGAGACCTCCTACCGATGTGATAATTCTGCCCTGTGCGGTTTCGGGAATGGCAACAGGGAGATTTTTCATCAGATCATTCCACCTCCGATGGTGCACCGTCCGGTGCGGCAGTTTCTACCGGTGCCGCAGTCACTGCCGGAACAGTCTGCATTGCAACTCCGCTGAGAGCACCCTCGATGTTCTCGCTGGACGCAGTGAACTTCTTATTGGCAAAGTCAAACGTGTACGTTCCCAGCACCTCGGTCTTGCCGCTTTGTGCACTGGTAATCGAAACCTTTACCATCTTGCTGCCCTTGCCCTTGACTTTCACGCTGACAGAAGCATTGGTCAGGCTCTCGGCAACGAACTGGCGGGAGGCAATGACACCGTCCTCATCGGTGGTGAAGCTCAAGGTGTACATGCCACTCATGCTGGAAACCGGCAGGTTCTCCAGACCATAGGTGACTTCACCCTCCGGCTGTTCGCCGTTGCTGACATTCAGCTTAATGGTGGAACCGGAAACCACGACCTTGCCCGGTTCCGGATCCTGCTCGGTGACGATACCCTTTTCTTCCGTAGAGGGCACTTCGGTGATCTCCAGCTTCAGCTTGCGGCTGTCCGCCTCTTTCTGGGCATCTTCCTGTGTCATGCCCACAAACTTCGGCACGTCGGTTTCGTCTACGGCAACACCCTGACTGACGTAGATCACTACGTTGGAGCCAACGGCAACTTCCTCATTCATTGCCGGATCGGTACGAATAACGTGGTCGGCTTCGATGTTCTCCTCAGAGGTGCTCTGGGTTTTCTTCTGTTCCGCAGTCAGTCCCAGTGCCTTGAGGGCATCTTCTGCTTCCTGTGCTGTATAGTTGGTCAGGTCAGGGATCTGTACCTTCTGCACACCCTTGCTGACGGCAACTGCCAGTTCGATCTTGCCGTCCTTGTTCTTCTTGACGAACTGTCCGGCTTCGATGCTCTGCTTATAGATGATGTTTTCTTCATACTTGTCGGTGTAGTCCTGCTCCGCCACTTCAAAATCGATGTTGGGGTAGTTCAGCACTGCATCATCGTAGTTCATGCCGATCACCTTCGGCACTTCATCGGTGGAGCTGTTGGAACCGTTGGTACCCTGTCCCACGATCAGGAAAATCACGATTGCGGCAACGACCAGCACAACAATAGTGACTGCCGTCAGAATCGGAATGACCAGCGACTTGGACTGCTCCGGTTCCGACTCGTTTTCCGGCGGATAGTCCTCGTAGTAATCGCCGCGGCCACCGCCGCCGTTCTGCTCATAAGCCACCCGTTCCCGCTGGGGTGCCCGTCTGTTTCCGGTTTCCGGCGGGGTGAAATACTGGGTCGGCTCCGGAGCGTTATAATAGCCGAAAATGATCTGATTGTTTGCCTTGAACGCTTCAATGTCCCGAATCATTTCTGCCGCCGTCTGGTACCGCTTGGAAGCGTCTTTCTCCATGGCGTGCATGATGATCTCCTCCAAACCGGAGGGAATATTCGGGTTGATGTCACGGGGACGCACTGCCACATTCTGCATATGCATCACGGCAATGGAAACCGGATTGTCCGTGTCAAAGGGCTTTCTGCCGGTGAGCATCTCGTAGAACATGACACCCACGGAATACAGGTCGCTCTTGGCATCGGTCACGTCACCCCGTGCCTGTTCCGGACTGATATAGTGCACCGTGCCGATCGCCTGATCGGTCGCAGTACGGCTTTCCTCGCGGGCGAACTTGGCAATACCAAAGTCCATGACCTTGATGGTGCCGTCTGTCAGCAGCATGATGTTCTGCGGCTTGATGTCACGGTGTACGATACCGCGGTTGTGGGCGTGCTGTAGTGCCCGCAGGATCTGCACGACAAAGTGCACCGCATCTTTCCAGTTGAGCACGTGTTCGCTGTCGATGTAGTCTTTCAGCGTAATGCCGTCAATGTACTCCATGACGATATACTGCATCTTGTCCGAAAAGCCCATATCGTAAATTTTTACAATATTCGGGTGGGACATCATGGCGATTGCCTTGGACTCGTCGCGGAACCGCCGCTGGAATTCTTCACTCTCGGAGTATTCATTTTTGAGAATTTTCACGGCAACAACACGATTGTCCAGCACATCTGATGCACGATAAACATTCGCCATGCCGCCTTCGCCGACCAGATCTGTCAGTTCATAGCGACCGTCCAGCCGTGTTCCTATCAGTTTATCCTTATCCATGCTTCTCATTCCTCCGTATTATGTGACACAGTTGCAATGGCAACTGAAATATTATCTCGTCCGCCCTTTTCCAATGCAGCGTCGATCAGCTTCTGAGCAGTTTCGGTATCGGAAACATCTTCCTGCAAGACCTCCTGTATTTCTGCATCGGAGCAGAATCCGGAAAGACCGTCAGAACAGAGCAGCAGCCGATAGGTCTGCCCCACCTCCAGATCAATGCGGAAGAAATCCGGACACACTGTCCGTTCTACCCCCACCGCTTTCATCAGCATATGCCGCTTGGGGTGGGTTTCCATTTCTTCTTCTGTGATCTGTCCGGTTTCCATGAGCATATGCACCACGGTGTGGTCAGTGGTCACCTGCTCCATGGTTTCCCTGGTCAGCAGATACGCCCGACTGTCGCCGACGTTCGCCACGGCAATGTATTCCGCTGTCACAAAAGCGGCTACACAGGTCGTCCCCATGCCAAAGTTCTGGTAGTCCATGCGGGCGGTCGTATATACTACGGAATTCGCCGCAGACACGGAGGAAAGCAGAAGCGAACGCACGCTGTATGCGTCCATGTCCTCGGTGTAGCCTTCTTCAAAATGTTCAAAAAAGACGTCTATCGCCATAGAACTTGCCTTGCTGCCGGAGCGTTCGCCGCCCATGCCGTCACAGACGACCAGCAGCAGATTCTCTCCGAACTGCCGCGTTCCCACGCGGTCCTGATTTTCATCTCGAATATAGCCAATATGTGTTTGCGATGCACTCGTCAATTTTTACCACCTCCAAAGAGCGTGTTGCCGGATTCATTTTTCACAGTTTGTGCGGCGGTTTGTTTCTGTTGGTCTGCGTCACGCCGCAGCTGTCCGCATGCCGCCTGTATGTCGCTGCCCAGTGTCCGCCGGATCGTAGCGTTGATGCCCAGTCCGGTCAGTTCTCTCTGGAACCGTTCCACATCTTTCCGGAACGACCGGAATGAACGTTCCCTGATCGGATTCACCGGAATCAGATTCACATGGCACTGCATGCCGCGGAGCCGCCTGGCAAGCTGCAGGGCATCTGCCCTGGTATTATTCACGCCGTTGATGACTGCATATTCAATGGTCACCCGTCTGCCGGTGGTATCGAAGTAGTAGCGGCATGCGTCCAGCAGTTCCTCCACCGGATACCGCCGGTTTATGGGCATGATCTCACTGCGGTGCCGGTTCTCGGGGCTGTGGAGAGATACCGAAAGAGTCACTCCCAGCCGCAGGTCTGCCAGCTGCCGGATCCGCGGCACCAGTCCGCAGGTGGAAAGTGCCACGTGCCGCAGGCTCATCTGCATGCCGTCGGGGTGTGAGAGAATGCGGAAAAACTGCACCACATTTTCGAAATTGTCCAGCGGCTCGCCGATTCCCATCAGCACAATGCTGTCAATGCGGCAGCCGGCATCCCGCTGGGTTTCGTAAATTTGCAGCAGCAGTTCCGACGGCATCAAATCCCGCACATAGCCGGCAATGGTCGATGCACAGAACTGGCAGCCCATACGGCAGCCCACCTGTGTGGAAATACAAAGGCTTTTTCCGTGGTGATAATCCATGAGAACCGTTTCCACAAAGTTGCCGTCCGGCAGCTCATACAAGTATTTTACCGTATCATCGGTAGAAGATGCAAGCCTTCTTGCAATATTTAGTCTATTTATACAAAATTTTTCGTTCAGCTTCTGCCGGAGTTGGAGAGAAAGTGTAGTCATTTGGTCGAATTCCGTGACCTGCTTCTGGTGGAGCCATGAAAAAAGCTGTTTGGCACGGAATTTCGGTTCCCCCATCTCCGCCAGATGCTGCCCCAGCACCTCCGGTGTCAGGGACAGAATGTCGATTTTTTCCATCGGCTTCCTCCTTTCAGAATGCAGTGATCCTATCCTTTTTTCCGGAACTTCGCCACAAAAAAGCCGTCGCTGCCGAACATCTCCGGCAGAATGGTTGCCATAGGCTGTTCCAGTACGCCGCCCAGAGCCGGATACACCGGTACCGGTTCAAACTCTGGGTGTGCCTGCAAAAAGGCTTCTGCCACGCCCTCGTTTTCCTCTTTGAGAATGGTGCAGGTGGAGTACTGAAGGATTCCGCCGGCTTTCACATAGCGGGCACCGTTTTCCAGAATTGCCAGCTGTAGTGCCGGCAGTTCTGCCAGTGCCTCCGGTGATTTTTCCTTGACCTCCGGCTTGTGCCGCAGCACACCGATACCGGAGCAGGGCACATCACAGAGCACACGGTCTGCACCGGCGTAAGCTTCCTGAAACCGGGTGGCATCGCCCTGTGCCGCCTGCACGTTCCGCAGCCCCAGCCGCTTCACGTTGTCCTGTATCAGCTTTACCCGATGCTCCGCCAGATCAAAGGCATGTACGCAGCCAGTCTGCTCCATGCCTGCCGCAATGGTACAGGTTTTTCCGCCCGGTGCAGCACACAAGTCCAGTACTGTTTCGCCGGACGCTGCCCCCAGTGACAGAGCACAGATCTGGGAGGAGAGATCCTGCACATAGAACCAGCCCTTGCGGAATTCCGGCAGTTTGCGAATATCGCCGGCGTGCAGTTCATAGGCACCTGTCAGATTTGTGGGACGAATGGCATCTCCCAATGCCTGTTCCAGTTCTGCACAGGTGCATGCCGCCGGATTCTGCCGGATAAACCGCGGAGCCGGCTGGAGAGCGTCTGCCAGAAATGCCTTTGTGGTATCCATACCATAAGCGTCCACCAGCTTTTCCAGCAGCCACTGGGGAACGGCATATTCCACAGCCATTGCCGCCTTGGGATCTTTCGGGTACGGAATCTTGCAGTCGTCCCGCAGGAAACCGCGGAGCACCGCATTGACAAAGCCGGACGCACTGGCTTTCCGGCAGCTTCTGGTCAGCTTGACGCTTTCATTGACTGCTGCACGGCTGGGGATCTGGTCGCAGTAGAGAAGCTGGTAAATACCCAGACGGAGAATGTTCCGCACGGTGCTGTCCAGCTTCCGCAGGGGCTGCTTACTGTAGTGCGAAAGCACCGCATCTAATGTAATACGCCGTTCGATCACGCCGTAGTACAGAGAGGCACAGAGCCGCTTGTCCCGTTCGTCCAGCTGGGACTGGGACAGGGCACTGTCCAGCAGCAGATTGGAATAACTCTGTTCCTGTTCGGTTCGGTTCAGCAGCTGTACTGCCAGTTTTCTTGCACTCATCTTCGATTGTTCCTCTTTGAAATTGACAGCAGACGCAGCAGCTGTAAGATGCCGTTGAGCAGGGCTGCCACGTAGGTGAGGGCTGCCGCGGTCAGCACTTTTCTTGCCTTGGTCAGTTCTTCACCGGAGAGAATATACCGGCTCTCCAGCGTCTGCATGGCACGGCGGCTGGCGTTGAATTCCACCGGCAGTGTCACCAGCTGGAACACCACGATCAGGGTGAACAGCAGAATGCCGATCATTTGCAGCGGGGCACCGATATAAGAATTGCTGAATACCATGCCCAGCACAAAAATGATATACCAGAAGCGGGAACCGATCTGGGTAATGGGAATAATGGCACTGCGTACCTGCATGGGGACGTAGTTCACCTCATGCTGTACAGCATGCCCGCATTCATGGGCGGCTACGCCGATAGCTGCCACAGAGGTGGAATTGTACACACTCTCAGACAGCCGGATCACGTTGCCGCTGGGGTCATAGTGGTCAGTCAGATTGCCGGCGATCTGTTCAATGCGAATCTGATACAGACCGTTGTCGTCCAGAATCTGCCGTGCCACCTGTGCCGCCGTCAGCCCGCGGCTGTTGCGGTCATTCTGATACCGCCGGAATGTGGACTTCACATTCCACGATGCCCAAAGGCTGATGATCAGGCCGACGATCACCAGTCCATATCCCACATCAAACCAACCATCGTAAAACTGCATAGGCTTCCCTCACTTTCGTTTACACATCTTATTCTGCGTTCCCCAGTTTTTCACCTTTTTTCAGCTTCTTGCCGCGGAGAAAATCTGCCGTTGCCATGCGGCGTTTGCCCTCCGGCTGAATCTCCGTGAACCGCAGCCCGTTTCCGTCACCGCATGCAACGACGAAATCTTCCGGCTCTGCAATCGTTCCGGCTTCTCCGGAAACGCCCTCTACCACACGGGAACCATACACCTTCAGGCGTTTGCCCTCCAGCATGGTAAATCCGGTGATGCCGCGAATCAGGTTATGCAGTTCTGCCGCCGGACGGGTGAAGTCCAGTGCAGACATTTCCTTTGTGATACGCGATGCATAAGAGGACTGTGCATCGTCCTGCGGAGTGCCCTGCAAGGTGCCGGCTTCCAGCTGTTCCAGCGTTTCGCTCAGGGTTTCCACGCAGAGTTCCGACAGCCGTTCATACAGTTCCTCTGCGGTTTCCTCTGCTCCAATGGCGATCTCCTTTTTTACCAGCATATCGCCGGTGTCCAGTCCCTCTGCCATTTGCTGGGCAGTGACACCGGTTTTGGTTTCGCCGTTCAGAATCACCCACTGGATCGGGGCTGCTCCGCGGTATGCCGGCAGCAGAGAAGCGTGAAGGTTGATGCAGCGATACTTCGGCAGTTCCAGCACCTCTTTCGGCAAAAGCTGTCCGTATGCCAGCACCACGATCAGATCCGGTGCCAGCTGCCGCAGCGTTTCCAGAGCCGCCGCTGCATCTTCCCCTTTTCGCAGGGACAGGGGCTGGTATACCGGAATGTCATATTCCAGAGCAGCCGCCTTCACCGGCGTGGGAATGGTGTGGTGTCCCCGTCCCTTGGGACGATCCGGCTGGGTCAGAACGCCCACGACTTCATGCTTGCTCTCTGCCAGAAACCGCAGCGTCGGCACTGCGATGTCCGGCGTTCCCATATAAACGATTCTCATGCTTCTTCCAAATCCTCCGGATCTACAAATTCTTCTACCACATCAATGAACAGCTGTCCGTCCAGATGAGCGTTTTCATGGCAGACGCACTGTGCTCCCAGTCCGGACAGTGTCATTTCGTACCACTCGCCCTTACGGTTCTGGGCACGGAACTTGCACTTGTTCGGGCGTGTCACATAGCCCCACTTGTTGGGCACGGAAAGGCAGCCCTCCAGCACGTACTGTTTGCCGCTGGTTTTTTTGATCTCCGGATTGATCGCTTCGATTTTCACATCACCCAGATGCATAATGAAAAAACGGCGGCAGTAGCCCACCTGCGGTGCAGCCAGACCAACACCGTTCGCCTGTTCCAATGTTTCGTGCATATCGTCCAGCAGCTGGTTCAGCTTTTCCCCGAACTCGGTCACCGGACGGCACTTCATGCGTAAAATCGGGTCGCCCTCTTTTACGATACGTCGAATTGCCATAGATATTCCTCCTATTGCCCCGCAACTTCAGGACAGCCTTATATGCCCACATCTCCGTTCATGTCCGCATACAGATGCACGCGGGCAAAGCTGCGGTCTGCACCGGCTTCGGTCAGCACCGCATGAATCAGATCACGATAGGGCTTGGTATTCTTACATTTGATCACCAGCTGATACCGGTATTTTCCGTTGATCCTGCCGTAAACACAGGGCACCGGTTCCAGCACCCAGATCGGATAGGAAAAGCCGGTTTTCCGGATTTGATCTTTGAGCACGTCTGCGGTGTGCATTGCCGCTGTCCGCACGTCCGGTTCCCGCATGCCGGTAAAGCCGACCACACAAATATCACAGATCGGCGGGAAGATCAGCTGCCGCCGCAGGGCGATGTTCGTAAAACGCCGGATACGCCTGCTGTGCCGCCAGCCGCAGCACATAATGCTCCGGCATGCTGGTCTGCAAAATGGCACGGCCGGCTTTTTCACCTCTGCCGCCCCGTCCCACGACCTGTGTGATCAGGGAAAAGGTTCGCTCATAGCTGCGGAAATCGCCGGCGTACAGAGCCTTGTCCACCGACAGCACACCTACCAGCGTGACATTGGGGAAATCCAGCCCCTTGCCGATCATCTGCGTTCCCAGCATGATGTCATACTTGCCCTGTCGGAATTCCTGAAACCGTTCCTCGTAGGCATAGCGGGACATGGTGGTGTCCGCGTCCATGCGGAGTATCCGTGCTTCCGGCACGATCAGCCGGAGTTCTTCTTCCAGCCGCTGGGTGCCAAAGCCCATTTTCCGCAGGTGCTTTCCGCCGCAGGAGGGACAGGTTTCCACCATGTCCTGCGTATGTCCGCAGTAATGGCACATCAGGCTGTTGTTGACTTTGTGATAGGTCATGGGGATACTGCAATTGGGGCAGTACACCGGCTGATTGCAGGACGCACAGCTGATAATGGTATGATACCCGCGGCGGTTCAGCAGCAGCAGCGACTGGCTGCCCGATTCTAAGTTGTCCCGCAGTGCCTGTGCAAGCGTTTCGGAGAACATGCCCTCTTTGCCGAGAATTCTCTCCTCCTGCATATCCACCACTTCCACGTGGGGCAGCGGTGTCTGATTATACCGCTGGTGCATCTCCAGCAGGGTATAGATTCCCCGTTTGGCAAAGTAGTAGCTTTCTACCGAAGGAGTTGCCGAAGCCAGCAGCAACGGGCAGTGATGGGTCTGACAGCGTTTTTTTGCCACGGAGATCGCATGATACCGCGGGGCACTGTCCGACTTATAGGTACGCTCGCCCTCCTCGTCCACGACGATCAGCCCCAGATTCTGCACCGGTGCAAAAACGGCACTTCTGGTGCCGATGATGATCTTCACCGCACCGGAAGCGATGCTACGCCACGTTTCGCTCCGCTGCCCCAAGGACAGCTCACTGTGAATCACCGCCACGATATTGCCGAACAGCTGATAGAACTGTTCCACGATCTGGGGCGTAAGAGCGATTTCCGGCACCAGCAGGATCACCTGCTTTCCACGCTGCACCACGGTGTCGATCAGCCGGATAAACACGCTGGTCTTGCCACTGCCGGTAACGCCGTGCAGTAAAAAGCAGTGCATGCCCTCGCCCAGTGCAGCGACCATGCGGTCATATACTGCCTGCTGTTCCGCGGACAGCACGATGTCTGCGGGCTGGCGAGTCTGACCGCTGGCGGCATATGTGTGCAGCGGCGGCTTCACCGTATAGGATTCCACCACGCCGTTCTGCACCAGCTTTTTCGCCACCGCTGTAGTCACGCCGCTGAGATAGCACGCCTCTTTTTCCGAAACGGCACCGGTTTCCTGTAAGATCCGCACCAGCTTCTGCTGGGTTTTGGTCACAGGCGGCACTTCGTCCGGCGGGACTGCCATTCGCAGCATCTTGATGCCGGTCTGTCCGTGGGTCTTTTCCTTTACCGTTTCCTGCCGGAGCAGAAAGCCTTTCTGCACCAGCGTATCCACGATTTTTTTGCCCTGTGTATCTGCGTCCGCCAGAATCCGCCGGAATTCCTGCTTGGTCTTTGCTCCCCGCAGGAAAAACAGCAGGTGTGCTTCGGCATCTGTCAGCGGGCAGTCCGGCTGCGGCTCTGCCAGCGAAATGGTTTCCACCAGCTGCACCTGCATGCCGGCAGGCAAAATGGTTCGCACTGCATCGTAATAGGTACAGAACGTCATTTCCTTGAGCCAGAACACCAGATCCAGCATTTCCGGCGACAGGATCGGCTGTTTGTCCACCACCGCAAGCACTGGCTTCAGCTGCTGTTCGGGCTGGGCAGCCTGTTCTGCACAGGACAGCACGATTCCCACACGTTTGGCATTTCCCTTGCCGAACGGCACGACTACACGGCAGCCGGCAGGGATCTCCTGCATGGCAATGTAGGAAAACAGCCGGTCAAACGTATAAGAAGCCGCACAGACTGCCACGCCTACGCACCAGATTTTCGGCAATTCCGCTTGTTTTTCCATTTACTTAGTGGTTCTGAGCCGGTTCTTCGAAGTTGTCTACGATACGATATTTTCCGGCAGCCAGTTCGCGAATGGCTGTTTTCACCGGCTTTTCCTCTAATGTTTTTCCATTTTCATACAGTTCATCGGCAATCTCGCGGGCACGTTTCGCCACGCCGATTACCAGAGAATAACTGCTTTCATTTTTTGTAATCAGCTGATTGACAGACGGTCTTAACATATTCATTTTCCAAGCACCTCTTTGATTTCTTCCAAATTTTTCTTTGTTTTATGAGATTCTGCACACAGGATTGCATTGACATCAGCAATCGCCGCAGACAAGTCATCGTTAATCACAACGTAATCGTATTTTTCCGCAAAACCGATTTCTCGTTTTGCCTGTGCCACACGCTTCTGCACCACTTCTTCTGCCTCAGTGCCACGACCGCGAAGCCGGTTTTCCAGTTCTGTCATAGACGGCGGCAGGATAAACACGAACACTGCGTCCGGACGAGCCGCACGGACTTTCATAGCACCCTCGACTTCGATTTCCAGAATGACACTTTTTCCCATTGCCAGCTGTTCTTCCACCGGCTGGTTCGGCGAACCATAATAATCACAGTAGCCGGCATATTCCAAGAAACCGTCCTGTTCGATCAGGGCTTCAAAGGCTTCGTTGGTCATAAAGCGATAGTTGACACCGTCCACTTCGCCGGGGCGGGGATCACGCGTGGTTGCCGAAACGGAAAAATACAGGTCAGGATTTTTCAGCACCTCTTTCAGCACGGTGCCTTTTCCGCAGCCCGACGGACCGGAGATGACAAACAATGTTCCTTTTTTCATGCTGCATACTTCCTTTCTCATTCGATATTTTGAATCTGTTCCCGAATTTTTTCGATTTCAGACTTCATATCTACCACCAATTTGGTGATTTCCAAATGCTGCGATTTTGAGCCGGTGGTGTTGACTTCCCGATTCAGTTCCTGCACCAGAAAATCCATTTTTCTGCCTACCGGTTCCGTACTGGTCAGGAATACACGGAACTGTGCAATGTGGCTCCGCAGCCGCACCAGTTCTTCGTCTACCGCGATTTTTTCCGCAACCACGGCAGCTTCTGTCACCAGACGGGACTCGTCCACAGTCCGGTCGCCCAGCAATTCCGTGATTTTCCGGTACAGCTTTTCATAGTACTGCTGCACGGTTTCCGGCACCAGCTTTTCCACGGCATCGGTCATTTCCGCCAGACGATCCAGATGAAATGCCACATCATCTGCCAGACGCTTGCCCTCGGTTTCCCGCATTGCCACGAACTGCTGCAACGCTTCTGCCATGACCGGCTGAACTTCGCTCCAGATCACATCGGGATCATCTGCCACCTGCTGCACCTGAAAGGCATCGGGAATCCGCAGCAGTGTGGAAAGCGGCAGAGCATCTGTCGCATTGCCGT
>ENA-OPCO01001866-OPCO01001866.1-human-gut-metagenome-genome-assembly--contig:-NODE-1866-length-12761-cov-3.492208_pt1 | contig 12761 bp, 18 predicted proteins | sample MGYA00241562_ERZ501475 | MGnify/ENA primary metagenome ERZ501475 (study PRJEB25962, sample SAMEA2042627) | human gut metagenome | biome: human gut; feature: human-associated habitat; material: faeces... | reverse complement strand
CCCCAGCCGCTCCTGCCACCGCTAAACCTTTTCCGACTTTTATGGCACTGCTCCCTATACCTTTCATTACAGAAGACATCTTTGAGGCGCTGTTCGTTGCGTCTTTCATCGACTCATTCATATTTTTGACACTGCCGATTACACTTTTTATCCCTCGGGCAAATCCACTCGCATTAAGGTTCATATTCAGAACTATCGAACTTTTATTCTGCAAAACTATTCACCCCCTACGCTATCACAAATGCACGGCATTTGCTCGCTATAATTTTGCTCCGCAAAATTATTCACCTCCCAACGCCTTCCACTTTGCGTACTCGTCATCATTTGCCTTTTTGGCACTTGCAAGGAAAAATATTTTTTCAATTTCTGGTCTTGCAAGCACCTTTTCGGGCAATATTCCTCTTTGCAGATAATGATGTATCATATAGAGTTCATCATCTGCCTCTATCAGTTTTTTACTTCTTCAACAAGTTTTACACTGTCGATATATCCCGCAAGTTTCATACACTCCATTGCAATCGGTGAGATTTCGCCGTCGTCAAAAATCTTTTCTACGATTTCTTCGGGATATGTACAGCCGTATGCCTCCTGAAGTTCTTTTGAATGTAAATCCGGTTCGGCAACACACTCATAAACAAGGTGAGCGTCACCGTCCTTTTCCATTTCCGCCGATTCTGTTGCAAGCGACTTTGTCGGTGCTTTTATAACAATCTCGCCACCAAGGCTTTTTACATAAACTCTCGCTCTTTTTACGTTTTTCTTTGCCTCAAGCACTTGCTCCTTACGCTTAATAAGTTCCGCAAGAGTAATTTTTGTATTCTTATCCATAATCTTTTACCTCCGTTATTACGCATTCATTGTAGATGTAAGGTCATAGTCGGTAAAACCGCCGCTGAATTCTTCTTCAACTATCTTACCGGTTTCAAAATTCATAAGTGACACATCATTATACCAACAATTATCAAGTTGAATTGTTTCATAACCGCCGTTATCAGGATCTTCAAGTCTTGCCACCAACGTATGTCTTGTATCTTTACCTTTTTTATGTCCGTCAGCTATTTCTTTACCCCTTGAATATACTTTTCGTACGGTATATGAAAATTCATAGTCAACGCCCATAAGCTTTGAATCGTTCGTTGTATCGCCGGCAAAACTTACACTCTCACGATTTGTCTTTTCCTTTGCCTCAAACTTATACACTTCATAGGCAAGACTTCCGTCAATCCAAAGTTTACCGAATGTACCGGAACAAAGTTGATTGCCTCTCGGTTTAACACTTTCAGCCATTATCTATCACTCCAATCCTATTTTAAAACTCAAGTCCTCAATACAATCCTGTATTGTAATATCCGCACCCGCAAATATGATACTTCCCGTATTTGCCACTTCGACCTCACTGTCTGTCCAATCCGACACGTCATATTTTTGAGCAAGCCATTCTTTATATTGCAACAATACTTTTTTATTGATCCGCTTATCATCTGCCAAAAAAGATAAAAACTTTTTTATATCTGCCATATATTTATTGATTGTTGCTTTTGCATTTTCTTTCTGGTATAGATAATCTGCAAATTTTTCTATCTCACTTTCTGATAGCTCTATTGAAAAATCCATCTGTTCCATAATCATAGTCCTCCTGAGAATTCATTTTCTTTCATTATAGCTGTTCGCTTTTTCGTATTCCCATACACTACTTTTTCTACTTGTTATGCATCCAAGATTTTTCAATATTTATCTCCGATTATATATCGTATTGTTGATTTTAGTCAACAGTAGACGCTTATTTTTATCATCTATTGTGGATATAATTTAACAATACGAGAGGAGATGTCTTATACTAATGTCGGATAGCGAATTATGTTTACAGGAAATCGGAAAAAGAATTATGGATCGTCGAAAAAAGCTGGGACTCACTCAAGAAGCACTTGCAGAAAAAGGGGAAGTCACTACCCAGTTTGTTTCTTATGCTGAATCAGGGAAGCGAGCAATGAGGCCTGAAAATCTGCTAAAAATCTCCTCTGCTTTAGAAGTAAGTGCCGATTATTTACTCACTGGTGAAATTATAGATAAGGATCTGTTGATTCTTTCAGATAAGCTCCGCCGACTCACGCCTTCACAGGTACGCACAGTTGAAGCTATTATAGATGAATGTAACAACCTTTTTAATCAGAAAGAAATTACCCTTCTCTCTCAAAAAAGGTAAGTGCAAAATAATTCGACGGATTGTGTTGCCCTAAAAAATATCCCATAATAATCAATAGAGAATGCAAGCATTTTACTTCATCTTTTCTTGCTAGAAATGATAGGTGCGAGCATTTTACTCTATTCAAGTTATGGAGGTGTGCTCATGAAAAGCAAAAGAATACCTGTCGAAGAACAATACCGTCTCATCATGGAATGCCGTCAAAGTGGATTGACAGATCATCAATGGTGTGTGGAACATGATATCAAGCCAGGAACTTTTTACAACTGGGTAAAAAGACTGCGTCAGAAAGGTTGTGTGGATTTGCCGGCGTCAACTGGACGCACCTATCGCGCACCAGAAAGCCAGGAAGTTGTCAGAGTGGAGTTTCATGATACTGACCCGATTCCTTATGAACAGCCATTAAATGTAATTCCGGCAGCTACGGAAAGGAATAACTTTTCTGTAGCAGAGTCAATGAAGCTGTCTGTAGGCAGCTTTCATCTAACAATACCAAATGGAACAGATCCTCAGCTTCTGGCTCAAACGCTTCGAATTGTGAAGGAGCTGGAATGTTAGGGGATATCACAGCCGCCGATGAAATCTATATCGTAACAGGCAGAACGGATATGCGGAAATCCATTGACGGGCTGTGTGCTATTGTAGAGGATCAACTCCATATGGATCCAAGGCGAAGTGCCCTGTATCTTTTCTGTGGAAAACGTTGTGACAGGATCAAAGCTTTGCTCTGGGAATCTGACGGATTTGTGCTGCTGTATAAACGTATGGAAGTTCAGGGCAGGTTTCGCTGGCCCAGAAATCAGCTGGAAGTAAAACAATTGACCTGGCAGCAATTCGACTGGCTCATGTCCGGGCTTGAAATCGAACAACCCAAGGCATTCAAACCTACGGAATGATCGCGTAAAACATCTATGCCAACCAACAGAAACGGAGGGGCTTCTCACCCTGTATCATGTCTGAAATCCCTTGTAAATGCTGGGTTTTCTGCTTCTTTTTCATTGCTTTTTATGGTATAATAAGAGCAGTGAAAAAGGAGCAGAAAACATATGGCTGGCAATTCAAAAGATTCAAAAATCCTTGCGTACAAGGACATGATCAACCAACTGAATAAGACGATTTCCACACAGACAGAACGGATCCAGTCTTTACAAAAAACATTGGAAGCAGACCGGCTGGAAAAAGAAAACCTTCGTCAGCAGATTGAATATCTCACGAAGAAACTTTTTGGTACTTCCAGTGAAAAACGGAAAGATATCGATGGCCAGTTGAATCTTTTTGATGAAGCCGAGCAGGAAGCAGATCCGACATGGGAACAGGAACTTCCTGATGACATCACTGTTCCGGAACATAAGAGAAAAGCAAGACGGACACATGCTGATCTCTTTAAAAATGTTCCTTCCTGCGACGAGATCATTTCTCTTCCGGAGGAGGAGCGAAACTGTCCAACCTGCGGAACGCAGATGGAATGTATTGGGAAAGAATTCGTCCGCCATGAATTTCGTTTTACCCCTGCCAAGGGAAAAGTAGTAAATATCTATCGTGAAACCTATAAATGCCCGGAGTGTGCCATATCAGAGGAACATCCGGATGATCAGACATTTGTCAAAGCCCCTGTTCAGGAAGCATTGATCCCGGAAAGTTATGCATCGGAATCCGTTGTCGGATGGGCAATGCACCAGAAGTACCAGAATGGTCTGCCGTTAAACAGGCAGGAAGAGGACTGGAAGCAACTGGGTGTCCCATTAAGCCGGGCTACGCTTGCTAACTGGATCATTTACTGTGCCGAGAATTATCTCCGTCATGTTTATGATTATTTTCACCGTCAGTTACGGATGCGTAAATATCTGATGGCAGATGAAACCCGGGTTCAGGTACTGAATGAGCCGGAGCGTAATCCTGAAACGGATTCCTGGATGTGGCTCTTCCGCAGTGGAGAAGATGGACTTCCGCCGATCCTGCTCTACCATTACACAGAGACAAGGGCAAAGTTCCATGCAGCATCTTTCCTACAGGGGTTCAGCGGATATCTGGAGACGGATGGATACCAGGGTTATAATAATCTGCCGGACATCAAACGCTGCTCTTGCTGGGCACATGTGAGACGTTACTTCACAGATGCCATACCGAAAGGGAAAGAGTATGATTACAGCCTTCCGGCAGTGCAGGGAGTACAGTTCTGTTCCAAGCTGTTTGATTGTGAGCGGTACTCAAAAGCAAAAAATCACACTGCGGAGCAGAGAAAACAATTTCGTCTTGAAAAGGAGAAGCCAATACTGGAGGCATTCTGGAATTGGCTGGATCAACAGCGCCCAAACAAAGGAACCCGTTTGGCGAAAGCGGTAAACTATGCCCAAAATCGGAAAGACACCCTGATGACTTATCTGGAAGACGGTCATTGCAGTTTGTCCAATAATCTTAGCGAGAATGCAATCAGGCCATTCACTGTCGGCCGGAAGAACTGGCTGTTCAGTGCCAGTCCGAAAGGAGCTGCCTCCAGTGCTATTGTGTATACAATGGTCGAGATGGCAAAAGCGAATGATCTGAATACCTATAAATATCTGACATATCTCTTATCACAGCGGCCAGACGATAAAATGTCAGATGAACAGTTGGAACAGCTTGCCCCATGGAGCGAGACTGCGAAAACGAACTGTCAAAACTAAAATAGAGTAAAACGCTTGCATCTATCATTTTGGTGCAAGCGTAATTCATGAGTAACGTAGCAATATTTTGCGCTTACTATGAAACAGCAGTTCATTGGATTAAGACATTGCAAATGCGGTATCAGTTGGAAGATATCCGGACAAAGGGTGATATATCCAGTAGAATAGTATAAGAAGGTATGATGGTATGAAGATATTAGTAATTCCTGATGTTCATCTTAAACCGCAGATGTTTAAACAGGCTACAGCTCTTATGCATCAGGGAATTGCTGATCGAGCGGTATGTCTGATGGACATCCCTGATGATTGGGACAAGTAATATAATGTCGGACTTTATGAAGAAACTTATGATGAGGCTATTCGGTTTGCAAAAGCATTTCCGGAAACAGCCTGGTGCTACGGGAATCACGATTTGAGTTATCTGTGGCATTGTCTGGAGAGCGGTTATAGCTCCATGGCTTCAATGACAGTGCAAAGAAAGTTGTTGGATTTGCGAGAGGCTGTTCCAGAAGATAATCCCATTAAATATGTTCAGAGAATAGACAATGTTCTCTTTTCTCATGGAGGCGTACTGAATTTCTTTGTAGAGGAATATGTTCCGCGGGCAAAATATAATGATGTGGATGCTGTGTTAGAGACGATTAATCAGCTCGGAAGAATCGAGATGTGGAATGATGCATCGCCGATCTGGCTGAGACCACAGCATTCAAAAATGAGATTATATAAGCCACGTAAGTTGTTGCAGGTTGTAGGTCATACACCTATGGATGCAATTACGAAAGAGGGAAATCTGATTAGCACGGATGTGTTTTCAACTTACAGAGATGGAAAGCCGATTGGAACAGAGGAGTTCCTCTTGCTCGATACAGTGACATGGGAATACTGCGGAATTAAGATGTAGAATCCGATACGTAATTGGATGCATATTATAACAGACATTATTACGATGATGTCCGGGGAACGAGTGAAAGTAAAAACGAAATCGTATCAGAATGATATGGTGACATTTAAAAATAAAGATGACGTTTTAACTGCACTGATTCACTTAGGCTATCTGGCATACGATCGAAGAGAACAGATGGCGTACATTCCAAATGAAGAAATCCGCAGCGAGTTCACGGATGCGGTAGAAGAACATCAGTGTATCATTGAGAAGTATGAAAAATAAAAAGGAGTATGAAAAGATGTATTACGTACCAGACGGAACCAAAACATGTGGTTATTATGAATGCAAGAAATGCGGCAACCGCTTTTTATCCCTTCAGACGATGGAAAAAATCCCATGCCCGGACTGCGAGGCGGAGGTGGATTATGAGATCGGACCTGGCGAATCTTTGGAGGATGTGCTGGACACCGCAGTGCTGCTGCAAAAAATCGAGGGCGAAGAGGAAGTGGAAAAGATGGATGCACTCTTAAGTCTTGCGATTACCGGCGGAGATTTTGACTGGATCTGACATAACAGAGCTTTTTCAAACACGCTCCAGACAGGTAGCGGATATTTGATGAATGCCAAGTCTGGCGTTCGCTCTGAATTTTCACAGAATTTTACCGGAGTTTTTCCGCGATTTTAAAAGAAAACAAAGAAATTTCAAAGGTTCATGAGAAAAATGTTCAGAAACAACCGAAAAAACATCGGTGAAATTGTGTAAAATTGACAAAACTAATACAAAAGACCGGAAATCATCGAAAAATTTAAGGATTGACAAAAAGTGGGAATTCCGCTAGAATGTGCCTATGTTGAAAAACAGCAGAGAAAAAGAATAGAGTAAAGATAACGCAACGGAGCGGTTCTGGGAATAGAATCGCTCCGTTTGTAATTTTCTCCCTTTCTCCAAGGTTTTATTTCTCCCAAAAAACACTCTCAGAAAACCGGAAAACGCTCTGTCTGTTTTTCAAGATAAACTCCATATAAGTAGTGGATTCGCAAAGGCGCGGTACGAAGGGAAAGCTTCGTGCCGCGTTTTTCAATCCAAAGGAGAAACGTCAGTAAAGAGTTCGCAACGGGGCGATCTGGAAGGAAGACTTCCAGGTCGCCTTTTGATTTTACCGGAAAGGAGAAAGTCCGATGGAAAACACAAACGTCTTATTTGACCGAAAGCGTATGGTCCGGCTGATCGTTCCCTTGATTGTGGAACAGGTGCTGGCCGTTACCGTCGGTATGGCAGATATGGTGATGGTATCCGGGGCCGGTGAAACGGCTGTTTCCGGAATCTCACTTGTCAATACGATCTGTGTACTGCTGATCGTGATTTTCACATCGATGGCAAGCGGAGGTTCCGTTGTCGGAGCACAGTTCCTCGGAAGCGGGGATAAGAAAACAGCGTGTCACGCAGCCGAACAGCTCGTGATGATCTGCGGACTGATTGCACTTGTTATCTGCGGCATTTCCTTTTTCGGAAACCGTTGGATTCTCCGGGTAGTCTACGGATCGGTGGAAGAGCAGGTTATGGCCTACGCGGTGGAATACTTCTTCATTACATCGCTTTCGTTTCCGTTTCTTGGAATCTACAATGCGGGGGCGGCGCTTTTCCGGGTTATGGGAAACTCAAATATTTCAATGGTTACTTCCATCGTGATGAATGCGCTGAACATCATCGGAAATGCTGTTTTTGTTTTCGGCTTTGACATGAAGGTCATCGCAAACAGCCGTCACAAAAAGACGGGGCCGCAGTATGACGGCATCGAGCAGGTCAGCATGGAAGAAATTTTCGAACGGTCGGATGTGATCTCCATTCACTGTCCGCATACGAAGGAAACAGAAAACCTGCTGAACCGTGAAGCATTTGCCAAAATGAAGGACGGTGTCATCATTATCAACACCGCGCGGGGAATCATCATCGATGAGGAGGCGCTTCTTGAGGCGCTGGAATCGAGAAAGGTTTATATGGCAGGACTCGATGTTGTCGCAAATGAGCCGCCGCAGTATCAGATTCCACTGATGCAGTCGCCGTACACCTTTATTACTTCCCATATCGCCTGGCAGCCGAAGGCAGCAAGACTCCGCGCAGTAGATCTGGCGGTGAAAAACTTCCGGTCTTACCTGGAGGGAATGCCGACGAGTGTGATTAATTAAAAACAGCGGATTGTGAAAACAGCTGCAAAAAAACGACTGTAAAAACAACTGTAAAAACAGCATAACTGCTGAACAGTCCGGGTATGAGGGAAGAGGTTAGAAAATCTGTCAGAAAACAGATTTCTATATAGAAGCAGCAGAGCCGGTAAATGAATGGAAGAGAAAACCGGGAAGGCGGATAAAAAAGAAATCCGCAGCCGGAAAAATCAGAAGCTGTACAGGAGCCGGTTCGGAAAGGGAGGGAAAATCATGAAAAAGCTGGAAATTGTAATTCGTCCGGAGAGCCTCGAAAATCTGGAGCTACTCCTCGAGGAGCAGAAGGCAAACGGTATGATGATCACAAATATCCTTGGATATGGAAACCAGAAGGGATATCGTCAGATGTACCGTGGAGCGGAAATCGTGGCCAAAATGCTTCCGAAGGTTAAAGTGGAGACCGTTGTGGAGGACGACAAGGTTCCGAAAATCGTTGATTTTGTTGTAAAAAACTTGTCAACCGGAAACTACGGCGATGGAAAAATTTTCGTTTACGATGTCGAAGATGCAGTGCGGATCCGAACGGGTGAGCACGGCGAACAGGCACTTTAAAAAATCTGAAAGCTACCGTTTCAGAAGATCTGCAGATGGGAACGGGTAAGATGGGAATGAGGAGGAACTTATTATGGAAAACACACAGGTATTACTCAATATCGTATGGACCATGGTCGGAGCCTTTCTGGTGTATTTTATGCAGGCCGGATTTGCCATGGTGGAGACAGGATTTACAAGAGCGAAAAACTCAGGAAACATTCTGATGAAGAACATGATGGATTTCGTGCTCGGCTCTATTTTCTTCTTTATCATCGGATTTGCGCTGATGTTCGGAGGAAGCAATGCTTTTATCGGAACCGCCGGTTTTTTTAATCCGAAATCGCTGGCAGACGCAGACGGCATGTTCAACGGACTGCCGATCGGCGTATTCATGATTTTCCAGACCGTGTTCTGTGCAACATCGGCAACGATTGTATCAGGAGCTATGGCAGAGAGAACCAAATTTATCTCTTATCTGATTTACTCCGCAGCGATCAGCGTTTTCATTTATCCGATCACCGGACACTGGATCTGGGGAGGCGGCTGGTTAAGCCAGATCGGGTTCCATGATTTTGCAGGATCTACCGCAGTTCATATGGTCGGCGGTCTGTGTGCCCTTGCCGGTGCAAAAATGGTCGGACCTCGTATCGGAAAATACACAAAAGAGGGAAAACCGGTTGCTATTCCTGGTCATAACCTTCCGCTTGGAGCACTTGGTGTCTTTATCCTCTGGTTCTGCTGGTTCGGATTTAACTGTGGATCTACCACAGCAGCAACCTATAATCTTGGCGACATTGCCATGACTACAAACCTTGCGGCAGCAGCAGCAACACTTGTTACCCTGATTGTTACCTGGGTACGTTATGGAAAACCGGATATCAGTATGACAATGAACGGCGCACTGGCCGGACTGGTAGCTATTACAGCAAGCTGTGATGTAGTCAATGATTACGAGGCACTGTTCATTGGAGCAGTTGCAGGTGTTGTCGTTGTATTCGCAGTTGAATTCTTTGATAAAGTCGTAAAAATCGATGACCCGGTTGGTGCAATCAGTGTACACGGTGTCTGTGGAGCACTCGGAACCTTATTTACCGGTATTTTCGGCGAGGGATGCAGCTTTATCACCCAGCTGATCGGTTTTGTAGCAGTTGCAGCATATACCCTGATCCTGGCGTTCATCCTGTTCTTCGTCCTGAAAAAGACCATCGGACTTCGCGTAACCGAGAAGGAAGAGATCGACGGACTGGATATGCACGAACACGGATGCAGCGCTTATGCAAACTTCCACTTCCATAATGATAAATAAAAAAGGGGGTGCGGATATGAAAAAGCTGACAGTTATTGTCAAACCCGCGAACCGGGAGGATGTCATCGACATCATGGAATCGTGTGCCGTGTACGGCGTGATGGAAACGGATATCACCGGATATGGAAACCAGAAGGGTTACCGGGTGATGTACCGCGGAACCATGAGCGGACCGAATGTACTGATGAAATGCAAATTCGAGACCGTCGGTGACGATAAGACAATTGAAGTATTAAAAGGCTTCCTGGAAAAGAAGCTGTGTACCGGAAATATCGGAGACGGAAAGATTTTTGTCGAGAAAGTGGCAGATGTCATCCGGGTTCGTACCGGCCAGCGCGGCGAGGAAGCATTATAAAAACAAAAGACAGTAAAAAGGTGCAAAGAGGCAGTCAGAACAGATCGTTCGGCTGCCTCTTCTGAGCTAAAAAAGCCGGAACGGGAGGAATGCTGCATGGTAAGATACATCATAAAACGTTTATTCATCGGAGTGGTGACGATCTGGGCACTGATCACCATTACCTTTTTCCTGATTCGGATTATGCCGGGCAGCCCGTTCGAGGCGGATAATCTTTCCCAGAGCGCGATTGAACAGCTCGAATCGACCTACGGACTGGATGAACCCATGTGGAAACAGTATATTCTTTACATGGAAAATCTGATGCACGGAGATCTCGGCATTTCCTATAAAAAGAACGTTTCTGTTAATACACTGATCGCAAGAGGATTTCCGTACACGCTAAGCATCGGACTTCTCTCTATTGCGGTATCTGCATTCCGGGCTGGATCGGCATGGCTCGTCAGGTAAGAGGCCAGCTGATCGCCTTAAAGGAGCAGGAGTTTTCCATGGCAGCACTCGTCATCGGAGCAAGTGATGCGAGAATTCTCTTCCGTCACCTTTTGATCAATGCCATCGGACCGATCATTGTACAGATTACCTTCCTTGTTCCGAATGCCATTTTTACCGAAGCCTTCTTAAGCTTCATCGGAATCGGCATTTCCGCTCCGATGGCAAGCTGGGGTTCCATGGCACAGGATGCCCGTCAGGTGCTTACCATGCACCCGGGACAGCTGCTTTTGCCGACCATCTGCATCTGTATCACCATTTTCTCCCTGAACTTCCTCGGCGAGGGAATCGGCGATGCCTTTAATCCAAAGAAAACCAGGGGGTGAAGCGTATGAGTTTACTCGAAATCAGCCATCTCACAACAAAATTTGAAACGCAGCAGGGAACCGTCAGTGCAGTCCGCGATGTTTCCTACCATCTGGAAGAGGGCGAGGTACTTGGTATTGTCGGCGAGTCCGGTTCCGGAAAAATTGTCGGCATGATTTTCCAGGATCCGATGACATTTCTGAATCCGATCCTGAAAATCGGAATTCAGATGACAGAGGGAATTCGAAAGCATCAGAATTGCTCCAAAAAAGAAGCGGAAGCGAAAGCCATTGAGCTGATGCGGCAGGTCGGAATTCCAAGTCCGGAAAAACGGCTCGATCAGTATCCGTTCGAATTTTCCGGCGGTATGAGGCGGAGAATCATCATTGCGACGGCTCTGGCGTGTGACCCGGAGCTGATTATCGCAGATGAGCCGACAACCGCACTGGATGTGACCGTACAGGCACAGATTCTGGAGCTTTTGAAAAAGCTGACGAAGGAAAAAGGAACCTCTGTTATCATGATTACCCACGACCTCGGCGTTGTCGCTTCTATGTGCGACCGGATCGCCATTATGTACGCCGGCCAGATCGTAGAAGAGGGAACCGTCGATGAGATTTTCTACGAACCTCATCATCCGTACACGAAAGGTCTTCTGAACAGTATCAACAATTCGGCAAAGGATAACGACGAACCGCTCGTTCCGATTCCGGGAACACCGCCGGACCTCTTAAAGCTTCCGAAGGGCTGCGCATTTATGAGCCGCTGTCCTTACACTATGAAGATCTGTGAGGTACAGGCCTCTCCGGTGACAACCTACAGCGAGACGCACTGCTGCAGATGCTGGCTGGAATGTATGGATGAAACAAAAATCACAGTTTCCGGGGAGGAGGCGGCACTGGAGGACTCTATGGCGGGAAGTCATTTTTATCCTGATTTTGCAGCAGTACTGCTGAAACAGAAGGTAGCGGAGCAGTACGGATTAAAAGCAGAAAATGTACTGGGAAAGGGAGCCTTTCAATGTGAAAGCTACAGGGCAACAGAAGCATGCAGTCACTGTAAAAAAGTGCGAGTTCAAAAAGAACCAGATGCGGGATTTCATAATATTTATCTGGATACAGAAAAACTGGGGAAATGGGAGCATGTCAATGCAACGTATGAATATACATACGGACATGCCAGAAGGATTTTAATTTATAGTCCGGAAATGAAAGAATGGCTGACAAAGGCAGATGAAAAATTGATCATGTATCCGGTATTTCCACTGGAGATGAAAGGAAAGATAAATCTGGAAAATGAAAATGGATGAGTTTAAAAGATATGTAGCGAAGCAGAATTCTTTCTTGATTTACGGAAAAACAAAATTATATGAAATAAGCATTACGTGGATTGAAAAGAAAAAATGCTACATGCTTCATGTTGATAAAGATTATTTCTGTAAAAACAGTGAAGAAATGCTGGCACTGTTTTATTGTGGATATCCTCTGGAAAAATGGATAAAAGAGGGTGAAGTTTTGCTTTGTATTAGGGATGAGGAAGCAGAGAAATTTGCACTTCAAAGGTATATAATTTCCCAATATCAGGAACGATGCAGGAAAAAATTAAAGCAGGGATATCGTAAAAATGAAAAAGAAGCTTTTTGGGAATTTTTGGCGAAAAGACCGGAAATATTAAACAAAAATACAGTAAAAACGATATCTGAAAAAGAATTTAAGAATGAGTTGAAAAAAGCAGACAACAAAGTTCAGGGTTATATGATTGGAAGTAATGGCTGGTTTAAAGATTGCTTTTATGCA
>ENA-OPCO01001865-OPCO01001865.1-human-gut-metagenome-genome-assembly--contig:-NODE-1865-length-12769-cov-2.796838_pt1 | contig 12769 bp, 10 predicted proteins | sample MGYA00241562_ERZ501475 | MGnify/ENA primary metagenome ERZ501475 (study PRJEB25962, sample SAMEA2042627) | human gut metagenome | biome: human gut; feature: human-associated habitat; material: faeces... | reverse complement strand
GAACTTCTCATGAGTGAAGAGGGGCTGAAAAAGACTGCTAATAAAATGATTTATATTGGAAAACCGATTGATTTTGACGATGATGTTTTCAAAAAACAATTGGATAAGATTTACAGAGATGCATATGATGAATCAGATAAGATTCGGGAAGACATTAAAGAAATGGTACCGACATATCAGGTTGTAAAATAGAGGAATACTATGAATAAGACAACAAAAAAGGTATTATATGGTGTGGCAATATTTACTGGGATGGCTGTAGCTGGGGTGAAAATTGCATCAACAATGCAGAAAAAGCAATGCAGAAATGATGAAAAGAATCCGTTTGAAGGTAAGCGGGTAATCTTTGTTAAAAATGAAGAGGATCTTGAAAATGCAGATGGAGTAAGAGGACATTTGGAATTGGTGGGAAATTCAAAGTATACGCCTTCTGTTTATGACAAATATGTAAAGAGATGTTTCGATATTGTGTTATCATTGGGCGGTATTGTAGCCTTATCCCCGGTTTTACTGGGAATTGCAGTTGCTATTAAGGTTGATGATCCGGGTCCGGTGTTTTTTACACAAAAAAGATTAGGACAAAATAAGAAATATTTCAGAGTATATAAGTTCCGCAGTATGAAAATGTCCACCCCACACGATACCCCCACTCATATGTTGGAAAATCCTGAGCAGTATATTACCAAAGTAGGAAAGTTTTTACGTGCACATTCTTTGGATGAACTTCCTCAGCTGTTTAATGTATTGGATGGTTCGTTGTCTTTAGTAGGTCCGAGACCCGGATTGTGGAATCAGGATGTGCTTACAGCGGAAAGAGATAAGTATGGGGTTAATGAATATAAACCTGGTATTACAGGTTGGGCACAGATTAATGGTCGAGATTCTATTTCTATCGAAAAAAAGTGTGAATTGGACGGATATGGGGTTCATCACAGTTCATTGATGTTTGACTTAAAATGTCTGCTTGGGACAGTAGTAAAAGTAGGGCATGATGATACTGTTGTAGAAGGTGGAACGGGCACAATGTCGAAAATATACCGCAACTATACAGAAGGTAAGAGCCGAGAAGAAATTATTGGAAATATTGGATTTGGTAAAAGAGTAGAGGTTGATAAAACACAAAAGAAAAAAGTGTTGATTACCGGCGCGGGATCCTACATCGGACGGGCTTTTATTGAGTATGCACAAAAATATTATCCGAACAATTTCCAAATAGAAGAATTGGATATGTTGAGAGATACATGGAGAACATATGATTTCTCTCAATATGATATTATTTATCATGTGGCAGGAATAGCGCATGCTGATGTTGGCAATGTATCTGATGAAACAAAAGAAAAATACTATCAGGTGAACACGGATCTTACGATAGAAGTAGTCCAAAAAGCAAAAGAGGAAAACGTAAAAGAAATTATCTTTATGTCATCTATGATCGTATATGGAGAGTCTGCTCCCTATGGGAAAAAGAAGATAATAGATGAAAATACTATTCCGACACCGGCTAATTTTTATGGGGATAGTAAATTACAGGCGGATGTAGCAATAAGAGAATTGGCGGATGATAACTTTAAGGTAATCGTACTCAGACCGCCTATGATCTATGGAAAGGGAAGCAAGGGGAATTACCCTGTTTTGGCAAAACTTGCAAAAAAGCTCCCTGTATTTCCGGATGTGGATAATGAGAGATCCATGCTGTATATTGAGAACTTATGCGAGTTTTTATGCCAGGTAATGTTAGTGAGGAAAATAAGACAAAACGCGATTGTTTTGATTCCTCAGAATGCAGAATGGACAAATACATCAGCTATGGTTAAGCAGATTGCCAATATAAGTGGTAAGAAAATTGCTGGACTTAAAGTAATGCGTCCGGCTGTGGCTATCGGAGGAAAAATGCCGGGGAAGATTGGTGGATTGATTAATAAAGCATTTGGAAATAACTGCTATGCACATGAGTTGTCAAAGTATCAGGGAATTGATTATCAGAAAAGCACACTCGAGGAATCTGTTAAATTAACAGAGGCGAATATTGTGAATCAGAAGAAATGTGTATTAATGCTTGCATCTGTAGCATCTATGATTGACCAGTTTAATATGTCAAACATTGATATCCTGTTAAACATGGGATATAGAGTAGATGTGGCATGCAACTTTGGATTTGGAAGTACATGTTCAGATGAAAAAATTACTGAATTGAAGAGGAAGCTTAAAGAAAAAGGTGTAGAGTGTTATCAGGTGGACTTTACACGTAACGTAATGAATCTTATTCAGGATGATAAAGCGTACAGACAGGTTAGGAAGCTGGTGGAGAATAACCGATACGACTTAATTCATTGTCATTCACCTATTGGTGGTGTGATTGGAAGAATTGTGGCACATGAGACAGGAATCAAAGTAATCTACACGGCACATGGTTTTCACTTTTACACGGGTGGGCCTAAGAAAAACTGGATGATATATTATCCAATTGAAAAATTGCTTTCCAGATGGACAGATGTGCTGATTACCATCAATAAAGAGGACTATGGAAGAGCAAAACAAAAGTTTCATGCTAAAGAAACAAAATATATTCCGGGAGTCGGAGTAAACATAGACCGATTTGAACTTGGCCAGGAAGAACGGGAACAGAATAGAAAACTGAAAAGAGAAGAGCTTGCGGTTCCTGAAAAAGGATTTGTATTGCTTTCTGTGGGAGAATTGCAGGATCGAAAGAATCAGCGAGTTGTTATAAAAGCCTTGCATGAACTAAATAATCCGGATATTTATTATTGGGCTGTAGGCAAAGGAGAATTGTTTACAGAATATCAGCAGTTAATTGAAAAATATGGATTAAAGGATAAGGTCACGTTATTAGGATTTCGAACCGATATTGTAGAATTGTGTGATGCGGCAGATTGCTTTGTGCATCCATCTGTAAGAGAGGGATTAGGAATCGCGCCGTTAGAGGCAATGGCGGGTGGTTTACCTTTGATATCTTCCTATGTAAATGGAATAAAGGATTATACTGAGAATGGCGTAAGCGGTTGCTGCTTGATTGATCCTTTGTCTGTAGAAGAAATGAAGAAAGCTATTCAAAAGATGTATGAAAATGTGGAATTTAGAAAAAAGTGTGGAATAAATAATTTAAAAACCGTAAAAAGATTTGATATTAAGAATACGGACGAGATTATGAAGGACATTTATTCTCAATTCCTATAAGCAGAAACGGTAAAAGATTTATGAAGATATTAGTACTATCATATGAAGCGTGGAATGATATAACAAACGGAAATAATGTAACATCAAACTGGTTTGAGGGAATGGACGCCGAATTTGCAAATATTTATGCAAGCCCGGGGGAACCTTATAATCAATGCTGCCAGAAATACTACCAGATCACTGACAGTATGATGCTTAAAAGTATTATATCCGGAAAAAAAGCAGGAAAAGAAGTAGTTTGGTTACAGAATACATCCCAGGACAAAAATTCATTAGCAGAAGAGGAACCGCAAAAATTATATAGATTCTTAAAGCCTATAAGTGGTGATTGGTTAAGATTTCTTCGAGAAGTATTGTGGTTGTGGGGAAAATACGATATTGAAGGAATGAAAAAGTTTATTGATGAATTTCAACCGGATATTATATTTAGCGAAAGAATGGCATCTTGCAAGATGCTTCGATTAGAAAAGATAGTATCCGGGATATCGAGCGCCCCCCTTGTGGCATTTACAGGAGACGATGAATATTCATTACGACAATTCAAATTTTCTCCGCTATATTGGATTAATCGATTCATGGTACGGCGTAGATTGCGAGATATGGTCAAAAAATATAAGATATATTATACGCTGTCTTATGAACAATTGGAGGATTATAAGAAACGTTTCGGCTGCAATATGAAAATATTGCAGAAATGTGGTACACTCGTAAATGATGAATATATAGCCAGACCGATTAATTCACCAATTAGAATTATATATGCTGGAAAGCTTTATATGAATCGTTGGAAGGCATTGATGGATATTGTAGAAATTTTAAGGGAAGTTAACAAGGATAGTGTTAAAATGGTACTTGAGATTTATACAAAAGACCAGCTTACAAAGAAACAAAATGCAATATTAAATGATAACATCAATAGCTATGTAAAAGGGGCAGTGTCACAAGAACAATTAGCGGAGATATATAGAGAAGCCGACATTGCACTGCATACGGAATCACAACAGTTAAGCCAGAGGCTGACAACCAGATTATCGTTTTCTACTAAAATAATTGATTGCCTGTTTAGTGGATGTGCAGTTCTTGCATATTGTTGGAAAGAACAATCGGGGTGGACCTATTTAAAGAGAGAAGATGCAGCAATTTGTGTAGAATCCAAAGAAGAACTAAGGCGTAGCCTGCAAAAGCTTTGTGATCATCCGGATCTCATTGAAACATATGCGCAAAAGGCTTTCGTATGCTGTAAGAAAAACCATCAGAAAAAAATAGTTCAAGAAAATTTATTGAAAGATTTTGAAATGATATGTAATAAATAAAACATAGGATGGAATGTAATGGATAAATTAGTGAGCGTAATTGTTCCTGTGTATAATGTAGACAGGTATCTCGGAAGATGCATCAAAAGTATTATGCAGCAGTCATATCGAAATCTGGAAATCATATTAGTAGATGATGGATCAACGGACAATTCAGGTACCATATGTGATACATTTAAGGAAACAGACGACAGGATCATAGTAATCCATAAGGAAAATGGGGGATTGTCTGATGCCAGAAACGCAGGAATTAAAGTGTTTACGGGCGAATATGTTACTTTTATTGATTCGGATGATTATGTGTCATCTGATATGATATCATCGATGCTGACAGTTTTAAAACAATCATCTTGTCAGATAGTACAATGTGAATTTGTCAGAGGGAAGGATGATGCTTATAAATTTACCGGAAATGGAAAATATAAAGTATATAATAAAAGAAATGCTTTTGAAAATAGGGATGTACATGTGTGTGCACCCGGAAAATTGTATGAGAGTTCAGTTATAAAGGACAGATATTTTCCCAAAGGTAGAATCAATGAGGATGAATACTATACCTATAAATGTGTTTATGAGAGCGATGGAATAGCGGTCATGTCAGATGGCTTGTATTACTATTTCCAACAGCCAGATAGCATAATGCACAAGAAAAAAGCCTATTTGAACATAGATATATTGGATGCATTTGATGAAAGAATAGAATATTTTCGCAACAGACAGGAAGAAAGATTGGCGATTATATCGCAAAAGGAAAAATGCATCAGAGAAACATTACTCTATGCAAGAGCAAAAGATTGTGTCGATGAAAAAGAGAAGAGAGAATATTTGAAGAAAATGTATAAAGCGGAGTATTTTCAAATTAAGGGAGAGCGCTTTGGCATGAAAGAGAGCATTTTTTTAAAAACATATTATTATCTCCCGTTTGCTGTAAATATCCTTTTAGAGAGAAAAATCAGATGATGAGAATTGCGCAAATTAATACAACGTATGGAAGTGCTGACAGCACGGGGAGAAATGTAAAAGAACTTCATGAATTTTTTAAAGAAACCGGCTGTGAATCCAGAGTATATGTGACACGAATCAACAACAAGGAAGAAGAAAAAACATCGGACATTATTCTTTTTTCTAATAAATTGGATGAAAAAAGTCATGCAATATTGTCAAGAGTAACCGGATTTCAAGGGTATTTTTCACATATTACTACGAAAGCACTGATAAGAGAATTAAAACAGTATTGTCCCAGCGTTATCCTTTTAAATGTTCTTCATAGCAATTGTATTAATTTTGAACTATTATTTAGGTATATAGCTGAAAACCAGATACCGGTAATCTTTGTTTTACATGATTGTTTTTTCTTTACAGGACATTGTTGCCATTATATTGATGTAAAATGTGAAAAGTGGAAAAAAGAGTGTGGCGGATGTCCATCTATGAGAAAATGGAATAAAAGTCTTTTTTTTGACACATCGAGAAGGGCATTAGCAGATAAGAAAAGATGGTATGATGCTATTAAGATAAAAGGAGTAATTGCAGTATCTCATTGGTTAGAAGACGAAGCAAGACAATCGATTTTAAAAGATGCCCGGATTACCACTGTTTATAACTGGGTAGATCAGACAATCTTTAAACCCACTGTAGAATTTCCAATTGAATGGAAGAACTTTAAGGGAAAACAGATTGCGTTGGCAGTTGCGTCCGTCTGGGGAGACGATAAAGGACTTCAGGAAATTAAAAGAGTGGCATTGGAGTGCCCGGAACTGATAATCGTCATGATTGGAGCTAATATAAATGGTGTAGAAACAATGGAAAACATTTATACAGTGGGGATTGTAAATAATAACACAAAGTTGGCTGAATACTATTCAGCTGCAAGTGTTTTTCTGAATCCTTCCAGGCAAGAAACCTTCGGAAAGACAACGGCAGAGGCGTTGGCTTGTGGAACCCCGGTTGTAGCATATAGAACTACGGCATGTACGGAACTGATTGACGATACCAGAGGAGCATTGGCTGAGTTGGGCGATGCTGCAGGGTATATTAGGGAAGTTAAAAAGGTGTTGAAGAACGGTAAGGGGTATTATAGGGGAGCGGCACTGGATTTTGCACATAGAAAATTTGATAGTAAAACGAATATGTTGCAATATATGGACGCAATACATTCACTAATTGAGGAAAATTGAACTTATGAATATTTACTTATTTAATATGCTTCTTACTATTTTTTGGGGAAGTATCCTTTTGAATAAACGTAATCCACAGAAGAAGATATTTATAGGTATAGTATCTTTGCAAATGATTTTAATATCAGCATTAAGAGATATTTCAATTGGAGCAGATACTTGGAACTATGAAAATCATTTCCGTGAATTAATTGAACTGGACATGTATTCCTGGAAAAATCTATTTTTAAGAATTTTTCAATTTGGAAATTATAATTCACGAGATGTGGGATCGGAGTTGGTGACAAAATTATTTGCAACATTAATTCCAAACTTTCGGATATATTTGTTTGCAGTAGCAATTTTTGTATGCTGGGGATTAGGAAGGTTTTTATATAAGTATTCGGAAAATCTATGCTTGTCTTATGTAATATTCCAATCCTTTTTATTCCAATTTTTCCTGCTTACAGGTATTCGTCAGACGATTGCAGTGAGTCTGGTTGTTTTTTGGGGATATGATTTAATTCTTGATAAAAAGCCTGTGAAATTTTTGCTGTTGTGTTTGGTTGCAATGACATTTCACAGTACTGCAATTATTATGCTGCCGTTTTATTTTGTATGTAATTATAAAAAGGACTATTTGGGTAAATACATAATAGCAATTGGGGCGTCTGTGGTATTTATGCTGTTTGGCTCCAAAATTTTTCAATATATACCGCTAGGAATGTTTTCCAATTATGCAACTTCCCAGGGAATAGGATCGTATACGTTTATATTCTTAATGCTGTTAATTGTGATAGCAACGGGACTTCTTGACAAGTCACATTATTTGAAGATACGGGATCAACGGGACAGAAATATTATAAATGGAACGATTATTTCGGAAGTACTGATAGCGACATCTGCGGTATTGGATGTATTGTTTAGACTTGGATATTATTATATTTTCTTTATGCTATGTCTGTTGCCGATGCTTCTTAAATCATTTGAAGGAAAATCTGCAAAAATAGTTAAATGTATTTTATATGGAGTTTTATTAATCTATGCCTACAAATTGAATTTGCAATATAAGTTTTGTTTTTAAAAAACATTGAGGAGAGTTTATGAAGGAAGGAATCGGAGTCTTATTACTTTTTTTTAATAAAGTAGAGACGACAGGGCTTGTACTGGAGAGAATACTGGAGGCAAAGCCAAGTGTACTGCTATTGGCACAGGACGGAGCCAGAGAAGATAGTGCTCATGATGAGAAGGCAGTTCCGGAATGCAGAAAAAGAGTAGAAGAACTTTTGGCAGGGATTGATTGGCCTTGTGAGATCTACCGCAATTATGCAGAAAAAAATATGAGTTGTGATCCCAGGGAATATAGTGCGATTTCCTGGGCGTTTGGAATAGTAGACAAGTTGATTATCTTAGAGGATGATTGTTTGTGCTCAAGTTCTTTTTTTCCGTTCATGGAGGAATTATTACTTCGCTATGAGAAGGATGAGAGAATCGGTATGATCTGTGGAATGGAGCGTTTTGGAAGGAATCCTTATTGCCAAGACAGTTACTATTTTACACAGGCTTGTTCCGGTTGTGGATGGGCTACATGGAAACGTTGTTGGGATGATGTGGAGAGAATTGCAAAGGATTACGATTACCTGGATGATGCTGATCTGACACAAAAGGTGGATGATTACGTTAAGGAATGTTGTCTGAAAGTATATAGAGATTATATACCTAAGGCTGCTAAAAACAGAGAAGACAATCGCACCACCGGAAGTATACAGTCGTGGGAATTTGCACAGTCTGCTGCAATGATAATGGAATCGCGTTTGGCAATTAATCCGATGGTAAATCTGGTGAAAAATATAGGGATGGTTCCGGGTGCTACACATTCAGGGAATGATATACGGACAATACCCAAAAGATATAGAAGAATTTTCGAAAACGATAATTTAGAACTGGAATTTCCGTTGCGCCACCCTGTGTATATTATCCGTGATATCAAGTATGAACAGATGCATGACAGGACGTATGCAATTAATGAATTTCAAAAGTGGAAGGATGATATAGAACATATTTATTTATATATAAGATATGGACATCTGAGGGAACTATTTCAGGGTGTAAAAAGGAGATTGAAAAGACATGCAGATAAATAACGGTAAAGTATCAGTAATCATTCCCGTGTGGAATGCACACGATTATATTCGAAGATGTGTGGACAGCATAGTAAATCAAACATATGAAAATCTGGAGATTTTGTTGGTTGATGACGGAAGTACGGATGATTCTTTACAAATATGCCGAGAGTATGAGGAAAAAGATGCCAGAATAAGGGTGTTCCATAAAGAGAATGGCGGACAGGGAAGCGCCAGAAATCTGGCATTAGATCATTGCACGGGGGAGTATATTGGATTTGTAGATAACGATGACTGGATTTTCCCCAAAATGTATGAGCGAATGGTGGAGCTTATTCGGAAGTATGGGGCAGATGTAGCAAGGTGTGATGATCTATCAGACGAGACACAGATTGATACAGAGAATTTTGTAGAAGAGACTACGTGTGGGGGAAAACAATATCATGAGTTGGTCTATTGTGATATTTGGGGCGGACATGTGACAGATCGTTTGTTTAAACGAGAAGTTATAGGTGATTGGCGTTTTCCGCATAGTAAAACAATCGAAGATATGCGGTTTATGCGCCAAATATTACCAAATATCAGACTTGAAGCACACACCAGTGAAAAATTATATTTTTATACGGTAAGACAGAACAATACTTCTTTTGTATATGCGAGAACATTTATAAATTCCTATGAAAGGGCAGAAGAATATCAAAGCAGATATGAAGAGGCATGCAGTAAATACCCTGAGTACAAAGAAACATTATTGACGAAATCAACGACGTTTGCTTGTGGGAGCATGAGGATTCTGTTAAAAGAGAAGAAAGGGAATTCTGAAGAATATAGAAAGATGCTTCAATTCCTTAAAAAAAATAGAAAAAGCATAACAGCATTAAAAAAACTTCCTGTAAAGTATAAGCTGTTTTTGATAATGGCAAGGTGAAATATGAAAACTATAGTAAAAAGAATAGGCATTAAAGTATATAATTTAAAGAACGGTCCATTTTGGAAGCAGGGTGGTGCAATAGTAGAAAGGCTGGGGCAAAACATTGTGTTGGATTGTGTCAAAATCAGATCCCATGGAAAAAATAACAGAGTAATAATAGAGGATGGGGTACGATTACATCATGTAAAAATTCAAATAAGTGGTAATGATAATACGATCATAATTGGTAGGAACTGTTCTATTCAAGATACCATTTTTGCCATGGAAGAGGATCATAACAGTGTGACACTCGGAGCAGGGACAACCACTACGGGAGGCGTTGTTTTTTCAGCAATTGAAGGAAGTAAGATAATTGTTGGCAGTGATGGTATGATTTCGAGAGATGTCTGGTTTTTTACAGGGGATGGGCATGGGATTGTGGATGAGCATGGAAAACGTACAAATTATTCTCAAGATATTATTATTGGTGACCATGTCTGGATCGGCTATAGAGCAATTTTGACTAAGGGATGCAAAATATGTAATAATTCTATTATTGCAGTAGGTGCTGTATGTAACAGAAGTTTGAACGCAGTACTATCCGAAGGATGCGTGATTGGTGGAAATCCGGCAAGAGTAGTAGCCAGTGAAAAAAACTGGACTAGAAATAGAAAAGACGGAGAATGACAGAATGTGTAGGAGAATAATAAATTTTGTAAAAGGATTCAATTATACACGAAAATTGAATACTCAAAAGAAGTGCAATATACATTGGCATACAGAGATAGATACAAAAACGCAATTCGAGGGATGTAATACAGTAATGCCGCATGTGGGGTTAACTGATTGTAAGATAGGTTACATGTCTTATATTGGAAACAACACTATTTTTTTTAAGACAGATATTGGGAGATTTTGTAGTATAGCGGACAATGTTACAATTATATTTGGAGAACATCCGTCTTCTGTTTTTGCATCTACAAGTCAGGCGTTTTATTTTAAAACGGGTATTTCTTATCAGAGTTTTGTAAAGAACGACTATTGGACGCTGGAACAGGCATATCCACATGCTGATAAAGAAAATGACAGGTATTGCATTATTGGAAATGATGTGTGGATCGGCAAAAAAGTAATGATTCGATCAGGCGTTAAAATAGGCGATGGAGCGATTATTGCTTCGGGAGCTATTGTTACTAAAGATGTGGAACCCTATAGTATTGTGGGAGGGATTCCGGCAAGACATATTCGATATCGCTTTGATGATGATGATATTCAGTGGCTGAAGAAAACAAAATGGTGGAATAAAGATGTATCGTGGTGGGAAAAATATGGAGAATATTTTCATGATATTAAGCTACTCCGAAAAAAAATAGAAGAGGATAATTTGAATGGAACAGAATGTTGAAGTGCATAGTAGAAATCAGATAAAAGTGGCAACGTTGGTTTCTTATATATCTATAGCCGTTAATATAATTTCTGGACTGTTGTTTACTCCCTGGCTGATTCATCAATTGGGAGACGGTGATTATGGAATTTATAGCATTGGAACATCTATTATTACGCTATTAATAATGGATTTTGGTATCAGTGAGGCCGTAGCCAAGTATGTGGCCCAGTATAGAACGGAAGGAAAAGAGGAGAAAGTAACAGAGCTGCTCAGCCTGGTGACCAAAATTTACTTGATTCTTGCACTGATTTTTTTGGCATTATTTTCCGTATTATATTTTTTCCTTGGAAATATATATGCTGGATTGACAGCCGGGGAATTAATTAAACTTAAGAATGTATATATCATTATTGCTATCTATAATGTGTTTGCATTTGCATTTACTCCCTTGTCCGGAATTATGTTGGCATATGAACATCTGGTAAGTCTGAAACTGTGCGATATAGTTTTACGTTTATTAACGATAGTTATCACGATTATCGCAATTATAAATGGCCTTGGACTATATTCGGCAGTTATGGCGAATGCAATTGCAGGAGTGGCAGTTATTGCCTATAAGCTATACATCATTCAATCCAATCATAGATTTAAAATTGATTTATCATATCAAGATAATGATTTACTAAAAAAGATATTTTCCTTCTCTATTTGGGTTGCCTTGTTGGTAATAACACAGAGATGTATATACAGTATTACACCCAGCATATTAGGTGCATTATCCAGTAGTAATGAGGTGACATTGTATAGTGTATCCAGTGCGTTGGAGGGATATGCTTATAGTTTTGGAAGCGTCATTAGTACGTTGTTTTTGGCCAAAATTACAAGACAGTTAGAGGCAGGAGACTATGACGGGTTTAATAAATTAATAATTACCACAGGTAAAATACAATTTTTATTATGTGCAGTTATTTTGGGTGGATTTATATGTGTAGGAAATGATTTTATCAACTTATGGATGGGAAATGGATATGAAATAACGTATACTATGACGGTTATTCTGTTGATTCCCAGTGTATTTATTTGGCCGTTTATGACTGCAAGCGTCGGATTGACGGTGGCAAACAGAGTCAAAGGACCGGCATTGGTTAATCTGGGAACAGCATGTATTAACATTTTTATGGAATGTATTTTGGTTGGAAAATTAGGAGCACTTGGTGCTGTTTTGTCCATTGCAATAGCAAATAGCTTTAAAGGTATTGCATTGATTTTTGTTTATAAAAAGTATTTACCGATACGCTTGCATCAATTTATTAAGGAAGTGTTTGTGATATACGGAGTACCATTAGGAATGATAACGGTATTTGGGGTGTGTTTGCTGAAATTTGTACCTTTGGGTGGAACTGTTGGATTTTTGATTAAGGGTATAGCTATTGTGATACTTTATACAATCACTATATTGATGGTAATTAGATTAGGGGATCATGCTTTTTACGATTTTATAAAGGGCTATGTTGGAAAAAGGAAAACAGAGTAAATGAGTGTAAAAGAACAAAAAAAAATAGTTTATTATATAGGTTTCTATGATGGTGATAGTTGCTCAAAACGTAGAAGAAATAAGCAAAATATGGCAGGAACAGTGTACATGAAGGGATTGATTCATTTATTAAGAGAGATGGATTATCATG
>ENA-OPCO01001864-OPCO01001864.1-human-gut-metagenome-genome-assembly--contig:-NODE-1864-length-12769-cov-13.158172_pt1 | contig 12769 bp, 10 predicted proteins | sample MGYA00241562_ERZ501475 | MGnify/ENA primary metagenome ERZ501475 (study PRJEB25962, sample SAMEA2042627) | human gut metagenome | biome: human gut; feature: human-associated habitat; material: faeces... | reverse complement strand
AAGGCTTGCTTCGGGCACTGGGCGTGGGCGTACACCACGCGCTGCCGTATCGCGGCTGGTCGAAGGACGTGGAACGCGCCTTCGGCACACTGGAAGATTTTGTCCGCGAATTTCCCGGCTGGTGCGGCGATTCGCCGGAAGAAAGGCCGGAAGATAACGGGCGCATCCTCCGCAGGATGAAGGAACGCGGCGAGCTGATGACCTTTGAGACCTTTGCCAAGTGCTTCGCGGAGAAGCTGCTGCCCAAGTACGAAAACCACATCGGCGAGGACGGGCTTTCGCCCGATCAGCGGTACCGCCAAGCGGAAAAGGCGCGCAGCGATACGCCGGACTGGGCGACGATGGCGATCTTCAAGAGCCAGAGCGCGAAGCGCGTGGTCACGACGCAGGGCGTGCGGCTCAACAACCAGCTTTTCTGGCATCCCGAAATGGCGGATATCATCAGGGAGCAGGTCACGATTTATTACAACCGGGGCTACAACCCCAGCGTATCGGTTTTCAGCGGCGGACATTTCATGTGCGAGGCGGTGCCCACAAGGAGGCAGAACAGATTCTTAGTGATGCAAGAAAGACTGCTATGCACAATGAGACCAAAATCATTGATGAAGCCAAGGCTGAGGCAGCAAGAATTATAGAAAGAGCGAATGTTGAAGCTGAACTTGAGAAGCAGAAGGTTGCTGATGAGGTTAAACAGCAGATTGTAACTGTAGCAGCTGTTATGGCATCTAAGTTAGTTGCCAGATCTATTGATGAGAAGGACAGCAATGCTCTTATTGAAGAGACTTTGAATGAAATGGGTGAGAAAACATGGCTAAGCTAATTGAAGCAACATACGGTGATGCTTTATTTGAGCTTGCCGTAGAAGAGTCCAGGGTGGATTCTCTGTATGATGAGGCCGGGGCTGTCATTGAAGCATTTAATGATAATCCTGAGTTTGGCAGACTGCTCAATCATCCAGAAGTTGAAAAGGGAGAAAAGGAAGAACTTATTAATAACATTTTCTCTCAGTTTGTTTCAGGAGATATGACAGGTTTGCTGATAACCATGGTCTCAAAGGACAGACAGAAAAAGATTGTTGATACACTTGAGTATTTTCGAAAGAGAGTTCTCGAATACAAGAAAATAGGAATTGCTTATGTAAGCACAGCAAAGCCACTCACTGATGAACAGAAGAAGGCTGTTGCTGGGAAGCTGTTAGAAACTACAGGATATGTAGATTTCCAGATGAATTATACGGTTGATGAAAGTCTTATTGGCGGAATGGTAATAAGAATCGGTGACCGTGTAGTAGACAGCAGTATTAAGCATAAAATAGACGAACTTTCCAGAAGTCTGATGAAGGTCCAGTTATAGGAATATCAGACAGGTTAGTTTAATTAATCAGAAAGCGGGTGCATAGAGCTAATGAATTTAAGACCGGAAGAAATCAGTTCAGTTATAAAAGAACAGATAAAGAGATATTCTACCGAACTTGAAGTATCAGATGTTGGTACTGTTATTCAGGTAGCAGATGGTATCGCACGAATTCATGGATTAGAAAAGGCCATGCAGGGAGAACTTCTTGAGTTCCCAGGCGAGGTATATGGAATGGTACTTAACCTTGAAGAGGATAATGTTGGTGCCGTTTTACTTGGTGATTCAAGAAATGTTAATGAAGGCGATACTGTTAAGACAACTGGACGAGTTGTTGAGGTTCCAGTTGGTGACGCATTGACAGGACGAGTTGTCAATGCATTAGGACAGCCTATTGATGGCAAAGGACCAATCGTTACAGATAAGTATCGTAAGATTGAGAGAGTTGCATCAGGCGTTATTACAAGAAAATCAGTAAGCGTTCCACTTCAGACAGGTATTAAAGCTATTGATGCCATGGTTCCTATCGGAAGAGGACAAAGAGAGCTTATTATCGGTGACCGTCAGACAGGTAAGACGGCTATTGCTATTGATACTATTATTAACCAAAAGGGTCAGGGCGTTCATTGTATATATGTTGCTATCGGACAGAAGGCTTCAACTGTTGCAAGTATTGTTAAGACTCTTGAGGAATATGGTGCAATGGCATATACAACAGTAGTGGCATCTACAGCCAGTGAACTTGCTCCATTACAGTATATTGCTCCTTATTCAGGATGTGCTATTGGTGAAGAGTGGATGGAGAACGGTGGAGATGTATTAGTTGTTTATGATGATTTAAGCAAGCATGCTGCAGCGTACAGAACACTTTCACTTCTTCTTAAGAGAGCACCTGGACGTGAGGCTTATCCTGGTGATGTATTCTATCTTCATTCAAGACTTCTTGAGAGAGCAGCAAGAATGTCAGATGAATACGGCGGAGGTTCACTTACAGCACTTCCAATCATCGAGACTCAGGCAGGGGATGTTTCAGCATATATTCCTACTAATGTTATTTCTATCACAGATGGACAGATATATCTTGAGACAGAGATGTTTAATTCAGGCTTCAGACCAGCTATTAATGCCGGATTGTCTGTATCACGAGTTGGTGGTTCAGCACAGATTAAGGCTATTAAGAAGATAGCTGCTCCTATTCGTACAGAGCTTGCACAGTACAGAGAGCTTGCATCATTCTCACAGTTTGGTTCAGAGCTTGATGCTGATACCAAGGAAAAGCTTGCACAGGGTGAGAGAATCAGAGAGATGCTTAAACAGCCACAGTACAAGCCAATGCCGGTTGAGTATCAGGTTATAATCATATATGCAGTTACCAAGAAGTATGTTATCGATATAGATGTTGACAGGATTCTTGATTTCGAGCAGGGATTATTTGACTTTATTGATACTAAGTATCCACAGATTCCAGAGTCTATCAAAGAGACTAAGGAACTGACAGCAGATAATGAGAAGGCACTTATAGCTGCCATCGAGGAGTTTAAGAAAACATTTATCCAGTAAATGTTTTGGAATGGAGGTAATAGTTTATGGCCTCAATGAGAGACATAAAAAGACGCAGAGATAGTATTCAAAGTACCGGTCAGATTACCAAAGCCATGAAGCTCGTATCTACTGTTAAATTGCAGAAAGCTAAAGGGAAAGCGGAAAGTACCAAGCCGTATTTCGACCTTATGTATGATACCGTAAAGAATATGCTTGCCAAGTCAGGTAATATCAATCACAAATATCTGAAAGCCGGAGATTCAAGTAAGAAAGCGATTATCACAATTACAGCGAACAGAGGACTTGCCGGAGGATATAATTCTAATATTACCAGACTTATAACAGGTAGTGATATTCCTAAGGAAGACGCACTTATATATGCAATAGGAACAAAGGGAAGAGATTTCCTTTCAAGAAGAGGCTATCAGATTAAAGCAGATTATTCAGATATGGTTGAAGAACCTGCGTATACAGATGCCAAGGCTATATGTAATGAGGTGCTTGATGCATTTACAAGTGGAGAAGTCGGAGAGATATATCTTGCTTATACATCTTTTAAGAACACTGTGGTTCATGAACCTAAGCTTATCAAGCTGCTTCCTGTTGATGCAGATTCAATGAAACAGGATGGAGCAGAGACTGATAATACACCTATGAATTATGAGCCGGGTGAAGAGGAGGCTCTTAACCTGATTATACCTAAGTATGTGTGTAGTCTTATATATGGAGCTATGGTAGAAGCTGTTGCCAGTGAGAACGGAGCGCGTATGCAGGCAATGGACAGTGCTACAAGCAATGCAGAGGATATGATATCAGATCTGTCGCTTAAGTTTAACAGAGCACGTCAGGCTTCAATTACACAGGAACTTACAGAGATTATAGCAGGAGCGAATGCTATCAATTAATAAAACAATGGAGGGAATAATGGCAGAGAATAATATTGGTAAGATTACTCAGGTTATCGGTGCTGTAATTGATATTAAGTTCACAGACGGTAATCTGCCAGAAATCAATTCGGCCATCAATATTAAGACTAATGACGGCGGTAAGCTTGTTGTAGAGGTTGCCCAGCATCTTGGCGATGATGTAGTAAGATGTATAGCCATGGGTCCTACAGATGGTCTTGTCAGAGGTATGGATGCAGAGGCAACTGGTGCCCCAATTTCTGTACCGGTAGGTGAACAGACTTTAGGAAGAATGTTCAATGTATTAGGTGAGCCAATAGATAATAAGCCAGCTCCAGAAGTACAGGAGCATATGCCTATTCACAGAAAGGCACCTGCATTTGCAGAGCAGGCAACTAATACAGAGATTCTTGAGACTGGTATCAAGGTTGTAGATTTACTTTGTCCTTACCAGAAGGGTGGTAAGATAGGACTTTTCGGAGGTGCTGGAGTAGGTAAGACAGTACTTATTCAGGAACTTATCAGAAATATTGCAACTGAGCATGGTGGATATTCAGTATTCACTGGTGTTGGTGAGAGAACAAGAGAGGGTAATGACCTTTATCATGAGATGATGGAATCAGGCGTTATCGAGAAAACTACCATGGTGTTCGGACAGATGAACGAACCACCTGGAGCAAGAATGAGAGTTGGTCTTGCAGGACTTACAATGGCTGAGTACTTCAGAGATAAGGGTGGAAAGGATGTACTTCTTTTCATTGATAATATCTACAGATTTACCCAGGCTGGTTCAGAGGTTTCAGCGCTTCTTGGACGTATGCCTTCAGCCGTTGGTTATCAGCCAACATTACAGACAGAGATGGGTGCTCTTCAGGAGAGAATCACATCTACCAAGAACGGATCTATTACATCTGTTCAGGCTGTATATGTACCAGCCGATGACCTTACTGACCCGGCTCCGGCTACAACATTTGCACATCTGGATGCCACTACAGTTCTTTCAAGATCAATCGTTGAGCTTGGTATCTATCCAGCCGTTGACCCGTTAGAGTCTACATCAAGAATTCTTGATCCAAGAATTGTTGGTGAGGAGCATTACAAGGTTGCAAGATCAGTTCAGGAAATCTTACAGAAATACAAAGAATTACAGGATATCATCGCTATCCTTGGTATGGACGAGCTTTCAGAGGATGATAAGCTTGTTGTTTCAAGAGCAAGAAAGGTTCAGAGATTCTTATCACAGCCATTCTTCGTTGCAGGACAGTTTACTGGTCTTGAAGGAAGATATGTTCCTGTAAGTGAGACTATTCAGGGCTTCAAGGAAATTATCGAAGGAAAGTATGATGACATTCCAGAGAGTTACTTCCTTAACTGTGGTGGAATTGATGATGTTTTAGCTAAGGTAGAGAAGTAGAAAAGAGGTTGTAATGGCAGATTTACAGACAATAAAGCTTCTGGTTAATACGCCGGACAGAGTTTTCTACCATGATGACGCTACATTTGTTGAACTTTCTACCAGTGAAGGCGATATAGGTGTTTATCCGGGACATATTCCGCTTACTGCAGTTGTTGTTCCTTGTGTTCTTAGCATACACAATGGTAATGATGTAAAGAAAGCTGCGGTACATGGTGGAATTATAGAGATTCTCAAGGATAAGATAACTATTCTTGCTGAGGTGGCAGAATGGTCAGATGAAATCGATGTAGAAAGAGCTAACGAGGCGAGACTGCGAGCTGAAAAGAGACTTGCCAGCCATGATTCTAATCTGGATATGGTAAGAGCAGAGGCAGCGCTTAAGAGATCGCTTGCGAGAATTAAGGCTGTTAATTAAATAATATGTATAAACCTTCCATTATCTGGGAATATTTCAGGTGATGGGAGGTTTTTTATATGGTAAAGATATATAGATTTCAGAGGCTGATGATAGCAGCTGCAGTAATTATATGGGCAGTATTTGCCGGCAGACTTGTATACAAGGGCATAAAGGGTGAGACAATGGATGTTGTAGATACATTTTGTGAAAATGTGTACTATGATATAAGCGCCGATATATCAGCGACAGGAAAGCTTGACAATGGGATGTCGGATACTGCAAAGAAACTGATGATGACACAGATGGCAAAGACTCTGGGGCTTAACAGATATAATATAACGGAGGATGAAACAGGAATATATCTTACACAGCAATCAGTTAATGGCAGCGCAGATATATCAATAAAAAAGAGCAGTACAGGAGAATATTTTATAACTGATATAGAACTGTATAAGGGATTTGAGAGCACTTCAGATTATGAAAAGCTGATGAAACAGGTGTTAGAGGAATATGGAATAGATACTCATGTAACAGTCAGCATGAAAGGAAGCATTACTGGGGATATGTCACAGTATGATAAGAGCGAGGTCAGCGGCAGAATGCTTAAGATGCTGGGTGCAAAGACTGTGACTACGGGACAGATACAGGATTCATATGTTGTGTATGCTTATGCTAAAAGCGTTAAGGATTCTGTAAGCATAGGAAAGAACAAGATAAATGTTAATATAACAATGAATTATGACGAGACAAGGGGAGTGACGGATATACAGCTTTCAACACCGATATATAATGAGGATTTCTGATGATGATTTTTAAGGCATGAAACTTGCTATTGTGGTTTTTGCCTAAAGAGATTAAAATAACCATGTATAATCCAGAGGATAAATCAAGAAAAGATGAGGCAGATATGGAATTAAAAGAGCTTTTAGATAAATGTATTAATGACAGGCTTATTGATCTTACAATAAGCGGACAGAAGGTTAAGAATGAAGAAGGTGTGATGAGAGTTAAGATTCGTCCGGTCCAGCTTAAGGATGAGATAAAGTATCAGGCATCAGAATTCGTGGGAAGAAAAGTGCTTCACACCAATTATTCAGAAGAAGAGATTAAGACAAGAATTACAGAATATATGGAGAACACATTTAAACAGGCGCAGTTTAATATGACAGATGCCACAGCCACAGTGCTTAGTTCAAAGAAGGGCGCATGTACCTGTAAGTATAAAAGGCTTGCACAGATAAAGAGTCAGAAGGATATGTCACACAACAGAACCAAGACATATATTCTTAAAGAGGGCGAGAAGGTGGATTTCCTCGTTGACCTCGGAGTCATGACCAAAGAGGGTGCGATTGTAAGGACAAGATATGATAAGTTCCGACAGATTAACAGATTCCTTGAATTTATTGAGGATATCCTGCCACAGTTAGATAAGGATAAAGAACAAACAATAATTGATTTTGGATGTGGAAAATCATATCTTACATTTGCAATGTATTATTATCTTAAGGTTCTTAAGGGATACAATATAAGAATAATCGGGCTGGATTTAAAGAAAGATGTTATTGAGCATTGCAACCAGTTAAGAACGAAATATGGTTATGAGAGACTCAATTTCTATGAGGGAGATATTGCTTCTTACAAGGGTGTTGAGTCTGTAGACATGGTTGTAACACTTCATGCATGTGATACGGCTACAGATTATGCACTCGCCAAAGCAGTAAAATGGGGTGCGAAGGTTATACTTTCTGTGCCTTGCTGTCAGCATGAGGCAAACAGAACAATTGCAGATGAAACTCTTTCACCTGTCATGGATTATGGAATCTTAAAGGAAAGATTTGCAGCAATAGCGACAGATGGTGCAAGGGCAAAGCTTTTAGAATCCAAGGGTTACCAGACACAGATACTCGAATTCATAGACATGGAGCATACACCAAAGAATCTGCTTATAAGAGCTGTTAAGACTGGAAAGCCTGATGCAAAGGCTTATGATGAAGTACAGAATATGAGCAGGGTGCTTAATATTGACCTTACGCTAAAGAAGCTTTTGGAGGATTAAATTGAAAAGAATCAGGAATTATAGTATATCATGTTCTAAGTATTTTATACTTGGAGTTATATTTTTAGTTACGGTTATCATAACATTTATATCAATGAAATTCGAACAGATAATGCCGTCAGCAACCACTATGGCAGATGCAACCCTTCCAACAGTTGCAATGGATACAGAGGCAGGAACACAGTATAATGTGCTTCATGGTTACACTTCGGAGCTGGATTCAACATTGTTTTATGGCAATATTACACCGGTTAATAAGGATAGAAAACTTGCGATAACAATTAATACATATGGAGAAGATGTTGAGTCGGTCGGCTATAAGATACGTTCTTTAGAGGACAAGTCTCTCATAGAGAATACAGAAGTAAGTGGATATCAGGTAACTGATAATAAGATAAATGTTACATTGAACATAAAGAACCTTCTTGATACCGGAAAAGAGTATGCTCTTGAGGTTGTTCTTAAGACAAAGAGACATGATGCGGTTTATTATTATACAAGAATTATGTATGGAACAGATTACGATCTGCAGAAGAAGCTGGATTTTGTCAGGGATTTCAATGCATGTACATTCGATAGTGCAAGACTTAAAGATATAGGAGGATATCTTGAAACTTCGAGTGTTGGAGATAACACTAATTATGGAAAGGTTAATATCAACTGTTCACTGAGTCAGATTGGATGGGGAGATCTTGAACCATATATAGAAAGTGAGATAACACCAGAAATTATATCTATTAACGACGACGTTGCAATAATAAGGCTTGATTACAGAGTAGGAGCTGCTAATGATTATTCTTCAAGTGATACATATAATGTGAATGAGTATTACAGAATACGTCAAACTAATAGTGGCTTTTATCTTCTTAATTTTGAAAGAGAGATGAATCAGGTATTTGATGCGAAGAATGACCTTACTTCTTCAGCAAAGATTAATCTTGGAATTAATTCTTCAACATATGTTAACTGTACTTCTGATGAAAAGGGAATATATACCTATTTTGTCAATCAGGGGTCACTGTGGTGTTTTAGCAGCAGTTCACAGACATTTACAAGGGTATTTTCATTCAGGGGTGAGGAAACTGATTCTGTCAGAGAAGATTATGATGCCCATAACATTAAGATAATGAAAATAGAAGATAACGGAGATGCAACATTTTTAGTATCAGGATATATGAACAGAGGAGAGCATGAAGGACAGGTTGGCGTATCTTTATGCAGATATTCATATTCAGATAATGATGTTACTGAAAGACTGTTTATTCCAGTGGCGATTCCTTATAACATTCTCACACAGAATGTAGGCGGCGTTTCTTATGTTTCTAACGACAAATTCTATATACTTATAGATGAGACACTGTATTCTGTAGACCTTGTAAGTAAAGAGGTCATGACAGAGATAACAGGACTTAAAGAAGATGCTTATGCAGTGTCCGATGCGGGAGATGCTATCGCATACAGTGTTTCAGGAGATATATATAACACAGATACTATAAGAATACTTAATATGAGCAATGACAGCGCATATGAGGTAAATGCAGATGAAGGTGATACATTAAGACCGCTTGGTTATATTGATTCTGATTTTATATATGGAATGGCGCATAAGGACGATATTATATCAGGAGCAGATGGAAGCAGGACTTATGCAATGTACAGAGTTGGAATTATTGATGTTGACTACAATCTCATTAAGGAATATGAGCAGCCGGATATATATGTTTCCAGTACAGAGGTTCAGGGAAAGCGAATTACACTTTCACGAATTGTGAAATCTGGAAGCGGTTACGTATCGACAAGTATAGATCAGCTTATTAATAAAGATGAGAATGTAATAGAAAATGCTGTAAAAGCAGAGACAATAAGTACAGATGCAAGAAAACAGGAACTGTACATTGATCTTATAACTAAAGTAAATGATATATCGGTTACTTACAGAACTTCTGGAGAGATAATATTTAAAGATAATACAAAGCTTGAACTTGAGGATGATTTTTCATGGAATGGAAGATATTATGTGTATGGTTATGGAAAGTTCCAGGGAAGCAGAACACAGTTGGAGTCAGCAATAACTCTTGCATATGACACATATGGAACAGTAGTTGACAGCAATTCCAAGCTGGTATGGAAGAGATATAGGAGTACACAGGCATCAATAGATGGTATTGTCCCTGTGACATCAGGAGATTCAATTGTTAATGCAGTTGTTGCAGTAAGTAATTATCTTGGTGCTGATTTCAATGCAGTGTCTTATATGGAGCAGGGACATACCGCTGTTGAGACATTTGACAATATAAGTGGTGTACATGGAATCAGTCTTACGGGAATAACTTATGAAAAAGCACTCAGCTATGTAGGGGATGGAAGCCCTGTGATAGCAAGGATTGGAGAAGACGAATATATAATCATTACTGCATATAATTCAAGTGAGATTGCATATATTGAAGCGTCGACTGGAGCACAGAAGACAGTTTCAATGAATGAGGCAGGTAAGATGTTTTCTCAGGGTGGTAATATATATGTAACTTATTACAAATAATGATATTCATAAGGATTTAAGTTTATGGCTAAGAAAAAATTATCTAAAAAGAAAAGAAGACGTAGATTAATAAGAAGGCTTGTATTATTAATAATATTACTTGCTTTTGTAGTAACTCTGGCGATATTTTCACCAAAGATAGTAAAAGTTATACAACTGGCACAGGATGCGAAAGAACTTGTAAATGATAGTTCAGCAGACACATTTATGGCATCAGGAACAACACTAATATATGACACTGATGGCAATGAGTTATGCTCAATGATGGAATCAAAAGACATGTATTATATAGATATTGGGCAGATTCCTGATACACTGGCAGATGCATTTGTTGTAATGGAAGATAAAGATTTCTATAAACACAAAGGAATTGATATCAAAGCCATAATAAGAGCTGTAATAGCTAATACGGAGAATGACGAAATTGTCCAGGGAGCCAGTACTATAACACAGCAGCTTGCCAAGAATATATTCTTAAGTCAGGAAGTTACATGGCAGCGAAAAGTCAAGGAGATATTTGTTGCGACATATATAGAGAAGAAGTACTCGAAGAATGAAATTCTTGAGTTTTATCTTAATAATATCTATTTCGCCAATGGATATTATGGCGTTGGAGCTGCGGCAAGAGGATATTTTGACAAGGAAATTAATGAACTTTCTCTTGCAGAACAGGTATTTATTGCGGCAATACCTAATAGCCCTACAAGATATAATCCGCTTACTAATTACGATAATACGATGACCAGAAGAAATCTTATACTTGAGAAGCTTCTTGAGAATAATAAGATAAGCCAGGAAGATTATGATACAGCAGTTAATACCCAGATAGTGCTTGCGCAGCAGCCGGAGGTATCTAAGAATAATTCGGTGGAAACATATGCAAGACATTGTGCTATAGAGGGTATGATGCAGGCTAACGGATTCGTATTCAGAACGGATTTCAGCAGTGATGATGATTACAACAAGTATAAGGATCTATATGAACAGAGTTATACATTGTTCCAGCAGAAGCTTCTTTCGGGTGGATATAAGGTATATACAAGTATAGACATGGATTTACAGCAGAAACTCCAGGATGCAATAGATGACAATCTTAAAGGTTATACGGCCATGAAGGATGATGTCTATGAGATGCAGGCGGCAGCTACATGTATAGATAATGAAACTGGAAATGTAGTGGCTATTGTGGGGGCAAGAAGTCAGGAACTTGAAGGATATACATTAAACAGGGCATATCAGAGCTACAGACAGCCAGGAAGCTCCATTAAACCAATACTTGATTATGTTCCATATCTTGAGCGTGGCAATACACCTGATACAATCGTAAAAGATGAGTATATTGAGAATGGTCCTAAGAATGCTGATGGAACATATATGGGCAGTATTACATTAAGGACGGCAGTAAATCTGTCACGAAATACAGTTGCATGGAATGTGCTTAAAGAAATTACTCCGAGAGTTGGAAGTTCATATCTGCTTAATCAGGGATTCCATAAGATATGGATGGATAAAGACTATGATGCCATATCAATAGGTGGTTTCACATATGGAGTATCGACAGAAGAAATGGCTGGTGCGTATGCAACAATTGTTAATGACGGACAGTACAGAAGAGTTACATGTGTGTCACAGATAAAGAATGTGCGTGGAAAAGTTATATATGATTCATCTAACAGACAGCAGAAGATATATGATTCAGATGCATGCAGAATGATGACTGACATGCTAAAGACAGCAGTAACTGATGGAACTGGACGGGAAGCAGCAACGAATAATGCTATTGTCGCAGGAAAGACTGGTACAACTAATTCTAATTATGATTCGTGGTTCTGCGGATATAGTGCTTATTATACAGTTGCTGTATGGCAGGGGTATGATTATCCTGCAACAATATCACAGATCTATACTAAGCAGATATTCAGGCAGTTTATGGAATCTGCACATAAAAATCTTTCAAAGAAGGATTTTCCATCATATGGAAAGAAGAGTGATGTGCAGGAGACAACAAAGGAGACAGAATCTGAGACTGAATCGGTAAAGGAAACACAGAAACAGACACAATCAGAGACACAGAAATCTTCACAGACACAGAATCCAAGCCAGTCACAGCAAGAATCACAGAGTGGTTCATCAAGTGGAAATACTGGTACTAATCCAGATAATACAGGTTCAACACAGGAGACAACACAGAGTAATAATCAAACAGATAAAAAGCCGGACGCATAAGCGCCCGGCTAAATTATTATAACAATTAAGCTGTAAGTGAATAATTACTTACCGTAATGAAGTTCGTTATATTCCTTAACTCTCTGCTGGATTCTTTCAACAGGGCTTAAGAGGTTACTGATTGAAGAATCATGGTTAAGTGTATCAATAAGGAGAGCCATGTATTTGCTCATATCAACATTGATGTACCAAGGCTTAGAGAGAAGCTCTGATGGCTGGTATACAAGGTTAGTTGTAAGGATTCTGTCGATAATACCATTCTCATATGCTTCATCAAATTTCTTGAATCCGTTAGTGAAAAGACCGAATGTAGTTGCACAGAATACTCTGCTTG